>MRWG01001700.1_pt1 | contig 13029 bp, 12 predicted proteins | sample 1013341 | NCBI WGS metagenome assembly MRWG01 (sample SAMN06117577, study PRJNA244670) | biofilm metagenome | biome: Water; feature: Cathode Biofilm; material: Biofilm; isolation source: microbial consortium enriched at the cathode of a solar microbial fuel cell | place: USA: District of Columbia ... | reverse complement strand
TCTTCGTCGTCTCGATCGAACGCCGCGAACAATCGGTACACCTGCGTCGGCTCACCAAGTGTGGCGGTCGCGTCGGCATTCCATTCGGGAAGGGTCAACATCACGCCGCCGACGAGGTCGGCGTGAGCAGTTGGGATCGACAGGAACAACGTTGCAATCGAAAGTCGAAACCACTTCATGGTGTACAACCCCAGTTGGCGAGCAGGATGGCCAGATCCGCGCCATCAACAATGCCGTCATTGTTCAGGTCGCTGCGCGTTTCGCACTCAATGGCCGGACCCCACTGGCTGAGCATATAGGCGAGATCAAACCCATTGACGATGGAAAACGGCGCGCCTTCGACGTCAATAAGTTCGCCCGTGCAATAGGCGCCAAGTCCGCCGCCGAGATCTTCGATGGCTTGGCCCTGACCTTGCGTAAAAACAGTCAGCGTGCCCGTGAGCAGCGTGCCTGGTACTTCGGTCATGCACGCCTCGGACTCGTCGCCGAGCATGGTGAACTGAAACAACAGTGTGCCCCACGTGCCGTCGCCAAGATCGACGCTCGCGGCGCCGGCGTGGTTGGGCGGATTGCCATTGAACCAGCCCCCTTCGTATTGCAGGATGCCCTCGGCGGCGAAAGGTCGCGTGAGGACGGCCGGCGATTCGCTGATCGTGGCGCCGCCGATCGTGCCGAACGAGTCATACTCAAGCGACGGCGCCTGTGGAAACAGCGCATCATTCGGCGGCAGTGCGCTGCCGACCTGATCCTGATAGAAAATCACGTTCGGCCGACCGGGTCGAATATCGACGAAGCTGGTCGAAACCACCGTGTTGGCGGTTCCATCGCCCGGGCCGTCAAACGCGGCGTAGACGCGCACCACGATGGCGGTGTCCGCGTCCTCGACGCCCGCGTCGGCCAGCGCGGCGCGGGCCGCGATGTTGAGCGCATCATCTGTCTTGATGGAAACGCCGAGGAATGCCGCACTGGCGATCGCCGCGCAGGCGAGGTGGGCGAAGCTGACGGAGATGACTGAGCGCACCATGGCGTCCCTCCAATGTGTGCCCCGCGCCGCCATATTCACCCCGCGCGGGTTCAGATTCAAGATGAATCCGGGCCTCAAACGCCGATCTTTGCACTGAGGCGCAGGAATTCGCCGACAGGGGGCCTCCCGGCGGAGAAATCTCGCCGCGGCGCGGGGAACCCACGGTTCGGTCGTGCGTTTCATAGACTGCGGCCCGCCGCGGGGCAGGCTCGCGGCGAAGGAGGCAGTGTTTCACGATGAACCGTATCTATATGAAGAGAACATCCACGAGCTCACGCTACAGGGCGTTTACCCTGCTTGAAGTCATGCTTGTGCTGTTGATTATCGGCGCCCTGGCGGCGGCGGTGGCGATCAACTTCGCCGGCGCCGGTGAACGAGCCAAGGCCCGGACGACCAAGATCGCCCTCAACACGCTCAAGACGAGTCTGGTCGAGTTCAGCTCCGACAAAGGGGCGTACCCCACCACGGCCGAAGGGCTGGCGTTGCTGACGCCCTCGTACGTCGAATCGAAGGCGCTCAAGGACGCGTGGCAGCGCGATTTCCAGTACTTCGCCCCGACGGGCGACCCGGCCCGGCCGTACGACCTCTTCAGCATGGGGGCTGACGGCACGCCGAACACGCCTGATGACATTTCGGTCTGGGACGAGTGACATGCGGGCCCGTCGAGGTGTGACATTGATCGAAGTCGCCCTCGCCGTGGCGCTCCTGTCGGGCGTCGCCGCGGTCATTGCGACCGCGTACGACGGTGTGAACCGCATGAACGCGCGCCAGCAGCATCGGCTGTACGCGACGGAAGTGGCGCACCGCCTCATTTTGAACTACCTGCTGGACCCCAAGTCGCTCCCGAGCGAAGGGGAGTTGATCCCGTACAGCGAGGACATTCGTTATCAGCACCGACTGATCGAGCAAACGCTGATCGAAGAAGAAACGGACGACGACACGCTCGATGTGCGCCGGCCAGCGCCCGAAGCGCAGCTCGACTCCAACGCGCGACTCGGCGCCGGGCTCAAGATGATCACCGTCAAGGTGTATCACGTCGAAGGTCGCGGCTTCGCCGATATCGATGAGCCGCTGGCGAGCGTGACGCGCATCTACAGCCCGATCGATCCTTCCAAGGACGAGGACATTCTCCTGCGGCAGGTGGAGCAGTTGCTCGGCCGCCCGGTGGAGCTGCCGTCGTCCAGCCCGGCGAGCGGGGGGCGATGATCAAATGATGCGTCAACGCGCGTTTACATTGCTGGAGGTCATGCTCGCGTCATCGATCGCGTCGGTCATCATGCTGACGTCGTTCGGTCTGATGCAATACGTGTCGCGCATGGATGGCAAACTGGCGACGCGGTTTGAGGATGTCGCCGAACTCGGGCGCGCGCGTGAAGCGATTCGCACCGCGATGACTTCGCTGGTCGGCGTCGTGGATCCGCCGGATGACCCCGCGGCGAATCGAACGCAAACGTCCATCGAACGATTTGGCGAGGAATCACTGGCGGATCGCCTGTTCGAGGATGAAGAGGCGCCGCCGCCGCTGTTTGAGCTTGGCTACACGATTCCCAATCGCAAAGGCGAGATGGACCCGCGCAAACTCGTGATGCGTTTGCGTCGTTCGCCCATCGCGACGGAAGTCACCACGCAAGCGGTGATCACGGGCGCGTTCGAACTCGTCACGTATCCGCTGGAGCCGTATTTCACTCAGGAAGGGCAGGAGAGTTGGGCGCTGTTGTGGACGCCGCTCGATCCGCCGGGCGAGCCGGTCGTGCTGGCGGAGGCGCTCAAGTTCGCGGCGTGGGAAGCGCTGCGCGATCCGCAGCCGCCTCGAAATGAAATGGAATACGTCGATGAGCATGAAGCGCGCTACATCGATGATTTCCCGCGCGTGATTCATGTTGAACTCGAAACGTGGGGCGGCGCGCTGGCGGATTGGCTCTTTGAGCCGGTCGTGGAAGCGAGGGAGGGCGAATGATGCGCCAACGACCTCCCGCCCGACGCGGGTTTGCCATGGCGTTCGTGCTGTTGTTGACGTTGGTCGTCTCGCTCATGATCGGCGCATCGCTGTCGCGGCAGGATGCGCAGTCGCGCACCGTGAGCCGCCTCGTGAAGGACTACCAGACGCACCATGACATGCTCGGCGTGCGCGCGATCATTGAGCAGTGGATGAGCCGCAAGACGCCCGCGCAGCTTGTGGAGCTCGCCGAATCAGAAGACGACGTGCACCATCGGATCGAAATCGAAGGTGTGCTCGAGATCGTCGTCCGCATTGAGGATGGCCAGGGGCTCCCGGTCGGCGCGGTTGAATATGTGCCTGAAGGCGTGCGCGACCTGTATGAGGATGTGCTGGAACGACTGCCGGAAGATCGCCGGGGGCTGCTTCGCCCTCGCGGCGCCCACCAGATCAGCATCGCGACGGCGCCTCGACCGGTGCTGGCGGCGCTCCTTGAGGATCATGGCGAGGACTTCGCCGACGAAATCATCGACCTGCGCGAACGCGACGGACTGGATCAGGAAACATTCGCTGAGGCCGTGCGGAGCTACCCCGGCGGGGACGCCGCCATCGCGCGGCTGGCTCAGATCATCACCTTTGAGCCCGCAGTCTGGCGCCTGCGCATGACAATGACCGATGAGCAGGGGAGTGAGCGACTGTTCGGCATGCTGGCCGAGGTCATCCAGGGGGGGCTGTCCGTCCACGAATGGATGACCGAAGCGGACCTCAACATTCTGGATCGTCTGGCGGACGGTCCGGCCGATGATGAGGAACGACCGAACCGACGCGGCGACTCGCGAAATGAAAGGACGTCGAGACGATGATGCTTCGAAAGAGCACAGCACGATCCATGACGCGCATCGCGCAGGTGGTGAGCGTGGTGTCGCTCGCCATTCTGGTGCTGGCGATCGTCGTGCCTCGCCGTGAAGTCGCGCCCCCAGATACGGAGCCGGTCGAAACGACCTCGACTCAGGGCAACGCGTCGCCCACGGCCGTGGCGCCGCCGGTGCAGCGTGTGGACTGGACAGTGCTGACGACGTCTTTGCAGGAGATTCGCGAGCCGCTCGCAACCGCGACCGCTCAGAATCCGATCGACGAAGATCCTGAGGATCGTCTCGCCAACAACTCGGGGGAAACGTCAACATCAGACGAGCCGCGTCCGCAGCCGGCGCCGCCGGGGTGGCAGTACATCGGGTACGCGCAGTCCAGCGCCGGCGCCGTCTCGGCGCTGGTGACCATCAACGCGCGGCAGCAATTCGTTCGACCCGGCATGACCGTCGAGTCGTTTCGGGTTGCCGAGGTTTCGACGGATCGAATCCTGCTCGAGCGAGATGAGCGACGGTTTGAAGTGAAACGCACTGATCCGCTTCCCTTTGATGCGGCGGCGTCAACAGCTGATGCGCGGGCGCGGGCGCGTGGTGAAGCAGCGCGAGGCCGCACGGCGCGCCTTGAGCAGCAGCGCATGCAGGATTTGGAAGAAATGCGCCAGCGTCGGATTGATGAATCGCGCGGCGAAGAATTCGCCGACGAACGAGGGACTCCCAACCGGTGAGCGTGGTGTGCTATCTCCAATCCGATTTGTCGCGCATTCGTCTTCTCGGTGATGGCGTCGATGACTCCTGGTCCGCCGCGCCGTTCGATGAAAGCGGACCGATCGCGGCGCAAATTGGCGCGCGCGCTCGAGACGGCGCGGAATGGGCGGCCGGTCACCTTGGTCGTTCACGTCGCCTTGGCGCCGTGGTCATTTCCGTTGACGACGCCATCTGCACGCGCGTCACGGCGCCGAGTCCGACCAAAGAAGTGCTGACGGCGGCCCTCGGCCAGCGTGAACGTGAATGGACGTCCGAGTCCGGAGGAACAACGGTTCAGGCGCTGGCGCCGGCCAGAACGCGCCGCACCATGGGGAAGGCCGAAGCGGTTCTCGCGCAAAGCAGCCACCTCACGGTTGTGGAGCTGCACGATGGCCCCGTGCGGCTTTGGCTGGACCAGCTTGATCGGAAAGGCGTCAGCCCCACCTCGGTGATCACGCTTTGGAATGGCATGGCGCAAGCCTGGCCGGCTGAGCGCGCCGCCGCCAATGCGATGACCGCGGTCGTGCTGGAGTTGGACGAGCACCTGGTCTGGAGTTGGTCCCGCCAGGGTGAACTCGCCGCCGCCGGCCTTGTCCGTCGATGGACTGAACCGGCCGCGGAGCCGGACGCTGAGGATGATCAACGCCAGCGCGACGACATCCCGCAGGTGCCGCCGCGGCTGCTGCTTGATTGGCTTGCGTGGTCCGCACAACTGGGCGACGCGCCGGCGCATGTGACGGTCGCGGCGGGCGATCCCGCGCCAATCATTGATGCGCTGGACGATCGGTGGCCCAGGTCCCAGTTCACGCGACGCGCACACAGCGATCCGCTTGGCGCAACGCTCGACGCGTTGGGCGACGTCGCCGCCGAGAGCGATGATCCGCGGCGTTGTGTGGTTGATCTCACGCACCGCCCCGGTCGCGCCCATCGATGGCTCGCGTACTGGACGATCGCGGCGGTGCTGATGCTGGCGGTCGGCATCGGCGCCATCGGCGCCCGCCAGCGCGCCCACGCCAACGAAGCGCGCGAGATTGCATCGACGTTTCGTGCGGATGTGGAGACGCATGTTCGCGACGTGGCGCCGGACCTTGCGGGGAATCCGTCGCCGGCTCGAGCATTGCAAAGCGTGCTCGTGCAGGAGCGCGAAGCGAATAAGCCCATCGAGGCGCCGCAGCCTCCGTATCCGATCTTCGAGGAGCTGCGCCTCGCCAGTGAAGCCATCGCGGGCGTGATCGCCGACAAGGAAGACGCCACGGTGCGCTCGATGAAGATCGATGAGTTGCAGGCGGACATCCTGATCAACGTGCCGGACTTCGCAACGGGCGAAGCGATCTTCGATGCGCTGCGTGCGCAAGATGGCCGCCTGAACTGGACGAGCACCTTCCAGGGGTCCGGCGCCCCTCCGACGACACAGCGTTTACGCGCCACGTGGGGGACGGGACCGTCATGAGCGATCGTGCGTTGACACCCACTGATGAACGCGATGTGCAGTTGCACGCCGCCTCCGCCGCGCGGCGTAACCGACCGACCGCGCTGCTGATCGCGACGGGAATCATCTTCGTCGCCGCGATCGTCTTTGCGATGTGGAGCGTGGCCGAGGCGGGCGCCGCTCGTTTCCGGATGGACCGACTGGCGAGTGAGCTGGCGCAGGTCCGCGCTCTTTCCGTTGAGATTGCAAACGTCCGCGCTCAGGCGAACGACCAGCGAGTGGACGGGCGATACGCGCCGCAGCTTCAGTTGTCGAAGCTGGAGGCGATCCGGGATCGCGTGCAAATGCCGAATCGGCCGACGTTGTCCGAACAGCGACCGACCCGAACACTGGATTCACCGATCGAAAAGCGCCGCGTCGATGTCACGATGGACAACGTGCCGCTGGATGCGGCCATGGCGTGGATTACTGAGGCCCAGCGGGCCATTCCCGATCTTTTTGTCAGCGCGATTGAGCTTCGCCCACGACCCAATGGGTGGCTTATTCGCGTGCAGGTTGCGCGATGGGAGCTTCGCTCGTGAAACGATTGCACGTTGTGTTGATTGGCGCATGTGTCGGCTGCGGCGTGATGGCCGCGACTGGTTGTCAGTCCGCCAGCAACGCGGACGGAATGGTGACGATTCAGCTCGAAGACGAGTCGGGGCGCATACTGGAGGCGCGATCACTCGCGCTTCGCGCACAGAAAACGAAGTCCGTGACGGAAGCGATCGCGCTGTATCGGCAATCGATCTCGGTGTATCGCGAGTTGCCGTCGGCGTGGAACAACCTCGGCATTCTGCTGATGGATCAGGAGCGATACCTCGACGCCGCCGAAGCGTTCACGACCGCGTCGGAGCTGGAGCCTTCAGACCCGAGGCCGTTGTACAACCTGGGCCTGACCTGGGAAGGCGCGGGGTATCTCAGCGATGCGCTGCAGTACTACGGCGAGGCGTTGAAACGCGATCCGCGTTATCAGCCGGCGCTGCGCGGCGCCATCCGCGCCGATCGATTGCTGGGTCGCGCCAATGACGAAACGCTCCGTCGCCTCCGGATTGCGCTGGGGCAGGAGCAGGACAAGGAATGGCGGGCCTGGTTTGAAATGCAGCGTCCGCAGGTTGAGGCCGAGGTCTACGCCAAGGGCGAAGTTGAGTCCATGCAGTAGAAACCCAGAGGAATCGGCGGCGGTTGGTCCGAAAAATCGCATGAACCCCTCCCGCAACGAGGCCATATCGGACTTGGGCGACTGTACGCAGTTACGGCCGGGGCGTTCAGCTTGTGAAAATGGGTTGAGTTTTCCGTCTTCATCCGGCGCTTGCAGTGTGGAAATCAAATTCGAGCGCAAAAAACCTCAACAAAGCGCTGGCTTGAGGATCGGCCTCTGATATATTCATGGATGCATCGTGTGTGCCCGGTCAGCCGGTCACTGTGTCATACGTCCTGCGCATGCGTGCAGGTCGTGGAAGAGAAGAAGAAGAGGAGAGTTCCACATGATTCGTACTCTTGCTATGGCTGCTGGTCTTGCTGTTGCTGCCAGCTCCGCCAACGCCGCCTTCGTTGGCGCGACCCTCGTTGAGGGTGACAGCGCTGGCGCGTCGGCTGCCCTCGGTGAGGCCGCCACGGTCATCCAGATCTATGCCGCGTTTGACGGTATGGGTGATGGCCAGAACAACACCGTCTTGAGCACCTCGTTCGTGAACATCAGCGTCAACAGCGGTGCGTTCTATCAGGACGCCCTTGGTGGCCTGCTGCCCCCGAACGGCGCGTTCTTCCCGCTGGCTCCGGCCCTTCAGTTCGACACCTACGGCACCATCGGCGCCGTGACGTCGGACGCTCCGGGTGGCGCTGGTATCGCGACTGAGCCGGGAACGGCCATGGACACCACCAGCATCAGCGGTGGTTGGTTCAACTCGAACCCGCCGAGCAACGTTGGCGCCGCCAGCGTTGACCTGGGTGACGGCACCTTCGGTACGCTCCTGTTCTCGCTGACCCTCACGGGTCTCGGCGAGTCTGGTTCGACCACCATCACAGACCTCATCTCTGGCTCCATGTCGATCTTCACGCAGGGTCAGGGCCAGGCGGTCGAGAATCTGGTCAAGTTTGCTCCGATCCCGACGCCCGGCGCCATGGCGCTGTTCGGTGTCGCGGGCCTCGCTGCGACGCGTCGTCGTCGCTAATTCCGCCAGCATCAACGGTCGTCTGCACTCCGACTCTTCCGACGGATGACCGGCTGACAAAGTTTATTCCCACACAAGCGAGCCCTTTTGGGCTCGCTTGTGGTTTTGCGCCGAGCGATGGCGCGCCTTTCACCGAACGGGGCCCGTCAGGAAGCGGCACACTTCGCGCCCGAATGAGAGAATTCGGAGGAAGACGGTGAGGGGAATGAGCTAAGACAAAGCAGTGTCACTTCTTGCTGTTGCGCGAGCCCAACGCTGGGGTCAGCATTGCCTGCCAATCCCAAACGCTGGAGACAGGTGCGAAGGACTGTCCCCGATCTAACGTGGTCGTCAAAACCATTGGGGTCTGCCGTCGTTCCCTGATGCGGATGATGTGAAGGCCGCGGTGCCGTTGGCCGAGCCTTCAGACAAAGAGGAGAAGGGTTTCACTCCCCACTCCTGCCTTCCTCCGTCTTCCTCCGCGTTCTTACTCACGGGCGCGGCTCGGTCTTGCTACAGCCCGCCGATGCGCGACCCCATCGTCATCAGGGGCAGCATCACGCTCATCAGCACGGCGCCGATCACCACGAACACACCGATGATCAACAGCGGCTCCAGCAGGCCCACGGCTCGCTGCGTCTGGGTGTCCACTTGCGCCGCCAGGTCCTGCGCCAGGTCGTCAAAGACCTGGTCCATGTCGCCGGCGCGGTCAGCCGCGATCAGCAGGCGCCGCGTCGCCAGCGGCAGCGCATCGAGCTTCTCGATCATGTTCTTCAAAACGCCGCCTTCGACCAGCCCGCGTCCCAGCGATTCAAGCTGCGATCGCAGTTTGGGGTGTGAGATCACGCCTGTCGCGACAGACAGCGCATCCGCCAGCGGCACTCCCGTCTTGGTCATCGCGCCCATCACGGAGAAGAACCGCGCCGATTCACCCGTGAGCATCGCCTTGCCGATGATCGGCGCCCGCCGCAACAGACCCATGAACCACACCGCGACCGAGTGACGCAGCAGGATGGCAATCACAGCCAGCCCGCCGACGCCCAGCAGCGTGATCAGCCACTGCTCTCGCATCGCATTGCTCGCGCCCATCACGATCTGCGTGTACCACGGAAGCTCGCCGCCCGACTGCTCCAGCGTCGCGGCGATGCGCGGGACGATAAACGTCAGCACCACAATCGTCACCACGATGCCAAGGCACAACACCAGCCCCGGGTAGATCATCATCGTGACGACCTTGCCGGAGATGCCCAATCGTCGCTTGGCGGACTCCGCCAGGCGCTGGGCGCTCGTGCCGAGCTGGCCCGATCGTTCGGCGGACCGGTACACGGTGATCACGACATCATCGAAGGCGCTGGTCTTGGCGCAGGCGTCGGCGAATGAATCGCCGGCGGACACCAGGTCCCGAAGCTTGGCGACCGTTGGCGCCGCGCGCTTCGTGACGACGGACTGAGCCACTTCCAGCGCTTCAACGAGCGGCACGCCGCGATCGACGAGGGCGCCGATCTGATCATTGAGCGCGGCTTGATTGCGCAGGCTCAACCGCTCTTCGCGGGCGGTCCAGTTGGGCAGCCGCCACGAGCGCAGGAGGAGCAACTGTTCTTTCGAGAGCGACGCCGCGAGCTCCGATTGGCTGGGGGCATAGCGCATGCCGAACGATCGCCCGCCCGTGGGCTTGACGGCGACATACATAAACGGAGTGGAAACTGCGGCGTCGGCCATGCGCTTCAAGAGTCTACGAGATCCGCGTCCGGATCACGCTGGTCTATTCCTCGTGCAGCACGCGGTGAAGTTCAGTCTCGGTCGTCAGGCCCTTCAGGACTTTCTGGCGGCCGTCTTCGATCATCGGCAGCATGCCGTCTGCGGTGGCCTGCTGTTGCAATTCGAGGGCGTCTGCCGACCGCATGGTCATCTTGCGCAACTCATCGGACATCAGCATGAGTTCGTAGATCGCAACGCGGCCGGAGTAGCCGGAACCCAGGCATCGCTCGCAACGCGAGCCGCCGGTTTCACCAGTTCCCGAACACGTCTTGCACGACCGCCGCAAGAGTCGCTGACCGAGCACCGCGAGCAGCGCGGACGAGATCAGGTATGGCTCGACGCCGATGTCCTGCAGTCGGGAAATCGCGCTCGGCGCGTCATTCGTGTGAAGCGTCGCCAGCACGAGGTGGCCCGTGAGCGACGCCTGAATGGCCAGGTGGGCCGTTTCCTCGTCACGAATCTCGCCGACGAGAATGACGTCAGGGTCCTGACGCAGCAGGGAGCGCAACCCGGAAGCGAACGTCACGCCGCGCTTGGGGTTGACCTGCACCTGCGCGATGTTCTCGAGGTGGTACTCGACCGGGTCTTCAATCGTCATCACATTGCGCGATGTGCGGTCGATCTGCTCAAGCGCGGCGTACAACGACGTTGTCTTGCCTGAACCGGTCGGACCAGTCACCAGAATGATGCCCGTCGGGCGCGAGACGAGATCGACCAGTTGCGATTGCATGTCCGCTGACATGCCGAGCGAGTCAAGGTGAAGCTGCGTCTGACTCTGATCGAGGAGTCGCAGCACCAGCCGCTCGCCATAAATGGTCGGCACGCATGACAGACGAATGTCAATCTTCTTGGAGCCGATGCGCACCGTCGTCTGGCCGTCCTGCGGCGAGTGGCGATTGGCAATATCAAGCTCCGCCATCACCTTGAGTCGTGACGAAATCGCCGGCGCCAATGACAGCGGCGGACTGAACGCATCAACGAGCATCCCGTCCACGCGGTACCGAATGAGCAGTCGATCTTCCAGGGGCTGCACGTGCACATCTGAAGCGCGGCGGCGCAACGCCTCGAACAGGATCATGTTCACGAGGCGGATCACCGGCGTCTGACGCGCCAATTGCAGCAGGTCCGTCGCTTTGCTCACCGAGCCGGCGGCGGATTCAAACGCGCGCTCATCAAGCGGGATGTCCTCGACGATCTCCGTGACAAGGTCCTGACGTTGCTCGTAGCCGCGATTGATGATGTTGGCGACCTGGGCGCGAGGCGAAAGCACGATCTCCACCGGCATTCCGACAGCGCGCTCGAGATGAGAGAACCCGTCAGGCTGGAGCGGTTGCGCAGTCGCGACCGTCATGGTGTGGCCGTCGCTATGAAGGCCGGCGATCAGTCGTCGGCGCGCGGCGGAGGCGGGCACACGCTCGTAAAACCGCTCGGCCGAATCCTGAAGCCGCGGCTCCGGGTCGAATCGCAGCCCGCATCGCTTGGCCAGCGCTTCAAGCGCTGATTGCTCCTCGGCGCCGATCGTTGACAGCAGCGCGTCCCACGGCTCTTCATCAGCGCCGGGCAATTCGCCAAAACCGCGAAGCTGCTCCGGCAGCACCGGCAGCGGTTGAAAAAGCTCCGCGATGCGGCGCAGGGATGAGCCATCATCGGCGCGTGGCGGAGCGCTGTCGCCATTGGTCGGCGTTTGGCTCACAGTGCGCCCTCACTGGGCGACGAAATGGAAGCTCGAACCGGCATAATCGCCGGCAACAATTCGGGCGTATCCCTTGCGACGTTCACGTCTTCCATGGTGCCGCGCGTCAACAGTCGAAGGTCGGCAAAGCTCTCATCGCGAAGAATGCGCGGCGTGATAAACACATACACCGTGCGGGCGCTCTTCATGCGAGATTGTGATTGGAACGCCAGGCCGATCAGCGGGATCTGGCCGAGCAGCGGCACGCGCTCGATCGTCTTGTCCTTCGAGTCAAACGTCAGGCCGCCGACCACAATGGTGCTGTCCGCGGGAACAGTCACGATGCTCGTGAAGTTGTCAGACAATCGCGTCGGCGGGAGGTCGGGCGAAGGGCGCTCGCCGAATGCGGAAAGGTTGATGTCGTATTCAAGGCGGAGCATGCCGCGCTCGCTGATCGTCGGGCGCACGCGCAGCGTCGTACCCGCTGACAGCGTGCCGCCGGTTGAGGTGATGCTCGGAGCGCCGGCGACCTGGCTGGTCGAAGCGAACGGCTCTTCGCGAACGCTTTCAAGCTCCGCTTCCTCGTTGTCATTCACCAGCATCTTGGGCGCAGACACGAGTCGCCCGTCGCCCACGGTCGTCAAGGCGTTGATGACGACCGGCGTGTAGTCATTGCGTATCACCGCGGCGGTGAAGCCCGACAAGCTGCTGGGAATAGGCAGCGTTGAGCCGTAGGGGACCAGGCCGAAGTTCGAGAAAATCGGGACATCACTGTCAGGGCTCGTCAGCGCCGTATCGACCGAAAACTCGAAGTCCTTGGATGCGCTCACCGACACGATCTGCACTTCGATGTACACCTGCGCGCGGCGTTGATCGAGCTTGTCGATAATGCGGCTGAATTCTCGCTGCTGACGGCGCGGCGCGCGGATGATGAGTTGGTTGTTCGGCACATCCGCGATCACGGCGACGCCTTCCGTGGGCGTGAGTGTGGATTCCGTTTCCGTCCCCGCCGCACCGGCGTCGGCGCCTCCGCGTTGCGGCGGTTGTCCCGGGCCGGTGACCGTCGCGCCCGTCGATGGATCAAACGGTGAAGCGCCGAATCGGTCAATGCCCTGCTCGGTCACGCCATCACTGCGAATGGATGGGGGCAGAAACGGCGAATCCGCCGTGCGGGTCTGGACCGTGTCAATTTCCATCAGTGATGACAGCAGCTCTGCCGTCTCCTCGGCGGAGACATTGCGCAACCGATAGAACTCGACGACAAAGGTTTCTTCACGCGCCTGGGCGGCGAATTCGTCAACGAGGTCCTGCACCTGTTCATGCTGCGCATCGGTGCCGTAATACGTGAATGATTCTGAATCGAGCGAACTGAGCACGAAGCCGCTGCCGAATGAACCTTGTTCCGTTG
>MRWG01001699.1_pt1 | contig 13032 bp, 12 predicted proteins | sample 1013341 | NCBI WGS metagenome assembly MRWG01 (sample SAMN06117577, study PRJNA244670) | biofilm metagenome | biome: Water; feature: Cathode Biofilm; material: Biofilm; isolation source: microbial consortium enriched at the cathode of a solar microbial fuel cell | place: USA: District of Columbia ... | reverse complement strand
GTGCCCGTAGAGGTAAATCCCGCCTCGCAAGGCGGGATTTACCTCTACGGGCACCAGCGGGGCGTTGCGTCGGTTTTGCAGCGCCTTCAATCCGACCGTATCACAATCCTGAAAGATGGAAGGAAGATCGATGAGGAAGCGCTTGGCGCTTTTCGCGGTTTCTATGTTCATTCACGCCCTTGGCAGGGGAGAGGTCGAGCGTTCGAGTCTCTCCGGCAGCGCCGGTTTTCACCCAGAACGTTAAAGCACCAGTCCCTTCGGTTTCCACAGGAACACCGTAAGCGCACGCTGCCTTACGGCGTAGCGTTCGCGTGTGGTGGCTTACTTGTTCATAAGCCGCGCGGTGCGGATTTTGAGAATCATCGGCGACGGGCGAGCCATGGCGGTGTTTTGTTACCGCACAGCTTTGCGTGTCGGAGTTCGGTCCAGTCTCCGGGGCTTAATTCGAGGTGTTCATGATCCGGGCAGGCCATTGGGAGAGTCCCGAAGACTCTCACGGTGGCAGGCGTCGAATGCGTAGTGCGTTTTCCAATGCGTAACACTGCTGGCCAGCGCATGAATTGCCATGCCTGCCACGGCAACTCGAACAGTCATGCCAACTTTGTGGCACGCAGCACGCCGATATCGATACGCACCGTTTACGCCGGGCAGCCCTGCTGCCTGTTTGTCGCGACGGTTGAAACAATGACAGGAGAGGATGGTGCCTGGCTCAGACGCCGGCGCCGCAATTGCTCTCGAAACTTGCGAAAAGCGAGAGATGATGCTGCAGAAAAAAAATACCAATGAAGCTGGGGCTCGGGCGACAGGAAAAGAGGTGGCGCTGACCAGGGAGACCTCGAGCGAAAAGCAGGCGAATGACGAGCGCCTTCTCGCCCTGGAGCGCCTTCTTGAGAATCCGGAGTTTCGAGCGTCCGACCGCAACAAGCGGTTTCTGCGTTTCGTGGTCGAGGAAACGGTGGCAGGGCGCGCCGACAGGATCAAGGCTTTCACCATTGCAGTCGATGTGTTCGGGCGCGACGCCAATTTCGATGCAACCGTCGATCCCATCGTCCGCATTGCCGCCGGGCAATTGCGCAAGTCGCTCAGGGAGTATTATGCCGAGGCCGGGCAGGGCGATGTCGTCCAGATTGCCATTCCGCTCGGCGCCTATGTTCCAACATTCGACAAGCGCTCATCGACATCCGCCTTCATGAGCAATCTGTCCCGGGGCTTCAACAAAGGCCCCTCTCTGGTCGCCGGTGCAGCACTGCTTGCTGCAGCGGCTCTAGCCGTGTCGACATATGCACCGGTCTGGCTCGGGCAGCCGGGCAAATCCGGAGGTGGCGGCGCTGTCCTGTTGCTAGACAGCGCTCGTGCAAATCCTTCCAGTGCGGACGCCACCCAACTCGCGAACATGCTGAACGACGCGCTGTGGCTGAAGGTCGGCCGGGAGGAGGGAATTCGCTCGGTCGGGGTGCGTCCGGAGGAAAAGCTCGATGCGGTGAGCGCCCGCGTTCGCGAGACATATGGAGCAGGCAGCAATGTTTATGAGCTGCTGACCAGTGTGCAGGTCGAGTCCGGTGAAGTTCGGATCTACTGGCACCTGCTGGATTCGGACTCACGTGAAGTGCAGGTTTCCTCCCGGATGGAGGAATTGCTGGTTCCTGACGCAAAGGGAGAACTGGCCGACGCCATCGCCTCGCGGGTCGCGGCATCCCTGTTTGGGTATGAAGGTGTGCTCGCCCATTATCAGGCAGGGGCGAGGGTCGCCGCGCGCAGCCCGGAAGAATAGGCGGAGCAGATCTGGCCGCGTGTCTCTTGCGGAAGCGCAGAGGGAGGCGCGGCCGATGTGTGTCGCGCCCTTTTCATCGAGCCCGCTGCGCGGAATGAAGCTGTTCGGCGCGTGCGAGCCTTCCAAACATGAAAAAGCGATCCGGAAGGTGCACGACGCTTCGGCGCGATGTCCGCATTCGTGCGGGTAAGGAAGCAGAATGCGCTAGCCCTGAAGTCTCAGCCGCAGTCGCTTGATGCGCTCTTTCACGAGGAGTTTCGGTCCGAAGACAGGGTGATTGCGTTTGCGGTCCTGGAGAAGGTCAAGATCGACCGGCCCCTGCCGCACCATCAGAATATCCACTTCCGCACTCGAGCGGCCCTGTTGCGCCATCTCGTCGAGAAGCACGTCAATGGCGCAGTGGTCGGTAAGCGGCTTTGCTGGCACTTGTGGACCCCTGGATCAGGCAGCCGTACGAGGCGGTTGCGCTTTTGAGAAATTGGGTCCCAAAGCCTCGCCGACACTTCCAGGAAGTGAGGCAAGACTTTGGGAGAGGCCGGCCCGGGGGGCGGGAGGGCCGGCTTTGGCGGTACACTTCGCACCCGGTGCGAAGTGAATTCTCAAGGCTGATTTACGGAGGTGGCGCGGGCGTTGCCGCGTGGGAGGTCAGAAAGGGTATTTCGTGCTGAAAGAGCTGCATCGCCCCGTCCATTCCGTGTATTCATCTTGTGATTGAAATATGCGACGGAGTGCAGCTTATGCGGAAATCACAGGGTGCATTTTTTCCGGAAAAACGCATTTTGGCGCCAGGAATCCCCGATTGACAGCCGGCTGAGGTCAAGCCATAAACTTGCGTCTATTTGGATAAACAAATGTTCTTTCCGGGAATGGTTATGAACAGTGTTTCAGGGGGAGGAAAATGGACGCATTTCTGAGCGGCCTCAAAACGGCCGTGGACACACTCGGCGCAACGGTTCTGTTGCCCATCGTCATCTTTGTCATCGCCGTTGTTCTGGGGGCCAAGGTCGGCAAGGCGTTTCGCGCTGCCGTCACCATCGGCGTGGCATTCATCGGCATCAATCTCGTGCTCGGCCTTATGCTGGGCTCCATCGGGGATGTTGCGCAGGCCATCGTCACCAACACGGGTATCCAGCGCGATATCGTTGATGTGGGCTGGCCTTCGGCTGCCGCAATCGCGTTTGGTTCGTCGGTCGGTCTCTGGGTCATTCCCATCGGCATCGCCGTCAACATCGTGCTGCTTCTCACGCGCATGACCCGCACGCTGAATGTCGACGTCTGGAATTTCTGGCACTTCGCGTTCATCGGTTCGCTCGCCGTCGCCGCCACGGGCAGCCTCGGCTACGGCCTCGTCATCACCGCGCTGATGGCCGCCCTGTCGCTGCTCTTCGCCGACTGGTCGGCGCGTGCGGTGCAGAAATTCTACGGCATTCCCGGCGTTTCGGTGCCGCATCTGGCATCCGCGCAGATCCTGCCGATCGCCATCGTGGTGAACTGGATCATCGAGCGCATCCCGGGCGTCAACAAGATCAACATCTCGACCGAAACCATCGAGCGGCGCTTCGGCGTGTTCGGCGAGCCGGTCGTTCTGGGTCTGGTCATCGGCCTCGTGCTCGGCGCCATCGGTTATTACAATGCCGGCGATTTCGGCACGGTTCTCTCCAAGGTTCTGCAGACGGGCATGACGCTCGCCGCCGTGATGCTGCTTCTGCCGCGCATGGTGAAGATCCTGATGGAGGGCCTGCTGCCGGTTTCGGAAGCCGCACAGGAATTCGTGCGCAAGCGCACGGGCGACCGCGAACTGCTGGTCGGTCTCGATTCGGCGATCCTCATCGGCCACCCGGCCGCGATCTCGTCGTCGCTCATCCTGGTGCCCATCGCCATCGCCCTTTCGGTGATCCTGCCGGGCAACCGCGTGATCCTGTTCGCCGACCTTGCGGTCATTCCGTTCATCGTCGCGATGGCGGCGCCGCTCATGCGCGGCAATGTGTTCCGCATGGTCATCGTCGGCACGGTCACGCTGGCCGTCGGTTTCTACGTGGCCAACGCGCTTGCGCCGCTGTTCACCAGCGCTGCAATCGATTCCGGCTTCGAGATGCCCGAGAACGCGGTCCAGATCACCTCGGTGGTCGACGGCTTCCTGTGGATCTCCTACGTGGTCATCGCAGCGATCCGCGATCTCGGCGTTGCCGGGCTGGGTCTGCTTGCCGCGCTCATCGCGGCGTGCTTCTGGCTCTACCGCCGCAACACGCAGGCCTGGGAACGGGCTGCTGGTGCGGAAGACGACACTGCACAGGAAGGCTAATAGGTTAGTGAATGGCTGAAGCCCTTATGAACCACATCGATCCCGAGGCGATTGTCCTCGGGGTCGACACCGACAGCCGCGAGGCTGTCATCCGACTGCTGGCGGAAAAACTTCAGGCTGCCGGTTATGTGAAGGACAGTTTTGCCGATGCGGTTCTCGCCCGCGAAGCCTCGATGCCGACCGGTCTGCCGCTCGGCCACGCGGTGAATGTCGCGGTGCCGCACACGGATCCGGAGCATGTTCTGAAGCCGGGCATCGCACTGGCGACGCTCAAGAAGCCGGTCGCCTTCGCCAATATGGAAGACCCGGACGAGCCGGTCGAGGTGGGCCTGGTTTTCCTGATGGCGCTCAACGACAAGGATCGCCAGATCGAGATGCTTCAGGAAATCATGGCGACGATCCAGAGCGAAGAGGCTATTTCTGGCCTCATGCAGGCATCGTCGGTCGATGATGTCGCTGCGGTTTTGAAGTAAGGCAGTTTTAGGAGAACGGGAACCGGTTTCCCTTCCGGAACTGTTTTGAGAAAAAGTCCCTGAACCGCATCATCGTCTCCATGACGCGATGATGCGGTTCAGACTCCATTGGTAGGGAGAAGTCCATGAGCAAGAAAACCGTTCTTTTCGCCTGCGGTACCGGCATCGCCACCTCCACGGTGGTCGCGAATGCCGTGACCGAGGCCATGAAGGAGCGCGGCATCACCATCGAGCCGCGCCAGTGCAAGGCAACGGAAGTCCGTTCGGAACTGACCGGCGTCGATCTGATCGTTTCCACCACGCAGTTACCGTCGGATCTCGACGTGCCGTCCATCGTGACGCTCGCCTTCCTGACGGGCATGGGCAAGGCCGAGGCGCTCGACAAGATCGAAGGCGAGCTGCGCAAGTAAAGCGCGCGCGCTTCCAGAATATGAAAAAGGCCCGCAGCCGATCCGGTTGCGGGCCTTTGTCATGTGTGCCGCCAGAAGGCAGAGCGCCTTAGCTGTTTTCCGCGACTAAGCGGCGCAGCCATGCCACGTCATCGCCCGACAGCGTGTCGATCAGGCGCTCGGCAAAGGCGGTCTTCAGCGTTTCGGTCCAGTCGAGCCCTTCGCGCAGCGCTGCCTCGAATTTCTTCGGCGCATAGGCGTGGCAGCGAATGGCGATGCCTTCCGCCTTCAGGCGGCGCGCATCGTCCAGATCGAAGACGGCCAGGTCGATGCAAAGCTCGTCGAGATTGGCAGACTTCACCACGGCAAGCGGGTCGCCATAGCGCTCATGGGCGATGCCGCCGGTCAGGATGCCCGGAATCTCTTCCTTGATGCGCTTGAGGCTCGCATGGTCGAAGGAGATCATCATCATGCGTTCGAGGTTTGCCGGGTCGGCGGCGATCTTCTTCAGTTCGCGGATATAGCCGTCGAGGTCGACCTTCTCCTTGACCTCGATTTCCAGACCCATGTCGAGCTCACGGGCAAGCATCAGGAAATCGGTCAGGGTGGGAATGCGCTCACCGGCAAACTCCGGTCCGAACCAGGAACCGGCGTCGAGTTTTGCGATTTCCGCCGCCGTCAGGGTGCGGGCCGGGCCTGTGCCGTCGCTGGTGCGGTCGACCGAGAGATCGTGCAGCACGATGATCTCGCCATCGCTGGTCAGAACCGTGTCGATCTCGCAGCTGCGGCCGCCCTCGGCGTGGCAGGAGCGCAATGCTGCGAAGGTGTTTTCGGGCGCGGCGATGGAGTTGCCGCGATGGCCGCAAAGGTGCAGCGGGCCGGTTTCACCGATATGGAAGGAGAATGCCATGATTGAATGTCCTTGTTGGCGTTCGAGCATCGGACCGAAAAGTGGAATCCGGTTTTCGGCTTGTTCCGATGCTCCATAAGAAGCCCAGATCGTCATTTGTGCGTCCGGTTTGACGCGTGGCGATCTAGAGTTTTCCGAGGCCCGCAGCCATCACGTCTTCCTTCATCAGCCGTTCGGCGATGAAGAAGATGATCAGCATGGGCACCAGAAGCAGGAAGGTGACGGCAGCGGCGGTCGGCAGAACCAGGATCTCGCCGCCCAGATAACTCCACAGGCGCACGGCCAGCGTCTGCACCTTGGGCGCACCGACCATGAAGCTTTTCTCGAACTCCTCGAACGAGGCGATGAAGTTCAAGAGGCCGCCGGCAAGAAAACCGGGCCAGGCGAGCGGCAGCGCAATCCGCATCACCGCAACACGGGGTGCCGCACCCAGCGTGCGGGCCGCGAGGATCAGCTCGTTGGGAATGCCCTCGAGCGTCGCCGTGAGAATGCGGATCATCAGCGGCAGCGTGCCGACGGTCTGCACCAGAATGATGCCCTGCACCGTGCCGGCAAGCCCCATGCCGAAGAAGATCTCGCCAAGGCTGACGGCCACGACGATGCCGGGCACGATCATCGGGGCCAGCACGAACACCTCGACCGCGCGCTTCAGGCGGAAGGGAAACTGCGCCAGCGCCCAGGCAGTGGGAAAGGCCAGCGTGGCGGTGAGCAGCGTCACCACGGTCGAGACGAAGAAGCTGAGCAGGGCGGAGGGCAGGATGTGCCGGTCCGACAGCACGTCGCCCCACGCCGAAAGCGAGAAGGAGCGGGGAATGATGTCGGGCGGAAACCAGCCCACTGCCGGGTCATAGAAGGCCCAGAGCGCAATCACGCCGAGCGGCAGGAACAGCGTCAGGAAAAGATAGCCGTAAAGGCCGAGGGAAACCCAGAGCTGGGTGCGTTGGGAATGTCTCATGCTGATCGCCATGGTTCAGGCTCCCGCGCGCTTTTGCGCGTCCGACTGGCTGAGCGAGCCGATGATTGCGTAGTAGGTGAGGAGCACGCCCACGGCGACGATGCTGAGCAGCGTTCCCATCGCGTAGACGAGCGGCCAGTTCCCCTTGGTGAAGCCCTCCGTGTACATGTGCACGCTGAGCGGCAGCGGATAGCTGGGGCCAAGCAGGTTCGGCACGACAAAGGAGCCGAGCGAACTGATGAAGGTCAGCAGAACGGCGGCGGTGATGCCGGGCTGCGCCAGCGGCAGCTGGATGCGCCACAGAATGGTGAGGCGGCTTGCGCCAAGGGTGCGGGCGGCGGAGAGCACATCCTTGCTGATCGCGGCCATGGAGCCGGAAATGATCAGCGTCATGAACGGGATGTTCTTCCACGACGAGGCGATGATCGCGCCAAGACCCCATTCGTCGCGCACCAGCCGCGGCAGGGTGATGCCGAGCGGGGTCAGGATGCGGCTTGCCATGCCGCCACGGTCCAGCATGACGAGCACGAGAAACGCGGCCACGATGCCGGGAACCACCAGCGGAATGCGGTAGAGCGAGCCGAAGAATTTGCGGCTCGTCTCATTGGCCTGCATCAGGGCCGAAAGCGGCAGCGCGATGAGCAGGCTGAGCGCGGTCGGCGCGATGGCGAGCCAGACGGAAAAGCGCAGGCCATCCAGATAGACCGGCGTGGTCAAAAGCGTGATCCACGGGTCGAGCGTGAAACCTGCCGCATCGGCCCCGCGCCCGGAAAAGCTGTTCACCACCACGCGCACGAGCGGCATGCCGAAGAACACGAGGAGATAGCCAACGCCCGGCAGCAGGCACAGGAGGATCGTTGTCAGGCGAACCGGCTTCATGCCATCGCCTCCACGGGCTCGAACGTCTTCAGAAGGTGAAGGGCCGGCGGCGGGGTGAGCTTGACCGGCTGGCCGGTGGCCAGAATGTCGGACTGCCCGCCTGCGGTGATGACGCGCAGTTCCTGCCCGGCGGCAGACACCCAGTAATGGGTGGATGCGCCCAGGAACATGGACTGTTCGACCACGCCATCGGCCTCGCCGCTGGCGGCGTCGATGCCGATGTCCTCGGGGCGGATCGCGATGCCTTCTGCGGCGCGTTCGGCCGGGTTTTCGATCTTGCGCACCGCGCCCCAGGGCAGGCGGCACTCGCTGCCGGAAATGTCGGCCTCGATGACGTTGGTGAGGCCGAGAAACTCGGCGGTGAAGCGGAAGCGCGGGCGGCGGTAGAGGTCGACAGGCGTGCCGCGTTCGACAATCTCGCCATCCTTCATCACCACGATCTCGTCGGCCAGCGCCATGGCTTCCGACTGGTCGTGCGTGACGTAGATCGACGTGGTGCCCAGCTTGCGCTGCATGGTGCGCAGGTCTTCGCGCAGGCTGTCGCGCAGCTTGGCGTCGAGATTGGAAAGCGGCTCGTCGAACAGGAGCACATCCGGCTCGATGACGATGGCGCGCGCCAGCGCCACACGCTGCTGCTGGCCGCCGGAAAGCTGGCGTGGCAGGCGGCGGGCATGCTGGCCAAGGCCGACCAGCTCAAGCGCGGCAGCCACGCGGGTGGCGATTTCGGGCTTTGCGACATTGCGCATTTCGAGCCCGAACGCGACGTTCTTTTCCACGCTCATATGCGGGAACAGGGCGTAGGTCTGGAAGACCATGCCGAAATTGCGGTTCTCCGGCGCAAGCGCGTCGATGCGCCTGTCGGCGAGCCAGATTTCGCCCGTGGTCGGGTCGGTGATGCCCGCAATGGAACGCAAGAGAGTGGTCTTGCCGCAGCCCGATGGGCCCAGAAGCGTGACGAAGCGGCCGGCCGGCACTTCAAGGTCGATCCCTTTCAGTGCGCGGGTGTTGTCGAACTGCTTGGTCAAGCGGCGAATGGAAAGTGTCGTGTCCATGACGATGCATCCTGACGCATGGGCGGCGCCGCGAGGCAGCGCCGCCCGAATGGTGTGCGAAGGTTAGTTGGTGGCGCGCAGCAGATTGGCGACGATGTAGTCGCGCATGGCTGCACGAAGCGGCGCGGGCAGGCTGGGAAGCGCGCGCTCGGCGAACTCGTTGGTCGGGATCAGGCGTGCGGCCTGCTCTTCGGTGAAGCTCTTGCCCGGATCGATGTCCGTGCGTGCCGAACGCGAACCGTTGACGCCAAGCTTCTCGAGCTGGATGTCATGCTGGCTCATGAAGTCGAGGAACAGCAGGGCCGCCGCCGGATGCTCGCTGCCGACCGGCAGGAACATGCCGTCGCCGCCGCCCACCTGGCCGGATTCGATGATCTGCTGACGCACGGTCGGCGGCAGGAGGCCGCGGCCGATGAAGTCATAGGCCATGTCTTCCCATGCGGTGCCGATCGCGCCCGCGCCATTGGCGACGAGGTTCAGCGTATCGGAGTTGCCATTGGTGATCTCGGCAACCGGGATGAGCTTCTTGTAGTAATCCCAGACCGGGTTCAGGCACGCGCCCTCGACATAGGCCTTGGCTTCGTCCTCGGTCATGGAGAAGTTGGAGAACTCGGCGCGGCAGTCATCGCCTTCCACCTTGGCGTAGGCGACGGACTGCATGAAGCCGTTGCCCGAACCGCCGCCGGCCGGCGAGGTGACGACGAACTTGCCCGGATTTGCTTCCGCCCAGGCGAGCAGAGCGTCGGCGGTCGTCGGCACGTCATCGCCCGAAACGGTGCGCGTGTCATAGATGATGCTGGTCTGGTTGCGGTGGAAAGGCACATAGGCGCCGCCGTGGTCCACGCCGCCGGAAACCCGCGCGATGTCCTGATTGAAGCCATCCGCATTCGGCAGAAGATCGGCGAGCGGCACGTTGGCCATGACATTCTCGCGCAGGAGCAGGCCGGTCGTGCTGGAGCCGACGAAGTAGACGTCAGCCGGCGCGGCCACGCCAGAATTGTTGGCGGCGATGAGCTGCTGCACGGCAGCTTCATTGTTGCCGCGAATGTAGTTCACCGTGATGCCGTATTCTTCCTCGAACGCCGGCAGAAGGCGGTCGGTGAAGAGCGGGCCGAAAGAGTTGGTGAAGTCGAAGAAAGTCAGCTTGCCTTCTTCCTTGGCCTGGGGAACGATGACGTCATAGAAATTTTCAGACGTCAGCTCGGCCAGTTCGAAGCCCGGCTGGATGTTGAATTCTTCCGACCCGATGGGCGTGACCGCATAGGCGGCGGTGCTCATGAGGGTGGCGGCGATTGCAGCAGTGAGAGCCTTCATTGGTGTCTTCTCCGCAAGGGGTTGAGGGCGCGACCTAGGTCGCGGCTTCTCCGGCACTCCGCGTGTCATTTTGCCGATGCTGCGGGGTGCCGGATTCCATCGCTGGCAGGATTGCCAGCAATCTTTCTGCCGTTGCCGGCGAGGCGGCGAAGACCGGAGCGCCATGCTCCAGACCATTCGCGCCCAGATAATCTTTTGTGACAGCGCCGGCCGTGGCGGCGATGAACAGGCCGCCCACGGCGTCCCAGGGGTTCATGTGCGGCTCGACATAGGCGTCGAGGCGACCGGCGGCGACATGGGCCAGGCACAGCGCGCCCGCGCCGAGGCGACGGAACTCCACATCGTGGTCGCTGAGCGCTGCGACGCAGTTCCGGTAAAGCTCCGGCTCGTGCCGGCCCGAAAAGCCGAGGCCGACCACCGCATCCACCATGCTGTCATTGCGCGAGCAGGCGATGGGCGTGTCGCCAAGGCGCGCGCCATGTTCTTCATCTGCCCAGAAAAGCTCGTCCGTTACCGGATCGAACACCCAGGCGGCGATGGGCTGGCCGTCCTTCAAAAGCGCGAGCGAGACGCAGAAATAGGAAAGGCGACGGGCGAAGTTCACCGTGCCGTCGATGGGGTCGGCAAGCCAGGTGTAGCCCTTGGCCACGGCCTTGCCGCCCAGCTCCTCGCCGATGATCGCGTCTTCCGGAAATGCTTCGAGAATGGCCGCGCGCAGCATGCGCTCGACCGCGAAATCGGCTTCCGTCACCACGTCGCCCGGGCCCTTGCTGTCTGTTTTCAGATCGGGCGCGCGGAAATAGTCGAGCGCGATGCGGCCCGCCTTTTCTGCAAGCGTCTTACCAAGGGCGAGGCGGGAGGGGGCATTCAGGGTCATTCTGTCTTTCCGGCAGTCATGCGTGTGATGAGTTTGGGTTTGCAGTGGATGAGGCGGGCGCGCGGCTCGCTCTCTTCCTGTGGTTGCTGGTCTTCCGCCTGACCGCCCGAATGCCCATCGCCATGGACGTCCACATGGGCGATCAGGCGGCGCATCATTTCCTCGAGCGGCTGCTCGAAGGTGGTGAGGCGATAGGGCGGCCAGTCGGCGGCGGGCAGGTTGTCAAAGCCGATGAGCGCGATGTCGTCGGGGATCGAACGGTGGCCGCGCAGGCCATCCAGAAACCCGAGCGCCATGGCGTCGTTGGTGGCGAAGACGGCGTCGGGCTGTTCGTTGCCCGGCAGGGCGAGCAGACGCTCTGCGCAGGCGCGGCCTGCCTCGGTGGACATGGCGTCATTGTTCCAGATGGCGGCCTGCAGCCCCGCTTCGCGCGCTGCCTCGGAAAATCCTTCGGCGCGCAGCGAGGGCGCCCAGCTTCCCTGCGGACCGCCCAGAACCAGAAGTCGCCTGCGGCCTTCTTCCAGAAAGAGCCCGGCTGCCATGCGCCCGCCAAGCGGATTGTCGGTGGCGACGGAAAAGCCCTTTTCATGATTGGCCGGGCGGTTAAGCGCGACCAGAAACTGGCCTTTCTCGATGATCGCGGCGGCGCGGTTTTCGCGCACGACACCGGCGGTCACGATGACGCCGCGCGCCCGCCAGCTCAGCGCCTCTTCAAGCAGCCGGTCAACTTCTGCGTCGCTCTCGGCATAAAAGAGAAGTGGTTTCAGATGCCATTCCTGAATGGCCTTCAGAAGCCGGGAGAGAACCTGCGCGCGCCAGTCGAAATTGAGGCGGGTGGTGATGACGGCGACCAGCGGGGCGTCGCCCGTGACCATGGAGCGGGCAAGCGCATTGGGCTGCCAGCCAACCTGTTCAGCCGCCTTCAGGATGCGTTCGCGGGTTTCCGGCGCAATGCGGCCATTGCCGGTGAAGGCGCGGCTGACCAGCGCCTGCGAAACATTCGCCACGCGCGCCACGTCATGGGAGGTTGCCGTGCCGGATTTGCGCCGCGACATCGCTCAGTCCTCCACCGGTGTGGAGGCGGTACTACGTATTACCAGGGCTGAAATGAAGAACGCGCTGACCATGGGGGCGGACCGTCGTTTGAGTGAACGCGATCCGAATAGCCGGCTCAGATGACAGCCACGCTACGCAAGCATGTCAGTTTGCTGACAGCGCTGTGCAAAACGGGAAAGGGGGATGGAGGAGGGTTTTAAAGCCGCTGCTCGACTTCCGTTTTCAGGGTGTTCAGGTCGCGCGTCTGGCCGGCGAGTTTTTCGATGGCGGCAACCACCAGATCCGTCGCGTGATAATCGGGCTTGTGGCCAAGCCCTTCCACGCGCAGCAGTTCCGCGCTGGGCAGGTCGCGGGCGAGGGCCTCTGAATGAATGTCGGGCGAGACCACATCGTCTATTGCACCGGTAATGATGACGGATGGCGTCTTGATGGTGCGGTAGCGGGCGTGGGTGCGTTCGGTCCAGGAAAGCAGGGCGCATATTTCGCGGGCATTGTGCCGGAACGCTGTCGGCTCAATTGCTTCATGGGCGCGGGTGGCGTGCAGATAGTCGTCCGGCATCGGGTTGGGCGCAAAGACGCCGCGCGCGGCGCTGCCGATCGAAAGCCGTCCGGCCAGCGGCACGATGAGCCTGCTGAACAGGCTGCCCAGATGCGGGTTTCCGGCTGCGTGATAATACCAGGCAATCCCGCCCGGCCACGGATAGAGAGCCGGCGAAAGAAAGACGGTTCCAAGGAGCCTGCCCGGGTGGTTCAGCGCCATGGCGGCAGCGACCGCACCGCCATAGGAATGGCCGACCATGATTGCCTTCTCGATGCCGCGTGCGGTCATCAGCGCCGCAATTGCCTCGGCCTGTCCGTCCGGCAGGATGAGGCTTTCCGGCCCGCGGTCGGATTTTCCGTGGCCGGGCCGGTCGATGAAGAGAAGGCGTGCGCGCCCTTCGAGCGCAGTGCGGAAAGAAAAGAGCGGGTCGAGCAGGCTGGCGCTCGCCCCGTGGATGAAGACGACGGGCGGAAGGTCGGCGTTGTCAGCGCCCAGATGCAGGCTGTTCAGCCT
>MRWG01001698.1_pt1 | contig 13041 bp, 15 predicted proteins | sample 1013341 | NCBI WGS metagenome assembly MRWG01 (sample SAMN06117577, study PRJNA244670) | biofilm metagenome | biome: Water; feature: Cathode Biofilm; material: Biofilm; isolation source: microbial consortium enriched at the cathode of a solar microbial fuel cell | place: USA: District of Columbia ... | reverse complement strand
GCGACTGCCATTCCCGCCTCTCACAAGAAGAACAAGAAGCAGAACTCCTGTTCGGGGCGGCGCGTGATGAGCCGCCCCTTTTTTCTTGCGCGGTGTCTCAGGTCAGTTTCGCCCGGATCCGGCGCGATACGGCGTCGATCACCGACACAGTGACCAGGATCATCAGGATGATGAAGGCGGCTTCCTGCCAGTTGTTGATGCGGATGCGGTCGGAGAGTTGCAGACCGATGCCGCCTGCGCCGACAATGCCCAGAATGGTGGCCGAGCGGACGTTCGACTCGAAGAAATAGAGCACATGGCTCATCATGACCGGGAAGACCTGCGGGAAGACACCCAGACGCATGACGTGAACATCGCCGCCGCCCGATGCGCGAACGCCTTCGACGGGCTTTCGATCCGTGTTCTCGATGGCTTCGGCAAAGAGCTTGCTGAAGATCATCACATCGCCCACGGCAATGGCGAGGACGCCGGCAAACGGCCCGAGGCCGACAGCGGAAACGAAGATCAGTGCCCAGACCAGACCGTCAATGCCGCGAAAGGCGTCAAAGAAGCGGCGCAGGCTGAAGTGGAACAGCCAGTTCGGCACGATGTTCTTTGCACCGAGAAAGCCAAGCGGCAGCGCGACGATGGCGGCAATGAGCGTGCCGAGAAAGGCCATCGCCAGCGTTTCGAGCATGGCCTGACAGTATTCCCAGAAACCATCACCGGGCCATGGGGGGATCATCAGTGTGACCAGAAGGCCGAGCTTGTTGAGGCCCGCAATCAGGCGCATGGGTGAGGCATCGATCCACCAGAGACCGAAACCGAGCAGGGCGAAGAAGCCCAGCCACAGGGCCCAGTCGCGCAGCTTTTCGGACAGGGGGCGGGAGAAGAGTTGCGGATGGGTGCGCCTGAGGCGGGCAATGTCGGCGTGCGGGGCAGCGGTCATGGATCAGGCGCTCTGTGTGAGTGAATGGCCGATGAGGCGATGGCGGATGAATTCGCAGGTGATGTCGATCACCGAAGTGGTGAGGATCAGAAGCAGCATGATGGCCGAGATGTCGGTGTATTCGAACTGGCGGATGGCGACGTACAGCTCTTCGCCAATGCCGCCGGCCCCGACGAGGCCGAGGGCGGAAGCGCCGCGCACATTGATCTCGAAGCGCAGCAGCAGGTAGCTGGCGTAGTTCGGCAGGACCTGGGGGACGACACCGAGCCGCATGATCATCGGCCAGTTGCCGCCGGCGGCGCGAACGCCTTCAATGGGGCGGGGATCAACGTTTTCGTTGACCTCTGCAAACAGCTTGCCCAGCGAGCCGGCGGTGTGAACGGCAATGGCGAGAACGCCGGCGAACGGGCCAAGACCGAACGCGAACACGAAGATCAGCGCAAAGACCAGCTCCGGCACGGTGCGGCAGAATTCGAGAATGCGGCGGGCGGCGAAATAGACGCCGGTGCTCTCCACCAGATTGCGCGCGGCCGGAAAACACAGCGCCAGGGCGAAGACGCCTCCCAGAACGGTGCCGACAAAGCCCATGAGAATGGTCTCAACGAGAAGGCGGAGCCAGTAGCGCAGACCCCAGTACCACTCAGCCAGATCGGACCAGAAGTTCTCAAGCGTCAGGGTGGGCATGGTTCCAACAATGTAGTTCCAGGCCATGGGAAGGCCCTTCACCAGTTTTGGAATGCTGAAATCGCTGACGAAAACGGAGCCGGCAAGCGCTGCCAGGAACAGGGCGCCATACAGGATCGTCCAATTGCGGTGGATGATCTTTTGCTGGCGATAGCGCTCGTTGAAGGACGTTAGACGCTCATCAAGCGTGCTTGGTCGCATAGGACTGGCGGTGGGGGGCAGTGTGGACACGAACGCCTCGTTGCAAAAAGAGGCCGGCACGCTTCATGCGCACCGGCCGGGAGTGATCAGTTCTTGTTCTTGCGACGCTCTTTGGCGTTGAACTCGGTGATGGCGACTACGTTGAGATAGTCTTCGTGCTTGGCCGGGGAATAACCGCTGGAGGTGCCACGGGTGTATTCGGCGAAGCCTTCAGGGTCTTTCTCCGGGAAAGCCATCAGTGCGGTCTTGAACTCTTCCTGCAGCTCTTCCGGCAGGCTGGTGAGCATCATGACCGGCGTGTTCGGGATGACCGGCGATTTCCAGATGATGCGCGTCGAGCCGGGTTCGATCAGGCCCTTGCGTTCCATGGTCTGGATGTTGCCTGCTTCTTCATTGCGCCAATGGGTGGCGACGGCCTCGAACGTGCCGTTGACCAGCGCCATCACGCTCTGTTCGTGTCCGCCGGAGAAGGCGACTTCGCCGAAATACTCGTTGGGAGAGGTCTCAAGCTCGGTCGACAGGTAATAGGACGGAACGGCATAGCCCGAGGTCGAATTCGGGTCGGCGAAGGCAAAGGACTTGCCCTTGATGTCTTCCAGATTCTGGTAGGGGCTGTCGGCGCGGACGGCGATGATCGAGTAGTAGCCCAGATTGCCGCCGCTATCGAGTGTCACGGCGACCGGAGCGATTTCCTCGCCCATGATCTTGCGGGCCAGCGCGTAAGCGGCCGGGCCAACCGAGGCGACCTGAACGTGCCCCGAGCGCATGGCCTCGATCACGGCGGCATAGTCGGTGCCACGGATCAGGTTCACGGGCACGCCGAGTTCACGGCTCAGATAATCGGCATAGGGCTGGTTGCGGGTGATGGCGTCGGTTTCGTTTTCGCTCGAGGAAATGCCGATGGTCAGTTCGGGATATTCTTCGCGCCAGTCCTGGGCGAGAACCGGGGACGCAAGGGCGAGCGAAACCAGCGCGGCCACAAAGCCACGGCGAGTCAGGGTGTGCATTGATGTAGCTCCGAGTTGGGGAGGAGGGGCGGTTAGTGCGCCATCTCCATCTGTCGTTGTCCGGTTTGGCGTGCCGCGCCGGTGGCAGCGATGGTCGAGGTCAGGCTCTCGTCCACGGCTGTTTCTGCATCATCACCGTAGATCTGCTGGATCATGGCGCTCGTCAGCTGATCTGGCGTGCCATCGAAAATGACATGCCCATGGGCCATGCCGATGATGCGGTCGCAATAGGCGCGGGCTGCATCGAGCGTGTGCAGATTGGTGATGACGGTTATCTTGTCCTGCCTGTTGATGGCGCGCAGCGCCTCCATCACGAGCCGGGCATTGCGCGGATCGAGTGAAGCGATGGGCTCATCGGCAAGAATGATGCTCGGCTTCTGCATCAGGGCGCGGGCGATGGCCACGCGCTGCTGCTGACCGCCGGAAAGCGTGTCGGCGCGCTGCAGCGCCTGCGAGAGCATGTCGAGCCGGTCCAGCGCGATCGCGGCATTGGCGCGATCCGTGGTGGAGAAGTGCTTGAAGATGACCGGCAGGGTGCGGGCGTTGCCGATACGGCCGATCAGCACATTGGTCAGCACGTCGAGACGATTGACGAGGTTGAACTGCTGGAAAATCATGGCGCATTGCGCGCGCCATGCGCGCAGTGCGTTGCCATTGAGGTTGCCGACATTCACGTCGCCGCAGGTGATCTGTCCTTCGTCTGCGGTTGCGAGCCGATTGATCAGCCGCAGCAGGGTGGACTTGCCGGCGCCGGAGCGTCCAATGACGCCGACCATCTGGCCCGGTGCGAAATTGGTCGAGACGTCGTTGACGGCAATGGTGTCACCAAACCGCTTGGTGACGTTTCTCAGTTCCAGCATGTTCAACCCCGTAGCGTTGCTATGCACTGACCCTAGATCGCTTTGATGACGCGGCTAACTCATTCGAATGACATGTTCGTGACGGCTTGCGATACCGGCGGGCAGCACCTTTCCGTCGGCATGAACAAGGCGGCCGCGCGAGAAGGTGGCGTGGACCTGCCCCACGCCCGTTGAAGACGCGACAAGCATGTCGGCGCGCAGTCCCACACGGATTTCGCCGCGGTCCAGAAGGCCAAGCGCACGTGCAGGGTTGAACGATGTCAGGCGCGCAGCGCCGGCCAGCCCGTCGGGATCGGTCTCGGCCAGCACGAGAACCGCCGGCAGCATGGCGGAGGGGTGATAGTCGGCGGCGAGCAGGTCGAGCACGCCGGAAGCATGGGCTTCCCGTGCCGAGAGATTGCCCGAATAGGACTGGCCGCGCAGTGCGTTGGGTGCGCCCATGGCGTTCAGCATGCCACGTCGATGAGCTTCCCGGGCGGCCTCAAGCGTTACCGGAAATTCGCTGATCTTGATCCCGAGCTGCTCCATCAGCGTCACTTTTTCGACCGTGTCATCATCATGGCTGGCCACGGGCACGCCATGCATGGCGCAATACTGGGTAATGGCGCGCAGTGTGGCGATCATGTCGCCGGCCGTTTCCTGCCGGTCCCTGATGCGCTGTTGCAGCTGCTCGGCAGCGGCTTCAAGCGAGATGCCCTTGTTGCGGGAGATGTTGGCCGCCTGAAGCTCCAGATCACGATACTGTCCCTGACCGGGCGTGTGGTCACAGAGCGAGACCAGATCCACCGAGCCTTCGCTGACCAGTTCCTTGACCACCGAAAGGGCAGCGGGAAACGTCACTTCGAAACGGGCGTGAACGCGATGATCGATGAGCAGATTTGGCCGTGCGGAGACGACGGCGCGGATCAGTTTGCTGGTGAAGTCGTAGGAACGCATATGCCCGTAGGCCGAGCCAGGAGCGAAGGACAGCGAGGCATAGGCGGTGGTGATGCCGGATGTCGCCAGCTTCATGTCGAGGTCGCGCAGCCCCATGTCCATGGGCATGCGCACGCCGGGGCGGGGCTCCATCTCGCGCTCGATCATGTCGCCATGCATGTCGATCATGCCGGGCAGTAAGAGAAGGCCATTGCCTTCCATGTCTGCGCCGGAAACCGGGGTTTCGCTGATCTCTGCGATCAGACCGTCTTCGATGCGCAGGGCGCCCCTGTCGATGACGCGGTCTGCAAGTACGATACGGAAATCAGAGAGCCACATGGTCTTCTTCCTTGGTGAGCTGGTCTGCGACGACTTTGGTATTGAGATTGATTTCACGGTCGATCAATGCGGCGACATCGCCGGGATGATGGAAAACGCCGATGATGGCGACGCCGTGCGCTTTCAGATCGGAGAGGCGACGCACCAGCGCCTCGCGCGCGCCGGCGTCGAGCGATGCCGTCGGCTCATCCAGCAAAAGCAAACGCTGCGGCAGGATGAGGGCGCGGGCCAGATTGACCTTCTGCTGCTCGCCGCCCGAGAAGGTGCTGGGATAGGCGCGCCAGAGCTCTGGCCGGACACCGAACTGGTCGAGCCAGTGGCGGGCCTGATCCAGCGCTTCATCCTGTGCGATGCCCGCAAGGCGAAGCGGTTCGGCAACGATGTCCTGCGCCGCGACGCGCGGGCGGGCGTTGAGGAACTGGGTGACGAAACCGATTTCCTCGCGACGCAGCAGGGAAATGTCGACATCAGCCGCATTGGCAAGGTCGATTTCACCATGGCCGGAGCGGTACCAGACATGGCCGCCAACGGGCAGATAGCTACGCCAGATGGTGCGCAGCAATGTCGACTTGCCAGCGCCGTTGTGGCCGCGAAGCAGCAGGAATTCGCCCTCGTGGAGGTCGAAGCTCACGTCTTCGAAGGCATGCAGCGCGCTGTCGAGGTGATACATGCGGAAGGTCTTGGTGAGGCCTTCGACACGCAGCAATGGAGTGGTCGTCATGGTCTCATCCTAGAGTTTGGCGTGCACGAGCTGTTGCGTGTAGGGGTGCTGCGGGTCCTGAAAGATCTGGTCGGCCAGCCCCTGTTCGACCACCTGCCCATGGCGCATGACCATGACGCGGTCGGCCATGGTGCGGATGACGCCGAGATCGTGACTGACCAGAACCATGGTGATTTTGCGGTCACGCTGGAGACGCTTGAGCGTGTCAAGAACCAGAGCCTGAACCGACACGTCGAGGCCGGTGGTTGGTTCATCGAGCAGGAGCAGCGCCGGCTCAAGCGCGATGGCCTTGGCCAGCTGCACGCGCTGCTGCATGCCGCCCGAAAGCTCGATCGGCCGCGCATCCATCCGCTCCAGGGGGAACTCCGAAGCATCGAGCGCCTCGCGGGCTCTGGCGCGCAACACATCGAAGCTGCGTTCGCCGGCAATCAGAAGTCGCTCTGCAACATTGCCGCTTGAGGACTGGCGCATGAGCAGGCCGAGATGCGGGTTCTGATAGACGATGCCGATATGGCGGGCGCAGAGCATGCGCCGCTGATAGCGGGTGAGGTCGAACAGATTGCCGTCCTCGCGGTCAGGCAGGCGCAGCCGGTAGTCGCCGGTATCGGGCGTGTCTTCGAGGTTCATCATGCGCAGAAGCGTGGACTTTCCCGAACCGCTTTCCCCGACAATGCCCATGACTTCGCCGGGATAGACCGTGGCGTCCACGTCGCGCAGGGCGCGCACATCGCCAAAGCTCCTGGAGATGTTGTTCATGGTCAAAAGCGGTCTTGCCCGCATCAGGCGCGGGGCCTCGCGCTCAAGCGCGGCAGGCGTGAGATCAAGGCTCATGCTGAATACTCCCCGTCGCGGTACCAGGTCTCACCGATCTCGGTCGGTGCGCCTTCTGCCTTTTGAATGGCCTTGATGCCGAGATTGCTGTCGGAGACTTCGAAGGTCGACCCGCCATTGTCCTGTGGAATCTCGTTCATGAAATAGCCGGAGAGGCCCGAGCGGCGGCAGGTGAGATGTGCGTGTTCTTCCACCTGATAGGGGCGGTCGGAGAACACAAGCGGTTCGACGCGGGTAAATGGCGGAACGGCGAAGAGGCGTTTTTCGCGGCCTGCCGAGAGGAAGGTCAGGTGCTTTGCCATGTTCAGCTTGGGCACGTCCCAGCGCGGAATGGGCGAGGGCGTCATCACGTGGCGGCCATTGACCATGCTCGGATAGGCTGCGCCTTGCATGATCCGGCCCTTGCGCACGATCTGCTCATAGAGCGTGAGCCAGAGTTTTCCGTAGTCGGCGTCCGCATGCATCTGCCGGGCGATGGACATGTTGGGCTCAACGCCGCGCAGCGGCTCCGGATTGGGAACCTGGAGGACGAGGATCTGATCCTCGCGCATGACCTCTTCCGGCACGCGGTGGCGGGACTGGACAATCGAGGCGGAGAGCGTGTCCCAGGTTTCTGCAGCGCCGGACACGCGGGAGATGAAGCGGCGGATCGACGCCGCGTTGACGCCATCATCCGCGCCCTGGTCGATAACCTTCACGGTCGAAGCCGGGTTGACGAGGGTGAGCGTGACCTGAAGGCCGCCCGTTCCCCAGCCGCGTGCCATGGGCACTTCGCGGCTCGCATAGGGCATCTGGCACCCCGGCACGGCGATGGCCTTGAGCATCTTGCGGCGCAGTTCGCGTTTGGCCGACGCGTCGAGAAAGCCGTAGCTGGTTGCGGCCCAGTCCTTTGTGAGAGAGGCAAGGCTCATTCTGCTGGCTCCATCTGGCGGGTTTCTGCCGGCGCAGCATCGGCTGCAGTTTTTTTCGCCTTGGCGTCTCGCATCGCGTCGAGCACCGACTGAAAGGTCACGTAGTGCGGCAGCTTGAAGTGGATGCAGAAGCCCGAGGCTTCCACGCTTTCGGTGTGGTAGAGGTAGAACTCTTCATGCACGGCCGAGCCTACCGGGGCTTCGGCCGAATTCAGATCGAGCGTTGCTGCGGCGATGACCTTGACCTCGTTCCAGCCGAAGGTCGCGGCGAAGCCGAGTTCGAGATAGCCGCCCTTTTCCTTCGAAGTCACTTCGGCCTGGCTGACGCGCACGCGCCCGGCTGAAAACTCCGTGCCGCGCGGGTGGCGCACCACCACATTGGCTTCGCCGAGGCGCAGTTCGTTGACGGTCGGGTGGGCATTGCCATATCCGCGCATGGCGGCATAGCCGAGGGCGAGCACACCGCCGGTTTCTGCGCGGGCAAGGCTTTGCAGGCGATGGGCGCGCGACGCGGGAAAAAGAAGCGGCTCGCGCGTCAGGTCGGGAATGTCCTCCGGTGCGGTGTCCGGTTCTATGGCCGGGGCGACCAGCCCCTGCTGACGCTGCCACTCGGCCAGAGAAGGCTGGCGTACAGGCGCCGGGGCCTCTGCGCTGTCGACTGGTGGAGGCGTGAAGGGTTTTCCTTCCAGCACGTCTGTTGCCAGAACACGGTGCGAATAATCCAGCGTCGGCCCGAGTATCTGCCCGCCGGGAATGTCCTTGAAGGCGGCGGAAATGCGGCGCTGCGTGAGCACTTCATCCTGCTGCACGGGGCGGGCTATGGCGAGGCGCGGCTGGGTGGTGCGCCAGGCGCGCAGAACCAGCACGGCTTCGGAAAGCTCACCGCCCGTCTGCGCCAGCGCGAGCGCCGCGAGTTCCTCATCATAAAGCGAGGCTTCGCCCATCACGCGGTCGACCAGATAGGGCATGGTTTTGCGGATCGTGTCGACGCGGGCCGCGTCGATGGGGCCAAGGTCCTGACGGAACAGCCGTTCGGCCTGTTCGATGGCCTTTTCGCCACCACGGGTTGCCACATAGGCCATTCTAGAGAACCTCCACCTTGGTCGAGCGCGGGATGCCGATGACGGAACCCGCATCGACGAAAAAGCAGTCAAAGCCTTCCGGATAGGCGCAGAGCATTGCGCGCATGGCCCAGAAGGCCGGTGGCGCGTCGAGTGAGATCTCTGTTGGCTCTTCAATGCCGGGGCCGCTGAGCCGCAGGCGCTGGCCTGCGTGCCGGGCGGCGACGATCAGCGTCGCGCCATCATCGGGGTAAAGGGGACTGCCGCAGCGAAGCTGGGCGATCTGGTCCGCAGCGTTTTCGAGCGACGACAGGAAAACATGGTCGGCCCGCGAGATTTCACCTGTGACGAGCGCTCCACTGGCGGAGGCGGCCTCGCGCAGGTCTGGCGTATCGGCAAACACGGTGCATTCGAGATCCACCAGTGTTTCTGCAATGCCGGCAAGGCCGGCCTCCGGCATCACGCGGGCATCGCCCGGGCGCGACAGCGCCCACATGAGCGCCTGGAATGTGGAATTGCAGCGCAGTTCAATGGCGTCGGGTGGTGCAACGGTCAACATCAGAAGGTCTCCATTTCGACGCGCGTGGCTTCCACCTGACGCATGCGTTCCTCATCGACGGCTGCGAGATGCGCCTTTTCCTCGGCGAGCAGAGTTGCGGTGGCGGTGTCCTGCCCGAATGCGGCGATGCGCAGGTCAATGACGGCCATCGCCATGGCGCGTTCGAGATCGCGGCCGGTCACCATGCCGTAACCGATGTTACCGGCTTCGTCGGCAATGTGGGCTTCGCTGACCAGCACTTCGCCCAGATGGAAATCCACATTCTGGACCGTGTCTCTCATAGGCACCATAACGAGGCCGGTGCGGTTGGCGATGACGGTGATGTCGCCCATCTCTTCAAGCAGGATTTCTGCATGCTGCTTGAGCCGTTCGGGGCGGGCGCGGGCGAGAATGTCGAGCGTCGCGGGGTGATCGCTGTCACCGGGTGGAAATGTATCAGTCATCGGAAGGTCTTTCGGTGGTCATGACGGTCGGCTGGTCTGCTTCGAAGGTGAACTGCACACGATCGCCAGCCCATACGGCCTCGGAGAAGCTGATGGGGCGTCCGTCGAGATCGGCGTCCACTTTCTGGACGACCAAAACGGATTGGCCCGGGCGCATCATGAGCATGGTGGCCTCCCGTTCGGAGGCGATGCGGGTCAGAACAGTGGTGCTCTGGCGCCGGTAGTCGGTGATGCCGTAGCTGCGATAGACATCGGTTATCGACCGGGTGTCGCGCCGGCGCTCCAGCAGATCCGGGAAGCGCGTGGCATCGTAATAGGCCCAGCCCGTGCTGATCGGCAGATCATTGGCGAACCCGCGCCAGGAGCGGGCGAAGACGGGAGCCTCCGCAGCGATCTTCAACGCCGCAGCCACACGGGTGCTGGCAGGAAGTTTCATTTCTGAAAGGGTTTCGCCCGAGGCGGTGAGGCCCTGGGACAGGAGATTCTCGCGAAAACGCGTTCGCTCGCCGATCACGTAGTTGAGCAAGGGCGCGCGTTCCACGAAAGTGCCGCGCCCGTGTTCAACACGCAGCTTGCCTTCTGTCACCAGTGCTGCCAATGCTTTGCGCAGAGAGTGACGGCGCGCGCCATAGAGTACGCAAAGCTCGGGTTCAGACGGCAGCTTCGTATCTGCTGCCAGCCTGCCCGAGATGATTTCTTCGCTGATCCTGTCCCGGGTTTCCTCCCAGGAGTATCCTTGATTTCGCATAGCACCAACTCATTCGAATGAGGCGGTTCTAGCGAAACCCAATGACACGTGCGTGACGGTCAGAAGGTTGTCATTGGGTGCGGCTGGTGTGATCTGAAATCGGCGGCGAAACGGCTGAAGAAGGGGATATTGCTGGGTAGCAGCCCATGCATTTGTCTCCGCTCTCGTTTAAAGCTGCGGTTCGGCCGCGACGAGACCTCTTGCCACAAGGTCAGCCCATTCGCCCGCATCCGTTTCCGAGGCGATGAGGTCATTGCGGATTTCGATCTCGACGCAGGGAATGCCGCGCTTCTCGCCATGAACCGGCACCGCATAGTCGGTGGCGTCGCTGACTGCATAGGGCTGGTTGCTGCCCACGCACAGATCCGTGTTCTTGCGAAACCAGTCGAGCATCGCCGGTGACAATGTTTTGTCCCGATTGAACAGAATGCCGATTTCCCAAGGGCGGCTCTTCCCCAGAAACACCGGTGTGAAGGAGTGGATCGTGACCAGCCGCGTTTTGCGGCCTGCTTTCGTGCGTTCGTCCAGCGCCGCCGAGACGGCGTTGTGGAAGGGCCAGAAAATCTCGTCGGCGCGCATGTTGCGTGCGCTCACGGAGAGGTTCCTGTTGGCCGGCACTTCGGTGCCCTCGCTGATTTCCGGCGCGAAGGTGGCGACATCGGGCTGGCGATTGCAGTCGCAGACAAGCCGAGAATAGCGCTGCGTGTAAAGCGGCGCGTTCAGAAGCTCAGACAGTTTTTTTGCCACCGAAAGCGCACCGATATCCCAGGCGATGTGGCGCTTGAGATCCGTCTCTGAAAGCCCCATCGTGCCGAGACTCTGCGGAATGCGCCGCCCCGCATGTTCACAGATGATGAAGTAATCCGACCCGGCGGATTCGTTGAATGTCTCCAGAGGGTGCGGCTCGTGCGCCGCAAGGACCCGAAGAGGGGCGGTTTCATTCAAATCGGACACGCAGATGCCTCCCGCAAATTTTGTATGAAATCGTACAAATCCATTTGTTTTATTGCAAGATGTATCTTTTTGTTGACGCTGGTCCTGCCGCCGCCATATCGTTGGGTCAACAACAGGGGAGCGAGTTTGTCGTGAGTGACACGCCGGTTATCGAGGCTTCGGGCCTTGCGAAACGGTTTGGCGGGCTCTTGGCCGTCGATGGATACGATTTGCAACTCGACAGGGGGGATCTTGTCGGGCTGATCGGGCCGAATGGCGCGGGCAAGACGACGGCTTTTAATCTTCTGACGGGGGTGCTCAGGCCGTCATCCGGCAGGATTTCCGTGAACGGTGCAGACATGACCGGACAGCCGCCACACATGATGGCGCGCGCCGGGCTCGCGCGAACGTTTCAGAATATCCGCCTGTTCGAGGATCTGAGCGTGCTCGAGAATGTCATGTGCGGCGGGCATATGCGCCACTCGGCGAGCACACTCGCGACGATGCTTCAATTGCCGTCGTTCTGGCGTTCGGAAGAGACGCTGCGCCAGATGAGCCGTGACATCGTCGACCGGATTGGCCTCAGCGCCTTTGCGCAGCAGCGCGCGGGCGATCTTTCCTATGGCGATCAGCGACGGGTGGAAATTGGCCGGGCGCTCGCGGGCGAGCCTGCGGCGCTGCTTCTTGACGAGCCGGCCGCCGGTCTCAACCCGTCCGAGACGAGCGATCTCGTTTCCTTCATTCGCCAGGTCAATGCGGAGTTCGGGATCGCCGTTCTGGTGGTCGAGCACGACATGCATCTGGTGATGGGGCTTTGCGACCGCATTCAGGTTCTCAACCGCGGCAAGCTCATTGCAGAGGGGTCCCCGCAGGAGGTGCAGAAGGATCCGGCGGTCATCGAGGCGTATCTCGGCACCGGACGCAAGGAGAAGGCCCATGCTTGAGGTGCGCGATCTCAATGTCTATCGCGGCGCGACACATGTGCTCAAAGGCGTGTCCTTCGCTGTGCGGCAGGGGCAGCTTGCGGCGCTGATCGGAGCGAATGGCGCAGGCAAATCGACCACACTTCTGACACTCTCGGGGCTTCTTCGCCCGCGCTCCGGCAGCGCTACCCTCAGGACCGACGGCGCGGAGTTGGATTTGACCCGGCTCTCATCGGAAAAGATCGTTCGCGCGGGGCTGATCCATTGCCCGGAGGGGCGGCAGATCTTCCAGTCGCTCAGCGTTGCGGAAAACCTGGACATGGGCGCTTACACACAGTGCGACCGCGCCGAGGTGCGCCGCACGATGGAGGAGGTGCACACGCTTTTCCCCATTCTGGCGGAGCGGGCCAATGTGGCGGCCGGCTCGCTTTCCGGTGGTGAGCAGATGATGGTTGCCATCGGCCGGGCGCTTCTCGCCAAGCCGAAAATGCTGTTGCTCGACGAGCCATCTCTTGGCCTCGCGCCGCTGGTGGTGGAAACGATTTTCGACGTGATCCAGCGGCTGAAATCCACCGGCGTCACCATTCTTCTGATCGAGCAGAACGCGGCTATGGCGCTGAAGATCGCAGACGCCGCCCATGTCATGGAAAACGGGAGCATCGTCTTGTCGGGAACGGGTGAGGAACTCGCCAGCAATGACCGTGTGCGCCAGTCCTATCTGGGGGTGGCGGCATGAGCCAGTATCTGTTTCAGCAAATCATCAACGGTCTGGCGCTGGGCAGTCTCTACGCGCTCGTCGCCATCGGGTTTTCGATGATCTACGGCATTGTCCGGTTGATCAATTTTGCCCATGGCGACCTCGTGATGATCGGGGCTTTTTCCACCCTTGCGCTTGTGACGGCCGGTGTGCCCTGGCCGCTGATCCTGGTCTTCGTTCTGGCCATCGGCGCGATTGCCGGCATGACCATCGAGACCAT
>MRWG01001697.1_pt1 | contig 13051 bp, 10 predicted proteins | sample 1013341 | NCBI WGS metagenome assembly MRWG01 (sample SAMN06117577, study PRJNA244670) | biofilm metagenome | biome: Water; feature: Cathode Biofilm; material: Biofilm; isolation source: microbial consortium enriched at the cathode of a solar microbial fuel cell | place: USA: District of Columbia ... | reverse complement strand
CCTGCGGTGCGGTCACCGAGGCGCCGTCGACCTGCTTGATGACGTCGCCGGGGCGCAGGCTCTGCTGGAAGATCGAGCCCTCCTTGATGTCGAGCACCAGGACGCCCTGCAGGTTTTCGTCCAGGCCGTACTTGGCGCGGCGCGCTGGCGTCAGGGCGGCGAGCTGCGCGTCCAGGGCGGGCGCATGATAGCTGCCGTCCGGCGCCTCTTCGCTGCCCGCCGCGGCCATGCGCTGGGCGGACGGCTGGCGCCCGGTCACCACAGCCAGGGTCTCGGCTTCGCCGTTGCGCCAGATCTTCACCTGCGCTTCGGTCTTTGCCGGATGCTGGGCGACGACGCGGGCCAGTTCGCGGGTGCCGTCGATCGGCTCACCGGCGAAGCTCAGGATCACGTCGCCCGACTTGAGGCCGGCCCTCTCGGCCGGGCTGTCCGGGGTCACCTCGGCGACGATGGCGCCGGCGGCTTCGTCGAGGCCCAGGGCCTCGGCCAGGTCCGGCGTCACGTTCTGGATCTGCACGCCCAGCCAGCCGCGCTCCACGCTGCCCTTCTCGCGCAGCTGGGCGACCACGGACTTCACCATGTTGGAGGGGATGGCGAAGCCGATGCCGACGCTGCCGCCGTTGGGCGAGTAGATCGCCGTGTTCACGCCGATGACGTTGCCGTCCAGATCGAACAGCGGGCCGCCGGAGTTGCCGCGGTTGATGGAGGCGTCGATCTGCAGGAAGTCGTCATAGGGGCCGGCCTGGATGTTGCGGCCGCGCGCCGAGATGATACCCGCGGTCACCGTGCCGCCCAGGCCGAAGGGGTTGCCGACGGCCATGACCCAGTCGCCGACCTCGGCTTCGTCGGAGTCGCCGAGGTTCAGAGCCGGCAGAGGCTTGCCGGCATCGATCTTCAGCAGAGCCAGGTCGGTCTGCGGGTCAACGCCGATGACCTTGGCGGGATAGACGCTCTCGTCGGTCAGGCGGATGGTCACCTCGCTGGCGTGGTCGACCACGTGGTTGTTGGTCACCACGTAGCCCGCCGGATCGATGATGAAGCCGGAGCCCAGCGCGGTCGCGTGCTGCGGGGCTGGCCGCGGCCGGCCGTTGCCGCCGAACTGCTGCCCGAACTGTTGACGGAACTGATCGAAGAAGTCCTGGAAGGGCGAGCCCTCGGGGAAATCGAAGGGCACGCCGGGCGCGCCGCCCTGGGGCGCCTCGATCTCCTGGGTGGAGGCAATGTTCACCACCGCCGGGCTGACCTTCTTGGCCAGGTCGGCGAAGCTCTCCGGCGCCTGGGCGGCAGCGGCGACGCCGCTCCACACCAAGATGGACGCCGCGGCCAGTCCGGCGCCCCAGTGTCGAAGGGGGCGCTGGAGGGGCCGCCCAAGGCCATGGCCCCCGCGTGCGGCTGCAATTTGCGACATGCTGCTTTCTCCCTTGGCGTTGCAAATCGGCTGGGCGCGGAACCTTGTCCGCGCCGACTTTTGCAAGATGGGGAGAAGCCGCTGACCCTGCGACTACAGGCGGATTAAATCTCTGTCATCTTCGGGCAGAGGCGCGTCGCGCCGGCCTGGCGGGGCTCAGGGCTGGGCCGGCGGCAGCCCGGCGCGCAGGTAGGAGATGACCTGCCAGGTCTGGTCCTCGTTGAGGCGGTTCTTGAAGGCCGGCATGGCGGTGCCGAACTGCTGGCCGCCCTCGGAGACGGTCCACAGCAGATACTCGTCGGCGGCGCCCTGGTTCTTGCTCAGCTCGGTGAGCAGCGCCGGCGAGGGAATGAGGTCGAGCCCGGCATCGCCGTCGCCGCGCCCGCGCGGGCCGTGGCAGGCCTTGCAGTTGGCCTCGTAGACCTCGCGCCCGGCGTCGATGGCCTTGGTGACATTGGGATAGGGGTTGCGCTGGCTGCGGTATTCGACGGGCACGCCGGCCTGGATGAACTCGATATGGCGTTTGCCGCGCGCCTTCAGCTGCGCCGGGGCGTTGCTCGGATCCCACTTGGGGCCGCCGCGGATCTCCACGTTCCAGGGGTCGAGCCCGGGGATGCGCTTTTCCACATCGTCCTGCGCCTGGGCCACTTCCTGCGCCGGGGCCGCGCCGGCCAGCCACAGCAGCGCCGCCAGCAGCAGGCCGCTGGCCAGGGCGAGGCGCCGCAGGTTTTCGGCAAGGCAGGGCCCGGCCTTCTGGTGGATCGTCGCTTTCATGGCCAGGCTTCCTTCCGAGATCGCTAGCACCCGGCGCCGCCGGGACTTCAGGCTTAAGGGCGCAGGGTCGCAGGGACCTTGAGGTAAATCAAGCGCCCGGGGTCCTCAGCCGAGGAACTGCGCGGCGACCGCCATGGTCAGCGGCAGGGTGACGAAGGCGAGGCCGGTCTGGACCGTGACGATGGCGGCCATCAGCGGCGCGTCGCCGCCCAGCTGGCGGGCCAGGGTGTAGGCGGAAGACGCCGTGGGCACCGCGCCGAACAGCAGGGCCACCAGGGTCTCGGTCTCGCTCAGGTCCATGACCTGGGCCAGGGCGACGATGGCCAGCGGAAAGACCACCAGCTTGCCGAGGCTGGACAGCAGCAGCGGCAGGGCCGAGGCGGCCATGGCGCGGATGTGGATGTTGGCGCCGACGCAGAGCAGCACCACCGGCAGGGCGGCGCCGCCCAAAAGCCGCGTCACGTCGTGCACCACCGGGATCTGGCCCCTACCGAAGACGTTGGCGCCGAGGATGTTCCAGGCGACGCCCAGGCCGACCGAGAGGATAAGGGGGTTGCGCGTCAGGTCGCGCAGGATGGAGCGCAGGATGCGCTTTTCGTCCGGCCCGCGCACCAGGCTGACCATGAGGGTCACCATGGTGACGTTGGTGGTGGGGATGAGGAGCGAGGTGGCGACGGCGGCGATGGCCAGGCCGTCGGTGCCGTAGAGCCGCTCGGCGACGGCCAGCGCGATGAAGGTGTTGTGCCGCGCCGCGCCCTGCAGCACCGAGGAGGCGACCGGCCCCGGCAGGCCCATGACCTTCGATGACAGCAGGCCGAAGAGCGCCGCCGCCGCGAAGGCGCCCAGGATCACCACCGCGTAGGCGCCGACGACGGAGGGCTGCAGCTCGATGGTCGAGGTTTTGTTGAACAGCAGCGCCGGCATCAGCACCCAGTAGACCAGCCGGTCGTTGAGGTTCCAGAACTCCAGGCTGGGAATGCCGCCGCGCCGCAGCAGGTGCCCCAGGACGATCAGCACGAAGATCGGGGCGATGGACAGCAGGATGTGCAGCAACGGGGCGGGCTCTCGCGGGAGGGCGGCGGCGGAGCGCCATCTTGGGACGCGCCGGACAGCTTGAAAACCCCCTTGCATCGGGCGGGGGTGCTGACTAATCCTTAGGCCAGCGGCGGCCCTGCCTTGGTGGGGGCCGCCGGTACCCTTGGGCGGGTATGATGTAATGGTAGCCTGTCAGCTTCCCAAGCTGAACGCGCGGGTTCGATTCCCGCTACCCGCTCCACCTTCTCCCTCTTTCGATCCTCCGTTGCGGCGGGCCGGCGCAGCCGGTCTAAATCGTTGATGTGGTGTCGTTTCCAGACCGGTGCCGGGGGCCGGCTGGGAGTAAAGTCGCGTGTTTTCGCGGGGGGACCGCTCGTCTATACTGCGGTGCAATAACCAAGAACGCTTCACGAAAATTTGGGGGAAGATCGACTTGAGCCCGATTCAAGCCGGCGGCGTCACGCCACCCTTCCGCAAGCTGCTGGTCGCCAACCGCAGCGAGATCGCCATTCGCGTGCTGCGCGCCGCCAGCGAGCTGGGCATCCGCACCGTGGCGATCTTTTCCCACGAGGACCGCTTCGCCCTGCACCGCTTCAAGGCGGACCAGTCCTTCCTGGTCGGCAAGGGCAAGGAGCCGGTGGCGGCCTACCTGGACATCGACGACATCCTGCGCATCGCCCACGACGCGCGGGTCGACGCCATCCATCCCGGCTACGGCTTCCTTTCCGAGAACCCGGACTTCGCGGAGGCCTGCGCCAAGGCCGGCATCACCTTCATCGGCCCAAGCCCGAGGTCATGCGCGGTTTCGGCTCCAAGGTCGCGGCGCGCGCCCTGGCCGAGAAGGCGGGCATCCCGGTCATGCCGGCGACCGGCGCCTTGCCTTACGACGAAAAGGAAGTCGAGGCGCTGGCCGAGCAGGTCGGCTATCCCATCATGGCCAAGGCCAGCTGGGGCGGCGGCGGGCGCGGCATGCGCGTCATCGAGGGGCCGAACGAGCTGCACGAGCAGATCGCCGCCGGGCGGCGCGAGTCCAAGGCCGCCTTCGGTAACGACGAGATCTTCCTGGAAAAGCTGGTGCGTCAGGCGCGCCACGTGGAAGTGCAGGTCCTGGGCGACACCCACGGCAACGTCATCCACCTCTTCGAGCGCGACTGCTCCATGCAGCGGCGCAACCAGAAGATCGTCGAGCGGGCGCCCGCGCCCTACCTCAGCGAGGCCAAGCGCGCCGAGCTCTGCGACGCCGCCGTGCGCCTGGCGCAGACCGCGGGCTACGAGTGCGCCGGCACCGTCGAGTTCCTGATGGATGCCGAGACCGACAAGATCTACTTCATCGAGGTGAACCCGCGCATCCAGGTGGAGCACACGGTGACCGAGGAGGTGACCGGCGTCGACCTGGTGAAGGCGCAGATCCGTATCTGCGCCGGCGCGCGCATCGGCGAGCCGGAAAGCGGCGTGCCGCCGCAGCACCAGCTGCAGCTGCGCGGCCACGCCCTGCAGTGCCGCATCACCACCGAAGACCCGCTGAACAAGTTCATCCCGGACTACGGGCGCATCACCGCCTACCGTGGCGCCACCGGATTCGGGATCAGGCTGGACGGCGGCACCGCCTATTCCGGCGCGCTCATCACACCCTTCTACGACTCGCTGCTGGAGAAGGTGACGGCCTGGGGCGCGACGCCGGAAGAGGCGACGGCGCGCATGGACCGCGCCCTGCGCGAGTTCCGCATCCGCGGCGTCGCCACCAACCTCTGGTTCCTGGAGGCGGTCATCGGCCACCCCAAGTTCCAGAGCGGCGAGGCGACGACGCGTTTCATCGACGAGACGCCGGAGCTCTTCCAGTTCCACCGCCGCCGCGACCGCGCGACGCGCCTCTTGACCTACATCGGCGACGTCATCGTCAACGGCAACAAGGAGGTCGAGGGCCGCCCGGACCCGGGCCCCCAGCTGCGCCAGGGCCTGCCGCCGGCCCTGCTGCCGGACATCCCGGCCGCCGAGATGGCCAAGGACCCGCCGCCGGGCACCAAGCAGAGGCTCGACGAACTGGGGCCGGAGAAGTTCGCCCAGTGGATGCTGGAGCGGAAAGAGCTGCTCATCACCGACACCACCATGCGCGACGCGCACCAGTCGCTCTTCGCCACGCGCATGCGCACCATCGACATCACCGCCGTCGCACCGCACTACGCGCGCCTGCTGCCCAACCTATTCTCGCTGGAGTGCTGGGGCGGGGCCACCTTCGACGTCTCCATGCGTTTCCTCATGGAGGACCCCTGGGAGCGGCTGGCCATCCTGCGCGAGGCGGTGCCCAACGTGCTGCTGCAGATGCTGACCCGCGGCTCCAACGGCGTCGGCTATTCGAACTACCCGGACAACGTGGTCAGGCACTTCATCGCCCAGGCCGCCGAGGCGGGCATGGACATCTTCCGCGTCTTCGACTCGCTGAACTGGGTGGAGAACATGCGCGTCTCCATCGACGCCATCCGCGAGTCCGGCAGGCTCTGCGAGGCGGCGATCTGCTACACCGGCGACCTGGCCAGCCCCAAGGAGACCAAGTACACGCTGAAGTACTATGTCGACATGGCCAAGGAGCTGGAGGCCGCCGGCGCCCACATCCTGGGCATCAAGGACATGGGCGGGCTCTGCAAGCCGGCGGCCGCGCGCCTGCTGGTCGAGACCCTGAAGCAGGAAGTCGGCATTCCGCTGCATTTCCACACCCACGACACCTCCGGCATCTCCGCGGCCTCGGTGCTGGCGGCGGCGGAAGCCGGCGTCGATGCGGCCGACGCCGCCATGGACGCCATGAGCGGCCTCACCTCCCAGCCCAATCTCGGCTCCATCGCCGCGGCCCTGGAGGGCGGCGAGCGCGACCCGGGCCTGGACCACGCAAAGCTGCGGCAGATCTCGACCTACTGGGAAGGCGCGCGGCGTTTCTACCGCGGCTTCGAGAGCGAGATGCGCGCCGGCGCCTCCTCGGTCTACGACCACGGCATGCCCGGCGGCCAGTTCACCAACCTGCAGGAGCAGGCGCGTTCGCTCGGCCTGGCCCAGCAGTGGCCGGAGGTCGAGAAGGCCTACGCCCAGGTGAACAAGCTGTTCGGCGACATCATCAAGGTGACGCCGACCTCCAAGGTGGTGGGTGACCTGGCGCTCTACATGGTCTCCAACGGCCTCACGCCGGAGGACATCGAGAACCCGAAGAAGGAGATCGCCTTCCCGGCCTCGGTCATCGCCCTCTTCCGCGGCGAGGTGGGCCAGCCCTACGGCGGTTTCCCGGAAGCCCTGCAGAAGAAGATCCTGAAGGGCGAGGCGCCCCTGACCGAACGGCGCGGCGCCACGATGCCGCCGGCCGACCTCGACGCCCTCCGCCAGGAAGCGGAGAAGAAAGCCCGCCGCCACATCAGCGAGACTGAGCTGTCCTCCTACCTCATGTACCCGGAGGTCTTCGTCGATTACGCGACCCACCGCCGTGCCTACTCGAATACCGCGGTGCTGCCGACGCCGGTCTACTTTTACGGCATGGAGCCGGGCCAGGAGACCGCCGTGGAGATCGAGCGCGGCAAGACCCTGATCATCACTTTCCTGGCCACGAGCGACCCGGACGACGAGGGCCAGCGCACCATCTTCTTCGAGCTGAACGGCCAGCCGCGCACGGTGAAGGTGCTGGACAAGGCGCTCGCCGCCTCCGGCAAGGTGCGGCGCAAGGCCGACGACGCCGACCCGGCCCAGGTCGGCGCGCCCATGCCGGGCATGATCGTCAACGTCTGCGATGCCGGCAGCAAGGTGAAGACCGGCGACCGCCTCTTCACCATCGAGGCCATGAAGATGGAAACCGCGGTCTACGCCGACATGGACGGCAAGGTCGCCGAGGTGGTGGCCCACACCGGCCATCGCGTCGAGCCCCACGACCTGGTGGTGGTGCTGGAGCCGGTGTAGGAGGCGTCAGGCGCGGCGCTCGACCTTTTCCCGAGCATACAGGAAGATCGCCCTGTCGCTTGCCCTGGACCCTCGGAACAAGTCCGAGGGTGACAACTGGGCAGGTTGCTCCGTCTTCGCGACGGCTCCTTCTGTCATGCTCGGGCTTGTCCCGAGCATCCAGGGCCGTGAGACTCGATGAATGGCTTATTACGTCTATATCATGGCCAGCCAGCGCAATGGCACGCTCTACATCGGCGTAACCAATGACCTGGTGCGCCGGGTCTACGAGCATCGCGAAGGGCTGGCGGATGGTTTCACCAAGCGCCACGGCGCGAAGTCGCTGGTCTATTTCGAGGTCTTCGATGGTGTCGAGCAGGCCATTCAACGTGAGAAGACCATGAAGCGCTGGCAGCGTTCTTGGAAGCTCAACCAGATCGAACGCGATAACCCGACCTGGCGAGACCTCTGGGAAGATATCTGTGCCTGAACTCTGGACCCTCGGAGCAAGTCCGAGGGTGACGGTTGGGGGCGTTGCTCAGGCCGTACGACAGTCCCGCTTGTCATGCTCGGGCTTGTCCCGAGCATCCAGCGCAGTTGCCCCTCTGTAGCCGACATTTGCCTCAAATGCCGGATTTAAAATTTCCTCAAGACTCGGGCGGTATTTGGTACGCCACGGTTGATTTAGTGAGGTGTTTTACCATGCGTGCAAAGGCCGCTACTGCCGCATTGGCGTTGCTTTTTCCTTTGATCTTCACCGGCCCCGCGGGGGCCGCTTCGCCGTCCGCCGAGGGCCGGCAGGTCGCGGCGCGCGCCCAGATCGCGCACATCACTGCTGAGAGTTTCGAGGAGATGCTGACCGCCTCCGTGGAGGACAAGGGCGGCGTCAAGACGGAAGAGGGCGATACCCTGCGCGTGGAACTGCGCGACGAGGCCAAGGTGCTGTTCTTCACCCGGCCCGGCCACCGCGCCCACCCGGGTGTCGTCGAGGTCAGGATCGTCGAGGAAGAGGCCGGCCCCGGCGTCGACACGGCCGGCTGGTGGGCCGGCGACGGCGAGGCCTTCGAGGCCTGGTTCCACGTTTTCCAGCGCCGCAACGAGCGTCTCAGCCGCCAGTGGCAGATGGAGGCGGGGCCCTTCTAAGGGGCTGCGTCAGGCGGAGGCCAGCGGCGCCGAAGAGTCCTCGTTGAAGGCCTTCAGGGTGTGCTCGAACATCTCCGGTTTCAGATCGCGCACGATGAAGACGATGCGCGAGGCGCGCTGATCGTCCGGCCAGGCTTCCAGGCGCACCGGCGGGTGGAAGACATGCTGCACGCCGTGGATGACGATCGGTTCCTCCGCGCCCTCGACGTTCAGGATGCCCTTGATGCGCAGGATGTCCGCGCCGTAGAGGGTGATCAGCATCTCGACCCAGGAATTGAAGCGGTCCCAGTCCAGCGGCCGGTCGTAGGTCAGGCAGAAGGCGCGGATCGAGTCGTCGTGGCGGTTGGGGTCGTGGTGATGGCCATGGCCGTGGTCGTGATGATGCCCGTGACCGTGGGGATCTTCATAGGCCTCGGCCTGCAGCCAGCGCTGCACGTCGCTGGTCTTGGTGGTCGGGTCGTAGAGACCGGCGTTGAACAGCTGGGCCGGGGCGATCTCGCCCTGCACCACGCGCAGGATCGGCGCCGCCGGGTTCAGCTCGCGCAGGCGCTCTTCCAGGACCTTCAGCCTCTCGGGTTCCGCCAGGTCGCTCTTGGTCAGCAGAATGCGGTCGGCGACGGCGGCCTGCTTCACCGATTCCAGGTGGCGGTCCAGCGTCGCCATGCCGGCGACCGCGTCCACCGTGGCGATGACGCCGTCCAGGCGGAAGCGCTCCGACAGCAGGGGGTCGCTCATGATGGTCTGCAGGATGGGCGCCGGGTCGGCCAGGCCCGTGGTCTCGATGACGAGGCGCTGGAAGGGCGGCACCTCGCGCTTCACCCGCCGCTTGAAGAGGTCGCGCATGCCGGTGATGAGGTCGCCGCGCACGGTGCAGCACAGACAGCCGCTGTTCAGCAGCACGGTGTCCTCGGTGGCCTTCTCGACCAGCAGGTGGTCCAGGCCGATCTCGCCGAACTCGTTGACGATGACCGCCGTCTCCTCCATGCCCGGATGGGCCAGCAGGTAGCGCAGCAGGGTCGTCTTGCCGCTGCCCAGGAAACCGGTGAGCACGGAAACGGCCAGCGGCTCCTCGGGAATGGCGAGATCCTTTTGGGCAGTCATCGGGTCAGACGCTCCGCCGGCAGCGCAGGTGATAGAGGGTCCACAGCGTCGCCGTCAGCACCAGGATGGCGCCGGCCTGGTGCAGCGCGCCCAGGGTGACCGGCACCACCAGCAACAGCGTGGTGATGCCCAGCGCCAGCTGGATGAGGGCCAGGATGGCCAGCGCCGCGAAGCCGCCGTGGGCGGCCGGCGCGATGTCGCGGCTCAGCGACCAGAACCACAGCGCCAGCGCCAGCGCCACCGTGGCCACGGCCAGCAGGCGGTGGTTAAACTGCACCGCGGCGATGTTCTCGAAGAGGTTCACGATCCAGGGCGAGAGGTCGCCGTAGCCCAGGGGGATCAGCTCGCCGTCCATCAGCGGGAAGGTGTTGTAGCTGAGCCCGGCGTTGAGGCCGGCGACGAAGCCGCCGGAGGCGATGGTGACGGCGACCAGCGCCAGCAGCGCCAGCAATGCGCGGCGCAGCGCGGTGACGGCGGGGTCATGGCTGCGCTCCGGGCGCGGCCAGAGCACGCTGAGCGCCAGCCAGAAGAGATAGGCGTAGATGGCCAAGGCCAGGGCCAGGTGGGCGGTCAGGCGGTACTGGCTGACATCGGTGCGCTCGGCGAAGCCGGAGGCCACCATGAACCAGCCGAGCCCGCCCTGGGCCGCGCCCAGGGCCAGGGCGATCAGCAGCTTCTTGCCCAGCGGCCGGTCGAGGTGCCCGCGCCACCAGAACCAGGCCAGCGGCAGGGCGAAGACCACGCCGATGAGACGGCCCCAGAGGCGGTGGATGTACTCCCACCAGAAGATGGTCTTGAACGCCGCCAGGCTCATGCCGGCGTTTTCCTGCTGGTACTCGGGGATCTGCTTGTAGAGATCGAAGACGCGGTCCCACTCGGCCTGGCTCAACGGCGGCAGGGCGCCGGTGACCGGGGCCCACTCCATGATCGAGAGGCCGGATTCGGTAAGGCGCGTGATGGCGCCGATGACGGCCATGGCCAGGACCATGGCGGCGCAGACCAGCAGCCAGATGCCGACGGCCCGCCGCGGGGCGGGGGCGGTCACGGCGTTGGAGCTTCCTGTGGTGGTGGCGGACATGAAGCAGCCCAGGTTTCGGTCGTTGCCCCGATTGGGGGTCTGCCGACAACCTAATGGGCGCAAAGGGGGCCGCCAAGCCCCTCTGGCGCCTTGTCGTGGCGCCTTGTCCGCCGCGGCCTCAGCTCCGGCGCCCGGCGCGAAAATCCCTGCGCGCGGCGGTCCGGGACCTGCCGCGTGGCCGTTGCGGCCGAAAAGCCTGCCTCAGTGCAACGTCAGATAGGCATCTGCGAAGCGTGCCTCGCCGGGCTTGATGATGGGAACGTTGGCCACCTTCACCGAATGCAGCGGGCCGTCCAGGTTCTTTTCCCAGAAATCCAGGAACTTGCGCAGTTCGGGATAGCGCGGGGCCAGGTCGTATTCCTGCCAGATATAGCTTTGCAGCAGCGCGGGATGATCCGGCAGGTGATAGAGAATTTCGGCTGTGGTCAGCCGGTAATCGTTCAACTGACGAACAAAATCGCTCATCGTCCCTCCTCTCCATCCGTCCCAGAGTCCCGAAAGACCCTTTGGACCCTGATAGGGACCAAGCTTGCCCACCTGTTGGAAAAATCTCAACAGAATAAGCTTAATAAAACAATAACTTAGCAGCCTATACCTGGGAGTGCTGCCAATGTTCGCAGGCCCTCGATAAGGGCCTTGGGAGAGGTCAGGAAGGCCGGTCCGGGAGCGGCCCGGAAGCGGGCCCGGAAGCGGCCGGGGCGGCGCTCAGAGCCGCGTGTAGCGGGCCCGGGCGCCGCGCTCGATGGCGGCGGCCGGCAGGCGGCCGACGGCCAGGCGGTGGCGCAGCATCTCCAGCAGGCGCAGCTCTTCCTGGCTGGCCTTGCCGTCGGCGGCGGCCACGTCCAGGGCGACCGCGTAGGCGGTCTCCTTCAGCTTTTCCGGCAAGGCGGCGACGATCTCGCTCAGCACCCTCTCCAGGCCGTTGTCCTCGTTCAGCAGCTCGGCGCAGGCCTGGGCCTCCTTGGGCAGCTTTTCCAGGTCGTAGTCGGCGAAAACCGGCAGGTGCGAGACGATCTCGCCGATGGTCGTCATCTCGGCGTCGGTCATTTCGCGGTCGGCCGCGGAAACCAGGACCATGGTGTGGACGAGGGCCGTGTGATGCTGGGACATTGCGTCTTGTTTCTCGCTGTGCTGATGGAACCGGAGCCGCGCGGGGCCCCTTTGCCTTCGCGGGGCGGCAGAGACTAGTCAGGCCGCGCCCGCAAGGTCAAGGCCCGGCGGCGCCGGCCCGCCTTGCGTTGCCCCTTGCGTGGAGAGCATGGGGGGTTGCGGTCTTTGCGCTCGACAGCCGTGGGCCCGGCGGGCAGTGTCCGCGCCATGGGCCCGATCCTCAACGTCGTCTTCCCGATCTTCGCCATCATGGCCGCGGGCTACGCCGCCGGCTATTTCCGCGTCCTCGGCTCGGCCAGCAGCGAGGCGCTGAACCGCTTCGTCTATTTCATCGCCCTGCCGGCCTTGTTCTTCGTCTCCATGGCGCGGGTTTCGCTGGACGAAGCTTTCAACCTGCCCTTCCTGGGCGCCTACGGCGGCGGCGCGGCGGCGACCTTCCTCCTCGCCGTGGTGGTGGCCAAGTTCGCCTTCCCCAACCGCCTCGGCGCGCTGGGCCTGGCCGGGCTGTCGGCCAACTTCGCCAACACCGGCTACATGGGGATCCCGCTGCTCATGCTGGCCTTCGGCGAGGCGGGCATGCTGCCGGCGATCGTCTCCACGATCCTCAACGGTGCGGTCATCATGGCCTTCGGCATCGTGCTGCTGGAACTCGACGTGCACCAGGGCAAGGGCAGCCTGGTGGTGGTGAAGAGCGCGCTGCGCGGCGTTGCGCGCTCGCCGCTGGTGCTCTCCGCCGCCGGCGGCCTGCTGGTTTCGGCCTTGGGCCTGCCGCTGCCCCAGGCGATCACCGCCTTCTGCGACATTCTCGGCGCCTCGGCCGGCCCCTGCGCGCTCTTCGCCATCGGCCTCTTCATGGTCGGCAAGTCGCCCACCGCCGGCATGGCCGAGGTGTCCTGGCTGGTTCTTCTGAAGCTGGTCTTCCAGCCGCTGATCACCTGGTGGCTGGCCTTCCAGGTTTTCACCATGGACCCGGTCTGGGCCGCCGGGGCGCTGATCCAGTCGGCCCTGCCGACCGGCGCCCTGGTCTTCGTGCTGGCGCAGCAGTACGACATCTACGTGCAACGCTCGACCGCCGTCATCATGCTGTCGACGGTGGTCTCGCTGTTCACGCTGTCGGCGCTCTTCGTCTGGCTGGGGATCGGCTAGCGGGCTGAGCGGCAGCCGGCGGACGTTGGGGAACGCCCGCCGGCCCGCCCCGGCCGCCCGCTAGGCTTCGTCGCTTGCCGCTGGGGCTCTCTTGCGGCCGGTGATCATGGCCCGCACCAGGTTTTCGTGGTGCTTCAGGCTGGCCAGGACCACGCCCGCCAGATGCAGGCCGACGAGGACCAGCAGAAGGTTGGCCAGGGCTTCGTGGATCTCTTCGACCCAGTCTTCACCCCAGAACATGTCCAGGGTGGTCATCCAGCCCGTCAGGCAGAGCGCCGCCAGGCTGAGGATGAGGGCCAGGATCATCGCCGCCCCGGCCGGATTGTGGCCGAGGTAGCGGCGTTCCC
>MRWG01001696.1_pt1 | contig 13056 bp, 14 predicted proteins | sample 1013341 | NCBI WGS metagenome assembly MRWG01 (sample SAMN06117577, study PRJNA244670) | biofilm metagenome | biome: Water; feature: Cathode Biofilm; material: Biofilm; isolation source: microbial consortium enriched at the cathode of a solar microbial fuel cell | place: USA: District of Columbia ... | reverse complement strand
GGTGAAAGCGATGCCGGTGGCGGCGCAGGACACCGTTGCCTGGATCGGTCCGGCAATCGGTCCGGACGCCTACGAAGTGGGAGAGGATGTGGCCGCTGCGGTCCGCGCCCTGCCCGAGCTGGGGGGACACGCCTCGGCTGCCGAGCGGGTGCTGCGGGCGGGCCGCCGCCCGGACCGGTACCAGCTCGATCTGTTTGCGCTGACCCGGGCGCTGCTGGTGGAGGCCGGCGTGACCAGGATCCAGGCAGACGGGCTCTGCACCTTCACGGACGCGCGGTTCTATTCCTACCGTGGCGACGGGCAGACGGGGCGGATGGCGACGGTGGCCTGGCTGGCCTGAGCTGCCGATCCGGATCCGGCCGCCGTCGACGGCCGGCGGTCAGCGGCTGGCGGTCTCGGAGCAGTTGGCGACGATGGCGCGCTGGGCTTCGTCGATGCGGCGCTGGCGTTCTTCCTCGGGCATGACCCGCTCTTCGCCGTCCGGACCGGCGATGCGGATGCGTCCGCGCGAGGTCAGGCGTTGCAGCAGGTCCCGGGCTTCCTGGCAATTGGCTTCCCGGACCCGGGCGATTTCCGCCTGGCGCGCCTGCTCGGCCGCCTGCAGATCGGAGAGCATCTGCTGCTGCTCCTCGGTGAGCGTCTGGCCCTGATCGGTGTCGGGAATCGCCGGGGCAGGGCGGGTCGGTTGAGCCGCGGGCGTGCGCTGCCCGGTGTCGCTGACCAGTTCGGCATCGACGCCCTCGGGCTTGAGCTGGGTGTAGTTGACGACGCCGTTCTCGTCGACCCACCGGTACACGGCAGCGCCGGTCAGCCAGGGCAGCAGGCCGACGATCAGGACCAGATGGCGGGCGGAACGCATGGGCGGTGGCTCTCCTGTTCGCGCAACTCTCGCGGGGACGCCCGTCCCGGCGGACGGTGGTTTCCCGGTGGTTCGTCTCTAACGATAGCAGTTCCGGCGATGCTACCGGCGGGGCCGGCGGATTTACGTTAGCTGGGTCGCAGTTTGGCGGCACCGGGCGCCGTGGGGCGCCAATGCCGGCGGGCGCCCGGGGCGTCGATCGGCAAGCCGCGTTGACAGAACCAGGGGGAACCCCAAGAATACGCGGCTCCCCTGGGTGCGCCAGTGCAAACAGCCAGCGAAATCAACCGTTTAGGGTCCGGATAATGGCCCGGCTTGATGCTGCCTGCCACGATACGCCCGGGAATCCGGCCGAGCAAGCGCGAGCGCGGTGCTCGAGAGCGAACACGAACACAGTCGATTCGATCATGGGTGAGTCACTTTCCGGCGGCGACATGCTGATCCGCGCGCTTCAGGATGCCGGCGTGGAGTACATCTTCGGCTATCCGGGCGGCGCGGCGCTGCACATCTACGATGCCATCTTCCGCCAGCAGAAGGTCGAGCACATTCTGGTACGCCACGAGCAGGCGGCCACCCACATGGCGGACGGCTATGCCCGCTCCACCGGTAAGCCGGGCGTGGTGCTGGTGACGTCGGGCCCGGGGGCGACCAACGCCATCACCGGCATCGCCACCGCGTTCATGGACTCGGTTCCGATGGTCGTCATCTCCGGCCAGGTCGCCCACGAGCTGATCGGTACGGACGCCTTTCAGGAGACCGACATGGTCGGCGTCTCCCGTCCGGTGGTGAAGCACAGCTTCATGGTCAAGGACTGCGCGGAGATCCCCGAGGTGGTGCGCAAGGCGTTCCACATCGCCACCACCGGCCGCCCGGGTCCGGTGGTCATCGACGTGCCGAAGAACACCACCGACCCGGACGTCACCGCGCCCTACGTCTACCCGGAGAGCGTCACCATGCGCTCCTACAACCCGGCGGTGAAAGGCAACGGCCGGCAGATCCGCAAGGCGGCCAACGTCATGCTCAACGCCCGCCGGCCGATCATCTATGCCGGCGGCGGAGTGATTCTCGGCGACGGCTCCGAGCAGCTCACACGGATCGCGCGCAAGCTCGATTTTCCGGTGACCAACACGCTGATGGGGCTCGGCTGCTACCCGGGCAACGACGATCAGTTCCTGGGCATGCTGGGCATGCATGGCACCTACGAGGCCAACATGGCCATGCACGAGGCCGACGTCATCATCGCCGTCGGCGCGCGCTTCGACGATCGGGTGACCAACGACCCCACCAAGTTCTGCCCGGGCTCGACGATCATCCACATCGACGTCGACCCGGCGTCGATCTCGAAGATCGTGTCCGCGGACATTCCCATCGTCGGCCAGGTGGCCAGCGTGCTCGAGGATCTCGAGGCGATCCTCGACGCCGAGCTCGCCCGCGCGCCGGGTCTCCCGGACCGGGAGGCGCTCAGCCGCTGGTGGGCGCAGATCCGGAGCTGGCGGGCCGAGCATGGCCTGAACCACGAGCTCAAGCCCGAGCCCGGCAAGCCGATTCTGCCCCAGCTCGCGGTGCAGACCCTGTATCGCGTGACCGAGGGGAATGCCTTCGTCAGCAGTGACGTCGGTCAGCACCAGATGTTCGCCGCGCAGTACTACAGGTTTCACGAGCCGCGCCGCTGGATCAACTCCGGCGGGCTGGGCACCATGGGCTTCGGTCTGCCCGCGGCGATGGGCGTGCAGTTCGCCCATCCGGACGCCACGGTGGCCTGTGTGACCGGCGAGGGCAGCTTCATGATGAACATGCAGGAGCTGTCCACCTGCCTGCAGTACGGCCTGCCCATCAAGATCATCAACCTGAACAACCAGGCCCTGGGCATGGTGAAGCAGTGGCAGGACATGCAGTACGGCGGGCGCCACTCCCAGAGCACGTACAGCGACTCGCTGCCCGACTTCAAGACCCTGGTGGAGGCCTTCGGCCACGTGGGCATCAAGGTGGAGCGGGCGGAGGATCTCGAGGACGCCATGCGCGAGGCCTTCAGCGAGAAGCTCAGGCGCCGTACCGTGTTCGTCGACGTGTGGGTCGACCCCCACGAGCACGTCTACCCGATGGCGATCAAGGGCGGCTCCATGCGCGACATGTATCTCAACAAGGCGCTCACCAGTCTGGGTGACACCGCCGTGCTGAGCGAGGACGCCTGATGCGCCACATCATCGCCGTGCTGCTGGAGAACGAGGCGGGTGCGCTGTCCCGGGTGGTGGGACTGTTCGCCCAGCGCAACTACAACATCGAGAGCCTCACGGTCGCGCCCACCGAGGACGAGACGCTGTCGCGGCTGACGCTGGTGACCGTGGGTGACGACTCCAAGATCGAGCAGATCATCAAGCACCTCTACAAGGTGATCGAGGTGGTCAAGGTGGTCGATCTGTCGGGGTCGGATCACGTGGAACGGGAGCTGATGCTGGTCAAGGTGCGCGCCGAAGGCGCCGCCCGGGCGGAGGTGAAGCGAAGCTGCGACATCTTCCGGGGGCAGATCATCGACGTCACGGCCAGCTCCTACACGATTCAGCTTTCCGGGCCGAGCGACAAGCTCGATGCATTCATCCGCGCCATCGGCAAGACCACGATTCTCGAGGTCGTACGCTCCGGCGTATCCGGCATCAGCCGGGGGGAGAAGGTGCTGAGCGCCTGAGCCGGTTGCACACACACTTCGTAGGAGCGGCCTCCCGGCCGCGATCGCCGGCGACGACATGCCGCGCCCTCGAGGGATCGCGGCCGGGAGGCCGCTCCTACGAGCAGGGGACATTCACAGAGGGATTCATCATGCAGGTCTACTACGACAAAGACGCCGACCTTTCCATCATCCAGAAGATGAACGTGCTCATCGTGGGTTACGGCTCCCAGGGCCACGCCCACGCCAACAACCTCCGCGATTCCGGGGTGGAGAAGGTCGTCATCGGCCTGCGTAAGGGTGGCGGTTCCTGGCGCAAGGCGGAGAATGCCGGCTTCGTGGTGAAGGAAGTGGCCGAGGCCGCCCGGGACGCCGACCTGATCATGGTGCTGACCCCGGACGAGCATCAGCAGAAGCTGTATGAGAACGAGATCCTGCCGAACGTGAAGGAGGGCGCGACCCTGGCCTTCGCCCACGGCTTCAACATCCACTTCGGTCTGATCGAGCCCCGGGCCGATCTCGACGTGATCATGATCGCGCCCAAGGGCCCCGGCCACACGGTGCGGTCGACCTACACCGAGGGCGGCGGCGTGCCGTCGCTGATCGCCATCTATCAGGATGCCACGGGGCAGGCCAAGAACACCGCGCTGTCCTACGCCTCCGCCAACGGCGGCGGCCGTGCCGGCATCATCGAGACCACGTTCCGCGAAGAGACGGAAACCGATCTGTTCGGTGAGCAGGCGGTGCTCTGCGGCGGCGCGGCGGCGCTGGTGCAGGCCGGGTTCGAGACGCTGGTGGAAGCGGGCTACGCCCCGGAGATGGCCTACTTCGAGTGCCTCCACGAACTCAAGCTGATCGTCGACCTGTTCTATGAGGGCGGCGTCGCCAACATGTGGTACTCCGTGTCCAATACCGCCGAGTACGGCGGCCTGACCCGTGGCCCTCGGGTGGTCACCGACGAGACCAAGCAGGAGATGAAGCGGATCCTGAACGAGATCCAGACCGGCCGGTTCGCCCGTGAGTTCGTCGGCGAATATCAGACCGGTGCGCCCACCATCAAGGCCATGCGCCGGATCAGCCAGGGCCATCAGATCGAGCAGGTCGGCGAAAAGCTGCGTGGTATGATGCCGTGGATTCAGGAGAAGCGGCTGGTGGATCGCGACAAGAACTGATCCTCCGGCGCTTCCCGGCCAGGAGAATGCACGTTCCGGGCTGCTCCGCAACGGAGCGTCCGGGACGCATGTGCGCCATATGCTGGACCACGACGACGAGAACGACGACGAGATCGACGTCCGCGAGCCGGAGAACGGCGACGGACGTCGCCGTCGCGGTATCTACCTGGTACCGAACCTGATCACCACCGGCGCGCTGTTCGCCGGGTTCTACGCCATCGTCGCCGGCATGAACGGTCATTTCATACCGGCGGCGCTGGCGATCTTCGTCGCCATGGCGCTGGACACCGCCGATGGGCGGGTAGCGCGCTGGACGCGCACGGAAAGCCGCTTCGGCGCCGAGTACGACAGTCTGTCGGACATGGTCGCGTTCGGCGTCGCCCCGGCGCTGGTCGCGTTTTCCTGGAGTCTGCAGCCGCTCGGCAAAGTCGGCTGGGTCGCCACCTTCGTCTACATGGCCTGCGCGGCGTTGCGTCTGGCCCGGTTCAACACCTCGAGCAGCCTGAAGACCTTCACCGGGCTGGCGAGCCCGTCTGCGGCTGCGGTCATCGCCTGCACCGTGTGGATCTGGAGCGATTCCCTCGGCGATGCGGAACCGTCGCTCACCGTGGCGGTCCTGATGGCGGTGCTCACGGCGGGCATGGGACTGCTGATGGTGTCCAACTTCGAGTACTACTCGCCCAAGGTCATGTCTGCCAAGGGCCGGGTTCCGTTCATCACCATGGTGGTGGCCGTACTGGTGTTCGCCGTGCTGCTGGCGGACCCGCCGCGGGTCCTGCTGGTGCTGTTCGCCGGCTATGCCCTGTCCGGTCCGGTGCAGTTTCTGTGGCAGTGGCGCCGGCGCCGCCGGGCGCTGTCCGCTGCGGATGCGGGCGTCGAGCCCGACGCCGAGGAGCGGCAGCAGGCGGACGCCGATCCGCAGGTATCGTCGGACACGGGCGCCGACGAAGATTGCGAGCCGGGAACACTTCGCCGCTGACGCGCTCCAACTCCGCAATCCGACCAACTCCGGGTAAGCCGATGCCGCGTTTCAGAATTCCAGCCGTGCCCTCGTCCGAGATCACCCCCGAACGGACCTACCTCAACCGCCGTCGTTTCATCGGCGCCGCCGTGAGCCTGCCGCTGGCCGGCGCCGCGTCCCGGGCGGCCGGTGAATCCGGTTGGACGGGGCCGGACGGGGAGGCCCTGACGCCCGAGGCGATCGTCACCGGCTACAACAACTTCTACGAGTTCGGGCTCGACAAGACGGATCCCGCCGAGTATGCCCACGAGATGACCGTCGACCCCTGGAGCGTCGAGGTCGCCGGGGCATGCGCGAAACCCGGCACCTACACCTTCGAGGACGTGATCAAAGGGCTCACGGTGGAAGACCGGGTCTACCGGTTCCGCTGCGTCGAGGCCTGGTCGATGGTGGTGCCCTGGCAGGGCATTCCGCTGGCGGAGGTGCTGAGGCGTTTCGAGCCGACGGGCGATGCGAAATTCGTCGAGTTCACCACCCTCTACCGGCCGGAGGAAATGCGCGGTCAGCGCAGCGTGTTCTCCAGCATCGACTGGCCCTATGTCGAGGGCCTGCGGCTCGACGAGGCCATGCATCCGCTCACCATCATGGCGACGGGTGTCTATGGCAAGGATCTGCCCAACCAGAACGGCGCCCCCTGGCGTCTGGTGGTGCCCTGGAAATACGGCTTCAAGAGCATCAAGTCGGTGGTGAAGATCCGTTTCACGGGGCGCCAGCCCCGCAACACGTGGAATCTGACGGCTCCGGACGAGTACGGCTTCTATGCCAACGTGAATCCCCAGGTGGATCATCCGCGCTGGAGCCAGGCCACCGAGCGGCGGCTGCCGAGCACGCTGTTCAGTCCCAACCGCCGGGACACGCTGATGTTCAACGGCTACGGCGAGCAGGTGGCGTCGCTCTACTCGGGCATGAACCTGCGCCGTCATTTCTGACGTGAGTCCAGCCGGTGGCGGTTCGACCGCGCGCGCACGGGCGGCATCCCTGCCGGCTCCGAAGCCCGTCGCCTGGCTGATCTGCGCCGCGCCGCTGGCCTGGCTCGTCTGGGCCGTCGGGGTCGAGATCCGCGCGCCGGGGAGCGCCCTGGGTGCCGACCCCGGCGAGGCGGTGGTGCTCTACCTGGGCGAGTTGGGCATTCGCATGCTGCTGCTGGCGCTCGCCATCACGCCCCTGCGCCGGCGTCTGTCCTGGCCGGCCCTGGCCCGCTGGCGCCGGCTGGTGGGGCTGTTCGCGTTCAGCTACCTGGCGCTCCACCTGCTCGCCTACCTGTGGTTTCTCGCCGGCTTCGACTGGGGCGCGATCGTCGAGGATCTGACGGAACGTACCTACATCACCGCGGGCGCCGCGGGCCTCGTCGCGCTGCTGCCGCTGGCGCTGACCTCCACCCGCGGCTGGCAGCGCCGGCTCGGCCGGCGCTGGCGGTCCCTGCATCGGCTGGTGTTCGCGGCAGCAGCGCTGGGCCTGCTGCATCTGCTCTGGCTCACCAAAGACGGTTACGGCGAGGTGCTGGCCTACGGGGTGGTCTATCTGTTACTGATGGGTGAACGCATCGACCACTGGAGGCGGACCCATGTCTGACAGCAGCGCAGCACTCGCGAACCAGGCCTGTGAAGCCTGCCGGCCGGATTCACCCACCGTGCCGGAAGCGGACTGGCGACCGCTGCTCGAGCAGCTTCCGGACTGGGAGATCGTCAAGGCGGACGGCGTGCCGATGCTCGAGCGCCGGATCGCCGTGAAGGACTTCGTGGCGGCCCTGGCCCTGGCGACCCGGATCGGGGATCTGGCGGAGTCGGAGGACCATCACCCCCGGCTGGTGGTCGAGTACGGCAGCGTCGAGGTCTGCTGGTGGACCCACGCCATCGGCGGCCTGCACCGTAACGACTTCATCATGGCGGCGCGGACCGACGCGCTGGTCGGCTGATCGCCCGGTTCCGGGCGGCAGGTCGTATCAGGCGGTGAGGGACATGCGCGCAGCGCTCGCAGCGGCGAGTTCGGCGAGAGCACGCTCGCTGTCCTCCCAGCCGATGCAGGCATCGGTGACGCTCTGGCCGTAGGTCATCGTCTCGGCCTTGCCGATGCTCTGTTTGCCTTCCACCAGGTTGCTCTCGATCATCACGCCGAAGATGCGTTCCTCGCCCTCGCTGAGCTGCCGGCAGATGTCGGCGCAGACGTCGAGCTGCTTCTTGTGATTCTTGTCGCTGTTGGCGTGGCTCATGTCCACCATCACCCGGTTGGTCAGTCCCGCATGCTCGAGCAGGCGGCTGGCGTAGTGGATCGACGGATTGTCGTAGTTCGGCTTGCCGCCGCCGCCGCGCAGAATGAGATGGCAGTCCGGGTTGCCGGCGGTGGAGAAGATCGCCGAATGGCCGCGCTTGGTCACCGACAGAAAGATGTGCGGGTGGGCGGCGGAGGCGATGGCGTCCACGGCCACCTGAATCGACCCGTCGGTGGAGTTCTTGAACCCCACCGGGCACGACAGTCCGGAGGCAAGCTGCCGGTGCACCTGGCTCTCGGTGGTGCGCGCCCCGATGGCGCCCCAGCTCACCAGGTCCGCCACGTACTGGGGCGTGATCGGGTCGAGGTACTCCGTGCCGGTGCCGAGCCCGCGGTCGGCGATGTCCCGCAGCAGGCCGCGGGCCAGCCGCAGCCCGGTGTTGATGTCGAAGGAGTTGTCGAGATGGGGGTCGTTGATGAGCCCCTTCCAGCCGACCGTGGTGCGCGGCTTCTCGAAGTACACGCGCATGACGATCAGCAGATGCTCCTCGTGGCGGCGCGCCAGTTCGAGCAGCCGGTCTGCGTATTCCAGCGCTGCCGCCGGATCGTGAATGGAGCAGGGGCCGATCACCACCATCAGGCGGGGATCGCGGCCGTGCAGGATGTCGCTGATGGCCTGGCGCGTGGTGAAGGTCGTCCGGGAGGCGGCGGCGGTGATCGGCAGCGCCTCGATGAGCGCTTCCGGTGCAATCACCTCTTCCATGCCGGTGATGCGGACGTCGTCGGTGAGGTACTTCATGGGCGCAGGCGGGTTCGTCGGCTCTGGAGACGGCGTTATACGTGTACAATCCGCGTTTTGGAAGCTTCGCGCCACCATGGATGCAGCCGCCCGCCGGCAGATTCTCGCCGATCTGGGCATCGTGCCCTGGCAGCTCCGTGCCGGTCCCGGCGACGGCGCGGCTGCGGCTGCAACGCCGGCGCCCGAGCCGTCCCGACAGCGCACGGCGCCGGAACCCGCGGCGGAGGATCCTGCCGGACGCGCTGCCCAGGCCGCCGCCGGCGCAACAGATCGACCCGCATCCGGTACCGAACGGCGAGCCGCCGGTGCATCTGCGCCGGACCCGTCGTCCGGATCGTCCGGCGGCACGGTGTCCGCTGCGGAGGAGCCTGCCGCAGATCCGTTCAGCGTCCTTTCCCTGGTGTCGGGCGACACGCTGGTGCTCGTCGACGGCAGCGCGTCGCGGCGGGATCAGAGGCTGGCCATGGACGTCCTCGGCGCGGCCAGCGGTGACGGCGCCGGTAAACCGGTGAGTCGCAGATTCCACTGGCCGCCGGCGGAGGGCGGCATCGGCATTCACGCCGGCGCCGGGGCCGCGCGTCGGGCCCTGGCCGCATTCGTCGACAAGGATCTGGCGGACCATGCCGTGCGCAGGGTGCTGTACACGCCGGATGTTGCCGCCCGCTGGCCCGCGGACTCGACCGGGGTAACGCGGATCGAGCTGCCGGCGCTGGCGTCGCTGGGCCAGGATCCGGCGGCGAAACGGGATCTCTGGCGGCGGCTGCGGTCCGGCACATGATGTCCTTCCGCCCCATGCTCGAAGGGGATCTGGATCAGGTGCTCGAGAACGAGCAGCGCGCCTACCAGTATCCCTGGAGCCGTGGCAATTTCAGCGACTGCCTCTCCGCGCTCCACGAATGCCGGGTGCAGCTCTGGGACAGTGAGGTGATCGGGCACGGCATTCTCGCCTTCGGGGCGGGCGAGGCACATCTGCTCAACGTCTGCGTGCGGCGGGATCGCCAGGGCGAAGGCCTCGGGCGCAGACTCGTGCTGCACATGCTGGAACGGGCCAGGCTGCGCGGTTCCGACATGGTGTTCCTCGAGGTCAGACCGTCGAATCTGGTGGCCCTGACGCTTTACCGCTCCGTCGGATTCAATGAAATCGGCGTGCGAAAGGACTACTATCCCGCGCCCCTGGGCCACGAGGACGCGCAGGTCATGGCAATGGACCTCAGCCAGTTCGCGTCCGCAGCCCAGGTTTGAGAGCGGCCCAAGGCCGGCCCGTCCCCGGGGGCGGAGTGACGGCGGAGCCTCAACGAACATTTCCCAGATTCATTCATGGAGCAACGCGCACACGTGTCCAACAGACGCACCTCAGCGTCCAACAGACGCACCTTCGCCATCATCTCGCACCCGGACGCCGGCAAGACGACGATGACCGAGAAGCTGCTGCTGTTCGGCAATGCGATTCAGCTCGCCGGTACCGTCAAGGCGAGAAAGTCCGATCGTCACGCGACCTCGGACTGGATGACCATGGAGCAGGAGCGGGGCATCTCGGTGACGACCTCGGTGATGCAGTTTCCCTACCGTGACGCGGTAGTGAACCTGCTCGACACCCCGGGTCACGAGGACTTCTCCGAGGACACCTACCGAACGCTCACGGCGGTGGATTCGGCTCTGATGGTGATCGACGGGGCCAAGGGCGTCGAGCCGCGCACCATCAAACTCATGGAAGTCTGCCGGCTGCGCGACACGCCGATCCTGACGTTCGTGAACAAGCTCGACCGGGAGATCCGTGATCCCGTCGAGGTGATGGACGAGATCGAGGACATCCTGCAGATCCAGTGCGCACCGATGACCTGGCCCATCGGCATGGGGCGGCGCTTCAAGGGCGTTTACGACCTCGTCGGCGACCGCATCGTCTGCTACGCGTCGGGCCACGGTCATCACATTCATCCGTACACGGTGATCGAGGGGCTCGACAGCGCGGCGGCCCGGGACCTGCTCGGCTCGGACTACGACGACTTCGTCGGCGAGATCGAGCTGGTACGTGGCGCGAGTCACGCTTTCGACCGGGAAGACTTCCTGGGCGCGACGTTGACCCCCGTCTACTTCGGCACCGCGCTGGCCAATTTCGGCGTCAGGGAGATGCTGGACGGCTTCGTCGACTTCGCGCCGCCGCCTCAGCCGCGGGAGGCCGACGTCCGGGTGGTGACGCCGGACGAGGCGGCCTTCTCGGGCTTCGTGTTCAAGATTCAGGCGAACATGGATCCCCGCCATCGTGACCGCATCGCGTTTCTGCGGGTGTGTGCCGGCAGCTACCATCAGGGCATGAAGATCCGCCACGTACGCCTCGGCAAGGACGTCAAAATTGCCGACGCCGTCACATTCATGGCCGGGGACCGGGTGCGGACCGAGGAGGCGCTGCCGGGTGACGTGATCGGCCTGCACAACCACGGCACGATCCAGATCGGCGACACCTTCACCGAGGGCGAGCAGCTCAGATTCAAGGGCGTGCCGAACTTCGCGCCGGAGCTGTTCCGCCGCGTGCGCGTCAAAGATCCCTTGAAAACCAAGCAGTTGGAGAAGGGGCTCGATCAGCTTTCCGAAGAGGGTGCGAGTCAGGTATTCAAACCTCTGAGCCGCAACGAGCTGGTGGTGGGGGCCGTCGGCTCGCTGCAGTTCGACCTGGTCGCCTACCGCCTCAAGGACGAATACCGTGCGGATTGCGTTTACGAAGACGCCAATGTTTACACCGCACGATGGGTGTACTGTGAGGACGTGAAGAAACTCGAAGAATTCAGGAACAAGTTGCGTGATTATCTCGCCATCGACGGTGGCGGCTATCTCACGTACCTGGCGCCGAGCCGAGCCAACCTGCAGCTTGCCGAAGACCGGTGGCCGGAGGTTGAATTCAGAAAGACGCGCGAGCACTGAGCACGGGCACCGAGCATGAGTGCAATACTGGTCATCGACGACGATGCCTCCGTCCGGGAAGTCGTCAGCGAGATGCTGCGGCTCGAGGGCCACGACGTGACCATCGCGGAGAACGGCCGCGAGGCTACCGCCATGCTCGCCGACCGGGACTTCGACCTGGTCATCACGGATCTCATCATGCCGGAGAAGGAAGGCATCGAGACCATCTCCGAGATCCGGCGGACCGACAGCCGCATACCCATCGTCGCCATCTCCGGCGGCGGGCGGCTGGGCCCCGGGGACTATCTGGAGACGGCGCGTTACATCGGCGCCGACGCGACCCTCGCCAAGCCCTTCGCCCGCCAGGAACTGCTCACCACCATCGACGCCCTGCTGGGGCGATAGCCCGGGGCACCACGCTCATGCGCGACGCGCTGCGCGCCGACTTCGAAGCATTCGGCCGCGATCCGGCCATTGCCGGTCATGGCGATCCGCCAGCGGGCAGCGCGGACGAGGTCGCCGCAGCCTGCCTCGTCGCGCGGCTGTTCGACGATTCCGTCCGGGAAGCCACGCTGCGCAGTGATCTCGAGGCGCTGGCGGCGGCGGGCGACGCCGCGCCCACCCCCTGGCAGGGCCTGGCCGCGCTCGGCTTCGCCGGCAATCTCGACGACTACGAGGCGCTTCACAACAGCAACCTGTCCTGGGTCATCGCCAACCGGCGCGGTATCCCCATCACCCTCGGCATCGTGCTGATGGAGGTGGCCCGATCCCGCGGTTTTTCCGCCCGGGGCGTCAATTTCCCCGGCCATTTCCTGGTGGAGGTCGAGGGCGTGATCGTCGATCCGTTCGTGATGGATGCGGTGGACGTGACGGCGGCCCTGGCCCGTCAGCCCGCCGCGACCCGGGCGCTGCCGCCGGAACGGCTGTTCCTGCCGGCATCGCCGCTGGCGGTGGGCCTGCGGATGCTCAACAACGTCAAGGCCGCGCTGGCGCGCGCCGGCACCGACGACCTGCTGCTGGACGTCGTCGATGCCCAGCTCGCGCTCGCGCCGGGCGAGCCGGTGCTGCTGCTGGAGCGTGGTGACTGGTGGCGCCGGCTGGGTGTGCTGGCGCCGGCGCGTCAGGCCTATCGGGATGCCCTGCAAGCCATCGGCGGTGACGACGACGAACGCGCCCGGGAATTGCGCCGGCTGGCGCACGCACGGCTGGCCGCCGTCGAAGGGGACGACGCGGCAGGTCGTTGACGCGTCAGTCCGACATGTCCGGGAAGGGGTTGTCCAGGTTGAGGTTCACCGGCCGGCCGAACCCGGGAATGCGGATCTCCTCCCGGCTGATCTCCAGGTCTCCGCCGTCCAGCACGCCTTCGCCGAAACGGTAGATCGGCGCGACTTCACCCCGGTCCATGGCCGCGTCGTAGTCGTCGGCGAGCTGCTGCACGGC
>MRWG01001695.1_pt1 | contig 13056 bp, 12 predicted proteins | sample 1013341 | NCBI WGS metagenome assembly MRWG01 (sample SAMN06117577, study PRJNA244670) | biofilm metagenome | biome: Water; feature: Cathode Biofilm; material: Biofilm; isolation source: microbial consortium enriched at the cathode of a solar microbial fuel cell | place: USA: District of Columbia ... | reverse complement strand
CGCTTCCACGAGATGTCGGTGACGTGCAGCAGGCCGTCGACGCCGCCCAGGTCCACGAAGGCGCCGTAGTCGGTGATGTTCTTCACCACACCGGTCAGCACCTGGCCTTCCTTCAGGTTGGCCACCAGCTCCGAACGCTGCTCGGCGCGGGTCTCTTCCAGCACGGCGCGGCGCGACACCACGATGTTGCCGCGCGAGCGGTCCATCTTGAGGATCTGGAAGGGCTGCGGGGTGCCCATCAGCGGGCTGACGTCGCGCACCGGGCGGATGTCGACCTGGCTGCCGGGCAGGAAGGCCACGGCGCCGGAGAGATCGACGGTGAAGCCGCCCTTCACGCGGCCGAAGATCGTGCCGGTCACGCGCTCGTTGGCGCTGAAGGCCTTAGCCAGCTGCGTCCAGGCTTCCTCGCGCTTGGCCTTCTCACGGCTCAGCATCGCCTCGCCGTTCTTGTTCTCCATGCGCTCGAGGTAGACCTCGACCTCGTCGCCGGCCTTCAGTTCCGGCATCTGGCCGGCCTCGGCGAATTCCTTCAGGGCGACGCGCCCTTCCGACTTCAAGCCGACGTCGACAACGGCGGTGTCGCCGTCGATGGCGATGATGGTGCCCTTCAGGACTTTGCCTTCGAGGCCATCTTCAGTGCCGAGGGATTCATCGAGGAGAGCGGCAAAGCTCTCTTTCTCAGGAGCGGTGCTGGTGGCTGCTTGAGCCATATTGGTTGGTCCTTTCGTTCTCGTACTATCCAGGCCGGGCGGTTTGCCGCCGGTCTTCCCGGGACCATCCCGGGCGTGAAAACGTCTTGCTGGCTCTGCCAGGCCGGGCGGGCTGCCGGGAACGGGCAAGGGCAGCGGCCGCCGGCCGTTTCCACCTCACCCTGTCCTGGAAACCCCGGCATATCCGCCGGAGACCTGAGGCCGGCCGCGGCCGCTCCTACTTGGGCCCACCTACTTGGGGGCTGTGCCGGGCGATCTCCGCCATGGCGACCGCGAAGGCCTCGTCGGCATCCATGCCGCTGGTATCGAGCCGGACCGCATCCTCGGCGGCCCGCAAGGGGGCGGTCGCCCGCCCGCTGTCGCGCGCATCCCGTTCGCGCAGATCCTGCAAAACGCGGGCGTATATACTCTGCTCGCCCCGTGCGATCAACTCTTTATGCCGCCGGGCGGCGCGCGCCTCGACGGAAGCTGTTAGGAAGAATTTCATATCCGCGTCCGGGCAGACCACCGTGCCGATGTCGCGGCCGTCCAGCACCGCCCCGCTCTTGCCTCCCGGCGGCGAAGCGGCGAAATGGCGCTGGAAGTCCAACAGGGCCTCGCGCACGGCGGGGATCGCGGCGACCTGGGAGGCCGCCTGCCCGACCTGTTCCAGGCGCAGGTCGTCGCGCTCCAGGTCGGCCGGGGTCAGGGCGCGGGCGGCGGCCTCCGCCGTCGCCGGGTCCTGCGGATCGCCGCCGGCGGCCAGAATGCGGGCCGCCACCGCCCGGTAGATCGAGCCGGTGTCGAGATAGGCGCAATCCAGGGCTTCGGCGAGACGCCGTGCCAGGGTGCCCTTGCCGGCCGCGACCGGCCCGTCTACCGCGATAATCATGGCGCGATGATCATGCCGGCTCCGGCGCTGCGAATTCCGCGCCGAGGCCCTGCATCAGCGGGGCGAAGTCGGGAAACGAGGTCGACACCGGCGTCACGTCGTCGATCAGCACGGGACGTTCGGCGGCCAGGCCGAGGACCAGGAAGCTCATGGCGATGCGGTGGTCCAGCTCGGTCTCGATGGGCTGGTCGTTGCCGCCCGGCGGGCGCCCGCCACAGCCCGCCACCGCCAGGGTCTCTGGATGTTCCTCGACGGCGACGCCGCAGCGCGCCAAGCCGCGGGCCACGGCGGCCAGGCGGTCGCTCTCCTTCACGCGCAGCTCGCCCAGGCCGTGCATCACCGTGCGCCCTTCGGCGGCGGCGGCGGCCATGGCAAGGATGGGATACTCGTCGATCATCGAGGGCGCGCGCTCGGCCGGCACCTCGATGCCCCTCAGGCGGCTGCCGCGCACCACCAGGTCGGCGACCGGCTCGCCGCCCTCCTCGCGGGCGTTCTCGACGGTGATGTCGCCGCCCATTTCCTGCAGTGTGGTGACCAGGCCGCTGCGCAGCGGGTTCATGCCGACGGCGGCCAGGCGCACTTCGGATCCGGGCAGCAGCAGGGCGGCGACCAGGGGAAAGGCGGCGGAGGACGGGTCCGCCGGCACCCGCACGGCCCGCCCGGTCAGTTCGGGCTGGCCGGTCAGCACGATTTCCAGCGCGCGATGGCCCTCGTCGTCGATTTCGCGCCGGCGCAAGCTGGCCCCGAAGTGGCCCAGCATGCGCTCGCTGTGGTCGCGCGTCGCCTCGCGCTCGACCACCCGCGTTTCGCCGGGGGCATTGAGGCCCGCCAGCAGCACGGCCGACTTCACCTGGGCCGAGGGCACCGGCAGGCGGTAGTCGAGCGGCAGCGGGTCGCGCGCGCCGATCACCGTCAGCGGCAGGCGCCCGCCCTCGCGGGCGATGAAGGCGGCCCCGCAGGCGGCCAGCGGCTCGGTCACCCGCGCCATCGGCCGGCGCCTGAGCGAGGCGTCGCCGGTCAGCACCGCGGTCAGCGGGTGGCCCGCCAGGATTCCCAGCAGCAGCCGCGCGCCGGTGCCGGAATTGCCCATGTCCAGCACGTCCTCGGGCTCGCGCAGGGCGCCGATGCCGCAGCCCCAGACGTGCCAGCGCCCGGCGCCGTCGCGTTCGATCTCGGCGCCCAGGGCGCGCATGGCGGCCGCGGTCCGCAGCACGTCCTCGCCCTCCAGCAGGCCGTCGATGACGGTTTCGCCGACCGCCAGGGCGCCGAACATCAGCGCGCGGTGCGAGATGGACTTGTCGCCGGGCAGGGTGACGGTGCCCGAAAGCGCGGTGCCCGGCCTGGCAGTCATCGGTCTCACGGGGATGGCGTTCCTTAAGCTTGCCCGGTTTCAGGCTGTTCCGGGGGCGGGGCGGAAGGGGCGCGCAGCGGCGCTTTGCTGGTACTCGAACAGGGTTCTATCGGGTCGCCGGGGGCGCCCGCAAGTCCCGCTTCCGCCGCCCGCCAATTACCTTTTGACAGCGATGCACGATCATGGCAATTGCGACGCCCAACCAATGAACCGTAAGACCTGTGGAGGACCGCGCAGGTGGCAAATCCGAAGTGGGGAACCAAGCGCATCTGTCAGGGCTGTGGGGCCAAGTTCTACGACCTGCAGAAGTCGCCCATCGTCTGCCCCTCCTGCGGCGCCGAGTTTGATCCCGAGGCGTTGTTGAAATCGCGCCGCCCGCGCAGCGCGCCGAAGCCCGAACCCGCCCCCAAGCCGAAGAAAGCGAAGGTGGCGCCAGCGGAGGACGAGGAGTCGGAGGATGACGAATTCGACATCGACGATGAAGAAGCCGATGCCGTGGTCGGCGACGACGACGAGGAGGATTTCATCGAGGACACCTCGGATCTCGGCGACGACGACGATGTCGACGTGAAGGTCAAGGACGACGACGACGACACCTGAGCGGGCTGCGGGCCACGGCCGGCCCTGTGCCCTGATTTCTTCTGACCCAAGAGAACCTAGGCTCGAAGGCGTTACGCCCGAATACGTTAGGCCCGAAGACGTTAGGCCCGAAGACGTTAGGACTGTCGTAACCCCTCGGCACCGATACTCCGGCCGCCCCGCCGCTGGTGGGGCCCGGCCGGGGGAAAGCGCCGCGTCTCTACCTGGAGGCGACCCAGACTTTTTCCTTGCCTTGATCCTGCGGGGTACTTAATTTCCCGCTCCACGCCGCCGGGCGGCGCCGTTTCGACGGGCGCGCCAGGGGGTCCCAGGGGCCGTAGCTCAGTTGGGAGAGCGCTACAATGGCATTGTAGAGGTCAGGGGTTCGACTCCCCTCGGCTCCACCAGTTTCCAAAAGGGTTCGATCCGCCGGGTCGGACCCTTTTTTGTTGCGCTGCCGCAGAGCAGGCGCCGCACCGGCTTTGCCTTGCCCCGTTTCGCCACATGACCTATTCGAGAGCCCGACACGTCAGGTAGATCCAGGGGAGGCTCTCTGTATGTCCAATCGCAAGTACCGCGTCGCCGTCATTCCCGGCGACGGCATCGGCAAGGAAGTGATCCCGGAGGGCCAGCGCGCCGCCGAGGCCGTCGCCGGCCGCCACGGCTTCACCCTGGAGTGGGAGGACTTCGACTGGTCCTGCCAGCGCTATGCCGAGACCGGCCGCATGATGCCGGAGGACGGCATCGCCCAGGTGAAGGAATTCGACGCCATCTACCTCGGCGCCGTCGGCTTCCCCGGCGTGCCCGATCACGTCTCGCTGTGGGGCCTGCTCATCCCGCTGCGCCGCGAACTGGATCTCTACGCCAACGTGCGCCCGGTGCGTCTGCTGAAGGGCATGACCTCGCCGCTGGCCGGGCGCGGGCCGGAGGACATCGACTTCATCGTCGTGCGCGAGAATGTCGAGGGCGAGTACTCCGAGATCGGCGGACGGCTCTACGAGGGCACCGACCAGGAGATGGTCTCGCAGCTTTCCTGCTTCACCCGCCGCGGCACCGACCGCATCCTGAACTACGCCTTCGAACTGGCCAAGACGCGCAAGCGCAAGCACGTGACCTCGGCCACCAAGTCGAACGGCATCGTCCACACCATGCCCTACTGGGACGAGCGCTTCGCCGCCATGGCGAAAAACTATCCCGACGTGAAGACGGCGCAGTACCACATCGACATCCTGACCGCGCACTTCGTGCAGCACCCCGACTGGTTCGACGTGGTGGTCGCCTCCAATCTCTTCGGCGACATTCTCTCCGACCTCGGCCCGGCGGTGGCCGGCTCCATCGGCATCGCGCCGGCCGCCAACCTCAACCCGCCACGTGAGTTCCCGTCGCTCTTCGAGCCGGTGCACGGCTCGGCGCCCGACATCGCCGGCAAGGGCATCGCCAACCCGGTGGCCGCCGTGTGGACCGCCGCCCTGATGCTGGACCATCTCGGCGAGACGGCCGCCGCGGCGGAACTGGAGACGGCGATCGAAAGCGTGCTGGTGAACCCCGAGGCGCGCACTCGCGACCTCGGCGGCACCGCCGACACGCGGGCCTGCGGCGAGGCGATCCTCAAGGCGCTGGCCTGATCCTCTCGGCTTGACCTTCCTCCTGCTGGAAGGTCGAGCCTTGCCGTCGGTGAACGAACGGATAGGGCTATGGCGGAAAAGACGAAGCCGAGCTGGCTTGTCGTCGCCGCGGCGGTGGCGATCATCCTGGCGGCCGGCGTGTTCTACGTGGTGAAGGACAACGGCGCCGAGGCGGGCATCGACCCTGACGACGGCGCCAAGGTGGCCCTGGGCGCTCGGCTCTACGCGGATAATTGCGCGTCCTGCCATGGCGCCGACCTGAAGGGCCAGCCGGCTTGGCGGCAGCGGCTGCCCAACGGCCGCCTGCCGGCGCCGCCGCATGATGAAACCGGCCACACCTGGCATCATCCCGGCGAGCAGCTCTTCGCGCTCACCAAGTACGGCCCGGCGGCGCTGATCGGGGACGGCTACCAGAGCGATATGCCGGCCTATGAGGGCAACCTGAGCGATGACGAGATCTGGGCCGTGCTGTCCTACATCAAGAGCCGCTGGCCGGCGGCCATCCGCGCGCGCCACGACACGATGGAAGATCGCTAGGCAACACTGGACGCAGGCACACGACGATGAAGATGATGCTTTCCACGGTTCTTCTCCTCGGCCTCGCGGCTTCGGCGGCGACAGCCAATACGCAATCGCCCTATGCCGGATGGCAGGAACGCGACCTCAAGGCCCTGTCGCCGCAGGAGATCGACGACCTGCGTGCCGGGCGCGGCATGTCGCTGGCCCTGGCCGCCGAACTGAACGGCTATCCCGGTCCGCGCCATCTGCTCGATCTTGGCGACGATCTGGCCCTGAACCAGGCCCAGAGGCAGGCCATCGGGCAGCTCTTCGCGCAGATGCAGGGTGAGGCACAGCGCCTCGGCGCCGACATCCTGCGGCAGGAAGCGGCACTCGACGCCGCCTTCGGGCGCGGCGATCTCGGCGAGGCGGAGCTGCAGCGGCATCTGGCCGACCTCGCGGCGCTGCGCGGCGAGTTGCGCTTCGTTCACCTGCGCGCGCATCTTGCGGCTAAGACCCTGCTCAGCGCGGCGCAAGTGGCGCACTACAACGAGCTGCGCGGTTATGCGGGAGAGCCCGCACCCGGGCATGGCGACGGCCACAAGCACCTGCCCGAATCGCGCTGAGCGCAAGAGATGCGACCAAGGTGCTATTGGTCGCCCTGCGCTCGAAAGCGGATACTGAGGCCTGTCCGAAGCGGGACTTTTTGGGACTGCCTTCGCGACAGAGGGGCGTTCTGCGGAAGCCTCCCGTTGGGCCCTAAGCCTGTGACCTTGCGGCCGGCACCCCTTCGGGCGGTGCCGGCCCTTCTCTTTCTCCCCGCCGCTGCGCGCCGTCAGCGCGATTTGCGCGCCCGCCGCGCTCGGCTAGACTGAGGCCTTGCCTGCAGCAGGGAGGGCCCATGGCCCGCATCGTCGCCGAAACCACGGACTGGCAGCCTGCGCCGCGGCCGTTGCCGCAGGGGCGCGTGGTCTTCGCCATCGGTGATGTGCACGCCCATGCCGATCATCTCTGGGCCCTGCAGGAACAGATCGCCGGCATCATCGCGCTGGAGCACGAGCCGGGCGCGGTCACCGTGGTCTGGCTCGGCGACTATGTCGACCGTGGCTGGCAGCCGCTGGAGACCCTCGACCTGGTGGCGGCCGGCCTCGGTCAGCCGGGCGTCGAGGAGATCCGGCTGATCGGCAACCACGAGGTCTACCTCGTCGAGGCCGCGACCGGCGAGGACCTCAGCCTGCCCCGGCTGCTCAGTTGGTGGCGTTTCGGCGGAGAGGAAACCCTGAAGACCCTGGCCCCGGATGCGCGCATCGAGGAGCCGCTGGAACTGGCCGCCGCTCTCCAGGAGGGACTGGGCGCCCAGCGGCTGGCCTTCCTCCAGGGCCTCGCCCTGCAACACCGCATCGGCGACTACGTTTTCGTCCACGCCGGCCTCAGCCCCGAGCGGCCCCTGGACGACCAGCGCGAGGAAGACCTGCTGTGGATCCGCGAGCCCTTCCTCAGCGGGCAAAGCTGGCCGCACCCGGTCACCGTGGTGCATGGCCACACGCCCGAAGGGCCGACGGCGCTGGCGCACCGTATCGGCGTCGACAGCGGCGTTTTCATGAGCGGGTCGCTGAGCGCGGTCGAGCTGCGCGGGGACCGGCTGCGGTTCCTGGTCACACGGGAAGAGTTTTGATATTCCAATGGTTTAATGGGGTTGATCCAGGCCGGCAGGCGGTCACCTCTTAAGCAAGCCTAAGGGTTTCCGCCTTAGAATTGCTGACTATTCCGCCTGCTTGCCTTAACCATCCAGAGGCCGCGGCGGGGCCGTGGCCGGCGGGAAGGGCGCAAACTGGTGCAGGCGAAGGAAAGCCGCGAAGTCGATGTCGTACTGAGCGAGGCCGAGCAGCTGCGTGAGCAGCGCGACCGCTTCCTCGCCTTTGCGTTCGCCGCCTCCGACCTGCTGCTCGAGATCGGCGACGACAGCATGATCCGCTATGCCGTGGGTGCCACCAATCAGCTCCTCGGCGGCCCGCCCGCCTCGGTGATCGGCCGCGGCTGGCTCGACCTCTTCGTCGAGGAGGATCGCCCCCTGCTGGTCGCCAAGATCGGCTCCCTGGTGCCGGGCAAGCGCTGCGGCCCGGTTCTGGTCTCGATCCGGCTCACCGACCCCTCCAACAAGGCTAGCGATGACGCGCCGGCGTCCAAGGCGGCGCCCAGAGCGCTGAAGGTGATCTTCAACGCCTGCCGCATTCCCGACTACGACGACGTCATCTACTGCACTTTGACGGTGGCCAACGTGGCGCTGGCCAAGGTGGCGCGGGCCGAACAGGGGCGCACCTCCGGCGGCCTGCTGGGCCGCGACGCCTTCCAGGAAACGGCGATCGAAACACTGGAGGCCGCGCGTGCCGTCGGCCAGGATGTCGAGATCACCTTCATCGAATTCGTCGGCGCGGCCGGCTTTCGCGAGCGCCTCGGCAACGACCGCTGGGAGGCCTTCTTCGCCGATGCCGGCTCGGTGCTGCGCAGCGGCTCCATCGAAGGCGATGCGGCCGGCGCCTTGACCGATGAGCGTTTCGGCTTCGTCCACGAGGCCGGCAGCGATGTCGGCCCCGATGTGCGCCGCCAACTGGCCGATCTCGCCCGCGCCTTCGACCCCACCGGCGGCGGCCTGCAGGTCGAGCAGGCCACCGTGGCCTCCTCCGGCGACGAGTTGACCAGCGCCGAGGCGGCCCAGGCCCTGGTTTACACCATCAACAAGATGGCGGCGAAGGGCACCGGTCAAATCGGCGTCTCCAGCCTGGCGGCCTCCTTCCACGAACAGGTGATGGAGACCCAGGACCGCATCTCGGCCTTCAAGGCGGTGGTCTCCGCCAACCGCTTCGACTTCGCCTTCCAGCCGATCGTCGATCTCGAGACCCGGCAGATTTCCCATTTCGAGGCGCTGGCGCGCTTCGCCCACGGCGAGTCGCCCTACCAGACCATCGTCTTCGCCGAGGACGTCGGCCTGATTCAGGATTTCGATCTCGCCTGCTGCCGGCGCGCCATCGATTTCATGGCCGAGCGGGCGGCAAGCTCACCGGTCAACCTCGCGGTCAACCTCTCCGGCCTGTCGCTGCAGAACGACGTCTTCGTCGACGCCCTCATGGGGCTGCTGAAGCAGCATGCCAACCTGGCCGGCCGGCTGCTGTTCGAGGCCACCGAGTCCTCGCGCATGCACGACCTGGAACGCGTCAGCCGGGTGTTCAACGCCATGAAGGGGCAGGGCTTCTCCATGTGCCTCGACGACTTCGGCGCCGGCGCCGCCTCCTTCCAGTACCTGCGCGCGCTGGAGGTCGACTACGTGAAGATCGACGGCACCTACACCCGACGCCTGCTGAGCTCGGACCGCGACAGCCTGCTGCTGCGCAACCTCTGCGACCTCTGCGCCGATCTGAACATCAAGACCATCGCCGAGATGGTCGAGCTCGACGACCAGATCGACGAACTGCGGCGCCTCGGTGTCCACATGGGCCAGGGTTATCTGCTCGGCCGCCCCGCGCCGCAGCCGGTCTTCGCAACGCCCGTCACCAGCCGGCGCACGACCTGAGGCCCCGGCCGGGCCGCATGCCGCGGCGGCGCAGGGGCGGCCGGCCCTCTACCCCAGGTTATGCTGTGCCGCTTGATTGGTCGCCTGCGGCTCCCCATCTATGTCTTGGCGGCGCCGCGAACCGGGCCGCTGGCGGATGCAGCGCCTGCCGGGGCTGCGCTCCGTGCCATTGAGGATCGCCTTGCTCATCCAGGAGGAGGCCGCAGATACATGACGCGACTTTCGCTATTCAACAGCCCGCTCCTGCTCGGCTTCGAGCAGTTCGAGCAGGCCATCGACCGAATCTCCAAGACTGCTGACGGCTACCCGCCCTACAACGTCGAACAGATCGGCGAGAACCGCCTGCGCATCACCCTGGCCGTGGCCGGCTTCACCGAGGCGGATCTCTCGGTGCAGATCGAGGACCGCCAGCTTGTGATCCGCGGCAAGCAGGTCGACGACCAGGACCGGATCTATCTGCACCGCGGCATCGCGGCGCGGCAGTTCCAGCGCAGCTTCGTGCTGGCCGAGGGCATCGAGATCACCGGCGCCGCGCTGGAGCGCGGCCTGCTGCACGTCGATCTCGAACGCCGGGCCCTTGAGCCGGAAGTGCGTACCATCAAGATCACGACCGAGAACGGCGGCCGCGAACCGGTCAAAGGCGACCCCGCTGCGGTCGAGGCAGGCAAGCACCCCGAACATGAGGTGGAGGGATAGTCATGAACCAGCAGGTTACCATCCGCGAGCTCTCGCCGCAGGACTTCCTGATGCTCGGCATCAACGACGTCGCCTACGTGAAGAAGGAGCGGCGCGAGGAACGCGACGTTTTCACGATCCACTCCGCCGATGGTAATGCCATCACCGCGATGGAGAGCCACGACATCGCCTTTGCAGCGGTGCGCCAGAACGGCATGGAGCCGCTCAGCGTGCACTGATCCGTTGCCAAAGAAGTGCCGTCGCCGCCGTTGCGCGGCGGCGTCAAAGCTCAAGGGCCGCCTCCCCGGGGAAGCGGCCCTTTGCTTTGCTGCCTGCCTGCCGCCGGCTTTCAGGCCGCGTGGCTGGCCTGACTCTGCGTGAGCAGGGCGTAGATCGCTTCGGCGCTGTCGGTGCCGCGCAGCTTCTCGCAGACCGAGCGGTCGCGGAACAGGCGTGACACCCGCGCCAGCGCCTTCAGGTGGTCCGCGCCCGCGGTCTCCGGCGCCAGCAGCACGAAGATGAGGTCGACGGGATGCTCGTCGATGGCATCGAAGTCGATCGGCGTCTCCAGCCGGGCGAAGAGCCCGTACAGGCGGTCCAGCTCCGGCAGCTTGCCGTGCGGGATGCCGATGCCGTGGCCGACGCCCGTGGTGCCCAGGCGCTCGCGCTCCATGAGGACCTCGAACAGGGCCCGCTCGGGCTGCCCGGTCACTTCGGCGGCCTTCTTGGCCAGTTCCTGGAGAGCTTGCTTCTTGCTGGTGACGCGAAGGTTCGCGACCACGCTCTCAGGCAGGATCAGATCAGAAATATCCATCAGCAACTCTTTGTCCCCAGCCGGTCATTCGCCGCGGTTTCCCCGCGGGTCGAGCCAGCCGATGTTTCCGTCGCTCCTCTGGTAGATCATGTTCAGGCCGCCATGGGCGCTGTTGCGAAACATCATCGCCGGCAGGTTTCCCAGATCCATGCGCATGACAGCTTCACTGACCGTGAGCGTCGGAATCTCCGTTGTCATTTCCGCAACTACGGCCGGCTGTCCGTCCGCGTTGCCCTCATCCTCAATCTCGTCTGCCCGCTCGCCAGCCAGAATGTACTGCTGGGCGGGCAGGGATGCCGCCTCGGCGGCCTTGCTGTTGTTGTGATCCCGCAGGCGACGCTTGTAGCGGCGCAGTCTCTTCGACAGACGGTCGGCCGCTCCGTCGAAGGCGGGATAAGGCTCATTCGCCTCCCCTTGGGCCTCGAGCTGGATGCCTCGACCCACATGCGCCGAGATGACGGCGCGATACAGATGAGCGTCTCGCGAAAGCGTTACCGTGACCTCCAGCGCATCCCCGAAGTACTTGTCGAGAATTCGAGAAAGGCTGTCATCTACGTGCGTTCGCAGCGCGTCACCGACGTCCAGCTGCTTTCCTTTAACGGAGAGCTGCATAATCGCTTTTGTGGATTGAAACGAGGTGGCTTACCACCTTCCCAGCATGCCCTATAGCCAGGGCGGGCGCAACATAGAGACGGCCTCAGGGGAAGTCAATAGACTGTCTGTAAAGGTTAACAGAGTGTTAAAGGTGATTGATAAATCAGCAAAAACAGCCTCTTAGGCTTGGCTGACCAGCATCGCTTTCTCGCGCCGGCGCTGGACCGAGGAGGGGATCCGCATGGCCTCGCGGTATTTGGCCACCGTGCGCCGCGCAATGTCCACGCCGTCCTTGCGCAGCAGCTCCACAATGGTGTCGTCGGACAGGATGTCCTTGCTGTTTTCGGCATCGATCAGCAGGCGGATGCGGTGGCGCACGGCCTCGGCCGAGTGCGCTGTGCCGTTGGCACCGGCGATCGAGGCGGTGAAAAAATATTTCAGCTCGAAGGTGCCGCGCGGGGTGGCGATGTACTTGTTCGAGGTCACCCGACTGACCGTCGACTCGTGCATTTCGATCTCGCCGGCGATGTCGCGCAGTGTCAGCGGTTTCATCTGTTCGACGCCCTGGCGGAAGAAGGCGTCCTGCTGGCGGACGATCTCGCTGGCCACCTTGAGGATGGTCGTGGCGCGCTGGTGCAGCGCCTTGACCAGCCAGTTCGCCGACTGCAGGCGTTCGTTCAGGTATTCGCGTTCTTTCTTTGAGCGCACTTTCGTCGAGACCTGGGTGAAGTAGGCGTTGTTCACCAGCACCCGCGGCACGGTCTCGCTGTTCAGTTCGACGATCCAGCCGCCCTGGCGGTCCGGGCGCATCAGCACGTCGGGTACCACCGGCTGTGCCACCTCGCCTTCGAAGGAGAGCGCCGGGCGCGGGTCGAGCGCCTTGATTTCGGCGATCATGTCGATGAGGTCTTCCTGGTCGACGCCGCACAGCTTGCGCAGCCGGGCGTGTTCGCCGCGGGCCAGCAGCTCCAGGTTCTCGACCAGCGCCTGCATGGCCGGGTCGTAGCGGTCGCGCTCCCTCAGCTGCAGCGCCAGGCACTCGGCCAGCGAGCGTGCGAAGATGCCGGTGGGCTCAAAGCTCTGCAGCACCGTCAGCACTGCCTCGAGGCGGGCGGGCGGGCAGCCGAGCTGTTCGGCCAGGTCGCCCAAGTCGCCGGACAGGTAGCCGCTGTCGTCCAGCTGGTCGATCAGGCAGGCGCCGATCGCGCGTTCGGTCGGGTCGGAGACCGAGAGCTGGAGCTGTTCCGTCAGATGCTGGCGCAGGGTGACGGAGTCGGACAGGCGCTGCTCCAGGGAGAACTCGCTGTCGTCACCGCTGCCGGCCGCGCCGCGCGTCGAAAAGGCGGGCTCGCTGCCCGGGCCTTCGCCGGCGCCGTTGCCGGTGTAGAGATTCTCGAAGTCGGTATCCAGGGGCGCCTCGGCGGCGTCCGGCAGCTGCTCGCTGGTCGAGCGTTCCAGGGTGTCGGGCCCCTCCGCCGGGGCCTCCAGGGAGTCGGCGCCGCCTTCGCCTTCTGCGAAAGAATCGGAAGTGTCCGCCTGCTGGTCCACCGAAGGGCCCTCCAGCAGGCTGTCGTTGGCGCCCTCGTCGCGGTCGAGCAGGGGGTTCTGCTCGAGCTCTCGGTCAATTTCCGCCGCCAGTTCCAGGTTGGAAAGCTGCAGCAGTTTGATGGCCTGCTGCAGCTGCGGCGTCATGACCAGAGATTGGCGCTGGCGCAGTTCCAATCTTTGTGTCGCCGCCATATCGCTTAACCTTTTAGAGGCTAAACCTTTC
>MRWG01001694.1_pt1 | contig 13072 bp, 15 predicted proteins | sample 1013341 | NCBI WGS metagenome assembly MRWG01 (sample SAMN06117577, study PRJNA244670) | biofilm metagenome | biome: Water; feature: Cathode Biofilm; material: Biofilm; isolation source: microbial consortium enriched at the cathode of a solar microbial fuel cell | place: USA: District of Columbia ... | reverse complement strand
GTTAACAGGGATTTGATCGTTGTTTCCATATAGCTATTGTTTTTATTTTGCAGATTTTTTTTCAATGATGCGATAGGCAATCCCCGGAAAAAGGAAGGCGATCCAAAGGAACAGCCGCATTTTGGGCAGGGTCACCAGCCCTTTCCCCTTTTCTATCTGCGGGATCACTTTTTGTACCAGCAGTTCCGGTGGCATCATCTTTCCCCCACGCCCTTGGGTCATTGCGGTTTGGGTAACGGGAGGCATAAACTCCAGGACCCTGATCCCGGTACCTTTCAAGCTGTGCCTAAGCCCCAGGGTAAAATTGCGCATTCCGGCCTTGGCAGCGCTGTATACGAGGGCATCGGACTTTGGGAAAGCCCCCAGTCCGGAAGTGGTATTTACGACCAGGGCCCGTGGGGAGGCTGCCAGGATGGGGATGAGCAACTGGGTTAGCCGGATCTGCCCGCTGAGGTTCACACCGACCTCCTGCCAGACTTTATCCAAGGGGATCAAGTGGGTGCTGAAATCATAGTTGTGTTGCAAGCCCGCATTGTTGAAAAGCACATTCACGCCCGGGTATTTTTGTTCTACCTGCAAGGCGGCCGCTTCTACGGACTCCTTGCAGCTGAGATCGCATGCGATGGTGTCAAAGCCTTCTTGCCTGGCCAGTTCCAGCTTGCCGGGGTGGTGGCCCAGGAGGACTACTTTGTTTTGGCGGGTGCGAAGCACCTTCGCCAGTTCATAACCAATACCGGAGGTGCCTCCGCAAATCAGGATGGTTGAATGTTCCAGTTTCATCGTGTCGGGTTTTAAGTTAAGGAAATAAGGATTAGTATCAGGAAAAAGCATAGTGCTGCACCTTTTTGCAGGGGCGAAAGCTTTCCCCGAAGGGTACCGCCTGCATTAAACAGGCAGAAGGCCAGGGCCAGTAACCATGCGAGTTGCGCGGTATGAACCAGCATGTTCAAAGGGCCCAGCACGGTGAACAGGCCGCCGAATTGCTCCAGGGAGTAGACCAGCATGCCCATGCCAAGGACCTGGCCGGTTGCGGCCAAATAGGAAGGGACTACCTCCGGTTTTGCCCGGAGGGAGGTGGCAAAGAGGAACATCCACAGGAATTCAAACCAGAAGGCAAAATGCTCCCCCACAGATACGCCGGCATAGGTATGAAAAGCGTCGTAGACCAGTCTCAGGATGGGTAGCTCAGCGGGATTCCCCTCAACCAGGCGTTCCCCAAGGAGCCGCATCAAAAAGGGCCAGCGTACAAACCCTAGGGAGGAGGTAAGTCCGAAAAGGACTCCGAAGAAAATAGCCGTAAAGGCGGGAGTGGAGTCACGCAGATCCAGGGTTTTAAACAATAATAGTACCAGCAGCATAAAGCTGATACCGGTAAGGGTAAACAGGTAATAGGCGGGAACGGTAAAGGCCCTGTTGTGGTAGAATCGTTCCAGGGTGGTTTCCATGGGCGCCCGAAGGATATCGGGAAAGTCAAAGGTGTAGATCAGGAGGATGCCGGCAACCAACATCATCAGGATGTGCGCGATGATCACCCAGGCGGTAATCGTTAATTCCTTGGTTTTCATAGGATCAGGGATCTGTTTTCAAGGCAAAGTTGCCATGAATCCATCCGCTGCGCATTAACATATGTTAAGGAATGGGGTCATTGGCCTTTGGCCAGGCGGGCGCGGATACGGCTAAGCTGTATAGGGGTAATTCCCAAATAAGAGGCAATGTGGTACTGGGGAATCTGGTTTTCGAGCCCGGGATATTCTTTCCTGAAAACCAGGTAGTTGGTTGTAGCGTCATTGGTAACCATGCGGATGTCGTGCCGTTCCTTTTTGATCCACTCCAATTCCAGGATACGAAGCATCAGGCTTTCCAGGCAGGGGTGCGATTTAAAGAGCGCCCTGAAGCCCTGATAGGAAAAGCGAGTTAGTTTGCTGGCCACCAGGGCCTGGAAACCTAACTGTGAGGGTTCGCCGGAGATCAGCGCGGTTATGGGGGTAGGGAACATGCCCGGGACAAAAAAGGTTTTGTTGTACTCGTTCCCTTCATTGTTGAAAAATACCCGGACGACACCTTCCTCCAGGAAATAGGCATAGGGTGTGCGTTCCCCCTGCCGCACAAGGTATTCGTTCCGCGGGATGGAAATTTCTTCACATAGGTCCAGGAAAGCAGCAATGGCCCCCTGTTCCAGGGGTGCGATGGAATTGAGGGTCGTTATGATCAAGGCCGGTTCCATAGCCCGTGTTTCGCTACGTTGCTAAAGGATAATTTCATTTTTTTCTATGCAGGTACGGTATAGCTGTGGGTAATGCTCACGGAAATTCCCGAAGATAAATGCTATGGGGACATCCTCAAACGAGCCATAATCCTCCAGGTACTGCATAAAGGCATTCCCATGGCGGTCATATTGCTGGAATACCGAATCGTTTTCCCCATCAAAGTCCAGGGGGTCCACATGGCATTTCAGGCATAGTTCCTGATTGAAGGCAGGGGATACTTTCAACCATTTCCCATGGAGGTTTACATTGACCATCCCATGGGGCGTAAGTTCATTGGTGCCAAACTTTTCCAATAGCCGCTCCACACCGATATGGTTTTTTACCTTGGCCAGCTGGAGGCGTGCCGGGATGCCCAAAGCCCTCAGGCCTGCGACCAGCAGGATCGCCTTCTCAATACAATGGCCTTCTGCCTTGGTGGCGATATAGCTTGCCCTGTAGTCTTGTTTATTGAGGCTGATCCGATAGGGGTTATAGCGCAGCCCGTCCCGTACCTTAACGTACAAGGCCTTTGCCTGTTCTTTTTTACGCTTGTGCAGGTTTCTTATCCCGGCAACGAAATCCTGCACCGCCGGGTCCTCAAAATCGAGAAAATAACTGGGTTCTAAATACTTCATATCACCTGAATCTGCATATCGCATCGATTGTTTCCGCCTTTAGCGAAGATACGAAATCGTACGGCGGTTACCTAAGACCGTTACCCCCGCATTTGCAGGGAAGGGGATGCCTATGGCTTGTGCCAGGGGATGCAACTGCACCTTGAAGTCCTGTTTTCCCGGGCTTTGGTTTGCCTGGGCAACTCCAGGCACCAGATGGCAGCCCAAAATAGATTTTAATTGGGTAGTACAAGCCCGATTCACAGGAAACATTCCTATACTTGCGTATAATACTTTATAACTTGGCAGCTGGTTGTCGTATGCGGTACATAGTTTCACATTGGGCAAATGTTGGGGGTTAGCATCTTTCTGGTGGTGTTGACGGTATGCTTTGTCGTGCTTCTCGACAAGGCCCGGCAGGCCTGGATTAAGAAAATCCTCCAATGGCTGCCGGCTATTCTGTTCGCGTATATCCTGCCGGCGGCGGTCACCCATTTGTTTGGCCTGGACTTGTCCGGGGTGCCCCTGCATTCCTGGAATACAGCGTTAATCATGCCCCTGGCCATTATCCTGGTCATGAGCGCCCTTTCCTTCAAACAATTAAGGGCCGTAGGTTGGCGGCCCATCCTCGTATTTGTGAGCGGCTCTGCGGCGGTAGCCCTGGGGCCCTTCCTTTTGATGCCTTTGTTAGGCTTGTTTAGTGACCAATTCCATGACTACCTCATTGTTCAGCAATACTGGAAAGGCCTGGTCACCATGGTAGGCAGTTGGATCGGTGGCAGTACAAGCCAGTTGATCCTGAAAGAATTGTCGGGCTGCGGGGAATCCCTTTTCCTGGTCATCCTGGTGATGGACAACGTGCTGGTAAACCTATGGACCCTCCTCATGTTCCAGAAGATAAGGCGCAGCGAAGCCCTCAACCGGTTTTTTGGCATAAAGGATGCGTTTACGGATTATGTGCCTGAGGCCGTCATTAGCGGGGACCCAAAGCTGAGAGGGGGATTGTTTTCCCTGGGGATGTGTTTGGCGGCTGTAATCGCCTGTTATTTTTTGGTGCCTTCTTTCCTCCTGAAAGTGGTCTTGCTTTCGGTCCTTGGGCTGGTCCTGGGGAATTTTATTGGTTTCTGGAACCACGGCATGGTCCTTAAGGCTGGCGGGTACTTCATTATCACCATTATGGCGATTCTTGGGTTAAGGCTCAATTTTCAGGATTTCAGCCTCCCCGGCCTGGTGGTCCTTTTCTCGGTAATCTGGTTGCTACTACACTACGTGGTGATGATGGCCGTGGCACGGGGACTACGCCTTAATATGGCCTGGGTGCCCATAGCCAGCATGGCCAATGTAGGGGGCATTTCCACGGCCCCGGCAGTTACCAAGGCCTATAATGAAGAGTGGATGCCGCATGCCATCCTGCTCGCCATCCTGAGTATGGTCACCGGCACCTATTGGGGCATGCTCAGCATTTATCTCTTTGAAACGTTTTATCCCTGAGGGCTTACCTGCCTTTTCGAAGGAATTCTTCACGGGTGATACGGTATATTACGGCGGAGGGGATACCTTCGACAGGCTCCGATTTCCAGAATCGCATCCCTGCTTTTTCAAGGACCCTGACGGATGCGGTATTGGCAGTGGCGGCCCGGCCAATGACCCGGGGAAAGCCGAGTTCAGCAAACCCTAGTTGAAGCGAAGCCCTTGCTGCTTCGGTGGCATACCCCTGGTTCCAGCAGGCCTTCATCAGGCGGAATCCCAGGTCTACCCATTCCCCATCGTGCACTTTTAGTCCGCACCAGCCCAGGAAGTCGCCGGTTTCTTTATGTTCCAGCGCCCAGCGTCCGCAACCGTAACGTTCATAGTCGCGGTATCCCTGAAGGAAACGCAGTGCTTCCTCCACGGAGCCAAAGGGTTGGTCGCCTGTGTATTGTAGCACTTCCCTGTCCTTATTCAGGGCATATAGCAGGGGGGCGTCTTCAGGGGATAGTTCCCTGGCCAGCAGGCGGGAGGTCTCAAAAATAGTTTTGGCGCCCCGATGCCGGCTATGGTTGTTGTGGCGGATCATAGGGTTCTATATGAATGAGGACATGGCCCAGGTTGGGGATGCGCCGTAGCAGGGTATCTTTAAGCACATGGGCCAGGCGGTGGCCCTCCGTTACCGAAATAGTGCCATCTACCACGGCATGCAGGTCTACGTGATAGGTCAGCCCGGCTTTGCGGATAAAGCACTTCTCAGTATCGTGGATCCCCTTGACAGACACGGCCACTTGCCTGATTTCTTCTTGTAATTCACCGTATACGTGTTCATCCATAATCTCGCCCAGGGCCGGCCTGAAGATGAGGTATGCGTTATAGAGGATAAAAAAGGCGGCAAGCAGGGCTGCCCAGTCATCTGCAGTTTCATAGCCTTTGCCGAATACCAGGGCAATACTGATGCCGATGAATGCCATGACCGAGGTAATGGCATCACTGCGGTGGTGCCAGGCATCTGCCTGTAGTGAGGTGCTGTGTGTTTCCCGGCTTTTGCGCATAACCAGCCTATAGGATACCTCCTTCCAAAGGATGATGGTGCCAAGCACCAAAAGCGTCCAGGGTTCGGGTACCTTGTGGGGTGTCTGGATATTCTGGATGCTTTTATAGGCGATTACGGTAGCGGAGGTAACCAGGAAGGCCACCACCAGGAAAGTGACCAGGGGTTCTATTTTCCCATGGCCGTAGGGATGGTTGTCATCGGCAGGTTTGTTGGCGTATTTCAGACCCAGCAGTACCAGGAGGGAGGAAAAGATATCGGTGGTAGATTCTATGGCATCGGCAATGAGGGCATACGAGTTGCCAAGGACGCCAGAGACCCCTTTAATGGCCGCCAGGGCGGTATTTCCCGCGATACTGAAATAGATGGTCCTGATGGCTTTTTGTCCGTTGTCCATGAAATATGTCAGTCCTTAACACCTTATTTTTGCGCCCTTCCATTACGGGACCTTTTATGGATGCCCGGCGGCCATCGTAAGAAACAAGGCAGAGGTCCTGTGGTCATGGGGTGGCTATCAAAGGTAGTACTATTCTACCGTACAGCCCCACCGTTCCCTGGCAACGCTAGTGCATTATGGGCTCCCAGCCCAGTTGTTTTGCCTGCGAAGCCGCATCGCGGGCCCCCCAGCGGCGGTGGATTTTGCCCCCCTTAAGCTCAAACCACTCCATGGCGAGCAATTCATAGGTCTTCCCGGTGGCGGGCTTCCCAAAGAAAGGGGCTTTGGATATCCCGGTTTCGCGGTATCGTACAGCGATTTTATCCCCTTGTGAAATCATATCCAATACCTGGAGTTGCATCCCCAGGCTCTTTACAAGCTGTTCCCAGATGGGCATCACTTCGGCCACCTTGCCCCAGCCCAGGACCCCGTGAACTTCAGCGTCTGCCGTAAACAAGGTGCCAAGGCCTGCCAGGTCGCCGGCATTGAAACGGTCTACATACCCTTTAATGACTTCTTTATTAGTTTTCATATCCGGAATATTATTGGTTTGTTGCGCTAATGGGTTTTATAATGGCTCGTCCCGGGAAGGTATTTTAGTCCACAAGCTGGAAATCGATGGTGGAAACCACCCGCACGGTTTTTACCTGCGGGGTACTTTGATCCCGGTCCTCGATGGTAAAAAGCCCCTGCCTGGCGATAAGGATATCACCCACTTCCGACTGGGAGTCCTGTGCGAAGCGTTCGGCTACTTCCCTGGCATTCCGCGTCGCCTCTTCGATCATGGCGGGCTTGATATCGTTCAGGCCCGTAAACAGGTATTCAATGGGCCTCCAGCTGTTTTTGGACCCCAGCAGTATGCCCTTGGAAAGCAATTCGGGGGATGCGGTAAGTGCTTTTTGAAGTTTTTGGATATCAGTGGTACGCACCGTGAATTCTGAATTCCCCTGGTAACGGTATTCCGGCCGTTGGCCGGGAGCACCGTAGAGGTTGGCGAAAGCATCGGTAATGTTCAGTACCCCCCTGGTTATCTCCGAGTCATCAAAACCCTGTTCCACAAAAAATCGGTACACTTCCCTGTTCTGGACTTCGATCTCGCGCTCCAGCGACCTAAGGTCGTTACCGGCCAGGGCGATGGTCATGGGCCATACGGCCAGGTCTGCCGCTACTTCGCGTTCCGACAAACCTTTTACCTGTACATGGCGTTCGTATTTTTTACCGAACCTGTGCATATTGGCGACAAACAAACCGGCGAGGGCGATCGCTGCCGCCAGCAGCAATGCGGGTAACCATAGGGTGTTTTTCATAGGTAGATAGTTGGGTATGCCCCCTTGTTTTTAGCCCTGTAAATTTAGTAATTCCGCTTTGCGGTCTATCAAAAGGGCCTGAATTTTAATAAGACTTTAGATTTTGATGGCGGAAACCTTTCCTGATTAAAAACCACCTGCTCAATCAAGGCTCCGCTGCCCCCATCCACCCCTGTTTTTCTTTTTCCCGGCAATATAGGAGGCAACTTCCTGCAGGGGCCTGATGTCGTATTTTTCGACATCTTCGGGAGTTTTGCAGACCTTCAGGTAGTGGATGTCCAGGGTAGTGGCCCTTTCGCCCAAAAGGCTGTCCAGAAGGAGGTAGGTGCCCTGTAAAAAGAGTTCCCGGTCTTCTTCGGTATAATCGGGGTAACAAACCTGAAGGGCTACCGCTTCGGGATTATTCTCTGAAAACAAGGGCATGAAGAACGTGGTTTGAGGTTCAAATTCCCGTCCTTCCAGTGCAATTTTAAAAGCACCTGCTATAGGGGGTTTTAAGGCGACCACCCTCCAGTTGTCCATGGCAGGGGCCAGCTCCGTAAGGAGTTCCACGGCGGGGAAGTGTTCTGAGATACCCTCTGCGGTAATAATGAGGTGCAGTTGCTCTTCTGCGGGGTCTTCCCCAATCTCGAAAGACAGGTGTTCGCTGTAGCGGTGTAATTCCGTGAGGAGCGCGTGCATCAGCCTTTCCTTTTCACCGGGGTCCACCAGGTTCAGGAAAAGGTACTTATTCTGGTGTTTGAGGAACCAGTCCCAAAAGGTCCTGGCCTTCCCCATTTCACCGGTTTGGCCAATATAGGCAAGGAGGGTGTGGAGCTTCATTTTTCGTACTTTGGTTCCATGGTGTCCCCTAAAAATACCCCTGGCCGATGAAAAAAACTCGCAGCCGCACGGGCCTTCAAGATACGCATCTTATTCAAATACGGCCACTGCCCGCACCGGTGAACCGGTGCCTCCCCTGATTTTCAACGGCAGGCCGATAAAGCGGAACCGCCCGCGGCCGATGAGCAGGTGCAGGTTGACGAGGTTTTCGTAATGGGTAAAACCCATCTCCCCACAAATGCGGTGTACCTCCTTGTTGGAGATCCCCGGTACTCCCGGCGACAGGGTTTCTACCCCAAAGGCCGCAAGGCCCTGGTCGCCCATCCATCGGGCCGCATCAGCCGTGATGCCCGGGCCCCGGGCCCACTGGTCACTAAGGTAGTGCCTGCGGTAGTGATCGGTGTACAACAAAAGCGTATCGCCTCTTAGCACTTGGTGCCCCGATTGCCGGCAGGCCGCTTCAAGCTCTGTATAATCTATAAGTTGCCGCAGCCCCTTATGGGAAAAATCCAGGCAAAATCCCCCGGTATAAAACATGGAGAGCGGCATGCGGTCTATGGATTGCTCCGTCAAAGCTTTTCCCATATGGCTTATCGCATCTACATGGGTCCCACTGTGTTCCCCCAGTTCCAGTTTCAACGCCGCCGGGGTTTGGACCGCGGCATCCCGGATGCCTTCCCATTCTTCATGCGTGCGGTGCACGCTGATACGTACTTCCGGCATATCTTTATATACCGGCATCCCGCTATAGAGTTCCTGGCTTAGGTCGATAATTTCGGTCATTTTTAAAGTGGCATTGTACTTGGGGTTAATGTGAATCTTCGGGTTTGGTGCGGGGTTCACCCAATCCGCAGCCCATTGGCCAGGGGCCTTTCGGGCTGGATGAGGGTCACCCCCGAAGCATCTCCGACAGCACCGAGGACCAGGCACTCGCTCTGCATGTTCGCAATCTGCTTCGGTGGAAAATTGACTACAGCGACTACCTGTCGCCCGACGAGGTCCGCGGGTTGATACCGTTGGGTGATCTGGGCCGAAGTCTTTCGGGTGCCCAAAGGCCCGAAATCTACAAGCAATTTGTAGGCGGGATTACGGGCCTCTTTAAAGGGTTCTGCCGTAAGTACTGTACCTACGCGCATTTCCACTTTCATAAAATCCGGCCAGGATAGCAGGTTCTCTTCAGTAGGGTTCATCACAATTACGACATAAAGATTTATCCAAACAAAGATAGGAACCCCGGCTCATTCTATGATCGTAAGGACCACATTCCCGGTTTTCCGGCCGGTTTCCACGTATTCAAAGGCTTCTACAATAGATTCAAGGGGATACGTACGGTCTATGACCGGGTTGAATTTTCCGGTTGCCAAAAGTTTTTGCACCTGGCGCACACTCTCGGCCGGATGAAAGGGAATAGGGAATTTCACCTTTTTCCCACCCAATAGGGGGGTGGCCAGGGCCAGGAAGGGATTCTGTGCGCCCTTACCCAGTTCCGAACTGATATAGGTGCCCCCGGGAAGCAGTAGGGGCTTACATTCCCAAAAGGAACTCTTGCCAACGGTGTCAAAAATTTAATGGAATTGTGTTTTGACCCGGGTAAAGGCCTCTTTTTCATAATCTATGACCGCTTCGGCCCCAAGCGGTTCCATTAACGGTACATTTTTCGTGTTGCAGACTGCCGTAACCCTGGCGCCTTTCGTTTTTAATAGTTGGACGGCCGCTGAGCCTATAGCCCCCGAGGCCCCGTTGACCAGGACACGGTCTCCCTCTTTCAGCGATACCTTGTTCAGGAAATTGATCACATAATGGGCCCCTTCAATACTCGCGGCGGCTTGTGGGTATGAGATGCCGTCAGGAATAAGGGCAAGGGCCTTCCGGGCGGGACAACTAAGGTACTGGGCATGGGAACGTAGCCCGCCGTCATCGAACCCAAAAACCCGGTCCCCGGGCTTAAAGGCGGTGACGCCCTTTCCGACGCTTTGAACCTCCCCGGCAAAATCGGTCCCCAGGATTTTTTTGACAGGGGTTATCAATCCTGTAAAAAAGCGCATGATAAAGGGCTTTGCCCTCAACATGGCCGCATCGGTCCGGTTCACCGTTGCGGCATGTACGCGGACCAACACTTCCCCTTCATCCGCGACCGGCATCGCTACCGTACCGATTTTCAGTACTGCCGGCGGACCATAACAAAGATGCAATACAGCTTTCATACGCATTAAAAATACGACAATTAGGTCATTGGTTATGGCGCTTGCACATCGCTTGTTGCCCGGGCTTTTTGCCATGGGGGTGAAGATCACATGCCGGCCAAGGTACCCGGGGCTCCTTAAAGGCGAAACGTTTCCTTGAACAGGTCTATAGCCCTGGCTACTTCTGTTTTTTGGTCCATAAATGGGACATGCCCCACTTCCGCGGGATACAGCAAAAGCTTTGGAAATTGTATCCCCTTGTAATGATCGGGGCCGATGGTCCAGTCCCTGGCACCATAAAAATACAGTACCGGGATATTGATTTCTGACGTCAGGGGTTTAAAATTCCTGAGGTAATCGGGATGGGAGAGTCCTATTCCACTGAATGCACCGTTCCAATCCGGGATTTCGTGGAAGGTGGCATTCATCCGTGTTTCCTGTTCCTTGCTGTCAAAGGCCAGTTTCCAGCCCAGGTCCTTTTGATTCAGTTGGCCAAAGAGGCGGTTAAGTTTTTCGTGCAGGGATACGGAATCGCTTACATAATATGCGGGGTTTTCCACCTCCAACAAGGCCACCGCTCTGGGCACCCAGCTTTGTGAGATACTTTCTTGCAGGTCCAGGGTACAATTGAACATCATCATACCTTCTATGGCCTGGGGCTGCCGCAGCGCATATCCGGTTAGGAGGGTGCCGGAGAAAGAATGCCCCATGACCATCCAGCGTTCGACCCCCAGGTGCGCCCGGACCTCCTCAAAATCCTTAACCATCCGTTCCATGCCGTATTCCCCGTTGACCGGACTTCCCGACCGCCCCACGCCCCTGAGGTCTATATAGACCATACGGAACCGTTTTTCCAGGATGTCCCCGGCAAATTTTCCCATCCAGTAGCTGCCCGACCCCGGCCCGCCGTGAATGTACAAACAGGGCATTCCTTCTCCCTTTATATTTACATAGAGGGATACGCTGTCTGAAGTCATAAATCGCCCTTCCTGTGCCAGTCCGTGGAAGAGGGCCAAATAAAAAACTACGAGGGGCAGGAACTTTTTCAAGGTTTATATTTTAAGATGATTAAACGGGGACCCCGTTTTGGTGCCTGTGAATGCCTGTAACGGCCTGATGCCGGTTGCTATTCGGCGCCCAGGCGGGCCACTTCAGCCAGCATCGTATCCAGTTGTTCACGGTCCAGCCATTGGCCCCGTAAAAAGACCCCCTCAATGGTTTGTGTATGGGCAATATCGGTCAGCGGGTTTTCCCTGAGCAGTACCAGGTTGGCGACCTTGCCTTCGGCAACGGTTCCTTCCAGGGCATAAGTGCCCAGGTAGCGGGCCGGGTTTACGGTGGCACTTTTCAATGCTTCATAGGGCGAAAGCCCCACATCCCTGAGCATTTGCATTTCCTGGTGAAGGGAGAACCCGGGAATGACCATCCCATAGGTGTCACTACCCGCCAGGAAGGGCACGTGATGCGAGGCCAGGAGGGTCGTGAATTTTTTAATCCACGCATCAAAGTCCGTGAAGAGTTTTTCAAAGGGGACCCCGGTCCCGGCCACGGTTTTACCCCTGAAGTTGGCAATGTATAGGTTTTCATCGGAAAGCCAATAGGCGCGATCCTTTGCCAGCATGTACCTTGCCAGGGAATCGTTTTTCATGGCCTGCACTTGCGCGTCGTCCAAATAGCGGTTGATCATGTCGAAGATGACCAGCGTGGGCGCGACATATACCCCGCTGTGGGCTACCTCCCTGGCCGTTTCCTGCAACAGGGCCTCATCAGTAATCAGGGAAGTGGGGCTATTCCCCTGTTCCTGGTGTAGTATGTAGACAAACTCTTCCACATGTTCGATAGATTTCATCCTGAGGGAATATTCCAGGGGGAGTTTTCGTTGTCCATGACCTATGACGGTTACCCCTTGCCGATGGGCCTCCTCCAGCAAATGCAGGTAACGCTCCTTTGGCAGGTTGTCTGCCAGTTTCAGGAAATCGTACCCTTTCTTCCGGTGTTCGGAGACTACCCTGTCTACGGCCTCCATGTCCGGGAAGTCCCTGGCTTGTAGATAGGGCCCGGTCGTATAATAGGCAGGCCCCATTAAAAAACCCTTTTGTACCGAATCACGGATGCCGATATGGTCCTGCCAGTCGTATTCGCCCATATTGCGTGCCGTAGTCACACCATTGGCCAGCAGCAGCTTAAAATCGCGCTCGATACCGCCCTCTTTGTTCCTCCAATGGTAATGCATTTCGGAGAGCCCGGGGATCAGGTACCTACCGCTGCCGTCGATCACCCGGGAAGCTTTGAATTCCAAAGGGGCGCTTGCCGGTTCAATTTTCAGGATTTTCCCATTGGCAATCCAGACCCGCTGCTTTTCCAGGACAACTTCCCGGTGCATGGGGATGACGTTGACATCATTGATAAGCAAGGTGTCTGCCTGCTGGGCGTAAATACCATGAAGGCCAGCAAAAAATAACAGGAAACCACGTTTCGAAAAATACTTCATTATATGATCATTAAAGGTTGAAGGGGCAAAGGCCCTGCGGCTCAGCGTTTTTCCATCCAGAGTTTTTTGACCCGCCCATTAGAGACCGCGATCCCCTTTATAGCCTGGGCAGTATCCCTGGAAATTTCTACAATTTCAAAAGGCCAGCTGCCTTTCAGCACATCCTTTTTTAGGAGGGTCATTTCAAATTCCCCGTGCCGGGCATGTCGCCAGAACAACTGTCCATTTTTGACGGTTATATGGTATTGCGTGTCCAGTTCCGGGCTGTAGTAGGTGCCCGCGTAGGTAGCGATTTCTTGGGGACCCGGAACTTCAGGATCATAGGGCTTTAATTGGGTGGGGGGGTTGGTACCCTTGATTTCCTGCAAGGTTTTTTCGCCCTTTGGACCGGATTGGAAAACCAGGGTGGTCGGCTCCCCGGTTCCCTGGAGCTGAAAGCTTTGGGGGGTCAG
>MRWG01001693.1_pt1 | contig 13073 bp, 12 predicted proteins | sample 1013341 | NCBI WGS metagenome assembly MRWG01 (sample SAMN06117577, study PRJNA244670) | biofilm metagenome | biome: Water; feature: Cathode Biofilm; material: Biofilm; isolation source: microbial consortium enriched at the cathode of a solar microbial fuel cell | place: USA: District of Columbia ... | reverse complement strand
GAGAGGCGAGGGGCGGGCGTCGACAGCTCTGTCGAGCTTCGCGGTCCGACGGAAAAGCAATGCAGAATTGTCCATGGTCGAAAGCGGTGTCACTCTGTAGTAGTGGAAGAGAAGCCAGTCCCTCCCACCCCAGAGCGAGGCATTCATGACCGCGTCTTTCCTCTCCCATCTGCGCAAAGAACTCGATGGCCTGAAGGAGGCCGGGCTCTACAAGAGCGAGCGGGTCATTACCTCGATGCAGTCGGCCGAGATCGAGAGCGGCGGACAGAGGGTGCTGAATTTCTGCGCCAACAATTATCTGGGCCTTGCCGACAATGAGGAGCTGCGCGAGGCGGCGAAGGCGGCGCTCGACCGCTATGGTTACGGCATGGCCTCGGTGCGCTTCATCTGCGGCACGCAGGAAGAGCACAAAGAATTGGAAGCGAAGATTTCCGGCTTTCTGGGCTATGAGGATACGATCCTTTATTCCTCATGTTTCGACGCCAATGCGGGCCTGTTCGAGACGCTGCTCGGGCCGGATGATGCGATCATTTCGGATGCGCTCAACCATGCGTCGATCATCGATGGCGTGCGGCTGTGCAAGGCGCAGCGCCATCGCTACGCCAACAATGACATGGGCGCGCTGGAGGAATGTCTGAAGCAGGCCGAGGGCGCGCGCTTCCGGCTGATCGCCACGGATGGCGTGTTTTCCATGGATGGCATCATCGCCAATCTGGGCGCGGTCTGCGATCTGGCGGAAAAATACGATGCGATGGTGATGGTGGATGACAGCCATGCGGTCGGTTTCGTGGGTGAGAACGGACGCGGCACGCCGGAGCATTGCGGCGTGGAAGGCCGGGTCGACATCATGACGGGCACGCTGGGCAAGGCGCTGGGCGGGGCCTCGGGCGGCTATACATGTGGCAAGGGCGAAGTGGTCGACTGGCTGCGCCAGCGCTCGCGGCCCTATCTGTTTTCGAACACGCTGGCCCCGGTGATCGCGGCGGCCTCGCTCAGGGTTTTCGACATGGTGGCGGGCGAGGCCGGCCTGCGCCAGAAGCTCTATGACAATGCGGCGCGCTTCCGCGCCGGCATGGAAAAGCAGGGGTTCACGCTTGCGGGTGCTGATCACCCGATCATCCCGGTGATGCTGGGCGATGCAGCACTTGCCGAGAAGATGGCGTCGCGGCTTCTGGAGGAGGGCATCTATGTGATCGGCTTCTCCTTCCCCGTGGTGCCGAAGGGGGCTGCCCGTATCCGCACGCAGATGTCTGCCGCGCACTCGGCCGCAGACATTGATCGCGCGGTGGAGGCGTTTGGAAAGATCGGGCGTGAGCTTGGGGTGATCGCTTAGAGCGTTTTAGCGCAATTCCGGACGGATAACCGGTTTCCGCTTTTCCTGGAATTGCTTGTCTTGAAGGTGGGCGCAGGCCCCTCATCCGCCTGCCGGCACCTTCTCCCCGCAGGCGGGGGGAAGGACGGCCACCCAAACACTCTGGAAGGATAGTCGACGATGTCCAACATGATGAAGGCGCTCGTTAAATCCAGACCCGAGGAGGGCCTTTGGATGGAGCGTGTTCCCGTGCCCGAGATCGGGCCGAACGACGTGCTCATCAAGGTGCGCAAGACGGCGATCTGCGGCACGGACGTGCATATCTGGAACTGGGACGAGTGGGCGCAGAACACCGTGCCGGTGCCGTTGGTGACGGGCCATGAATTCGTCGGCGAGGTGACGGAGGTTGGCTCGGCGGTGACGGAATACAAGCCTGGCCAGCGCGTTTCCGGCGAGGGGCACATCGTGTGCGGCCATTGCCGCAACTGCCGGGCGGGGCGCGGGCATCTGTGCCACAACACGCTGGGCGTGGGCGTTCACCGCGCGGGCGCGTTCGCCGAGTTCATCGCGCTGCCGCAGCACAATGTGGTGCCGATCCCCGACAACATTCCCGATGAAATCGCGGCGATTTTCGATCCGCTTGGCAATGCGGTGCACACCGCGCTTTCCTTCGACCTGGTGGGCGAGGACGTGCTGGTGACGGGCGCAGGCCCCATCGGCATCATGGGCGCATTGGTGGCGCAGGCCGTGGGCGCGCGCAAGGTGGTCATCACCGACATCAATCCGGGCCGGCTGGAGCTCGCCAGAAAGCTTGGCGTGCAGCACACGATGAACGCGGCGGAAGAAACGCTGCCGGAGGTGATGCGCCAGCTCGGCATGACGGAAGGCTTTGATGTGGGCCTTGAAATGTCGGGTGCGGCTCCCGCCTTCCGCGACATGATCGACGTGATGAACAATGGCGGCAAGATCGCCATTCTGGGCATTGCGCCGGCGGGTTTCGAGATCGACTGGAACAAGGTCATCTTCAAGATGCTGCACCTGAAGGGCATTTACGGGCGCGAGATGTTCGAGACCTGGTACAAGATGATCGCGCTGGTTCAGACGCGGCTCGACGTGCGCGACCTGATCACCCACCGCATTGCCGCAGACGATTTCCGCGAAGGCTTCGCCGCCATGCGTTCGGGCGAGGCCGGCAAGGTGGTGATGAGCTGGTAGCGCCGCTGGAGCAATTCCAGGAAAAGCGGGAACCGGTTTTCCGTCCGGAATTGCTCTAATCTTCCAGTGCGGCGCGCTCCAGGGCTTCAAGGCCGGTGAGAAGGGCTGCGCGCTCTTCCGGCTTCATGCGGGCGAGAAGCCGCGTTTCGAAGCCGTGCGCCACGGGCACCATGTCTTCATAGGCCTTCTGGCCCACCCTGCTGAGGGTCAGGCGCTCCACGCGGCGATCCTGCGCGTCGGGCTCGCGCAGGAGCCAGCGCCGCTCTTCCAGCGAGGCGACGGCGCGGCTCACCTTGGTCTTGTGCATGGAAGAATGCGCGCCGATATCGGTCGCGGTCATGGTGCCGAACTGGCCGAGCGTAGCGAGTGTGCGCCATTCGGGCCGCGTCAGGCCGAGGCGTGCGCGATAGGCCTGCGAGAATTTGCGGCTGATCGCATCGGTGAGACGCGTGAGCCGATAGGGCAGAAAAGCCTCCAGTGCGAGGATGGTGCGGTCGGTTGCGTTCCGGGGGAAGCCGGGCGGGGGAACGGACGTGGTCATGTGCGGCGGTTTCTCCTTATGTTTCCCTCTCGAGCGCCGTGCGTCCATTTGGACGCAGAAAGGACGCTCTAACCTGTTTGACCCGCGCATCGTGTTTTCCGAATTTCGGGCCGATGCTCTGGTGCCGTTGATAGTTACATTCGCCATGGTTACGGTTGCAACCAATTCGTCGCTTCCCCGACTTCATGGAGGAATGAATGACCGTCCAGTACATGCCGGGCTTCGGCAATGACTTTGAAACGGAAAGCCTTCCCGGCGCGCTGCCGCAGGGGCAGAACTCGCCGCAGCAGCCCGCTTACGGGCTCTATGCAGAACAGCTTTCAGGCTCGCCCTTCACCGCGCCGCGCGGGACGAATGAGCGGTCCTGGCTCTATCGCATTCGCCCGAGCGTGAGGCACACCGGCCGCTTTACGGCGGTCAGCTTCGATGAGTGGAAGTCTGCGCCCAATGTGAACGATCACCAGCTTGCGCTCGGTCAGCTGCGCTGGGACCCGACGCCGATCCCGAACGAGAAGACCGATTTCCTGTCGGGCGTGCACACCATGACCACGGCGGGCGACGCGCAGGGGCAGGCCGGCATGGCGGCCCATGTCTACGCCTTCAACACGTCTATGGTGGATGACTATTTCTTCAACGCCGATGGCGAGTTGATGCTGGTGCCGCAGGAAGGCGGTCTGCGCATCAAGACCGAAATGGGCATCATCGAGATCCAGCCCGGCGAACTGGCGGTTCTGCCGCGGGGCATGGTTTTCCAGGTGGAGCTGATGGACGGGCCGGCGCGCGGCTATATGTGCGAGAATTACGGCGCGAAATTCACCCTGCCGGATCGCGGCCCCATCGGCGCGAACTGCCTGGCCAATCCGCGCGACTTCAAAACGCCGGTCGCCTGGTATGAGGAAAAGGAAACGCCCTGCCGGCTGTTCGTGAAATGGTGCGGCCAGTTTCATGTGACGGAGATCGGCCATTCGCCGCTCGACGTGGTGGCATGGCACGGCAATTACGCGCCTTACAAATACGACCTGTCCACCTTCTCGCCGGTGGGGGCGATCCTGTTCGATCATCCCGACCCGTCGATCTTCACGGTGCTGACCGCGCCGTCGGGTGAGGAGGGCACGGCCAATATCGATTTCGTGATCTTCCCGCCGCGCTGGATGGTGGCCGAACACACGTTCCGCCCGCCCTGGTATCACCGCAACATCATGAGCGAGTTCATGGGCCTGATCAAAGGCCAGTACGACGCCAAGGAAGAGGGTTTCGTGCCCGGCGGCTCATCGCTGCACAATATGATGCTGCCGCATGGGCCGGACACGTTCGGCTTCGAGAAGGCCAGCCATGGCGAACTGAAGCCGGTGAAACTGGAAGAGACCATGGCGTTCATGTTCGAAACCCGGTTCCCGCAGCACCTCACGCGCTATGCGGCCGAGACCGACACACTGCAGGAAGATTACATCGACTGCTGGAAGGACCTCAAGAAGCGCTTCAACGGAACGCCGGAGGGCGACTGGTCCTGATCGACCAGAGCGACCACAGGCGATATGATCGGCGTTGGTCCGGTGGACCTGCGCCGATTGCGCGTCTTCCCCAACGCATAAAGGACATTGCATGAAACTCGCTACGCTGAAGAACGGAACGCGCGACGGCAAGCTGGTCGCCGTCTCGCGCGACCTGACCCGTTGCACGGACGCTTCCTTTCTTGCGCCGACGCTGCAGGCAGCGCTCGATGACTGGTCCCGGATCGCGCCGCATCTGGCAGCTCTTTCCGAAAGCCTGGATCACGGCTCGGTGCCGGCAGAGCGCTTCCATGAGCATGATGCGCTTTCGCCGCTGCCGCGCGCCTATCAGTGGGCGGACGGTTCGGCCTACGTCAATCATGTGGAGCTGGTGCGCAAGGCGCGCGGGGCGGAAATGCCCGCAAGCTTCTGGACCGATCCGCTGATGTATCAGGGCGGCTCCGACACGTTTCTGGCCCCGCGCGACCCGATCGTGATGGCGGATGAAGCCTATGGCATCGACATGGAAGGCGAGATTGCCGTGGTCGTCGATGACGTGCCGATGGGCGCGACGCCGGAAGAGGCGGCAGCGGCGATCCGGCTGGTGATGCTGGTGAACGACGTTTCGCTGCGGGGTCTGATCCCCGCCGAACTCGGCAAGGGGTTCGGCTTCTTCCAGTCGAAGCCGTCCTCGGCCTTCTCGCCGGTGGCGGTGACGCCGGAAGAGCTGGGCGATGCATGGAGCGGGGGCAAGCTCTCGCTGCCGCTTTGCGTGGACTACAATGGCAAGCCGTTTGGCCGGGCCGATGCGGGCGTCGACATGACCTTCGATTTCCCGACGCTGGTGGCGCATGCGGCAAAGACGCGACCGCTCGGAGCGGGTGCGATCATCGGTTCGGGCACGGTATCCAACAAGCTCGACGGCGGCCCCGGCAAGCCGGTTGACGCCGGTGGCGTGGGCTATTCCTGCATTGCAGAAATCCGCATGATCGAGACCATCAATGACGGCAAGCCGTCGACGCCCTTCATGCGCTTCGGCGACACGGTGCGCATCGAGATGAAGGATGGCGATGGCCATTCGATCTTCGGCGCGATCGAGCAGACGGTTCAGAAATACGAGAAAGGCGCGTAATGGCCAAGCAATTCGCATCCGCAGGCGACCTGACCGAAAAGAAGATCTCGTTTGACGAGATAGGCCGGGACCTCTGGGCCTTCACCGCCGAGGGCGATCCCAATTCGGGCATCATCATTGGCGACGAGTCGGTGATGGTGATCGAGGCGCAGGCAACGCCGCGCCTCGCCGAAAAGGTGATCGAGAAGGTGCGCTCCGTCACCGACAAGCCGATCAGCCATCTGGTGCTGACGCATTATCACGCGGTGCGCGTGCTTGGCGCATCGGCCTATCAGGCCCCGACCGTGATCATGAGCGACAAGGCGCGCTCGATGGTGGTGGAGCGCGGCAAGGAGGACTGGGATTCTGAATTCGTGCGGTTCCCGCGCCTGTTCCAGGGGCATGAATCGATCCCCGGCCTGACCTGGCCCACCACCACCTTCTCGCAGTCGATGACGGTGTATCTGGGCAAGCGCCGGGTGGATCTGATGTTCCTTGGTCGCGCTCACACGGCGGGCGACATCGTGGCGTTCGTGCCGGACGCCAATGTGATGTTCACCGGCGATATCGTGGAGTACCACTCGGCGTGCTATTGCGGTGACGGGCATTTCCACGACTGGCCGGCGACGCTGGAGGAAATCCGCGCCTTCGATCTGGACGCCATCGCACCGGGACGTGGTGACGCGCTGGTGGGGCAGGGCATGGTCAACGAAGCGCTCGACCTGACGGGCGATTTCGTGATGTCCACCTATCAGCCGGTGGCCCGTGTGGCGCAGGGCGGTGGCACGCTGAAGGAGGCGTGGGACGCCTGCCGCGCGGTGTGCGATCCGAAATTCTCCGACTATGCGATCTACGAGCATTGCCTGCCGTTCAACGTGGCGCGCGCCTATGACGAAGCGCTGGGCATCGATACGCCGCGCATCTGGACGGCAGAACGTGACCGCGAAATGTGGGACGCGCTGCAGGGATGACGTGATGAAGCGGGCCGGCGCGATGTTTGGAGGACGCGCGCCGCTCGCGATGTCGGCTTCCTTCTCCCCGCTTGCGGGGAGAAGGGGGCGTCAGCGCTGGCGCTGTTTTTTTACGACCACCGACTTCATGACCGGAGTTGAGGGGCGTGCACTGGAAGAGGTTTGAGCCGCTTCTTTTTTAGAGGAGAAGCGGCTGCAAGGGAGGGTGAAATCCAATGCCGCGTTACGAGTACAGTCCCTTTCCCTACGCGACGCCGCCTGAACTCGCCGAAGGGCATGTCGGGCAATATCCGGTCGCCATCATTGGCGCAGGGCCGGTGGGTCTTGCCGCCGCCATCGACCTTGCGCAGCGCGGTGTTCCCGTCGTCGTGCTCGATGACAATGATGTCGTGTCGGTGGGCAGCCGGGCGATCTGCTGGTCAAAACGCACGCTGGAGATTTTCGACCGGCTGGGCGTTGGCGAACGGATGGTCGAGAAGGGCGTGACCTGGAAGGTGGGGCGCCTGTTCCACCGCGACCGCGAGGTGTGGAATTTCGACCTTTTGCCGGAGGAAGGCCACAAGATGCCGGCCTTCATCAACCTGCAGCAATATTACGTCGAACAGTATCTGGTGGAGCGGGCGGCCGACTTTCCCGAGCTGATCGATTTGCGCTGGAAGAACCGTGTTGCCGGGCTTGAGCAGAAGGGCAGCGATGTGCGCCTTCAGGTGGAAACGCCTGATGGCGCTTACGAGATGGACGCGGCCTGGGTGATCGCCTGTGATGGCGCGCGCTCGCCCGTGCGCGGCATGATGGGGCTCGATTTTGCGGGGCAGGTGTTCGAGGAGCGTTTCCTGATCGCGGATGTGGAGATGAAGGCGGACTTTCCCTCCGAGCGCTGGTTCTGGTTCGAGCCGCCCTTCCACAAGGGGCAGTCGGCGCTGCTGCACAAGCAGCCGGACGATATTTACCGCATCGATCTGCAGCTTGGCCCTGACGCCGATCCGGACGAAGAGAAAAAGCGGGAGAATGTGATCCCGCGCATCGCCAAGGTGATCGGGCACTCGAAATTCGAGCTCGACTGGGTGTCGGTCTACACATTCCAGTGCCGCAGGCTGGAGCGCTTTGTGCATGATCGCGTGATCTTTGCCGGCGACAGCGCGCATATCGTGTCGCCCTTCGGCGCGCGGGGCGGCAATGGCGGCATTCAGGACATCGACAATCTGTGCTGGAAGCTGGCGCTGGTGGTGCAGGGCGAGGCTCCGGCCTCGCTGATCGAGACCTATGACGAGGAGCGCGTTCACGGGGCGGATGAGAACATCCTGAACTCGGCGCGTTCCACTTCGTTCATGACGCCGAAGAGCGAGATGGAGCGCATTTTCCGCGACAGCATTCTGGAGCTTTCGCAGGAGCATGATTTTGCGCGGCGACTGGTGAATTCGGGCCGGCTTTCAAAACCGTGCTCGCTGGCCGGCTGCACATTGCAGGCGGCGTGGGATGGCGAGAGCCCGCTTGCGCCGGGCGAAGCGATGGCCGATGCGCCGGTGCGCGTGGAAGGCAGGGCGTCCTGGCTGCTCGGCGAGGCGGGCGGCGGTTTCGTGCTTCTGGCGGTCGATTGCGATCCGCCCATCGGCCTGCCTGCGGGGCTGCATGTGGTGCAGGTGACGCAACCCGGCGCTTCGGCGGTGGACGGTGTGGAGCATGTCGAGGACAGCGCGGGGGCGGTTGCGGCACGCTATGGCGCGGGGCGGCTTTATCTGTTGCGGCCCGACCAGCATGTGGCGGCGGTGTTCAGGCAGCCCGACGCTCATGAGATCGCCGCCGCCATGACCCATGCGATGGGGAGGGAATGACGATGGACAGAACGGATATCGGCCGTGACCGGCTGGGGGCTGACGGCGATGATTTCTATGCGGCCCTGATGGCGGCGCATGAGGGGCTCAGCCTTGAGGAAAGCGCGCGGCTGAACGCGAAGCTGGTGCTGCTTCTGGCCAATCAGGTGGGCGATCTGGAAACGATCCGCAAGGTGCTGGCAGCCGCACGCGGCAGCGCCTGACAGGCGCATGAGAGAAGGGGCAGGCCGTTTTCCGGTCCCGCCCCTTTGTGTTTCCTGCGGGCCGCAATCGGTGCAGCCCGCATCTGACGTAGCGCCTATTCGGCGGCGTCGACCTTGATGACGCCGCGGCGGATCTGGTCTTCCTCGATGCTCTCGAACAGGGCGCGGAAATTGCCCTCGCCGAAGCCTTCATCGCCCTTGCGCTGAATGAACTCGAAGAAGATCGGGCCGATGACGGTTTTGGAGAAGATCTGCAGCAGAATCTTGGTCATGCCGCCATTCACCACGCCTTCGCCATCGATCAGGATGCCGTGCGTCTTCATGCGCTCAATGGGCTCGTCATGGCCCTGCACGCGATCATGGCTGCGCTCGTAATAGGTCTCGGGCGGGCCGGGCATGAATTTCAGGCCGTTGTCGGCAAGCCTGTCGGTGGCATCATAGATGCCATCTGTGCCGACCGCGATGTGCTGGATGCCTTCGCCCTTGTATTTCTTCAGATATTCGACGATCTGGCTCGTGTCGTCCTTGGACTCGTTGAGCGGGATGCGGATCTTGCCGCAGGGGCTGGTGATCGCGCGGGAAACGAGGCCGGTGATGCGGCCGTCGATGTCGAAATAGTGGATCTGCGTGAAGCCGAAGAGCTCACGGTAGAAGTCCCACCACTTGTCCATGTTGCCGCGATAGACATTGTGGGTGAGGTGGTCGAGATAGTAGAAGCCGACGCCTTCCGGGCGCGGGTTCTTCTCGCCCAGCCAGTCGAATTCGGCCTCATAGGCCGAGCCTTTGTCGCCATAGGCGTCGATGAAGTAGATCAGCGAGCCGCCAATGCCGACAATGGCCGGCACGTCGAGCGTCCTGTCGTCGGCCTCATAGGGCTCTGCGCCCTTCGAGACCGCATGATCGAAGGCTTGCTTCGCATCGACCACGCGCCAGGCCATGGAGGGTGCGCAGGGACCATGCTCGTCGACGAAGCGCATGGCGTGGCTGCCGGGCTCGGCATTGACGATGTAGTTGATGTCGCCCTGACGCCAGACGGAGACCTTCTTCGTCTTGTGACGGGCCACTTCCGTGTAACCCATCTTGGTGAACAGATCGGCGAGTTTTTCCGGCTCCGAGTGGGCGAATTCGACGAATTCAAAACCGTCCGTGCCGGCCGGGTTTTCCTTCGTGATTTCCGGGGGCGGTGCGTCGTGGGGGAACGGACCCATGGAATAACTCCTCCTGAATTGGGAAAATGCGCGCGTTTTTCAACGCATGGGGCATTTTAGGCGGAGTGGCCTGCAAGCGGCTTGCATTCTGGGGCGCATTTTGTGACAAGAGCGCGTGGATCGTGCATGTTGGAGGAGAATTGCATGGCTGAAGCGCGTATCGACGGATATGACCGCAAGATATTAGCCCTCTTGCAGGTCGATGCCCGGCTCACCAACAATGACTTATCGGAACGGGTGAACTTATCGCCCTCGCAATGCTCGCGCCGCCGGCAGCGACTGGAGGAGGAGGGCTATATTCGCGGCTATGCCGCGATGCTCGATCGTGACCGGCTGGGCTTTCCGCTGGTCAACATCATCACCGTAACACTCGCCACGCACAACCCCGACAATGCCCGCCGTTTCGGCGAATTGCTTGCGCGGTTGCCCGAAGTGCAGGAGGCGCACGCGCTGACCGGCGAGATGGACTACATATTGAAGGTCGTGACGCCCGACCTCAAATCGCTCTCCAATTTCGTCAATGGCGTGCTGTTGCCGCATGACTCGGTGCAACATGTGAAAAGCGCCATTGTTCTGGAGACCCTGAAGGAAACCGGTGCGCTGCCGCTCTGAAAGCGCTTTGCGTTACGAATCTTGTGAGATTTTCCTCTTTATTGTTACATAATTTCCACTAAAGTCACGGCTGGACGGAGGGCGCGTTTCCAGAGGATACTTGGCGTGACGGCCACCCCGCGAAGAAAGGGAGTTCTTCGGGCGGAGACGCATCAGCCGTAAATGACGATACGAAGCGTTCGCTGGCGCTTTGACCATGCAATCGGGAGGAGAAGCATGAAATCATTTTCCGTGAGAAAATTAGCCCTAGCGGCTGCCGTAGCGGCAAGCGGGCTCGTGGGCGCTTCGGTGGCCTCGTTCGCGCAGGAGGTGACGCTGAGGCTGCACCAGTTCCTGCCGCCGCAGGCGAATGTGCCGAAACTGGTGCTCGACCCGTGGGCCGACAAGGTGGAGAAGGATTCGGGCGGGCGCATCAAGATCGAGCGTTATCCCGCCATGCAGCTCGGCGGCACGCCGCCGCAGCTTTACGATCAGGCGCGCGACGGCATCGTTGATATCGTCTGGACGCTGCCGGGCTCCACGCCGGGCCGCTTCCCCTCCACGGAAGTGTTCGAACTGCCCTTCATGATGACCAATGCCGAGGCGACCTCGCGCGCCTATTGGGATCTGTACGAAAAATACATGAAGGACACGGAATTCAAGGACACGCATGTGCTGGGTGTCTGGGTTCACGGTCCGGGCATGCTGCACTCCAAGGCGCCGATCGAGAAGCTCGACGATCTGAAGGGCATGAAGATCCGTGCCCCCACGCGCATCATCAACTCGCTTCTTGGCCAGCTGGGCGCGACGCCCGTGGGCATGCCGGTGCCGCAGATCACGGAATCGCTCTCCAAGGGCGTGATCGATGGCTGCGTCATCCCCTGGGAAGTGACGCCGGCGCTGAAGGTGCCCGAGCTCGTTTCCAACCACACGGAATTTGGCGGCGATCAGGCGCTCTATACGACGACCTTCGTACTGGCGATGAACAAGGCGAAGTATGACAGCCTGCCCGACGACCTGAAAAAGGTGATCGACGACAATTCCGGTCAGGAATTTGCAGCCTTTGCCGGCAGCACGCAGGCAGGGGCTGATGGTCCGAGCCGCCAGATCGCGGTGGATCGCGGCAACAACATCATCCAGATCAGCGCCGAGGACACCGAGACCTGGAAGAAGGCCGCTGAGCCGGTCTATGCCCAGTGGGTTGAGGAAATGAAGGAGAAGGGCATCGACGGTCAGAAGCTGATCGATGAAGCCCGCGCCCTGATCGACCAGTACACCGGTCAGTAAGGTCCTGAGGCCATGAAACCGAGGCGGGCCCCTGCGGTCCGCCTCTTTTCTGAACGGTCTCGCCGCTTCGGCATGGGCGAGACGATCCGATCTTTCAACTTTGCATCGGTTCGGTGGGAACCGGCGGGCTCCGGCTCCGCAGGCGTTCGGGCGCTTGCGTGGGAAGAAGTGGCTGGCTAACGTCATCGGACCCCGCTGAAAAGGTACAAGGCTGAAAAGGTACAAGGCCGAAAAGGTGCAAGCCGAAAAGGTACAAGCCGAAAAGGTACAAGAATGAGTGGGAACGCCATGGGAAGGCACGCGGGACTGGACGTGCGACGGCACGTGGGACTGGACGTGGGACGGCACGTGGGACGGCACGGGGGACGGGAAGGCGCATGAGACTATCGAGCATCATTGTCTGGCTGGCCAGGACAATGGCCATTCTGGGCGGGATCGTTCTGGTGGCGGTGATCGTCATGACGGTCGCCAGCATTACCGGCCGCGCGCTGGTGCGCTTCGGGCTCGGCCCCGTGCCGGGCGATTTTGAACTGGTGCAGGCCGGCGTCGGCTTTGCCGTCTTTGCCTTTCTGCCCTGGTGCCAGCTCAATCGCGGTCATGCCACGGTGGACATTTTCACCGCTTTCCTGCCGGGCAGCGTGAACCATGTGATCGATCTGGTGACGGAGATCATCATGACGCTGGTTCTGGTGCTGATCGCCCGCCAGCTCTATTACGGCATGATCGACAAGCTGAGCTACAGCGAAACCACCTTCATTCTCCAGTTTCCCCTGTGGTGGCCCTATGCGGCCTGCCTGGTGGCGGCTGTCATCGCGGTGATCGTGTCGATCTACATGGTCTTCGTCCGCTATCGTGAATTCAGGGCCGGAACGCCGACGCCGGGGCTCGGGCAGGGGAGTGTCCATTGACCAATCTTGAAATCGGGCTCTGGTCCTTTCCGTTACTGCTGCTTCTGATCTTCCTGCGTCTGCCCATCGGTCTCGCCATGCTTCTGTGCGGGCTCGGCGGCAGCTGGATCGTGTTCGGCAATGTCACGCCGGTGCTCGCCAAGCTGAAGAACGAGACCTATTCGACCTTTTCCGGCTATTCGCTTTCCATCATTCCGCTGTTCCTGCTGATGGGGCAGTTTGCAACGCTGGGCGGCATGTCGCGGGCGCTGTTCAAGGCGGCTGAAACATGGATGGGCCACCGGCGCGGTGGTGTGGCCATGGCGGCGGTGGGCGCATGCGCCGGCTTTGGCGCGATCTGCGGCTCGTCGCTGGCGACGGCGGCGACGATGAGCCAGGTGGCGCTGCCGGAGCTGCGGCGCTAC
>MRWG01001692.1_pt1 | contig 13074 bp, 14 predicted proteins | sample 1013341 | NCBI WGS metagenome assembly MRWG01 (sample SAMN06117577, study PRJNA244670) | biofilm metagenome | biome: Water; feature: Cathode Biofilm; material: Biofilm; isolation source: microbial consortium enriched at the cathode of a solar microbial fuel cell | place: USA: District of Columbia ... | reverse complement strand
CCCCAGTGGCCCGCCCGGGTAGCTCAGGGGTAGAGCAGCGGATTGAAAATCCGCGTGTCGGTGGTTCGATTCCGCCCCCGGGCACCATTCCAGACTTTCCGCACATTCATGCCGCTTGTTCATCGGATTGCGATCTGGCGACCGAGGTTTCCAGAATGCCGGGTTCGTCCCATGCACCCTCAGGGCGGATGATGCGGTAAGGGTCTTCTTGCATTCGCAGCGCTAACGGATGGCGGGGAATTGGGATTTCGATCTCGCGATATTCGTAATCCGAGAACCAGAAAGCCGGTCGACCCTCAATCAAACGACATTTGAAGGTTCGGGACCAGACCGGCCAGAGGCGCGACTGAATTTGGCCAATCATCCTCTCATACCCTTTACGCGAAACCATCTCGAAACCGGTTGCCAAGAGTACACGCAATCCAATGCGCCCGCGCTCACACGGCAGCAAGGCGATCCGTTCCAGCTTCGCAAACTCCGCGAACCAGCGAATGCGTAATGTCCCGACCGGACGCCCTTTCGCCTTCAGAAGGAGATGTGTTGCGCAGAAGTCGTTGCCGTCAAATTCTTCCTCATATGGACAATCCTGTTCGCTGAGAAAGACGGCAGATCGAATGGCGCTGATCTGATGGAAACCATCGAGAGTTCTTACAATTTCTGTTGAGTATTCGAGATAAGCTTCAGGCGGCACGCGGCGGAGAAGCACAGACTCTCCGATCTTGTTTTGGATATGGCTCATGATGCCTGATCCAAAACCGTCTGGAATGGCGGCTGGATAAACAAATCTGGGAGCCCCCCTTCAAATTCTTGAAACCCCAAGCTCAACATGGAGCGCCGTCCGTCCTCCGTGGCGCCTCGCGCATAGGCGGGAAACACACCGAACATTTCCACACGAAGAACAGCGGACGCCGTCATGATTTTTTTGCGCGCTTCCCGCGAACTGCCCGCATAGACACCGACATAGAATGCCGCGATATCCTTGCCCTGCGTTGCCAAATGCTCAGACGACGGCGCCGCAGGCAAATAAGAACCATTCCTGACAGCAGCTTCGCCATCTGCGGATAGCGGTATGGTCAGGAAGATGCCGTCAACCGGATCTCCTGTCACCCATGCCGTCATACCGGTTTGAACGTTCATCGCCGAAATCGCATCGACTGACGCTAGCTTTCCGTCAATCAGCGATTCCGCCATGGAAACGGCGGCTTGGAGCTCGTCGCGGTTCGCGAGCCGAAACCCGAAATCTCTTGCCCGCGCAGCAAGTACCTCAGGTTCAATATCCGCCTTAACCATAATTCTAGCCTGAGTTGCATTCATGAAAATTCTCCATTATATGGTTAATTTTCTTGACATGAATCTGGGCGGGTGACTTCAGCACAAAATGAAACGGGGGCTTTCACACGCGCAAGGCAGTCAAGGCTCATTCGATCAGTTTGACTGGGACCGGTTGAGAATCTTCCGCGCGGTGGCACGGACTTGTAGTATGAGCGCTGCCGCATCCCTGCTAGGAGTCTCATTGCCAACGATCAGCCGCAGGATAACCGAGCTCGAATCCACGCTGCATACAGAGCTATTCAGGCGGAACCACACGGGGGTAATCCTGACGAAGGCGGGAGTCGCGCTACTGCGACACGCCGACCTTGTCGCGGACACGATCGAAGCCGCTCAGAACGAAGTCTGTAGTGCAGCAAATGATTCAGGAACGCACATCCAGCTTGTCTGCAGTGAGGCGATAGCTCTTTACTGGATCGCACCTCGTCTTGCGCAGTTCCAACTGAGCAATCCCGACACGATCGTCGACCTCACAATCAGCGATTCACCATCTGATTTTCACGACCTGGCGGGAGACATCGCCATTCAAGGGCTGCGACCAACCGAGTCTGACCTGATGGTCAGTCGTATTGGCAGATCGCACTATGCCGGCTTCGTATCGGCCGAATGGGAAATGGATCACGCAATGCCATCGTCACTATCCGACCTGGCAAGGAGAAAAGCTCTTGTCCATAGTCCCTACTCTGAACTTCTTCAGAGCTCTGGAAACAGCTTCCCCGGTCTCGACATGATGCGCCGCATGAACACATTGGAAACAATGATTTCATTCTGCAAGTTCGCGATAGCGCCAGCCTTGTTACCTACCCACATAGCTGATCGTTTTCCCGATCTCGTTGTATGTCCGGCGCCTCGATCTCCCGCGATCGACATCTGGCTCTACCATACGCCACGCGTCAGAAAGCTAAAAAATGGAGGTTGCTTTCTGGAGTGGCTCCACCACATTTTCTCAGCCGAGCAAGGCGAATGGTTCCGTCAAGTTGATGTCACGCGTATGTGTTGACCTATGCGACCAGCCCCTGCTGATGGGCGGCCAGTTCCCTGAGCGCCATTGGCGACCCCATGATCTGGCGGTTCACACCAATTCGTTTGTACCAGTAATGCAGGCCGACGAGATCCGTGAAGCCCATTCCGCCATGTACTTCCGTAGACGTTTTGGCGATGAAGGTTCCGACTTCTGCCATATGCGCCTTGGCGAGAAACGCCATCGCTAGCGCTTCGTCATCCTCAACGTCCAACGCATGAGCGGCGTGCCATATCAACGCGCGTGCGGGTTCAAGTTTCGCCGCCATTTCAGCGCAAAGATGCTTCACCGCCTGAAAAGAGCCAATCACGCGACCGAACTGCTGGCGATCCCCCGCATAGGCAACGGCCTTGTCCAACATGCATTGGGCGGCACCGAGCGTATCGGCGGCAAGAAGAATGCAAGCTACGGCGAACGTCTTTTCAATTTCGGCTCCCGCAATTTGCTTCTCGAACGAGGTAATTGTGACCTTTGAAAATTCACGCGTACGGTCGATGGTCTTGACCTTTTCCATGGAACCGGCCTGACCAATCCGGACCTTTTCATTCGCCAGAAAAAGCAAGTGAGTCGAACTCGCGACGTCCATGGCCATGAGTGATGCCCCGGAGACGGCCTCAGCACGAATCGACAGGTCAGAACCATCTCGTCTCGAAAGAAAATCGTTAAGGGCTATGCCGAAGCGCGCATCGTTGTTCGCGATGTCGTTCAGAATGCTGGAACCAGAGTAACGCAACGCATAGGCTGCGACAGAGTTCGATAAAAAACGTGCGGGAACAATACCGTATCCGAAGCACTCCTGGACAAGGGCCGCGTCGAGCACACCGAGCCCCGACCCTCCATCTTTCTCGGGCACAAGTAGCCCATCAAGACCGAGCGCGGTAAGTTTCTCAGCAAGCGTTTCAGCGACTTGGATTTCGCCCTCTGCAATCTGGCGAACAAGATCGAGCGACACCTCTTCCGCGACGAAACGGCGAACAGTTTCCTGCAACATCACCTGGTCTTCTGAGAGTCCGAATTCCATTGTCTTAACTCCTTGCCAGCCGCGGTTCGCGCGGCATGCCAAGCCCGCGTTCCGCAATAATGTTCTTCTGAATCTGAGCCGTACCGCCACCGATGATCAGTCCGAGATCATACATGTAGCGCCACTGCCAGGTCCCGCCGGACCTCAAATGCTCGCCCTCCTCATAGAGGATGCCAAGTTCGCCCAGCGCATCGATGGCCAAGGCCGCGATCTGGTGATTGAGTTCGCAGCCCTGCAGCTTTACGACCAATCCCGCCAAGCCAGCCGCCTCACCCTTGAGCCTGTTTGTCGTGATCCGCAGCCCATTGGCCTGCATGGCGTAGACTTCGGCCTGCAGCGTCATGAGCCGATCACGGAGCACCGGATTTTCGATCAGGCGTTGCCCGTTTACGGTTTCAACCTTCATCAGCTCGACCAGCTCGATGAACCGGGACTTGGTGGCACTAGGGTCCCCCAGCATGCCCCGCTCGTGAGTGAGCGTTGCGTTAGCGACTTGCCAGCCCTTGTTCACCTCGAACACGACGCCGCTTTTCGGCACTCGTACATCGGTGAAGAAGACCTCGTTGAAGTTTGCCGAACCGGTCATATCGACAAGTGGGCGGACTTCGATGCCGGGCGTATCCATCGGGAACAGGATATAGGTGATGCCATGATGCTTCTTGGCATCCGGATCAGTTCGGACGAGACAGAACATCATGTCGGCCTGGCGCGCCGTGGAGGTCCAGATCTTCTGACCATTGATGACGAAGTCATCGCCATCCTCGACTGCGCGCGTGCGCAGCGCCGCAAGATCAGATCCCGCGCCCGGCTCCGAATACCCTTGGCACCAGATCAGCTCTCCCTTGAGCGTCCGCTCAATGTACGCCTCTTTCTGTTCCGGTGTTCCGAGTTCAAGCAATGTCGGCACCAGCATCGAAATGCCCTGACCGGCGAGCGGCCGTGGCACCCCGGAACGCGCGAACTCTTCGGCAATGATCCGGGATTTCAGGATATCGGGCTCGGCGCCATACCCGCCGTATTCGGTGGGAATGGTACGCGCCGTCAGGCCTTCCCGGATCAGGAACTCCTGCCAGGCGAGACGTTTCGGATGCTTCAGGCCCTTGTCGTCAGGGCCCGGCGCAAGATGGGCGTTGGCTTTCAGCGTTTCTGCGACCTGGTCACGAAACGCGGCGTATTCGGGGCTCAATGTCAAATCCATAAGCCAACTCTCGAACGGCTTCCCCAAGGGCTGGCAATATGAAATCGAAGTCTGTCTTGCAGAACGTTGGGGAAAGCCTGTTAGCGCTGGCTTTCGTCAAAGGAGGACACTCATGCCCGTCGAGTACAAGAAACAAGGCAATGTCGCGATCATCACCATGAACCGACCCGAGGCACGCAACGCCATCAACGCCGAAATGGCAAGCACTATGGAAGCCGCGATCGACCAAATGGAATCTGATCCGGAAGTCTGGGTCGGCATTCTCACTGCCGTCGGCAAGGCATTTTGTGCCGGCGCAGACCTCAAGGAGATCTCCGCAGGGAATGGTGCTGGCCTGTCCACGAAGAAAGGCGGGTTTGCAGGAATCGCACGTCGCGAACGGACCAAGCCACTGATCGCGGCCATTACAGGATCTGCCCTCGCAGGCGGCACCGAGATCGCCCTTTCGTGTGACATGATCATTTGCGCGGACAACACGAATTTCGGTCTTCCGGAAGTAAAACGCTCCCTCGTCGCCGGAGCTGGCGGCCTGTTCCGCTTGCCCCGCGCTGTCGGGCGCGCAGTCGCGCTTGAAGCCATCCTGACAGGTGACCCACTTCCGTCACAGCGGGCCTATGAACTCGGTATGGTCAACAAGGTTGTGCCAGAATCCGAAGTGATGGGCGAAGCCGAAGCGCTTGCCGCAAGGATCACCGCCAACGCACCGCTCGCTGTCGCCGCCAGCCGCGCCGTGGCGATGGATGCGACCAGCAAGACGGATGACGAGCTCTGGAAAGACAGCGGCAAGGCATTTGCCGGCATCGTCGGGACGGAAGACTTCAAGGAAGGCCCGAAAGCGTTCATCGAAAAACGTGCGCCCGTCTGGAAGGGCCGCTAACGACTATACCTGTGATCTGAGCCACCGGACCGCGCCCATTCCGGCCGCGCGTCCGGTGGCCATGCAGGCCGTCAGCAGATAACCGCCTGTGGGCGCGTCCCAGTCCAGCATCTCGCCCGCGCAGAACATGCCAGGCTGTTCCTTCACCATGAATTGATCGTCCAGCACATCGAAAGAGACGCCGCCCGCCGTGGAGATCGCTTCATCCAGCGGGAAAGGCTTTGCAAGCGGGATCGGCAGACATTTGATCAGTCGGGCCAGACGTTCCGGCTCATTGGAGACATCCGACCCACCAAACTCGAGCAACAATGCGCGCTTCACGCCTTTCAGGTTTGCTGCTTTGCGGAGATGGTTTGAAAGTGACTGTTTTCCCCGGTCTTGTTTCAGACGGCTGACCAGAGCTTCCTCCGAGAGGTCGGGCGCAAGATCAATCTCCAAAGTCGCCTTCCCGTTATTCTCCAGCCCGTCGCGTACGGCGAGTGACAGCGTGAAGATCGCACCACTTTCCACGCCCCGGTCGGTCACAACGAATTCTTCCCGGCTGGTCTGGTCCCCGAAACGAACAGCAACATTCTTCACGGGCGTTCCGACAAATTCCGTCCTGACACGGTCTGACCAGTCGACGATGAAGCCGCAATTGGACTGTCGGAAAGGCTCTGTGTGTATGCCCCTCTCGGCGAACACAGATGGCCAACTCCCATCCGAGCCGAGCCGCTTCCAGCTTCCTCCACCCAGAGCAAATATCTGTGCGTCTGATTGTACAGATATTGGCCCCTCTGGAGTGTCAAAGATCATGTTAAAATCGTCGCTCCATCCCGCCCATCGATGCCGTGTATGTAGCTGGACGCCGTGCGACTGCAGCCGTGCGAGCCACGCCCTCAGGAGCGGCGATGCTTTCATTTGTACCGGGAACACCCGGCCCGTTGGCCCAATTGTCGCCTCGACACCGAGAGCCCGCATCCATTCCGCAATGGCTGCTGGCCCAAATTCGCCAAGGGCAGTTTTCAGCATGGGTGCCACACTTGGAAACCGCGAGGTAAATGCTTCCCCCTCGCGCATATTGGTAATGTTAAGGCCGCTCTTGCCAGCCATCAGGAATTTCCGTGCCGGGCTGGGCATGGCTTCATAGAGTGAAACGGCATACCCGGCGTCTGACAGGATTTCTGCTGCCATCAGGCCAGCGGGTCCTGCGCCGATAATGGCAACATTCGGCGAGTGCTCAGTCATCGCGATTGACGCGCGCCTTGCCCCGGCCAAGCGCGAGCGCCTTGATCGCGCCTCGGAAAGTCTGCACTTCCTGCCGCGTCCAGTCAGCCCGGACCAGAGCTGCACGCAAATTGTCTTTCATGAGCGGTGTCTTTTCCGGCGGGAAGAAATAGCCGGCGCGTTCCAACTCCTCTTCGAAATGCTCGAACATGCGGAAGAGCTCATCTCGCGGGGCTGGCTCGCCCAGTTTCGCCTTGTCCTGAGAGATCACCAGATCCGATTGCTCACGGCGCTTTCCCCACTCTGCGCAGAACACACAGACAGCTTGAGCAAGGTTGAGGCTCTTGAACTCCGGATCGACCGGATAGGTCATCAGGAAGTCTGCAACAGCCACGGCATCGTTCGGCAGGCCTGATTTCTCAGCGCCGAACATGATGGCCGACTGACCGCCCCCCAATCGCTCGAACGCCGTATCCGCAGCTGCGCCCGCATCCCCGACGCGCTTTTCGATGCCGCGTAGGCGCGCCGTAGCTGCTGCGAGCCAGGTGATGCCCTCCAGCGCCTCTGGCAAAGTCTCGAAGACGCGCGCTACTACACCCGACTCGAACGCCCCGGCAGACATTGTATCTGCTGCAGGATTCGGCCAGCCATCCCGCGGCGCAACCAGACGAAGGTCGGTCAGTCCGAAATTGCGCATCACACGGGCCGCAGCGCCGATATTCTCGCCCAATTGGGGGCTATGAAGGATAATTGCGGGGTTGCGCTGATCTGACATGGTTTTCCCTGTTTTGACGCGGCTGTGGGCTCTGCTATAGCCCTGCGAGAATAGTGCAACCGCAGGGAATACAAACATGGCGAAAATCAAGGTCAAAAATCCAATCGTCGAGATGGACGGGGACGAAATGACCCGCATCATCTGGCAGATGATCAAGGACCGGCTGATCCATCCTTATCTCGACATCGACCTCAAATATTACGACCTGTCGGTCCAGAAGCGTGATGAGACGGACGACCAGATCACCATCGACGCAGCCAATGCAACCAAACAATACGGTGTCGCTGTCAAATGCGCCACGATCACACCGGATGAAGCCCGCGTTGAAGAGTTTGGCCTGAAGAAGATGTGGCGTTCGCCAAATGGCACGATCCGTAACATTCTCGGCGGCGTAGTCTTCCGCGAGCCAATCGTGATCTCCAACGTCCCACGTTTGGTGCCAGGCTGGACGAAGCCGGTTGTGGTTGGTCGTCACGCCTTTGGTGACCAATACAAAGCCACGGACTTCCTCGTTCCCGGCAAGGGCAAGCTGACCATGAAATGGGAAGCATCCGACGGATCCGATTCTAAGGAATTCGAAGTCTTCGACTTCCCTTCCTCCGGTATCGCCATGGGCATGTACAATCTCGACGAGTCCATCCGTGACTTCGCGCGCGCCAGCCTGAACTACGGCCTGCAGCGCAAATGGCCGGTCTACCTGTCGACCAAGAACACGATCCTGAAAGCCTATGATGGCCGCTTCAAAGACATCTTCCAGGAAGTGTTCGATGCTGAATTCGCAGACAAGTTCGCCGAGTTTGGCGGCACTTACGAACATCGCCTGATCGACGACATGGTCGCAGCGGCCATGAAATGGTCCGGCGGCTATGTCTGGGCTTGTAAGAACTATGACGGCGATGTCCAGTCCGACACGGTCGCCCAGGGTTACGGCTCGCTCGGTCTGATGACATCCGTTCTGATGACGCCAGATGGCAACACGGTCGAAGCTGAAGCCGCACACGGCACGGTGACACGTCACTACCGCAACCACCAGAAGGGCGAAGCAACGTCGACGAACTCCATTGCGTCGATCTTTGCCTGGACTCGCGGCCTCGACCATCGCGGTCGTATGGATGACACGCCTGACGTACGCGCCTTCGCCCAGAAGCTGGAAGAGACCATCATCAAGACGGTCGAGAATGGCCAGATGACGAAAGACCTCGCCTTGCTCGTCGGTCCGGATCAGGAATGGCTGACGACTGAAGGCTTTATCGAAGCGGTCGACAAGAACTTCCAGGAAGCCATGTCGAAATCCTGATAATCTCAGGCCTTACAGAACAAAGCCCCGCAGCCTGGCTGCGGGGCTTATTTGTTCAGGCGATGTATTTGGCGACAAACCATGCGCCCCAGACGATCCCGAGCAACGGGATCAGCGCCACCAACCAAATTGGGCGAGCCTTTACGTTCCCAAGCTTCTCCTCCGGCTCCATCACGCCTCTCCCAGAAGCGTGCGCACATGGTCTTCAAGATCAATTTGACGCAACCGTTTCAATCGTTCGGTCAGCAATATGCGTCGTAGCCTTTGATAGGCCACTTCCAGATCATCGTTCACAATCACATAGTCATAGCGGCGCCAATGCATGATCTCCCGTTTGGCATCGTCCATGCGGCGGGCAACAATCTCCGGGGTCGAGCCGGGTCGGGCCGCGAGACGTTGTTCCAGCGCGTTGATGCTGGGTGGGAGAATGAATACCGAAACCACATCGTTTGGCATCTGGTCGTGCAGCGCATCTGCGCCCTGCCAGTCCACATCGAACAAGACATCCTCGCCCGCATCCAGCTTGGCGACCGTGTCGGCCTTTGGCGTCCCATAATACTTGTCGAAAACGTGCGCCCATTCCAGGAATTCCCGCCGTTCGATCATGTGATGAAACTCGTCGACAGACCGGAAGTGATAGTCTTTTCCGTCCTTTTCGCCGGGACGTGGTGGACGCGTGGTCGCCGACACGGACAGATTCACATCGTCGAACTCTTCGATCAATTTTTTCGCGAGCGTTGTCTTGCCAGCACCTGAGGGGCTCGACAGAACCAGCATGAGTCCCCTGCGGTGCCCATGATCCTTTGGATGTCCACTATTCGACATTGGCTGCCTGCTCCTTGAACTGGTCTATGGTTCCTTTGAGGCTGAGTCCGGCATTCGTCAAATCCAGGCTAACAGATTTCGAGCAGAGCGTATTGGCTTCACGGTTGAGTTCCTGGGCGAGAAAATCAAGCTTCCGGCCCACTGGTGAGCCACCGGAAAGCAGTTTTCGCGCAGAGTCGAAGTGTGCGAGCAAACGGTCCAGCTCCTCGCGGACATCGGCCTTCGCAGCGGTCAGCGCGAGTTCGGCTGCCAGCCGTTCCGGGTCCACCTGCTGGTCTGCCCCCAATTCTTCCAATTGCTTCGTAAGCCGTGCCTTGAGCAATGCAGGCTGGTCCCCTGCGAGCGAGATAGCGGTGTCCGTCGCCGATACCAGTTCGTCGACCAAGTCTGACAGCATCGCTTTCAGCGCGCGCCCCTCAGCCTGACGTGCCTCGTCCAACTCCGCAAGCGCCGCGCCCGCAGCAGATTCAAGTTCAGCCATCGCGTCCGAATTCGCCGCAACGTCCCGTATGTTTGTGGATCCGATTTCCACAACGCCTTTTACGGTCATCAGGGTGGCGATGGCTTCGCTGGAAATGCCAACGCCGTGCGCTTGTTCCGCCGCCGCCAGCAATGTGTCCAGCAAGGCCTGATCGATCGTGGCGCCTCCCGCCTGTTCGCTCAGCTCGATCCTGAGCGAGACCTGAAGGGATCCGCGATTGAACCGTTTCGAAGCCGCGGCTTTGACCACACGTTCCAACGCATCGAACCCGGGAGGGGTGTTCACCCTTACATCCAGTCCTCGCCCATTCACGCTCTTGGCCTCCCAGGCCCAAGCGCCCCATTCCGCTTCCCCTGTGACGCGGGCAAAGCCGGTCATGCCGGATAGGTTATTCATTTCCCTGCCCGCTCCCTCTGGATTTCTTCGCGTTCATATTTGCGATAGGCCGCGACATTTCGATTGTGCTCGGCCAGCGTCTTCGCGAACAAATGGCCGCCCTTGCCGTCTGCCACGAAAAAGATGTGGCCTGTCTCGTCGGGGTTCAGGACGGCCGCAATTGCCTCCCGGCCCGGATTGCAGATCGGCGTCTTTGGCAGACCATCAATCTGATACGTATTCCAGTCCGTCTTCCGGTCGATCTCGGATCGATAGAGCGTTCGACGCTCTCCCCGGCGATTATACAGGGGCTTCCCCTTGGAAATTCCGTAGATGATCGTCGGGTCGCTCTCAAGGCGCATGCCGCGCTTGAGGCGTGTAACGAACAGGCCGGCAATCTGCGGACGTTCTCCGGCGATACCGGTTTCCTTCTCGACTAGGGAGGCAAGGATTACCGCCTCTTCCGGCGTTGAAATGGGCAGACCTTCAGCGCGTTTCGGCCATAGATCTGCCAACACATCAGCTTGGGCCTTACGCATTCGCTCGACCAGTGCTGCGCGGGTGGTGCCGCGCTGAAAGAGGTATGTGTCCGGGAGCAGTGTGCCTTCACCGATTTCCGTCTCCGGCATCTCGCCAGTAAGGATCGGGTCAGCTTCAACGATTTTCAGTAATTGTGACGTGGTCCGGCCTTCCGGCAGCGTTATCTTGTGGAGGACCGATTTGCCCTCAATCAGGACATCCATCACGTCTGTCACACTCGCTCGTGGCTCGAGAATGAATTCTCCGGTCTTGATGGCAAGTTCAGTGCGATCGAGCCGTGCCTTCAGGCGAACCAGGCGGTCGTCCTGCACAATACCGTCCTGCTCCAACCGCAAGGCTACCCGTGTCAGAGTTTCCCCCGGCTCAACCGTGAAGACATGCTGCTCTGTGGAGGGGCCGGGTTTTGAGACTTCGTTCTGGAACCAGAGCCAACTGCCGCCAAGCACTACGCCTCCCAAGAAGAGAACGAGCACCAGCAGTGAGAGCAAGCCTTTGATGAACTTCATGAACGCCTCGCGAATCCTGACTGTGCCAGCCTACATGCCAACCCCAGCCCGGAGAAACAGGCTTACTGAACTTCCTTGAGAACCAGCGATGCGTTCGTGCCGCCAAAGCCGAAGCTGTTGGACATGGCCGCACGCACCCGGCCCTTCTTGGCCTTGTGCGGGATCAGGTCCAGAACAGTCTCGAAGCTCGGATTGTCGAGGTTCAAGGTCGGCGGCATCACCTGGTCGCGGATCGCGAGTGCGCAGAACGCACTCTCGATGGCTCCGGCAGCGCCGAGCAAGTGTCCTACGGCCGACTTGGTCGACGACATGGACATGTTCTTGGCATGCTCGCCGAAGGCCCGCTCTACGGCACCGGCTTCACCTTCATCCCCCTTCGGGGTCGATGTGCCGTGGGCGTTGACGTAGTCGATCTCTGACAGGTCCATGCCGGAATGCTTGAGCGCCATCTTCATGGCACGGTATCCACCCTCCGCGCCTTCAGCAGGGGCCGTGATGTGATAGGCGTCACCCGTCAGGCCGTAGCCTGCGACTTCCGCGTAGATCTTCGCACCGCGTGCCTTTGCATGCTCGTACTCTTCGAGCACGACGATGGCGGCGCCTTCACCCATGACGAATCCGTCGCGATCCTTGTCATAAGGGCGCGAGGCTTTCTCGGGCGTATCATTGAAATTCGTCGACATGGCCTTGGCGGCGCAAAATCCCGCAATGCCTATACGACCGATGACTGCCTCGGCACCGCCGGCAACCATTACGTCCGCATCACCATATTTGATGAGACGCGCTGAATCGCCGATTGCATGCGCGCCGGTTGCGCAGGCCGTAACCACGGAATGGTTCGGGCCTTTGAACTTGTGCCGGATCGATACCTGGCCAGAGGCCAGATTGATCAAAGCAGCAGGGATGAAGAACGGGCTCACCTTGCGCGGCCCGCTCTCATGAAGCGTGATCGCAGTCTTGTAGATCGACTCAAGACCACCGATACCGGACCCGATGAGAACGCCAGTGCGCTCCTGACCTTCGTCATCCTCGGGCTTCCATCCGGCATCCTCTACAGCTTCGTCTGCTGCAGCGATCGCATAAAGAATGAATTCGTCGATCCGACGCATCTCCTTTGGGGAGACGAATTTGGCCGGATCAAACGCATGGGGATCTCCTTCGCCGCCGCCGCGGCCTGTTACCCACGGAACCTGAAACGCAATCTTGCACGGCATATCTTCGGGATCGAACGTATCAATACGTCCAGCCCCAGATTTGCCTTCAAGCAGGCGCTCCCAGGTTGCCTCACGGCCAGCGGCCAAGGGTGAAACAATCCCGATTCCGGTAATAACAACGCGGCGATCTGACATAGAAATCCTGGAAATCTTAGATGTGGGCTTTGATGTGCGTTACCGCATCACCAACTGTGCGGATAGATTCCTGCACATCATCCGGGATCTCAATGTTGAACTCTTCCTCGAAAGCCATGACCAGCTCGACGAGGTCAAGAGAGTCAGCGCCGAGGTCGTCGATGAAGCTTGCGCTCTCAACAACTTTGTCACCATCCACGTCGAGATTATCGACAACAATTTTTTTAACGCGTTCTAGAACGTCAGACATGAGTACCTCTCTGAAAATGCCTGA
>MRWG01001691.1_pt1 | contig 13081 bp, 11 predicted proteins | sample 1013341 | NCBI WGS metagenome assembly MRWG01 (sample SAMN06117577, study PRJNA244670) | biofilm metagenome | biome: Water; feature: Cathode Biofilm; material: Biofilm; isolation source: microbial consortium enriched at the cathode of a solar microbial fuel cell | place: USA: District of Columbia ... | reverse complement strand
GAGCAAGGGGTGGTAAACGGGTGGGACGACCCCCGGATGCCTACGATCTCCGGGCTTAGGAGGCGCGGGTTTACCCCGGAATCCATCCGGAATTTTGCTGACACCATCGGGATCGCCAAACGGGAGAACGTGGTGGATGTCTCCCTGTTGGAATTCCACATCCGCGAACACCTGAACAAGATAGCGCCCAGGGTGATGGCGGTGCTGGATCCTGTAAAACTGGTCATTACGAATTACCCGGAAGGAGAAGAAGAATGGCTGGAGGCAGAAAACAACCCGGAAGACCCCGGCGCCGGCAACAGGCAAGTACCCTTTTCAGGGACCCTGTACATAGAACGGGAAGATTTTCGGGAAGAGGCCAACCGTAAGTTCTTCAGGCTGAAGTTGGGGGGTGAGGTGCGTTTGAAGAACGGCTACATCATCAAGGCGGTTTCCTGCAGCAAGGATACCGATGGGAATATTACGGAGATACAATGTACCTATGACCCCAAGAGCAAAAGCGGCAGCGGGAGCGAAGAAAGCCTCAGGAAGGTAAAAGGGACGCTTCATTGGGTGTCTGTGCCCCATGCACTCAAGGCCGAGGTGCGACTGTATGACCGCCTTTTTAACGATGAAACCCCGGATGGACATAAAGGGCGTGACTTCATGGAATTTATCAACCCTGATTCCCTGCAACAGCTAGAGGGATATATTGAACCGAGCCTGAAAGACGCTCAGGCCGGACAGGGCTTCCAGTTCCAGCGGCTGGGCTACTTTAATGTTGACAAGGACAGCACGGCAGACAGGTTGGTTTTCAACCGGACGGTGACCCTGCGGGATACCTGGGCGAAAATTGAACAGCGGAGGTAATTTCCAACTTTGCCTATTTACGCTTCAGCCGAAAAGACTAACCTCCGGCTGCTTCAGAGAAAAATACCATAAAGTTTATTAATGGGGTGCAACCGTCCCCGGAGGCGTCTTTTGATCATTTCAACCAATTTTTCAGCGGATATGGTCAAACACTTCCTACCGCTTCCGCTACCTTGCCTTTGATGCCGGGACGTAGCTCCGGCCCAGAGGATTTTCACCGCCATCCCCGCGTATTACCAAGGGGGTAGTGAGTGCGGTGGGGATTTGGGGCCGAAGGTCCCCGGAGAATTGTTAACCTTAAAAAACTGATTTAATTATGGCAAATGATAGTGGAAATGTAGTACTGGCCCTGTTGACAGGGGTCGCGATTGGCGCGGGCATGGGAATCCTGTATGCACCGGACAAAGGATCCAAAACCAGGAAGAAGATTAAGAAGAAAGCAATGGACGCCAGGGAGGAAGTCGCCAGTCGTGTATCACAAGCCACGGAAGAACTGACCAAAACAGCAGATGCCAAGAAATTAGACTTTGAACGCCGGTTGGATGAGTCCATTTCCAATATGAGTTACAAGGCCGACGACATTATCGCTACCCTGGAACGCAAGTTGGGCGAACTTCGCAAGAAGAACACGGAACTTCAGAAATAGGATATGGCTTTTGAGGCAATAAGGCAACAACTGGCCGATACGGAGGCCAATATCCGCTCCTATGTGGAGCATAGTGCGGAGTATTACCAGCTGAAAAGCTTTAAGGTCCTCATGCGCGGCATTACCTCATTTTCCAGGGCCCTGCTGGTGGGCGCCATAGCGTTTATGGCCTTGTTTTTCCTGTCACTGGCAGCTTCTTTTGGGATCGGGCAGCTCCTGAACAACACCTTTTACGGATTTTTGTGCGTAGGGCTGTTTTATGTCCTGGTGGGCATGCTGGCCTTTCTATTGCGGCACCAAATGGACGGCCCGCTCTTAAAGAAATTCTCTACGTTTTATTTTGAAGAACTATGAATGGAAAAGTATACAGCTCTTTTAAGGAGATCGACAAGGACCTTAAGATCCTGAAGCTGCAGCGCGAAATTGACAAGGAACAACTTACACACGATGTACGTTCCATAAAAAGCAGCCTGCACCCTTCAAATTTATGGGGCGGATGGGGCGCAATCGCGCAAAAGGTGATACTGTCGTTGCTTGCCGGGAAAATCATGGATCGCTTCCGGTAAGAAAGGGGATAACTTAAAATATACCCCCCGGTTTGTAAACGGGGGGTTTTCTAATGGTCTTAGTCCTTGGGTTTTTCCCTACGCTGTTGCTTCATGGCTTCGCCGATCTGGTTGCTGGCGGTAAACGATGCTACCATGTTGTTGAGCATGTCGCTCCCGGCCTGGGGCGAGTTGGGCAAGAGGATAAGATTGGTATGCGTTTCTTCCCCAATAGCCTGGAGGGTATCGTAATGCTGGGTGACCACGATGAGGGCGGATGCTTCCTGTGAGTTGATCCCCACCTTGTTGAGCACTTCCACGGATTCTTCCAGCCCACGGGCTATTTCCCTCCTTTGGTCTGCGATCCCCTGCCCCTGGAGCCGCTTGCTTTCTGCCTCGGCTTTAGCCTTCTCAACGATCAGGATGCGGGCCGCGTCACCTTCAAACTGGGCAGCGATTTTTTCGCGCTCGGAAGCGTTTATGCGGTTCATGGCCGCTTTTACCTGGGCATCCGGGTCGATGTCGGTAACCAGGGTCTTTATGATATCGTACCCGTAGTCCAGCATGGCGTCCTGTAGTTCGGATTTTACTGCGATGGCAATGTCGTCTTTTTTTACAAACACATCGTCGAGTTTCATTTTTGGGACCTCTGCCCGTACGACGTCAAATACGTAGGAGGTAATCTGTTCGTGCGGGTACTCGAGTTTGTAAAACGCCTCGTATACCTTGTCGCGGATCACCACATATTGCACGGAGACTTTTAGTTTGACAAATACATCGTCCAGGGTCTTGGTCTCGACGATCACATCCAATTGCTGGATTTTAAGGCTAAGCCTTCCGGCAATACGGTCTACCAGGGGTATTTTCATTTGGAGGCCGGAATTGCGGATACTGTGAAAGCGCCCAAACCGCTCCACGACAACGGCTGTTTGTTGTTTCACTACAAAAAAGGAGGCGAGCAAGATAAGCAGGCCGAAAAAAATAATCGGGATTAATAGAAAATTGCCCATAGCTAGGATTTTTGATTTAGCGGGAATTTAGCAAGAGTTTGACATATAAGTGCTGCCAATGGCTATTTTGTTACACCCAATCAGGGACAGGCGTTTTTTGGGGGAGCGGCAAAGGCCAGGTGAGCAGCGCTATAGGACCTACTGCGTCTTACCTTTCGCCCAGTTGTTTTACGGCAAAACGAATCCGGTCCAGGCACTCCTGCCGGCCAATCAGCTCCATGATATCAAACAGGTGGGGGCCCATTAGGTCCCCTCCCAGGGCGAGCCGCAGCGGGGCCATTACCTTCCCGAAGGGCAATTCCTGCTCGCCTATCCATTCTTTAATGGTGTTTTCTAAATGTTGTGAAGAAAAACGGCCGGTCGCTTCCAGTAGTTCGCAGAGGTCACCCATGATAGCGGCAGTGTCATCCTTCCATTGCTTTTTTACCACCTTGGGGTTGAATCCGGTGGGGGAAGCAAAAAAATAGGAGCCGCTTTCCCAAAGGTCGCGGACGAAATAGGCCCGTTCTTTTAACAGGGCGACGGCCTTTTCAATGTATGCCATCGGCGGGACTGTTGCCGGCGGGTTTTGCGAGCCTTGCAGGGCCCCTAACTCCTGTTCGATGATGGGCTTTAACAAGGTGGCCAGCTCAAGGGGGCTTTTCATCTGCAGGTATTGGTGGTTGTACCATTTGTTTTTTTCGGGATCAAAACGCGCCCCGGATTTATGGACACGCGCAAGACTGAATTGCCCGATGAGTTCTTCCATGCTAAAAAGTTCCTGTTCCGTACCCGGGTTCCAGCCAAGCATGGCCAGGAAATTGATGACGGCTTGGGGGAAATACCCGCTTTCCCTGTAACCCGTAGCGCCATCCCACTGCAGGGGGTATACGGGGAAGCCCAGTTTTTCCCCGTCCCGCTTGCTGAGTTTGCCCTTTCCTTCGGGTTTCATGATAAGCGGGAGGTGCGCAAATTCCGGGGCTTCCCATCCAAAAGCCCTGTACAGTTGCACATGCAGGGCAAGGGAAGGCAGCCACTCTTCCCCCCTGATGACATGGGTAATCTGCATCAGGTGGTCGTCTACAATATTGGCGAGGTGATAGGTGGGCATGCCGTCACTTTTAAACAGTACCTTGTCATCCAGGATGTTGGTGTCTATGGCGATGTTTCCGCGGATGGTGTCCTGCAAGACCAGTTTTTCATCTTTGGGCGATTTAAAGCGGATGACAAATTCAGCGCCGTTGGCGAGCCGCTGTTGGGTTTCCTGTTCAGACAGGTGGAGGGAGTTTAAGAGCGCGTCCCGGTTCTCCCAGTTATAACTAAAGGTTTTGCCCTGGGCTTCAAGCGTTGCCCGCTGCCGGTCTAGAGACTCGGGGGTGTCAAAGGCGTAATACGCATGGCCATTGCGTACCAGGTTTTCGGCGTACTCCCGGTATTGTGGCTTGCGTTCGCTTTGGCGGTACGGGCCATAAGGCCCACCCAGGTGGGGCCCTTCATCAAATTGGATCCCGCACCAGCTCAGGGCCTCCAGGATATAGGCTTCAGACCCCTCGACATAGCGGTTCTGGTCTGTATCCTCAATTCTCAGGACCAGGGCGCCCCCGTGCTTTTTGGCGAAAAGGTAGTTGTAAAGGGCCGTGCGTACCCCACCTATATGCAGGGGCCCGGTGGGGCTGGGTGCAAATCGTACACGTACTGGCTGCTTCATAGGAAAATTATTGAAGGGCAAAGATAGGATATAGCACGTCAGCACGAAAGAAATCACGTTCCGGCTTCCCGCATCGGCTTTGGGATGCGCGGGTTCATGAGGCGAAACCAAAACGGGGGGCATAGGGCCAGGATCATGGATGTGGGATATCCAAAGGGCAACTGGGGCGAACGATCATGGTAATCTAAGAGTTGATATTTTTTGGAGGATTTGTAATGATGATCACTATGACGGGTGAGTTCGTACAGGATGATACGGCCCATAATGTGGTTGCTATTCCAGGAATGCATTTCCCTTACCCGTTCATAACGGCCCGACGGGAGTTTTGCGCGGAGCAGGCCGTAATGTTCGATATAATTGACGGTTTCCAGCAGGAGGATGCCTGCCAGGGCCGCCCCCAATACAAAGAGGAAACCGGCAGGTCCGGACACGAAATAAACGAGGGATAGGTATCCTGCCTGGATGAGTATATAAAACAACATATCGTTATATACAGACAAAAAAGGTCGGTCGCGAAGTTTTAGAAGCTGCAGCTGCAGCTGCCAGGCACTGAAATATTGACGGATCACCGAGGTAAGCCAGAATGAATACACAGATTGGTTAATTCTGGCAGTAGCAGGGTCTTCACGTGTTGCAGCGTGGACGTGGTGACCGAAATTGTGTTCTATATAAAAGTGCATATAAAGGCAGGGGAGCAGGAGGAATTTGGCCATGAACCGGTGGTACCACTCCCGGCGGTGCCCTAATTCATGGGCTACGTTGATGCCATTAGTGCCCAGAACAATCCCTACGGTAAGGGATAGGCCAAGATAGTCAAACCCAACTGGGCGATGTGTCGCAAGAAGGTGCAGGGCGTATAGGACGAGCCCGTATACTATGGGGGTGTTGAGGTAAAGTAACCAGTTAAACAGGGGGTTTAAGGCCTTATTTTGTCTTTCTTCCGCGTCCAGGTTGGACGCATCAACGTGCAGCAGTCGTTCCAGCAAGGGTACCAGGATAAACGCGTAGACCGGGGTTAGGAAATAACCACCCACCCCTGAATAGAGCCCGAGGAAGGCGGTAAGGGGAATGCTGAATGCCGCTAAGTACTTAAGGTCCTGCGCCATAGTTTTAACACTATTTTTGAACAGTGATTCTGGGTTAACCGGTATCTTGCTATTAAATATAAGCCGATTTTGGATAGCTACCGGAACATTCTTTGGAAACTAAACCGATTTTACAGGAGGTTTTATACCCGCATGCTTATAAAAGGCCTGCTCGTATTTTTCGTCCTCGGGATGCTGATTTTCCTGGGGGTACTCTCGGTGGAGTACGTTCTCTGGTTAAACCCAACGGGAAGGATGTTACTGTTGCTGTTGGGGGTGATCTCCGAAGCGTACCTGCTGTTGCGTTTCATTCTACGGCCGTTGTTCTACCTTTTTAAATTCAGACAGGGGATTAGCCACAAAGAGGCTTCCCTGTTGATTGGGCGCCATTTTCCTGAGGTGGGAGATAAACTGTACAATCTCTTTGATCTTGCGGAAGACCAGGACAAGTCCGAGCTTCTGCAGGCCAGTATTGAACAGCGGTCCAAACAGCTGGGTACGGTACCCTTTTCAAGGGCAATTGACTTTACGGAAGCATTCAGGATGGCCCGATACATAATAATACCAATAAGTATATTATTGGTAGTCTGGGTATCTGGTAACCTCTCCGGCTTTTTTGGTTCATACGAAAGGGTGGTGAACTATGCAACGGCCTACCAACCGCCAGCCCCTTTTGTATATGAGGTGATTATGGGCGAGCTAAGGGCATTGGAGAATGAGGCATTTACCGTCCAGGTGCGTACCAGGGGTTCCGTTAAGCCCGAGCATATCGCTATCCATGTAAGTGGCCGGGAATACCAGTTGGAAGAAAGCCAAGGCACCTACTCCTTTACTTTTGAGCCCCCTCTACAAACTGCGCGCTTTTATTTTGAAGCCAATGGCATCACCTCTCAGACATATTTGCTGGAAGCGCTGAAAGTGCCTTCCCTGGAGGATTTCAGGATGGAATTGCATTATCCGGCCTATATTAATAAACCGGATGATATCGTGCGGAGTTCTGGGAACGCGACCTTTCCCGAGGGCACTACCGTCACCTGGACGGTTAGGGCCAGAAATACGGAATCGGTGGGGTTTTATAGCGCGGATACCGTTGTGGATTTAACAAGGGAAGCAGATGAATTCACCCTGGCAAAGCGCATTTACCGGAGCCAGGAATACCAGATTGGCACCAGCAATGAGAATGTTCAGGACTTTGAAGCTTTAAGGTACCGCCTTACTGTCATTAAGGATGCCTATCCGGTATTGAAGATCAGGGAGTTTGTCGATTCCCTGGATCTGGAGCAGCGCTATTACGTAGGGGAGGTTAGCGATGATTACGGCCTAAGCAGCATTGACCTGGTGGTATACCCTGAGGAGGAACCCGATAGTATTCAGGAGGTGGGATTGATGCGCCCCAGGGCGAACTTTGAACAATTTTATTACACTTTTCCAACAGGGGTACGGTTGGTGGAAGGGGTGAACTACGCGTATTATTTCAGGGCAACCGATAACGACGGTATTCATAAGGGGAAAAGCAGTAGAAGCCAGGTTTTTCGTATGCGCGTGCTAAATGAGGAGGAAAAGGGGGTAAAACAACTGGAGTCACAGGAGAAGTTGCTAAAGGGGATGGACAGGACGCTGGAGGAGTACAAGCGCGAACAGGAAGAATACGAGGCCATTAATAAACGTCAGAGGGAAAAGGAGTCCCTTAATTTTAGGGAACAATCCCAAATTCGAGAATTTCTGGATAAACAAAAGCAGCAGGAGCAGATGATGGAGAAATTTAGCCGGGAATTGAAGGATAATCTCGAAAAGAAGCCGGTGGATGACACGATGAATAGACTGCTTCGGGAGCGGTTGGAAAGACAGGAAATGGAGGCAAGGAGGAATGCTGCCCTGCTGGACGAATTAAAGGAAGTAGCGAATAAAATCAACAGGGAAGAGTTAACCAAAAGGTTGGAGGAGTTGGGAAAGCAGCGGCAAAGCAATGAGCGGAGCCTTGAGCAGATACTGGAACTTACCAAACGGTATTACGTTACCGAAAAGTCGGCGCAGTTGGCACGGGACCTGGAAAAATTGGCCAAAGAGCAAAAGGCACTGGCCAGGGAAGAAAACGGGGAGCAAAATACGGTTAAATCGCAGGAGGTGTTGCAGGACAAGTTTTCAAAGAGTGCGCTTCAGTTAGAAGATCTCCTTAAAGAAAACCGGGGACTTAAGAAGCCGTTGCGAATTGGGGCCGACCAGGAGGATGCGGATGCTGTGAAAAAATTACAGGAAGGGGCAGTGGAGGAACTTTCGAAATCTCAGGGGAAAGAGGCACTTATTCAGGGGGAGGGTGCTAATAAGGAGAAGGAATCGGCCCGCAAAAAGCAGCAAGAGGCGGGAAGTAGGATGCAACAAATGAGCGAGGCACTGCAACAGGGTTCAATGGGGGCGGAAGGGGAGTCCTCCATGGCAGAGGACGCTGAAATGCTGCGCCAGGTCCTTGATAACCTGGTGACCTTTTCATTTAAACAGGAACGGCTTATAGAAGGAATGGAACTGCAGGGAGCCGATCTGGCCAACTATGCATCGGAGGTGAGGGATCAGCAACAATTAAAACAATTGTTCACCCATATAGATGATAGCCTGTTTGCCTTGTCGCTCCGGCGTGCTGAGATATCGGAATTGGTCAACAACCAAATCGCCGAGGTGTATTACAATGTTGATAAGGCGTTGGAAAGTATTACAGACAATAGAATATACCAAGGAGTATCTCATCAGCAATATGTGTTGACATCTGCGAATACGCTGGCGGATTTTTTAGCCTCCTTGTTGGATAATATGCAACAAAGCCTTGCGATGGGTTCCGGACAGGGAAAGTAAGATAATGGTTTCCAACTTCCGGATATCATTAAATCACAAGGATCACTACGCGAGAAGATGGGCCAGCAGGGACGTTCCGGACAGGAAGGTGCCGCCGGGCAGGAAGGACAGGGGGAGCAACAGGGCAATGGATCCCGTGGTGAAGGTAAAGGGGATGGCAAGGAAGGTACATCCGGCGATAAGGGGTCTGGTGGTAAGGCGGGTAATGAACGTGGCGGTGAAAAGGGTGAAGGCACAGCGGGCCAGCAGGGCCAAAGCGAACAGGAGCTCCGGGAGTTGTATGAGATATATAAGCAACAACAGGAAATTCGTATGCAGTTGGAGGAGCAGCTCAAAGATTTTATTCAGGAAAAGGACCAACAGCTGGCAAAGAAATTGTTGCGACAGATGGAGGAGTTTGAAAGGGACCTCCTTGAGAATGGCATCACACAACGCACTATTGCCAGGGTGAACCGTATAGAGCACGAATTGCTGAAACTGGAAAATGCTGCTTTGCGGCAGGGGGAGGATAAGGAACGGCAAAGCGCCACTAACCTGCGCCGGTATGAGAACCCAGTGACTACAAAACCCAGGAAGTTAGAGATATATAAGAACGAAGAGGAAATATTAAACCGGCAAGCCTTACCTTTGCAGCAAATTTTCCAGAACAAGGTCAAAGAATATTTTAAAACAGATGATTGAATACCATTATGAAACCGGGTTCCGCCTGAAGCGCCCGGAAGATTATACCGAATGGTTGCGGATGGTTGTTGAAAGTGAGGGGGCGGAGCTGGGTGAGGTCAATTATATTTTTACCTCGGATGAGGCCCTGTGTGAAATCAACACCAAATACCTGCAACATGATTATTATACTGATATAATTAGTTTTGATTATACAAAAGGGGCGGTATTGTCGGGCGATATTTTTATTTCAATAGACCGTGTAACGGAAAACGCGGGCGCCTATGGGGTGGCTGTGCCCGAGGAACTAAAGCGTGTAATGGAGCATGGGCTGCTGCACTTCCTGGGTTATACGGATGATACGGAGGCGGCAAAACTGGATATGCGCAACAAGGAAAACGAAAAAATAAAAATGTTCCACGTGGAACAATAGCGAAACTGATGTTTAAAGAGATGTATGATGTTGTGGTGGTAGGGGGTGGCCATGCCGGGGCGGAGGCCGCTGCCGCTTGTGCTAATATGGGATCCCGCACCTTGTTGGTGACCATGAACCTCCAGACCATCGGGCAAATGTCCTGTAATCCTGCCATGGGCGGGATTGCCAAGGGGCAGATTGTGAGGGAAATTGACGCGCTGGGAGGGTATAGCGGGATTGTTAGCGATCGCTCTGCCATACAGTTTAAGATGCTCAATAAGTCCAAGGGGCCAGCCATGTGGAGCCCTAGGACACAGAATGACCGCATGCGTTTTGCTGAGGAATGGCGGTTGCTTTTAGAAGCCACCCCCAATGTGGATTTCTACCAGGAAATGGTAACAGGACTACTGGTGGAAGGTACGCAGGTTAGGGGGGTACGTACCTCCCTGGGGATAGAGATCAGGGCCAGGGCGGTTGTGCTTACCAACGGCACTTTCCTCAATGGATTGATCCATATTGGGGAGAAACAGTTTGGCGGCGGAAGGGCGGGAGAAAAGGCTGCCACAGGAATAACGGAGCAACTGGTATCTTTAGGTTTTGAAAATGGACGCATGAAAACAGGGACGCCACCGCGGGTTGATGGACGCTCCCTGGACTACGGCAAACTCATCCCCCAGCCCGGGGATGGTATCCCGGAGAAATTTTCCTATTTAGACACCCCGGTACTCAAGAAGCAAAGGGATTGCCATATGACGCACACCAGCCCATTGGTGCATGATCTCTTGCGGGAGGGTTTTGACAGGTCTCCCATGTTTAACGGGCGGATACAGAGCCTGGGGCCGCGTTACTGCCCCAGCATAGAGGATAAGATCAACCGGTTTTCCGACAAGGACAGTCACCAGATCTTTGTGGAACCTGAGGGGTGGCATACGGTAGAAGTTTACGTAAATGGGTTTTCCACCTCTTTGCCGGAAGACGTGCAGTTCAATGCGCTTCGTTCGGTCAGGGGCTTTGAGAAGGTCAAGTTTTTCCGCCCGGGTTACGCTATCGAGTATGACTATTTCCCACCGACACAGCTAAAGCATACTCTGGAGACCAAACTGGTAGACAACTTGTATTTTGCTGGCCAGATCAATGGGACGACGGGCTATGAGGAGGCCGCTTCCCAGGGTTTGATGGCTGGGATCAACGCCCACCTTAAGATCCGGGAACAAGAGCCGTTTATCCTTAAGCGGGATGAGGCCTATATTGGTGTGTTGATAGATGATTTAATCACCAAAGGGACCGAAGAACCGTACCGGATGTTCACCTCCAGGGCGGAGTACCGCACCTTATTGCGACAGGACAATGCCGACCTCCGGCTTACGCCCCGCAGTTATGATATTGGTTTGGCGGGAGAAGATCGGCTTCGCAGAGTTTTGGAAAAGGAAGCGAAGGCAAATTCCTTTATTGAATTTTTTAAGAACACCAGTTTCAAGCCAGAGGAGGTCAATCCCATTTTGGAGGAAATAAACTCTGCCCCGGTACGTCAGGCCGATAAAATGGTCAAGGTGTTCGCACGGCCCAAGGTGACCATGTCGCACATGTTGCAGCTGGCCGAGGTCTCTGAATTTGTCTCCGAGAACCAGTTGGACAGGGACGTATTAGAGCAGGCTGAAATACAGGTAAAATACGCTGGATATATCGCCAAGGAAAAGGAGAATGCCGATAAATTGCAACGGCTGGAACACATAGCCATTCCTGAGGATTTTGATTACAACCGGCTTAAATCCCTGTCTTTTGAGGCCCGGGAAAAGCTGCACGAGATTCGGCCGGTGACAATTTCTCAGGCTTCGCGGATATCCGGGGTATCCCCAAGTGATATTAGTGTTTTGTTGGTATTCCTGGGCCGGTAAACCCCCATTGTTCCACGTGGAACATATTTCTGGTTGGCTGCCGGCCAGCGCGAAACGTATTGAATTTAAGACCCCTTGTGGCGGATCCTTTTTACCCATATTTTTTTGATGAACCCCATGAAACCCTACCTCCAAACACAAGACTTTTCTGTAAGCGGGGAGGCCTTTCAGCTGGTGCACGATGAGGCCTTAGACATGCTCCTTACGCAACCGCAACCCCAAAGCCTGGAACCATACTATCAAAGTGAGGACTATATTTCTCACACCGATGCTTCCGGGGGGCTTATCAATGGGTTGTACCAAACTGTCAAGAAGCGGGCGCTCAACAGGAAAATGAAATTGGTGCTGTCCCTGGGGCATCCCAAAACAACTTTATTGGATGTGGGTGCCGGAACCGGGGACTTTGTATTGGCCGCGAGGAAGCGGGGGTGGCAGGCCGAGGGGGTGGAGCCCATGGAGATAGCCCGGGACAATGCCAAAGCGAAAGGGGTCACCCTGAAAAAGGAGCTGGCCTTGTTGGCGGGACAGGAATTCCAGGTCATCACCCTTTGGCATGTCCTGGAGCACCTCCCGGACCTGGACGCGCAAATAGACAGGATACTCAGCCATCTGGAACCCGATGGCAGCCTGATCCTGGCCCTGCCCAATTTTAAATCCTGGGATGCCAGGCATTATAAAACCTATTGGGCTGCCTATGACGTGCCTCGGCACCTTTGGCATTTTTCAAGGAAAAGCGTAAAACGACTTTTCAGGGCAAAGGGGTTTGAGGTCACCCGGGTTACACCGTTGTGGTTTGATGCGTTTTATGTGGCACTACTTTCGGAGAAATACAAAAATGGGAAGGTGGTCTTGTGGAAGGCATTTTTAAATGGTTTGCGCTCCAACCTGTCCGCCCTTGCGACCGGCGAGTATTCTTCCCTCATCTACGTGCTGCAGAGGGCCAAAAAGCCAAAATAAGCACTTCTCCTGCGTTTTTAAGGCTTGCGCGGACCATAAGTCCGGCCTGCGGGGAAAGCTCGCTCCACGGGCCGCTAATAGCCCCCCACAGAATAGATAATACGTATTAAAAAAATATTATTAATAGATTGTAACTATATCAGAATTTATTGGGCAAGTTGGGTGCTGTACTACATTTTCACGGGCGCTTTAATCATCCAAGTTCCTTCGGGCTAAATCAAAAAAGCTTTGCTACTTTTGCGCCATTAAAAAACAATCGGAATGAAGAAATTAATTTTTGGGATGACACTGTTGTCAGTGATCGCCTGCCAGGAACAAAAAATAGGATATGTGGACAATGTGAAACTGATGGACCAGTATCAGGAGAAGATCGACATTGAGGCCAAATATCAAAACAAATCCGACGCCCTGGGCAAGAAACGGGACAGTATCTCACAGGCGTTTCAGATAGAAGCCCAGGCGTTCCAGGAGAAAGCGCAAAGCATGTC
>MRWG01001690.1_pt1 | contig 13081 bp, 9 predicted proteins | sample 1013341 | NCBI WGS metagenome assembly MRWG01 (sample SAMN06117577, study PRJNA244670) | biofilm metagenome | biome: Water; feature: Cathode Biofilm; material: Biofilm; isolation source: microbial consortium enriched at the cathode of a solar microbial fuel cell | place: USA: District of Columbia ... | reverse complement strand
GGCATGGGGGCCGAGTTCCTGCGCCTGCGCGCGGCGGAAGACGCCATCGGCGAGGCGACCGTCTCCGCCTTCCGCAACGCGCTGATCCGCAACAAGGAGCGTTCCGGCCTCTTCGCCACCGGCGGCGACAACATCACCTTCCTGGGCGGCCAGCTGTTCCGCACCCGGCTGCACTTCCCGGCCAACGTGCCGACCGGCTTCTACGATGTCGAGGTCTTCATGCTGCAGGAGGGCCGCGTGGTGCACGCCCAGACCACGCCGCTGATCGTGCGCAAGGCCGGCCTCGGCGCCGACGTTTTCTTCTTTGCGCACAATTACTCGGCGATCTACGGCATCATCGCGGTGCTGCTCGCCGTCGCCGCCGGCGTCCTCGCCGCCTTCATCTTCCGCAAGAGCTGAGCGGCCCCCAACTCTCCACTGTCACCCTCGGCCTTGTTCCGGGGGCAGGGGAGTTGCGCTGCTAATGCGCCGCCGCATCGCGCGGCGTGGGGCTGTGCGGCTCATCCTGCCAGGCCAGGGCGTGCAGCGTCGCCATCGAGGTCGGATCGCACAGCAGGTCGCGCTTTTCCGTCTGGCTGAGACTCGCCGGGCCGTTCTCCTGCAGCCGCGCGATGAGCCCGTCCAGACGCAGGCGCTCGCTTTTGGCGCGCGGCTGGCGCTCCAGCAGGGTGCGGTGCAGGGCGTTGACGAAGGGGTCGGCGATGGCCTGCTCGAACAGCGAGGGGCCGCCGGAGGCGGTGGCGCCGGCCTCCGGTACCACTGCCGCGGCGCGGTCGTCGAGATTGCGCGCGAGGAACTGCAGCACCCGCGGCGGATCGCTCTCGCCGGGCGTCAGGAAGATGCCCCAGCGCTTCAGGCGGCGGCCGATGTCGACCCGGCTGGTGAAGCGCGACAGCGGGATCGACAGCACCGGGCCGACCAGCACCGGGGTCAGCCACAGGAAGAAGCCGGGAATGTAGACGTAGCTGGCGATGCCTGCGGCCAGCGCGACCGCCGTGTGGCCCCAGTGCGCCGCCGTCGCCTCGCGCCACGAGGTCTCGCCGTCGTCGCGCTGCTGGGCGGCCCACTTTACGCTGCGGCCGGCCAGGATGGAGACCACGAAGCCGCTCTGGAACAGCATGAGGATCGGCGCCAGCAGGATCGACATCAGGCTTTCCAGCACCACGCTGACGAAGGCCCGGACGGCGCCGCCGTGGGCCAGCAGGCGGCGCCGCTCGCCGAACAGCATGACATAGCCGAGCAGCTTCGGCAGGTAGAGGATGGTCAGCGTGATGGCCAGCAGGGTGGTCGCCTCGAAGGCGTAGGACACCGGCCAGTTGGGGAAGAGGTCGCCTTCGATGAAATAGCTGTGCTCGGTCTGCGACTGGCGCAGTGCCTCCAGGCCGGAGAGCGCCAGCAGCAGCAGCCAGAGCAGCGAGGAGAAGTACGACATCACGCCCATGCCCAGGTGCAGGCGGCTCAGCGGTTTCAGGCCGCGCGCCAGCAGCACGCCGATGTGCTGCAAGTTGCCCTGGCACCAGCGGCGGTCGCGCTTGGCGTGGTCGATCAGGGTCGGCGGCGGCTCCTCGAAGCTGCCGCCCAGGTCGTCGGCGAGCCAGACCTCCCAGCCGGCACGGCGCAGCAGCGCGGCCTCGACGAAATCGTGGCTCAGGATCTCGCCGCCGAAGGGCTCGCGTCCCGGCAGCACCGGCAGGCCGCAGTGCTCGACGAAGGGCCTGACACGGATGATGGCGTTGTGGCCCCAGTAGTTGGAATCGCCCTCCAGCCAATAGGCGAGGCCGGCGGCGAAGGGCGGCCCGTAGACGCTGGAGGCGAACTGCTGGCTGCGCGAAAACAGCGACTCCCGCATGACCGGCACCGGTGGCACCTGCATGAGGCCGACCCGGGGGTTGCGGTCCATGCGGCCGACCAGCCGCGTCAGGCACTCGCCGGACATCACGCTGTCGGCGTCCAGCACCACCATGTATTGGTAGCGGTAGCCCCAGGACTCGCAGAAGTCGGCGATGTTGCCGCTCTTGCGCGCGAGGTTGCGCGGGCGGTGCCGGTAGAAGACGTCGATGCGGCCCGCGTACTCGCGGTTCAGGCGGCTCCAGGCCAGCTCCTCGGCCAGCCAGATCTCCGGGTCCGTGGTGTCGCTCAGGATATAGAGGTCGAACTGCCCGCGCGCGGTGTTCTCGCAGAGCGAGTCGAGCGTCGCTCTGAGCCCCGCCACGACGCGCTCCGGGTCCTCGTTGTAGACCGGCATGACCAGCGCCGTCGCGGAGCTTCCGTCGAGTGGCTCGGTCGTTCTCGAGGCGTCGCCGAGGTTGCGCCGCCGCAGCCCGAGCAGACGCACCGCAAAGCCGATGACGGAGATCCAGCAGGCGGTGGTGATCCAGGCGAAGAGCGCGGCGAAGAGGCAGAGGATCGCCAGTTCCAGCAGCGAGAAGCCGTCGGCGGCGAAGATGGTCCCGAGCACCAGGACCGCGCCGAGGGTGGAGGCGACGACCAGGAAGAACAGCAGCAGGCGTCGCCGCCGTGGTCTGGCCTGGGCTGTCGGGGGGCTGCCCATGAAGGTCGGGGCCTTAAGGAATAATGAGAACGGCGAGCCAGCAGAGGCAGGCCGCGAAGGCCTGTGCCTTCCGGCTGAGGTGGAGTTGTTGAAGCCGCTCGGCGCCCATCGCCTCGCGGGGCTGCCACAGAGAAAGGTCCTGCGCCGGCATGGCCCGGCGATGGCGCGGCGGTGTGCCCCATTCCTGCGGCAGGCCGGCGGGGTCGCCGAGCAGGCGCAGCGCGACACGGCCGCGCGCCGAGGTCATCACGCTGAGCCCGCCGTCGCGCGCGCCGCCCGAGGAGATGCTGCGGTCGACCGCGGCGATGATCTCCGCCCAGGAGGGCTCGGCGCTGGCGCCCTGTGCCAGCAGGTCGCGGGCGGCCGCCGCGGTCAGCCGGCTGCGCAAGGCGTCATCCTCGGCGCCGGCGGCACGTAGGTAGCGATCGACGCGCTGCGTCAGGCCATGCAGCGGCAGGTCGCGGCACGCCGTCTCGACCTGGCCCGGGTACAGCGACGGCTTGTCGCCGGCCTCTGCCTCAAAGCGGACGCGGGCTTCTGGGAGGATATCGGTCAGGCGCGCTTCCAAAGGTAGCTCCAGGTTTCGGTCAGGGCGTGGTTGCGATCTTTCAGGAAGGCGCGCAGCTCGATGGCTTCCTCGCCTTCGGGGTCCAGATCGAATGTGGCGAGCCAGGTGCCGGTCTGCGGGTTGCGCCGACTTCTGGAGGTGACGAGTTTGCCGCTCGAAGCACTGACTACCAGTTCAACGGCGCTCTCGTCGGAGAGTTCCTCCAGCGGGCCGCCGCCGAACTCGATGGCGAAGCGGCGCAGCCCCTCGTCCTCGCCGCGGGCTTCGCGGGTGGCCAGGGTGCGGCCGCTGGCGGGAAAGTCCGGGTAGTCGCTGGCGAAGCGCAGACGGTAGGAAAACGGCCAGATTTGCCCGGCTTCGACAGGCTGCTCCGGTACCCAGAACAGGCCGACGTTGTCGTAGCGTTCGGAATCGCTGGGAATCTCGATGAGCTGCGCCACACCTTTGCCCCAGGGGTCGAGCGGCTCGACCCAGCAGCTTGGCCGGCGCTCATAGTTGAGGTCGAGGTCCAGGTAGTGGCGGCTGTCGCGGTCGCGCTGCATCAGACCGAAGCCGCGCGGGTTCTCGTCGGCAAAGGAGCTGATCTGCAGCTCCTGGCGGTTGGTGAGCGGGCGCCAGATCCATTCGCCGCGCCCGGTGGCAAAGAGCATGCCGTCGGAATCGTGGACCTCCGGGCGCAGGTCGTCGACCGGTCGGTTGCTGTTCTCGCCGTAAAGGAACATGGAGGTGAGCGGCGCGATGCCGAGCTTTTCCACCGGAGCGCGGGTATAGAGGCAGGCGCGTACCTCCATTTCGCTTTCGCGTCCCGGTTTCAGGGTGAAGTGGTAGGCACCGGTCAGGCTCTCGCTGTCCAGCAGGGCGTAGATCTCGATGCTGCGTGCACCCGCTTGCGGCTTCTTCAGCCAGAAGTCCCGGAAGTAGGGGAACTCCTCTTTCTTGGGCAGGCCGGTGTCGATCGCCAGGCCGCGCGCCGACAGGCCGTAGTGCTGTCCCGCCGCGAGCACGCGGAAGTAGCTGGCGCCGAGAAAGACCCCCAATTCGTCGAGCGTTGCGTCACGGTTCAGCGGGTACATCAGGCGAAATCCGCCGAAGCCGAGGTCCTCCGGCGGTGGCGCCGAGAGGTCGGCGCCGGTGAAGTCGAAGAGTCCGCCGGAATAGGCGATGGGGGCGATGCTGTCGCCGTCGATCACGTTCACGCCCACACGGTGGCGGAAGTAGGAGCCGCGCGGGAAGAACTGGACCTGGAAAGGCGCGGGATCGTCCCGCCACAGGCTGGCCTCGGGCAGGAAGCGGATCGCGTGGTAGCGCGCCGGGGTGAGCTCCGCCATGTGTTCCGGCATGGGCTCGGCGTTGAGCTGGTACGGCTGGCCGGCCAGCTTCTCGGCCAGGGCGCTGACCTGGTCGAAGCCGAAGGCCGCGCCGGGCATGGCCAGTTTCCACCCGGTCCCGGCCCCCGCGTTGCCGGCAAGGGCGACGGGCGACCGCCAGAGGGTGGCTGCCGGCGCCAGGGCACCGACGGCGGCGCTTGCCAGAAACGTCCGTCGGTCAAAACAACGAAAAGACACTTTCGCCTCTTTTTATTGGGGGCTGGTTGCCTGGCCAAAATGGCCGAAAAAGCAGGCGCTTCCAGCTCGCCAACACGGCGATGTAGCGATGCGCTGACGCTCTTTCAAGCGGCGCCGGAAGTTCCCGCAAAATAAAGACTCACAGCCGCCGGAATTGTTCCCGAGGTTGAACCCGACCAAACGGCACGCCTTGCTAGGCGGTTGAAATTGCGGCCTTTGTGGCCGTTGCTTTGCATCGACAGCCCCGATATAAGCCGCCGCTCTGCATCGGCGGAAGAGTCAAGGAAGTGGCATTCCGGCGGCTCTTTTCATTGGCGCACAAGTCATCCCGCCGACGCCCTTGGCGGCGTTCCCGTCGTCCGGCGTGATCTCCCGAAGTATCGCCAGGGCGGACTCCCCCTCGCGACTTCCCATGGCGGTCCCGGACCGGAAGTCGTTAACCAGGTCCGTGAGGTTCGCGGTCTTGCGGTGCTCGCCGTCGTGCGGGGCATTGCAGCGGACCTCGGAACGGCGTCGGCGCTACGCCGGTAGCGATGCGACCGGCCGCACCTTCACGGTGGCGTCGCTGTGCAGGCCCTGGCGTCCGAAGCCGGCCGGCGCCACGGTTCTGTTCGTGACTTTGGCCGCCTGCGACAGCTTCCGGATCGGGTGATCGGCGACGCCGGTGCCCCCTTGTCCGCTCCGGCGACTCCGAGTCGCACTGCCGGGCGACTCGGAGGACCGGCCCCAGGGGCCCGCGCCGCGCATGTCCGTTGCTTTTTTTTAGGATCGCGCCCGAGGCTCCGGCGGCGGAGCGGACTGCGTTGCCGAAGCCGCTGAAGCGGTCGTCGTCGCAACGTGCCGGACCCGAGGTGAAGCAGCGCGCGTCGAGGCCGTCGCGCGGTTCGCCCTCGCCTTCAAAGCGCTGTTGCCGGGGTCTTCGCACAGTTGCGCCGAGAGCTGCCGCCAGGCCTGGCACGGTGGGGCAGGGGGCCCGCTACACATCGCCGTCGCCTCGCGGATGACGCGGACGTTGTCGGTGATACCGCTGTGCAGCATCGCGCCAGAGACGATGCCGACGCGTCGGCGATGCTTCATCGCGGACAGGTTTTTGCGATGTCCCCTGCGCGACACCTTCGGCAGGTTCTTGCAGCACTGACTCGCCCGCCTGGTTCTGTGTCGGTGTCGCTGGACGAGGGTCGCTGAAGTTTTCTCTGGCGCCTTCGCACGAGAAACAGTTGCGTTGAGGGCGGCCATCGAAAGCGCCGCGTTTTACTTGGCGCAGGCGCGCGCGACGCTCTCCGCCGGCGCCCCCCTGCCTCCCGGCCCGGCGCTGTGGGCAGCTACGCAGCGCTTCGAAAAACCGCAGAAATCCGCGATTTATCTCAGCTTCGCGGGAGGCGGCCGTGGCCGGCGGCAAGCAATCCGCGGCTTCGCGCGGTGGTGCTCAAGCTGCGGTCGCATCGGCGCACTGTCGCCTTGCGAGAGGTCGTTGTCCGTTCCCGCGTGATGATGCGCGGCCGAGCGGCAGGCGTGCGCGCCGTGATGCCGTTGCCCTGTGGCGCCCTGCTGTGGCGCTGATGAATCGCGTTGTTGCGAAAGGTCCGTCTGCGACCACCGCGACGGACCGGGCCGGCGGACTCTCTTGCCGTCGGGAGGGGATGAAAGTCGTCGCCGCGACGGCGATCGTGCAGATGACCGAAGCATCCTGCTTGACTCGTTTTTGCGTTCTTGAGGACCTCGCCGATGCCCGCTCGGCGGCTGTCGTCAGGCACAACGAGCCGGCTTACAGAAATGGCAAAGCAACACCGGCGCGATCTTCGCTGCGGCCAGTCGAAGGCAAGCGCCGCTCAAACAACGACACCGCAATCGGTCCCCCAATGCTGTTCCCTTGATGGGCGTTCTGTTGAGTCAGATGTCTGATGGCCCTTGCCACCCTCCGAGAAAACTTTCGACCAATGCTTTCAGGTGCTCTCTCTTTTCTTGTCAGTGCTTCATCAAAGATGCACAATTCGCGTCGCAGGGTGGCATCACCGGATTCGTTCTTACCGTTAGGGGATTAGACAATTGGCAACCACGACCACCAAGAGGAAGTCGACGAAGAAGAAATCGTCGGCGAAGAAACGCGCAGCCGCTAAGAAGCGAGCGCCTGCGAAGAAGCGCGCCGTCAAGAAGACTGCGAAGCGGAAATCCACCGCCAAGAGGAAGGCCGTTAGGAAGACGGCCAAGAAGGCGACCAAACGCAAAGCCGTAAAGAAGAAGGCCACCAAGAAGCGGGCCACGAAGAAGCGGGCTACGAAAAAGAAGGCCACGAAGAAGCGGGCCACGAAAAAGAAGGCCACGAAGAAGCGGGCCACTAAGAAGCGGGCTACGAAGAAGCGGGCCACGAAAAAGAAGGCCACTAAGAAGCGAGCCACCAAGAAGAAGGCGACCAAAAAGAAGGCCGCCAAGAGGCGCGCTCCCAGGAAGAAAGCTGCTGCTGCAGCGGCTACCTGAAGCCCGGAAAGTTCGCTGGATGGCGGCCTAGCGCCGCCTCTGGCAGCCGCTGCGAAGCGGCAGAAAAATTGAAAACGGCGGCCTCCGACGTGGGGTCGCCGCTTTCTTTTTCGGGGTCAGGGATACTGGCGCGCCGGGCAGGCGCCGCTGTGATCCTGCGCCGGAGCCGCGGGAGCCCCCCGGGGGCGTTCAGGTTTCGCGCGCGAAGATTGAGATGGCGTCGTGGAGGTCGGGGAGCACCCGCTCCACTGCCGCTTCACCCTCGGCGATGATCTCGGCGGCGCGTTCGAACTCGAAGAGGCCGAAGGTGCCGAGGCGCGGAGTGATGTGAACGTCGGGCGGCTCGCCGGCGAGGCGCGAGCGGGAGATGCGGTCCTGGACGATGCCCAGGGAGGAGATCATCACGCCGAACATGGAGGGATGTGTCGGCTCGCGGCGGAAGATCCGTTTGGCCAGCGTGCCGATGGTGGAGCGCTTGGCCTCGCCCTCCTGCTCTTTCAGCTCGGCCAGCAGGTCGAAGCCGGCGACGGTCGGGATCGCGGAGCCGGTGCGGCGCTCCTTGCCGAGGATGTCGGCGTTAAGATTCACCGCAATGGTCATCTGCGCACCAAGGGCATGGCATACCGAAACCGGCACCGGGTTGACCAGGGCGCCGTCGACCAGCCAGCGGTCGTGGTGCTGCATCGGCTCGAAGACGCCCGGCAGCGAAAAGGAGGTGCGCATGGCGTCCACCAGGTCGCCTTCGCGCAGCCACACCTCGTGGCCGGTGACCAGGTCGGTCGCGACAGCGACGAACGGAATGCCGAGTTCCTCGATCGTGATGTCGCCGATGTTCTGGCGCAGGGCGTCGACCAGGTGGCGGCCGCCGATCATGCCGCCGTTGCGCACGCGGAAATCCATGTAAGAGATCATGCGCAGGCGGGTGAGGGAGCGGGCCCAGTCTTCCAGCGCCTCGCTCTTGCCGGCGAGGTGCACACCGCCGACCACCGCGCCGATCGAGGTGCCGACGATGACGTCGGGTTCGATGCCGGCACGCGAGAGTGCCCGGATGACGCCGAGATGGGCCCAGCCGCGTGCCACCCCACTGCCGAGAGCGAGGCCGATGCGCGGTCGCGTTTGCGGATGCAGGGCCTGGACCATGCTGAATGATAGCGCTGCTTGGCTTAACGATTCATAATTAAGGAGCGCTGCCCCACAAGCCTCACAGCGGCGCGGCACTCCCCGGATTTCCCCAGATTCCCGCCATTTCAGCGGCCGCCGCCCGCGGCCGGGGCCAGTGTTTTCAACACTTTGGCCTTGACATAACGATATCTTTATATCCTTATCATAGCATCTTGCTACGATGAGATTTGCCCCGGGGAGGGCGCCGATGGAGAGTCTCCTGTCCGCCATGAAGGCCGCTGCCGAGCCGACGCGCCTGCGTCTGCTGGTGCTCTGTGCCCATGCCGACCTGACGGTCTCCGACCTGGTCCAGATCCTCGGCCAGAGCCAGCCGCGGCTGTCGCGCCACCTGAAGCTGCTGGCCGAGGCCGGCCTGCTGGACCGCAACCGCGAGGGCAGCTGGGTCTATTTCCGCCTGGCCCACCATGGCGCGGCGGCGGCTCTGGCGCAGACCCTGGTCGACGCCCTGCCGGACGACGACGCGACGGTGCTGCGCGATCTGCAGCGCCTCGAGGAACTGATGGGCGAGCGCGCCCGCCGGGCCGAGGACTACTTCCGCAAGGTCGCCGTGCAGTGGGACGAACTGCGCGCCCTCTATGTCCACGACGACGAGGTGGAGCGCCAGCTCGCCAAGCTCATCGCCAGCGAGAAGGTGACCGACCTGCTCGACATCGGCACCGGCACCGGGCGCATCCTGGAAGTTCTCGCCGACAAGGTCGACCGCGCCATCGGCGTCGACCTCTCGGCGGACATGCTCATGCTGGCGCGCTCCAAGCTGGAGCGCGCGCGGCTGCGCAACTGCTCCGTCCGCAAGGGCGACATGCACCACCTGCCGATGCCCGAGGCCAGCTTCGACGCGGTCACCATCCATCAGGTGCTGCACTACGCCGAGCGCCCCTCGCGGGCGATCCTGGAGGCCGCACGCGTGCTGCGCCCCGGCGGCCGCCTCTTCATCGTCGACTTCCAGGCGCACGACCTGGACTTCCTGCGCAGCGAGCACGAGCACCGCTGGCTCGGCTTCGAGGACGACAAGATGGCCGAGTGGCTGGAAGAGGCGGGCCTGAAGCTGGAAGGCTGCCGGCGCCTCAAGGGCAAGGCCCTGACGATCTGCATCTGGACCGCGCGCCAGGCCGAGGCCCGCGAACGCCCAGTGGCTGCTTGAACTGGCGGCCTGAGAGAGGAAACGAGACCATGGCCGACGTGATCCGCAACGCCACCGCCCTTCGCCGGCCCACCCAGGTCGGCACGACGCTGACGCCGGCGGGCGCGGCGCCGGGCTTCTCCTTCGAGTTCTTTCCGCCGGCGAGCCCGGCCGCCGAGGAACGCTTCCGCGACAGCGCCCGGCGGCTTGCCGCACTCGGCCCGGACTTCGTCTCGGTGACTTACGGTGCCGGCGGCACCACGCAGGAGCGCACCTTTAAGGCGATCGACTGGGTGCGCCGTGAAACCGAACTGGAGCCGGCCGCGCATCTCACCTGCGTCGGTGCCAGCAGGGACCAGATCGACGAGATCGCCCGCGGCTACTGGGCGGCCGGCGTGCGCCGCCTGGTCGCCCTGCGCGGCGACGCGCCGCAGGGCTCCAGCGGCTACGTTCCGCATCCCGAGGGCTATGCCTACGCCGCCGACCTCGTCGCCGGGCTGAAGAAGGTGGCCGACTTCGACATCTCCGTCTCGGCCTATCCGGAAGTGCACCCGGAGGCGCGCGACGCCGCCGCCGACCTCGACAACCTCAAGCGGAAACTGGATGCCGGCGCCAGCCGCGCGATCACCCAGTTCTTCTTCGACCCCGACGACTTCCTGCGCTTCGTTGACAAGGCGCGCGCCGCCGGCATCACCGCGCCGATCATCCCCGGCGTGCTGCCGATCGTGAACTTCGAGCGCACCCGGCTGATGGCCGAGAGCTGCAAGGCGGCCCTGCCGCAGTGGCTGGTCGAGCTCTATGCCGACCTGGAGGCCGACAACGAGGTCCGCTTCCCGGTCGCCGTCTCGGTCGCCGCCGAACTCTGCCGCTACCTCATGGCCCGCGGCGTCGAGGACTTCCACATCTACACCCTGAACCGGGCCGACATGACCGCCGCGCTCTGCCGCCTGCTGCGCAACGACGCGCGCTGCCGCCAGGTGCTCGGCGACGACGTGAAGCTGGCCGCCGGAGGCCGCGCGTGAGCCGTTTTCTCGAGAAACTTGCCGAGCAGGTGCTGCTCTGTGACGGCGCCATGGGCAGCCGCGTGCAGGCCATGGAGCTCTCCCTGGAAAAGGACTACTGGGACCAGGAGAACTGCACGGAGGTGCTGAACCTCTCGCGCCCGGATATCGTGCGGGAGATCCACCGCGGCTATTTCGAGGCCGGCGCCGACATGGTCGAGACCAACACCTTCGGCGGCTCGCCCCTCACGCTCGGAGAGTTCGGCCTGTCCGAGCGCGCCGAGGAGATCAACCGGCTGGCTGCCGAGCTGGCGCGCGAGGCGGCGGAGCTGTTTTCAAGCGACGGGCGCGAGCGCTTCGTCATCGGCTCGGTGGGCCCGGGCACCCGGCTGCCCTCGCTCGGCCACGTCGACTACGACACCCTTGAGGACGCCTTCAGGGTGCAGTGCAGCGGCCTTGTCGCCGGCGGTGCCGATGCCATCCTCATCGAGACCTGCCAGGATCCGCTGCAGGTGAAGGCGGCGGTGAACGGCGCCAAGCTGGCCCGCAAAGCGGCAGGCAAAGAAGTACCGATCATGGTGCAGGTGACGGTGGAGACCACCGGCACCCTGCTGGTCGGCGCCGACATCGCGGCGGCGGCCACGGTGCTGCAGGCGCTCGACATTCCGGTCATGGGGCTCAACTGCGCCACCGGCCCGCAGGAGATGGCGCCGCACCTGGAGTGGCTGGCCGAGAACTGGCCGGGCCTGCTGTCGGTGCAGCCCAACGCCGGCCTGCCGGAGCTGGTCGACGGCGAGACGCGCTATCCGCTGCGCCCGCGCGAGCTGGCCGGCTGGGTCGAGCGCTTCGTCGAAGAGGACGGCGTGAACATCGTCGGCGGCTGCTGCGGCACGACGGTGGAGCACATCGCCGCCTTGGATGCCATGCTGCGCAAGCGTGCCGGCGACAGCGGAAAGGGGACGGGCCTGCGCCCCGCACCCAAGCAGCGCAGCTCTTTCTGGGTGCCCTCGCTGGCCTCGCTCTACAGCCAGGTCGCCCTGCGCCAGGAGAACGCCTACCTCTCCATCGGCGAGCGCTGCAACGCCAACGGCAGCAAGAAATTCCGCGAACTGCAGGAGACCGGCGACTGGGACGGCTGCGTTGCCATGGGCGTCGAGCAGACCAAGGAAGGCTCCCACGCCATCGACGTCTGCACCGCCTTCGTCGGCCGCGACGAGATCGCCGAGATGACCGAGGTGGTGACCCGTATGCGCGGTTCCGTCTCGGCGCCGCTGGTCTTCGACTCCACCGAGCTGCCGGTGCTGGAAGCCGCCATGAAGCTGTACGGCGGTAAGCCGATCCTCAACTCGATCAACTTCGAGGACGGTGAGGAGGCGGCGCATGAGCGCCTTGAGCTGGCGCGGCGCTTCGGCTCGGCGGTCATCGCGCTGACCATCGACGAGGAGGGCATGGCCAAGTCCGCCGAGCGCAAGGTCGAGGTGGCCCGGCGGCTGCACGACTTCGCCTGCGTGAAGCACGGCCTGCCGGCGGCCGACCTCATCATCGACCCGCTGACCTTCACCATCTGCACCGGCAACGAGGACGACCGCAAGCTCGGCCTCTGGACCCTGGACGCGATCGAGGGCATCGCCGAGGCGCTGCCCGACTGCCAGATCCTGCTCGGCCTTTCCAACATCTCCTTCGGGTTGAACGCGGCGGCGCGCCACGTGCTGAATTCGGTCTACCTGGACCACGCCATCAAGCGCGGCCTGACCGGCGCCATCGTGCACTTCAGCAAGATCATGCCGCTGCACAAGATCCCCGAGGAAGAGGTGAGGGTCGCCGAGGATCTCATCTTCGACCGCCGCAAGGAGGGCTACGATCCGCTGCACGCCTTCATGGCGATGTTCGAGGGGCGCAGCGCCGCGGCCAGCGAGAAGCGCGCGCGCGCCGAGGACGTCGAGACCCGCCTGAAGGACCGCATCGTCGACGGCGACCGTCAGGGCCTGGAGGACGACCTGAACGAAGCGCTGGAGAAATACCCGCCGCTGGACGTCATCAACACCCACCTGCTGGACGGCATGAAGGTGGTCGGCGAGCTGTTCGGCGCCGGCAAGATGCAGCTGCCCTTCGTGCTGCAGTCCGCCGAGACCATGAAGGCGGCGGTGCGCTTCCTCGAGCCCTTCATGGAGAAGGTGAAGGGCCAGGAGAAGGGCACCATCGTACTCGCCACGGTGAAGGGCGACGTGCACGACATCGGCAAGAACCTGGTCGACATCATCCTCACCAACAACGGTTACAAGGTGGTCAACCTCGGCATCAAGCAGCCGATCGACAACATTCTCGCCGCCGTCATCGAGCACGAGGCCGACGCCGTCGGCATGTCGGGCCTGCTGGTGAAGTCGACCGTCGTCATGCGCGAGAACCTGGAGCGCATGAGCAAGGACAACGTGAAGGTGCCGGTCATGCTGGGCGGCGCCGCGCTGACCCGCAACTACGTCGAGACCGACTGCGCGGCGGCCTACAGCTCGGGCCAGGTCGCCTACGCGCGCGACGCCTTCGACGGCCTCTCGCTGATGGACAAGGTGGTGAACGGCAACTTCGCCGCCCACGTCGGCGCCGCGCAGGAAAAGCGCAAGG
>MRWG01001688.1_pt1 | contig 13089 bp, 11 predicted proteins | sample 1013341 | NCBI WGS metagenome assembly MRWG01 (sample SAMN06117577, study PRJNA244670) | biofilm metagenome | biome: Water; feature: Cathode Biofilm; material: Biofilm; isolation source: microbial consortium enriched at the cathode of a solar microbial fuel cell | place: USA: District of Columbia ... | reverse complement strand
CAGAAGTGCTCGGCGACGTCACCGAAATGGAGAACGAAGCGCTGGGCGGTCGCAGCGGCGCTCTGAGCTCCTTTCCACAGCACCTGGCCGACCAGGGCTCGGATGAATACGACCAGTCGCTCGCGCTCGGGCTTGCGGCGAGCCAGCGCAAACTGCTTGCCGAGATCGACGCGGCGCTCGAGCGAATCGAGAACGGCACGTTCGGCATCTGCGAAGCGCTCGGGATCCCAATTTCGCGCCAGCGCCTGGAAGCGCAGCCATGGACACGCGTCAGCCTCGACGGCGCGCGCCAGCAGGACAGCTACACGGCGCGGTGAACCGTATGAAACGTGACTCGTCAACGGAAGGTCCACGCGTGGCCGCGCCGGATCGGACGATTCGCTCCGTGCGCGCCTGGACCACGTTGTTGCTCGTCACCGTCATCGGCGCGTTTGCCGATCTTGTCAGCAAGAGCGCGGCGTTCGAGCGCGTCGCTGATTATCCGGTGGTGATTCGTCGGGCGGATGTGCTGGCGGCTGGGCCGAATGGCATTCGCGGATTGATTCCGCCGCACGAATCGGTGACGTTCATTCCATACGTGCTTGAGTTTCGACTGGTGCTGAATCCCGGCGCTGTCTTCGGTGTTGGCCCGGGCAAGCGATGGTTTTTCGTGGCGTTCACCATGCTGGCGATCGGCATGGCGATGTGGGCGTTTGTGAAATGGACGACGCCGCGAAATCTGTCAGCGCACATCGGCCTCGGCCTGGTGCTGGCCGGCGGACTTGGGAATCTGTACGACCGATTGGTGTTTGGGTGCGTGCGCGATTTTCTGCATCCCCTGCCCGGCGTCATGTTGCCATTTGGTTGGAGTTGGCCGAGCGGGGCGCGCGAAGTGTGGCCGTGGGTCAGCAACGTGGCTGATGCGTTGTTGCTGATCGGCATCGGGCTGCTGGTCATTCACCTGTGGCGCATGGATGCGGGGCATCGGGACGCGGACACCGCCGCGCCGAGCGCCGAAGCCGAGCCGACTCCGACGGAATGAATCGCCTGTCAGTGCGTCGTCGCGGCCTGTTCGGCGCGAGTGCGAAGCACATCGATCATTTCGCGGACTTCTTCGGCCATGCGCGTGTTAGGAAATTCCTTCATCAGCCGCTCGCCGACGCGGACCGCGTCTGACCATTCCTTGTCTTCGATGAGCAATTTGAAACGGGCGCCGAGGTTTTCGCGCGCTTTGCTCACCACGCCTCGGGCCACTTCGCGCAGCTGCTCAGTTTCGTTTTCGCTGAGATAGCCATCGAGCTGTCGAAGCAGGTCCATCGCGCGATCGACTTCATCGCGTTCGGCGGCGTGAAGGAACTCACGCTCGAGTTCGACCTTGTAGCGCCGCCGCGCCTGATCGACATGCGATCGAAGCGATTCGACTCGCGGTGAATCCGGGAAGAGGCGCTCGATGCGGGACGCTTCGTTGTACGCCTCGGCCCACATGTGCTTCTGGAGCAGGTCGTCGAGGCGCGACATCGCGGCGGCGACGCTTCGGTCGAGCGTTTCGGCGCGAGCGTGTTCGATGCGCGATCGGAATTCCTCGGCGTCAGCGCGATAGCCGAATCGCTCGGCCAGTTCGCGCACGAGGACCATCGCGGCTTCCCAGTCCTCATCCTGGATGTCTTGTTCAATCGCGCGGGTCAGCAGGTCGCGCTCCTCCCGGCGGTGCAGGACGCGCTTCGCGGCTTCGCTCAAGCCCCCTTCCTGAACCATCGTTTCGAGGCGTTTGCTGAGATGCTCGAAGCCGCGAATGAGCGCACGATCATCGTTGCGCGTCTGCGTCTTGTTGGCCGTCTGACGCAAGGCGATCGGCACGAGCGCCAGGATGACGACGAACGCCATGGCGCCGATTTCTCGATAGTCCGGCAGCCACACCATGACGGCAGCCGCGGCGATGCCGAGCAGTCCGTACCAGATCAATATGGCCGCGAGCATGGGATTGGACTCATTCCGCGCTGCGGGCGGAATCGTCAGCTCGTCCGAATTGTTCTTGCGTCCACCTTCCATGTTGAATCGCTCCGAAAATGCGCGGCCGGCCGCGTCGTGTGGTCAGGTGCCTGGAATGGATTCGCCGCAGTTGGAGGCCGTGGGCGTCATGCAGAGGAATCGCAGCGCTGATTCCTTGTCGGCGCGGAACTGGTGTTCGTGACCTGCGGGGACGTACACAACGTCGCCGGGCTTGAGTGTGCGCTCTTCACCATCAAAGAAGAACGTGCCGGCGCCATCGAGGACGACGACCTCGTGTTCATAGTCATGACTGTGACGGGGCGTTACGCCGGTGGGGTCCACGACGATTTCGCGCACTGCGAAGTGTGGCGCGCCGTCCGCCTTGCCGACCATGACGGCCATGCGGCACTTCTCGGCGCCAGCCGCGGTGACAGGCTGGTGCTCGGCGTCGGCGAGATTACGGATCAGCGCCATCGGTCCTCCATGACGTCGGCCGGGGACACGCCAGTGATGACGCAGCGCAGACCGACTGCCGTGATTCTACCATCGGCCGCCATGCCGGATCCCTCCACTGCTGCGCTCATAGAAGGGTTCTGTCTGGGCCCTTTCGCCACCAACTGCTATCTCGTGCGCCCGGGCGACGGGTCGTGCTGGATTGTGGATGCGAGTTTTGAGCCGCAGGCGATGATCCGGCGCGTGCAGGAACTCGGAGACACGCCCAGCGCGATCATCCTGACGCACGCGCATGCGGACCATATTGCTGGGCTGGCGGAGGTGAAGGCGGCGTTCCCGGAGGCGCCGATTTTGATCCATGAGGCGGAAGCGAGTTTTCTGACGAATCCGGTTTTGAATCTGAGCGCGGGGTATGGCGAGCCCATGACGGCGCCCGAGGCAGATCGACTGCTCAAGGGCGGCGAGACGCTGGAGCTTGGCGACAGTTCATGGAAAGTGTTGCACACGCCTGGACACTCGCCGGGCGGCATCACGCTGTACTGCGAAGCGGCGAAGCAGGCGATGGTGGGCGACACACTGTTTGCGGGTTCGATTGGTCGGTATGACTTCCCGACGAGTGATGGGCCGACGTTGTTCAAGTCAATTCAGGAACAGTTGTATGTGTTGCCGGATGAGGTGACGGCGTATCCGGGGCATGGGCCGACGACGACGATTGGGCGGGAGAAGAGGACGAATCCGTTTGTGCGCGGGGCGTGAGCTGCGCGTTCAAAGTGATTCAGACTATTGCCCGGTCCACGCGCTGAGCAGACTTGCCAAGTCCAAACCGTTTATCACGCCGTCCATGTTCAGGTCTGCGCTGCATGGATTGGGATTGCATGGTATTGACGGTGGCGTTGTGCACTCGCCCCATTGGGCGAGGAGCTGGGCGAGGTCGGCGCCGTTGACGAGCTGATCGGCAGTGAGGTCGGCTGCGACGGGTGGGCGGGCGTCGTAGACGAAGACTCGTCCTGGTTGTGTGACGCCTTTGACGGCGCCGCGATAGGCGCCGGCGATGGCGTCGTCGCCGCTGATGGCGACGGAGCGGCCGAAGTTGGCGAACGGAATGTCGAAGACGGTGGAGCCGGCGAGTTTGGTGGCCTGCGTCCATTCGCCGTCGAGAAGATGGAAGAGATAGGCCGAGCCGTGGTCTTCGACTTCATTTGGCTCATCCGGGATTCCTCCATCCTGGTGTGCGCCAACGATTATCGTTTCACCATCGATGGCGACAGAGAATCCGAACTCGTCGTTCGAACCGGGGTCATTCGGATAAAGGCGGCGCGTCTGAATCCAATTGTCATTTTTCAATTCAAATATGAATGCGGCGCCGTTCGAATTCACCGGTGCGAACATGTCGTCATCGGGGGCGCCGACAAGAAGGCGATGGCCATCGCAAGCGACAGACGTTCCAAACGTAATTGTCGGCGCATCCTGAGGCTTGACTTTGGCGGATTGTTTGAAGGCTGAGTCACGCAGGCTGCGTTGAAAAACATACACCGCGCCACTTGACCCGGGCATCACATCTTGACGCGGCGCGCCGACAAAGAGCTGTCCGGTCTCCTGATTCAGATCAACAGATGTGCCGAAACGTGCGTTTGCGTGACCATCTGACGCGAGCAACTTGATGCGCGGTTCCCAGACTCCATTTGTGAATTCGAACACATGGACAGCGCCAGACCAAAAGGCGATGTCACTGTCGAGTGGGGCGCCAACAACCAGAACGTCATCTGAAATATTTACGGATTCACCGAAACCTCCAAGCGTTCCTCCAATCGGTTCGAGCCGAGCCTCCTCAATCCACGCTTCGCCTTGGAGACGAAAAACGTAGGCAAATTCTGTTGCGCTTCGCGCGCCGATCGCGATGCTATCGCCGTTAATCGCAACTGAGTCGCCAAATTGCTGGTCGTCAAATGTGATCCTTGGTATTAGTTTCTGATGTTCGAACCACTTTCCGTCAATTTTTCGAAAAACATATGCGGCGCCGCGATTTGTATTGATTCCTTCACCGGGCAACTCGTCACCAGTCGCCCCAATGACCATCCACTCTCCGTCGATTGCAACGCATTCGCCGAAAAAGTCGCCTGAAGAGCCGTCGGAAGCCAGGACGAGTTGATCCTCACATTGCGCTCTGGCAAGCTGCGGCGTTGCGCCAATTGCAGCACCGATAACGATGGCCATGAATTGCGATTTGAGCCCACGCATCACGTGAAGAGTACGCCACAAATGGGTTGCGGTTCCTGGCAAAGTTGAATCGAGTTCGTGGAGTGAATCGGCGCCCTGCGGGCAGGCGCGGAGGGCTGCCCCACTCGTCCTTGAGCCTGCCGACGTCCAAATTGGTTTTACGTTGACCGGGCCGGGGACGGCCCGGCTCGCTGGTGATTTGAGTCAAGTTGAATCTGCGACGCGCTTCATGGCGCGGATCGTTGCGTCGCTGACGTGGTGTTCGATGCCTTCGGCGTCGATCTCGGCCTGTTTGCGCGGGACGCCAATGGCGAGGAGGAAGGCGAGAACGGTTTCGTGGCGCTCGCGCACCTGTTTGGCGAGGCGGCGGCCTTTGGTGGTCAGCGTGATGGGCTTGTAAGGCTCGGTTTCGACGAGGCCTTCACTTTGCAATCGTGTGACGATGCGCGTGACGGTGACGTGGCTTACGCCCATCATCAGGGCGAGGTCGCGGACGCGGGCTTCGGCACGCTCTTCAATAAGTTGCGCGACGGCTTCCACGTAATCCTCGGCGGTTTCATCGCGGTGCGCGGCTCGCGTGGTGCGGAAGCGGTCGGCGGTTTGAGTCGTGTCTCGCGGCACGACGCGATGATAGGAAAATGGGATGAACGCGGAGGAAGACAGAGGGGGAATGGTGGGGAGAAGAGAGATCCTGATCAGACGAGGGTTGAGAATCATTGGGTGTTGCGCTCTGTCGGATCCCCCCACTCTGTTTTCCTCCGCGGCCTCCGCGTTTGATTGGTTTCGCGTGAAGGTATTTCGTGCGGAGGGCGACTGGTATGGCTTGCGCTGTCGTGGTATTCACGCCTCAGAGACCCCTCGCTTGCGCTCGGGGCTTTGATAGTCTGTCGTCATGATCGAGCGGTTTGCGAAGTTGCCTCGGGCGTTGGAAGAACAGACGAAGTTTCTGCGTCTTGGCCCCAAACGCGTTCCCGCGCTTCTCGCCTCGCCGAATTGGGATGAGCCGGCGCCGGTGGTGCTGTGGATGCACGGGCGCACGGTGGACAAGACGCTCGATCCGGGGCGCTACCTGCGCTGGATTCGCAACGGCGTCGCGGCGTGCGCGGTCGATCTTCCCGGGCACGGCGAGCGACTTGATGACGCTATGCACTCGCCATCCAAAACGCTCTTCGTCGTTGAACAGATGATTGAGGAGATTGATTCAATCGTCGAAGCGCTCAGCGAGCCGGCGTTTGAAGGCGCGTTTGATCTCGATCGCATCGGCATTGGCGGCATGAGCGCGGGCGGCATGGCGACGTTACGGCGACTGTGCGAGCCGCACGGGTTCAGGTGCGCTGCTGTGGAGTCCACGATCGGCGACTTCTCCGTGATGCCTTATGCGGAGTATTTCCCGAAGGAACTCATCGAGCGGCTGGATCCGATTCGGCATTTGGACGGGTGGACGCCGACGCCGCTGCTTGCGCTGCACTCGGAGAAAGACGAGTGGGCGCCGGTTGAGGGGATGCGCCGATTCATGAAGCAGGTGCGGCAGCGATATGACGGCAAAGGCGCACGCACGGGCGAGACGCCCGAGCCACCGTCGGCGGTTCAGTTTGTTACGTGGCCGGAGACCGGGGCCCCCAACGAGCATGCCGGGTTTGGGCGTGTCGCCAATGACGCAAAGAATCTGCAGACGGACTTCTTCGTGAAGTGGCTTATCACGCCTTCCCAAGGCGAAAAACCCACCTTGTAATTGGGGATCAATCCGGGATTTGATGGGCGACATTCCCGGTTGTTGCCTGTACAACGAGTGGAGTCCGTGTGTCAGATGCGCGGACGCCCTTCATCGGCGCTGAGTCCGCCGCACAAGAAATTGAGGAGCACACCATGATGCGAGCGATGTCACGAGGAATTCTTGGCGCGGCGTTGGCGTTATCCGTTGGCGCGGGCAGCGCAATAGCGATGCCGCAAGAGGCGTTTGACGCGTGGAAAGATTCGTTCAACGAGAAGACAACTGAAGTTCGCACCGCCGGCGGCGATCGCGAAGCGCTGGTCGAAGCCTACAACGCGATGATGAACGAGATCACGATTGCTGATCTGACGCCATCGCAGATCGCCTGGCTCGATAGCCGCGGCTACATCAATTACACGCGCCTGAGTGATTCTGGTCGTGACTACACCGACGAGGCGCTCGCGGTGGTCAAGAAGGCGAAGAAACAATCAACGGCGGAAGGCGCCGTCGCGGCGACCATGTACGCGACGCTCTCGATGGACAACGACACGTCGCTCGAGGAAGACGTGAAATACGTGCAGCAGGCCGTCAATCACCCGGGCGTGAAGAAAGCCCTGGCCGAGAGTGAACTGGTCTCGCTGAACTTCCTTCTGGCCTATCAGATTCACGCCGATGTGCGTGCGGAACTCAAGGACGAGTACGGGTCGTATCTTCAGATGTTGCCCAACGCGGCGCCGGGCATGGTGATGTATGCCGACACGCTGTACGAGCGCGTGGCTTCACTCGATGCGCTGGATGAGCGCACACTCGAAGAAACACGGCAGGGCCTGATGGCGCTGGCGAATCGCGCGATTGAAGCGTCTGAAGTGAAAGGCAGTGAACTCGCGCAGAACGGTCCTTACTACACCCGATTGCTGGGCGCGCTGGAGATGGCGCCGAAGATCGCGAGCCTGGTCGGCAACACCGCGCCGGAGATCGACTTCACGTGGTCGAACACTGAGAAGCCGCTGAAGCATTTGGCGGACCGACGCGGCAAAGTGCTGGTGCTGGACTTCTGGGCGACGTGGTGCGGCCCGTGCGTCGCGACGTTCCCGAATATTCGGCAGCTCGTCGAGTATTACGACGGGTACCCGGTCGAGGTGATCGGCGTGACGAGTCTGCAAGGCTCAACGGTGTTCGGCGGCGATCGCGGCCGCGTGCAGGCGGAGACTCCTGAAGCGGAGTACGAGCAGATGGCCGAGTACATCGACGCCAAGGACATCACCTGGACCGTCGCATTCGGCGAGCAGGAAGTCTTCAATCCTGAGTACGGCGTTCGCGGCATCCCGCATGTGGTGATCATCGACCCCGATGGCGCGATTCAGCACCGCGGCCTGCATCCCTCAGAGCCTTTGAAGGACAAGGTCAAGAAGATCAACGCGATCCTGAAGGACTTTGACATGCCGGTTCCGGAGCGGGCGGTTCCTGAGGATGTCGAGAACTGATTCAGGGAATCGATAATTGAACTTTGAAAGCCGGCGTCGATGAGGCGCCGGTTTTTCTTTGCGCACGCCTCGCAGTGAATCGCGATACTGCTCGCGCGTGAAGCTGTCGTCGCTCAATCCGTTCGCATCGCTCGCCAATGGGCGCGAGGTGTGGGCGTGGGGCATGTACGACCTCGCGAATCAGTCGTTCACGCTGCTCATCAACACGTTGCTGTTTCCGGTCTTCTTTCGGGAGATCGTGGTCGGGGCGGACCAGCCGGCGCTGGGCGATCGGCTGTGGTCGGGGATGGTGGCGGCGAGCATGCTGATCGTCGTGATTGTCTCGCCCTTCATCGGGGCGCTGGCGGACGCGCGTGGTGTGCGAAAGAAGATGCTGATCGGCACGGGCGTCGTGTGCGCGACGGCGACCTGCGCGCTGGGGCTGCTTGGCGGCGGCGCCGCGTGGGTGGCGTTTGCGGTCTACATGCTGGCGAACATCGCGTTTCAGTTAGGCGAAAACTTTCTGGCCTCGTTTCTGCCGTTTGTCGCGACCAGCCGCAATATCGGGAAGGTGAGCGCGATCGGGTGGACGATGGGGTACGTCGGGGCGCTCGCGCTGCTGGCGATTGCGCTGGCGGCGATGGCGCTCTTCGGCTGGCAGGAGACGAGCGCGTGGCGGCCGCTGATTGTCTTTGCGGGGTTGTGGTTTCTGTTGGGGATCATCGCGCCGATGATCGTGTTGCGCGAGCCGCCGGCGGCGGAAGTGGCGAAAAAGCGCGGCGCCGTGCGCGAGGCGATTACGCGTGTGCGAGCCTCCGTGCGCGACGCGGGAAAATACAGCCAGCTCGTGCGATTTCTGATCGCGTTCTTCATCTATGCGATGGGCGTGCAGACGGTGATCTTCTTCAGCGCGGTGATTGCGAAGGATGTCGTCTTTGCTGATGACGCGAATGCGAATATGAAGTTGGTCGCGTTCATCGCGCAGCTCACGATTACGGCGGGGATCGCGGCTGTCTTTGCGGGGGTGGTGCAGGACCGCATCGGCGCGCGAATGATGGCGCTGGTGTTCCTGGGCGTGTGGATGGCCAGCACGCTCGGGTTCGCGGCGTTCTCACTGATGAATGACCCGCCTGAGTGGATTTTCTGGATCATCGGCAACGGCGTCGGGTTTGGGTTGGGCGGGATCGGCACGGCGAGCCGCTCGCTGGTTGGGCGGTTTACACCCGCGCACAAGACGGCTGAGTTCTTCGGCTTGTGGGGCATGGTGTTCAAAGGGGCGGGCGTTGTCGGCGTGTTCACGTTCGGCCAGGTTCGGGCGATGGGCGGCGGGTCGGAGCCGAATGACTTTGCCGCCCTGCTGCTGCTGGCGGGGTTCTTTGTCGCTGGATTCTTCGGAACGCTGACGGTGCGTGAGACGCGGGGCGTGCGCGCGGCCAAGCGCTCCGAGCGCGAATGGGCAGGCGCTATGGAAGCCGCGGCCGAAGCGCAGGTGCGGGGGCGAGGCTGAGATGCTTGCTGTGCGCGTTTGGTGTGGAGCCGCTTCCTGACGGGCGCTCCTCGGCATGGGTGTTGACGCGGCCGAATGTGAATGCGGGGCTACACTCTTTCGTGATGACTACTGCAACGCCGCTTTCATCGGTTCCGACACCTGACGGACGCTTTGGCGCGTTCGGCGGTTCGTATATTCCTGAGACGCTGGCGCCGGCGTGCGCGCAGCTCGCTGAGGCGTATGAGCAAGCGACCGGCGACCCGACATTCAGCGACGAGCTCGAGTTGCTGCTTGGGACGTATGTCGGCCGGGCCACGCCGCTGTACTTTGCCAAGCGGCTCACGGAGCATGCCCGCCAGGGCGGCCAAGGCGCTGAGATCTGGCTGAAGCGCGAAGACCTCGCGCATACAGGCGCGCACAAGATCAACAACACCCTGGGCCAGGCGCTGTTGACGAAGCGCATGGGCAAATCGCGCATCATCGCCGAGACAGGCGCTGGCCAGCACGGCGTCGCGAGCGCGACCGCTGCTGCGCACTTTGGGCTGGAATGCGATGTGTACATGGGCGCGGAAGATGCAAGACGTCAGCGCCTGAATGTGGTGCGCATGCAATTGCTCGGCGCTCGCGTGGTCGAAGTCGATTCCGGGTCGCGCACGCTGAAGGACGCAACCAATGAAGCGATGCGCGACTGGATGGGGTCAGTCGAAACGACGCATTACATCATCGGGTCGGTCGTCGGGCCGCACCCGTTCCCGATGATTGTTCGTGATTTTCAGTCCATCATCGGCGCTGAAACGCGTGCGCAGTGCATGAGTGATTTTGAGCGATTGCCGGATGCGATTGTCGCTTGCGTCGGCGGTGGCTCCAACGCGGCGGGGATGTTCTATCCATTCGTTGATGACACGTCGGTCCGACTCATCGGCGTTGAAGCGGGCGGCCGTGGCGCGACGGCGGGGCAGCACGCGGCGCCGCTGTGTTATGGCTCGCCGGGCGTGCTGCATGGCTCATTGAGTTACGTACTGCAGGATGACGCGGGACAAACGTCGGACGTGCACTCGTGCAGCGCGGGGCTGGATTATCCCGGCGTCGGGCCGGAGCACAGTTACTGGAAGGATTCAGGGCGGGTCGAGTACACGAGCGTGACGGATGACGCCGCGCTGGACGCCTTCCAGACCTTGTGCCGCGCGGAAGGCATTATTCCTGCGCTGGAATCGGCGCATGCGATTGCGCACGCCATCGAATGCGCACGCTTGATGCGAAACGATCAGATCCTGGTCGTGAATTTGTCCGGGCGCGGCGATAAAGACGTTGACGAAGCGAATCGCCTGCTGGAGCAACGAAGCCGCTGAGTTGTGCGGTCTTGAAGCGTCTTCAGCCCTGGAACGACTTGAAGAACTGCGCGACGCGCAATCGACGGCGAAGGCGGCGGATGTCCGCATCATTCGGGGCAGCGCTGATGGCTCGCTTGAGCCAGACTTCTGCACGACGCAAACGGCCCTCTTCGATCATGGCCAGCGCGATGTTGTGCATCGAATGAATGCTGCTGGGCGCCAGTGATCGTTCCCGGCGAGCGGCGCGAACGCCGAGCGTCCGCTGACCGGATCGGAGCAGCGACACGCTGTACGCGCGCCACAACGAGGGGTCATCCTGCCGCTCTTCAACCACGGTTCGCAGCACAGCGGAGGCTTCGAGCGGGCAGTCCACGTTGAGCAACATGCGGCCCAGCTCATCCCGATCATCGGTGGTGTAGGCGTCGCCGGCTTCATCGAGACGGCGAGCCTGCTCAACGAGGATCACCTGCGCATCGCGGAGGCGTCCGGCGCGGTGATGGGCTTCAGCGAGGCGGCGGCGGGCACGGTGATCATCGGGGTCAAGCCGGAGCACAAGCCGCAGTGAACGACGCGCTGACTCGAGCCGGCCTTCGCGAAGCGCGAGGACGCCCAACTCGTAGTGCGCATCGGCGTTGTCATTCTCGATTTCGAGCACGCGCCGGAATTTCTCAGACGCTTCAACGCGCAGATTCATTTCAGCGAGCAGGCAGCCAAGGTCGAGCAGCGTGTCGATGTCGCCGGGATTGCTTCGCAATTCGCGAACGTAAAGACGGCGGGCGCGATCGCGTTTGCCAAGCGCGGCGTAGGCGCCGGCGAGCCTGGCGTACACACCGGGCAACGATGGTTCGATTTGGATGGCTTCGCGCAGCGCCGCCGCGGCGCGGGCGTGCTCATTTCGATCCATCAGGGAGTCCGCGATGTTCACATACGCGAGCGCCTGATCGGCCTGCTCAAGTTGCAGCGCCATGTAGAACGCGATTTCAGCCTGATCGTGCTCACCACGTCGCGCGTGCGCTTCGATGAGATGAACGGTGGCGTCCGACCGGCATTCGGCGACCTTGGCGGCTTGCTCCAGCCAATTGGCCGCGTCTGCGACATCGTCGGGCGTTGCGTTTTCGACGCGAAGGAGATTGACGCCAATCAGCAACGCGGATTGCGCTTCGCCCGGCTCGAGCGCATGCGCGGCGAGGAATGCTTCGACGGCTTCCCGTCGTCGGCCGGCCGCTTCAAGCGTGAGCCCCAGGTTGAAGTGCCACTCGGCGCGATACGGATTCAGCGAAATCGCTTCGCGAAGTTCAGACTCCGCTTCATCCCACCGGTTCAATTCAAAGAACTCGTGGGCTCGTTCGACGTGCTGTTCGGCTTCGAACCAGTCGTTCATGTCGCTGAAACGCCTTCTTCCGGAATTGGACCCTGGACATCGAGACCTTTTTCGGAAATCGCCGATGGAAGTTGACGAGTCCTATCGGCGAGATGCGTCTTGTAGCGTAGGATCGCCGTGGGGAATCTGCCAGCAAGGAGCGCAATCGGCTGCATGTTTTTGAGGCGATGGACCATCCCGGCGTCGGTGCGGCGAACGTCAATGGCTGGCGCGGCGGTGCTCATCGCCGCGAGCGCGTCGTTTGGTCAGGCGACATCATCTGACCCGCAGCCGCCCGCGACGGACACTCAGCGTGCCTCTTCCCTCGACAGCGACGACAACCGACAGGCGCCGGAGCGCGACCCCGCCACGGTGGCTGACGCCATCGCCGCGGCTGCGGACTGGGCGACCGTTGAACGAATTCTGCAAGACCTCTCCTCCCCGGAAACTCAGGATCTCCGCCGGCGGCCCGAAGTCACCCTCGCGATCGCCAATCGGTTGAGCGATGCTCCATATGCCTCGCTGGCGTCCACCCTCGACTTCTGCCGGTCGTCAGGCCAGCGTGATGTGGTCCGAGCGGTCATCGCGATTCTGAGTGATCCAGATGCAGCCGCTGTTCACGACCACGTGATGCGGACGCTTGGCGAGCAAACCGGGCGGGACGACCTCGGCACGGATCAGGGAGCTTGGCTCGCCTGGTGGGCTGAGCACGAATGGATCCCCGAAGCGGAATGGCTGCGCCGGGTGGCGTCGTGGCAAGCTGAGCGGGCTCGCCGCATGGCCGAACGGACCGTCGCGGCGGAGAAAAGCCGCGCGGACCTGTTTCGCGAGGTGTATTCGCTGACCCCGGCAGATCAGCGGCCGGTGATTCTGATCCGGCTGCTCGAGGATGACGCTGCCGACGTGCGTCGATTGGGCCTTGAGCTCGCCAACCGGGCTGTCGTCAACGCCACCCCCCTGCCCCCGGAAGTCACCGACACCGCTGCGACGCTGCTCCGAGATGAGACGCCGGACATCCGGGCGTCAGCGGCCAGGCTGCTTGCTTCGGCGGGTTTGAATGGAGCGTCAGCCGACGTTTCCGCTGCTCTGTCTCGAGA
>MRWG01001687.1_pt1 | contig 13110 bp, 8 predicted proteins | sample 1013341 | NCBI WGS metagenome assembly MRWG01 (sample SAMN06117577, study PRJNA244670) | biofilm metagenome | biome: Water; feature: Cathode Biofilm; material: Biofilm; isolation source: microbial consortium enriched at the cathode of a solar microbial fuel cell | place: USA: District of Columbia ... | reverse complement strand
CGGTGTCGCGACCGTGCTGATTGCACTGATTGGCGGGCGGATCGTGCCCAGCTTCACCCGCAACTGGCTGGCCAAGCGCGGCCAGGACAAGATGCCGGTGCCCTTCGGCGCCTTCGACAAGCTGTGCCTGCTGGTCACCGGGGTCGCCCTGGCCGCCTGGGTGGTGCTGCCGGACCACGCCGTCGTCGGCGGCCTGCTGCTGCTGGCGGGGGTTCTCAACGCCATGCGCCTGGCCCGCTGGCAGGGGCTGCGCAGCCTGCCGGAGCCGCTGCTGTGGAGCCTGCACCTGGGCTTCCTCTGGGTGCCGTTGGGCCTCATGCTGCTGGCGCTGGGCATCGTGGTGCCGGAGGTGCCCGCGACGACGGCCGGGTTGCACGCGCTGACCGCCGGGGCCATCGGCTCGATGACGCTGGCGGTGATGACCCGGGCGAGCCTGGGCCACAGCGGCCGGGCGCTGAGCGCGGACAGCTGGACCACGATGATCTACCTGCTGATCACCGGCGCCGCGGCGCTGCGGGTCGTGGCCTCGCTGGCGCTGGAGGCCTATATCCCCCTGCTGCACGCCTCCGGGGCGCTGTGGACCGCCGCCTTCGTCCTCTTCGTGCTGCGCTACGCGCCACTCTACATATCGGGGCAACGCGCGAAGGGTTAACGCCGCCGCGGCGGCGCGGGCCGGTCTGCCCCCCGGTCTGCCCCCTGGTCTGTTGGGGCGACCGCCCTGCCGCTTGACCTTGCCGCTCTCCTGCGTCTGTTATAAGCAAAACAAAAAGGCATCTCGGGGAGGAGCCGCCCATCAGTACAAGGCCGGCAAGGCAAAGCCGGCATGGGATGGGTCAGGGTGTCTAACAGTTTATCGACGATGAAGATCGCCGTGGTCGACCCGCAGTCGGACCGCGCGGATGTCATTGAGGAGGGCCTGCGCGACGCGGGCTACCGCGACATCCATCACATCTCAGAAATGTCCGGGCTGCTGGAGAGGCTGAGCGAGCTCGCGCCCGACGTCATCCTCATCGATCTGGAAAATCCCAACCGCGACGTCCTGGAGCAGATGTTCGAGGTCTCGCGCCTGGTCCGCCGGCCCATCGCCATGTTCGTCGACGACAGCGACATGTCGATGATCGAGGCGGCGGTCGAGGCCGGGGTCGGCGCCTACGTGGTCGACGGCATGAAGAAGGAGCGCATCAAGACGATCCTCGCCACGGCCATCACCCGCTTCAATACCTTCTCGCGCCTGCAGTCGGAGCTGCAGGCCACCAAGGCGGCGCTGGCCGAGCGCAAGGTCATCGACCGCGCCAAGGGCATCCTCATGAAGGCCAAGGGCCTCAGCGAGGAGGAGGCCTACGCCCTGATGCGCAAGACGGCGATGAGCCAGAGCAAGAAGCTCTCGGAGATCGCCCAGAGCATCGTCACCGCCGCGGAGCTGCTGTCTTGAGCCGGCATCACGTGCGTATCGGCTTCATCCCGCTGGTCGACGCGGCGGTGCTGGTGGCCGCCCGCGAGCTGGACTTCGCCGCGGCCGAGGGCGTCGAGCTGGAGCTGTGCCGCGAAACCTCCTGGTCGAACATCCGCGACAAGGTGGCCTTCGGCCTCTTCGAGGGCGCGCACATGCTGGCGCCCATGCCGATCGCCATGCGCCTCGGCCTCGGCTCGGTGGCGCACGAGGCGGTGGCGCCCATGGTGCTGAACGTGAACGGCAACGCCATCTCGGTCTCGCGCGAGCTGGCCGGGATCATGGGTCCCCTGCGCGCGCCGGAGAACGGCAACGCGACCTTGCAGGCTTTGACGGCGTTGGGGCAGGGCGTGCGTGAGCTGCACCGGCAGCGCGGGGCACCGCTGACCTTCGGTGTGCCCTTTCCCTTTTCCTGCCACGCCTACGAGCTGCGCCACTGCCTGGCCCATGCCGGGCTGCGGACCGGCCGCGAGGTGGAGATCGTCGTGGTGCCGCCGCCGCTCATGGTCGATGCCCTGCGCGCCGGCAAGCTGGACGGCTTCTGCGTCGGCGAGCCCTGGAACAGCGTCGCCGTCGACGCCGAGCTGGCGGAGATCGTGCTGCCGACCGCCCGGGTCTGGCAGTTCGGGGCGGAGAAGGTGCTGGGTCTGCGCCAGGAGTGGGCCGAATCGCACCGCGAGACGCTCTTCGCCCTGCTGCGCGCCCTCTACAAGGCGGCGCTCTGGGCCGACCGGGCGGAGAACCACGTGACCCTCTCGGAGATCCTGGCGCGCGAGCCTTACCTCGACCTGCCGGCCGAGATCATCGAGCGCTCCTTGAACGGCCGCCTCACCCTCGCGCCCGACGGCCGCCAGGGCCTGTTCGAGGATTTCCTGGTCCTGCACCGCAAGGCCGCGACTTTTCCCTGGCGCTCCTATGCCTTGTGGATCTACGCCCAGATGGTGCGCGCCGGCCAGGTGGAGCACAGCCCGGAGCGGCTGGCGGCGGTGCGCGAGGCCTTCCGCCCCGACCTCTACCGCGAGGCCCTGGGCCCCGCCGGCGCCGACCTGCCCAACGCTAGCGAGAAGGTGGAGGGCGCGCTTGCCGGCGAGACCCCCGTGGCCTCCAGCGGCGGCAAGATGTTCCTCGGGCCGGACGCCTTCTTCGACGGAACTGTCTTTGACCCCAATGACTTGGAGGACTACCTGGCAAGCGTGGCGCCGACCGGCCGCGGCCTGCTGGGGGACTGATATCGGCACAAAATCCTATAGCTGCTTATTTCATAGGCACACATAGGTTATGCATAAAAATTAGACATTTCCGTTGACAGCCGCTTTCGCCCTCACGTAGGGTGCACTGCAACATTCGGGGACGGGTCAATGGCGGCCGGTCCCGTCACATAGCTGATTTACAGCCTTCGCTCCGCCGCAGGAGCATCCGAGCACAGCCGCTCGACCAAGCGACCCGATCCCGGGGCGCGACTGGTCGGGCGGTTTTTTTTTGGCCTCACGCAGGCGCCGGGCCCCCGGCGGGAAAACGGACCCGAAGAGTTTTGGGGCACCGCAGACAGAAGAGAACAGGGGATCACTAATGCACATCGTTTCCACTTTGCGCGGATTTGTTCTCGGGGTCGGGCTGGCCGTGGCGGCCGCCGTGGCGCCGGCCCAGGCCGCGATGCTGGACGTCGAGAAAGACGAGCTGAAGTTCGGCTTCATCAAGCTGACCGACATGGCGCCCTTGGCCATCGCCTACGAGAAGGGCTACTTCGAGGACGAAGGCCTCTTCGTCACCCTGGAGCCGCAGGCCAACTGGAAGGTGCTGCTGGACGGCGTCATCACCGGCGAGCTGGACGGCGCCCACATGCTGGCCGGCCAGCCGCTGGCCGCGACCATCGGCTTCGGCACCAAGGCCCACATCATTACCCCCTTCTCCATGGACCTGAACGGCAACGGCATCACCGTGTCGAACGAGGTCTGGGAGATGATGAAAAAACACATCCCTATGGAAAACGGCAAGCCGGTCCATCCGATCAAGGCCGACTACCTGAAGCCGGTGATCGAGCAGTTCCGGGCCGAGGGCAAGCCCTTCAACATGGGCATGGTCTTCCCGGTCTCCACCCATAACTACGAGCTGCGCTACTGGCTGGCGGCCGGCGGCATCCACCCGGGCTTCTACTCCCCCGACAACATCACCGGGCAGATCCAGGCCGAGGCCCTGCTGTCGGTGACGCCGCCGCCGCAGATGCCCGCCACCCTGGAGGCCGGCACCATCAGCGGCTACTGCGTGGGTGAGCCCTGGAACCAGCAGGCGGTCTTCAAGGGCATCGGCGTGCCGGTGATCACCGACTACGAGGTCTGGAAGGACAATCCGGAGAAGGTCTTCGGCATCACCAAGGAGTTCTCGGAGAAGTATCCCAACACCACCCTGGCCCTCACCAAGGCGCTGATCCGCGCCGCCAAGTGGCTGGACGAGAACGACAACGCCAACCGCATGGAAGCGGTGGAGATCCTCTCGCGCTCCGAATACGTCGGCGCCGACGCGGAGGTCATCGCCAACTCCATGACGGGGACCTTCGAGTACGAGAAGGGCGACAAGCGTCCGGTGCCGGACTTCAACGTCTTCTACCGCTACTTCGCGACCTACCCCTACTACTCGGACGCCGTCTGGTACCTGACCCAGATGCGCCGCTGGGGCCAGATCGCCGAGCAGAAGGCCGACGACTGGTACATCGACGTCGCCAAGCAGGTCTACCGTCCGGACATCTACCTGAAGGCCGCGCGCCTGCTGGTCGAGGAAGGCACCGTCGCCGAGGCGGACTTCCCCTGGGACAGCGACGGCTTTCGCGACCCGCAGAGCGAGTTCATCGACGAGATCACCTTCGACGGCCGCAAGCCCAACGCCTATCTGGAGCTCTTCCCGATCGGCCTGAAGGGCAATCAGAAAGTCGAGCAGAACGTCGTTGTGGGCGGCTGAACCCTCTTCCCGCAACCTTCCCTGCCCCGGGGGCTTGCCCCCGGGGACTTCCTTCCCCGGAACATTTTCTAAGAGAGATCGAACATGACGGCCACCGATATCGACAGCGCCGCCGGGATGACGGAAAAGGAGACCGCCGCCGAGCGGCGCGCCAGACTTTTCGCCCTTATCACCAAGGCGGACATGTACCTGAACCTGGTGGCGCTGGGCTGGCTGACCCCCCTGCTGAAGATCGCCGCCGGCGAGCCGGCGCGCCATAACCTGAAGGAAGTCTGGCGCACTCTGGTGCTGCCGCTGCTGGGCATCGCCTGCTTCCTGGCGCTCTGGGCGCAGACGGCACCCATGGTGAACACCTCCCTGGGCGCCATCCCCGGCCCGGTCCAGGTCTGGGGGCAGGTGGAGAACCTCTACGACGACCACCTGCGCGAGCGCGAGAAGGAAGCCGCCTTCTACGAGCGCCAGGACCTGCGCAACGAAAAGCTGATCGCCGCCGGCAAGGCCGACAAGGTGAAGCACCGCACCTACACCGGCCATCCGACCTACGTCGACCAGATCATCACTTCGCTTGAGACCGTGGCCATGGGCTTTCTCATCGCCACCCTGGTGGCGGTGCCGCTGGGCATCCTCTGCGGCCTCTCGCCCAGCGTAAGCTCGGCGCTCAACCCGCTGATCCAGATTTTCAAGCCGGTCTCGCCGCTGGCCTGGCTGCCGCTGGTGACCATGGTGGTCTCGGCGCTGATGTCCAGCAGCGACGGGCTCTTCGCCAAGTCCTTCATCGTCTCGGCGGTGACGGTGACGCTCTGCTCGCTCTGGCCGACCCTCATCAACACCGCCCACGGCGTCTCCTCCATCGACAAGGACCTGATGAACGTCGGCCGGGTGCTGAAGCTGTCCTGGCCCAGCAAGGTGGTGAAGCTGGTACTGCCCTCGGCGCTGCCGCTGATCTTCACCGGCCTGCGCCTGTCGCTGGGCGTCGGCTGGATGGTGCTGATCGCCGCCGAGATGCTGGCGCAGAACCCGGGGCTCGGGAAGTTCGTCTGGGACGAGTTCCAGAACGGCTCCTCCTCCTCGCTGGCCAAGATCATGGTGGCGGTGCTGACCATCGGCCTCATCGGCGTGCTGCTGGACCGCATGATGTACGCGCTGCAGACCATGTTCACCTACTCGGCCAACCGGTGAGGAGACACGGATCATGGCATTCCTGGAACTGAAGAACGTCTCCAAGGCCTACGGCGCCGGCGCCGGCAAGACCCCGGTGCTGCACGACATCAACCTGGCGGTGGAGGAGGGCGAGTTCGTCGCCATCGTCGGTTTCTCCGGCTCCGGCAAGACCACGCTGATCTCCGCCATGGCAGGGCTCATCGCGCCGGACAGCGGCGAGGTGCTGCTGAAAGGCGCGCCGGTCACCGGCCCCGGCCCGGACCGCGGCGTCGTCTTCCAGAGTTACTCGCTGATGCCCTGGCTGACGGTCTACGGCAACGTGGCGCTGGCGGTGGGCGCGGCCTTCAAGGGCCTCTCCAAGAGAGACCGCGACGCCAAGGTGCGCCACTACATCGACATGGTGGGGCTGACCCACGCCATCGACCGGCGCCCGGCGGAACTTTCCGGCGGCATGCGCCAGCGCGTGGCGGTGGCCCGGGCCCTGGCCATGAGCCCGGAGATCCTGCTGCTCGACGAGCCGCTCTCGGCCCTCGACGCGCTGACCCGCGCCAAGCTGCAGGACGAGATCGAGCGCATCTGGGAGGACGACCGCAAGACGGTGATCCTCATCACCAACGACGTCGACGAGGCCCTGCTGCTGGCCGACCGCATCATCCCGCTGAAGCCGGGGCCGGAAGCCACCTTCGGGCCGGCCTTCAAGGTGGACCTGCCGCGCCCGCGCGACCGCGGCGCCATGAACCACGACCCGGCCTTCAAGAAGCTGCGCGCCGAGGTGACCCAGTACCTCATGGGCGTCGGCATGGAACGCGGCGCCGAGACCGAGGTGGTGGTGGAGCTGCCCAAGGTGGCGCCGATCACCTCCGGCAAGCCCCTGGGCGACCCGCCGCCGCCGGCCTACCGCGAGGCCGCCAAGTCGGCCATCGCGCGCGGCTACGTCGAGTTCTTCAAGCTGGAGAAGGTCTATCCCACGCCCAAGGGGCCGCTGACCGTGGTGGAGTCCTTCGATCTGAAGCTGCGCCAGGGCGAGTTCGTCTCGCTGATCGGCCACTCCGGCTGCGGCAAGTCGACGGTGCTCTCCATGACCGCCGGCCTCACGCCGATCTCCGGCGGCGGCATCGTGCTGGACGGCAAGGAAGTCGATGATGCCGGGCCCGACCGCGCCGTGGTCTTCCAGGCTCCCTCGCTGATGCCCTGGCTGACGGCACGCGAGAACGTGGCGCTGGGCGTCGACCGGGTCTACCCCCACGCCAGCGAGATAGAGCGCCGCGACATCATCGAGTACTACCTGGCGCGCGTCGGCCTGGGCGCCGCCATGGACAAGTCGGCCAGCGAGCTTTCCAACGGCATGAAGCAGCGCGTCGGCATCGCCCGCGCCTTCGCCCTCTCACCCAAGCTGCTGCTGCTCGACGAGCCCTTCGGCATGCTCGACAGCCTGACCCGCTGGGAGCTGCAGGAGGTGCTGATGGACGTCTGGCGGCGCACCGAGGTGACGGCGGTCTGCGTCACCCACGACGTCGACGAGGCGATCCTGCTGGGCGACCGGGTGGTGATGATGACCAACGGCCCGCGCGCCACCATCGGCAACGTCATGGACGTGGACATTCCGCGACCGCGCAGCCGCAAGGCCCTGCTGGAACATCCCGATTACTACAGCTACCGGGAGGAGCTACTCGACTTCCTCGAGGCATACGAAGGCGGCGCCAACCCGGCGCCCCAAGAGTCAGCGAACGGGAAAACCGTCGAAAACGAAGAAGAAGAGGAGGCGGCCTGATGAGCGCGACGCTGCAGCGGCCCGGCCCTGAACGTCTTGTCGTCATCGGCAACGGCATGGCGGCCGGCCGGATGGTCGAGGAACTGGTGACCAAGTCGCCGGGCCTCTACGAGATCACCATCTTCGGCGCCGAGCCGCGGGTGAACTACGACCGCATCATGCTCTCGCCGGTGCTCTCCGGCGAAAAGGAGTATGACGAGATCATCATCCACGACGACGACTGGTACGCGACCCACGGCGTCACCCTGCTGAAGGGCAAGATGGTCACCGCCATCGACCGTACGGCCAAGCGGGTGACCTGCGAGGACGGCTTCAAGCTGGACTACGACAAGCTGCTGATCGCCACCGGCTCCAGCCCCTTCGTCATCCCGGTGCCCGGCACCGAGCTGCCGGAGGTGCTGACCTACCGCGACCAGGGCGACGTGGAAAAGATGCTGAGCGCGGCGGCCAAGGGCGGCAGCGCCGTGGTCATCGGCGGCGGCCTGCTGGGCCTGGAAGCGGCGGCGGGCCTCAGGGCGCGCGGCATGGAAGTCACCGTGCTGCACCTCATGCCGACGCTGATGGAGCGCCAGCTCGATCCCAGCGCCGGCTACCTGCTGGAGCGGGCGGTGGAGGCGCGCGGCATCCGCGTCATCACCCGCGCCAACACCCACGAGATCGTCGCCAAGGACGGCCATGTTGCGGCGGTGCGCCTGGACGACGGGCTGGAGATCCCGGCCGACCTGGTGGTCATGGCCGCCGGCATCCGCCCCAACGCCTGGCTGGCCAAGGAAGCCGGCCTGGCGGTCAACCGCGGTGTCCTGGTCGATGACGGCATGGCCACCGACGATCCCGACATCTTCGCCATCGGGGAATGTGTTGAACATCGCGGCGTCTGCTACGGCCTGGTGGCGCCGCTCTACGAGATGGCCAAGGTGCTGGCCCGCCGCCTGATGGGCGACGCCGGGGCCGCCTACAACGGCATGGCCATCTCCACCAAGCTGAAGGTCACCGGCATCGACCTCTTCTCCGCCGGCGACTTCGCCGAGGGCGAGGGGCGCGAGGAGATCGTGCTGCGCGACCCGGCGCGCAACGTCTACCGGCGGCTGATCCTGGAGGACAACCGCATCGTCGGCATCGTGCTCTACGGCGATACCAGCGACAGCGCCTGGTTCTTCCAGCTGCTGAAGGACGGCAGCGATATCGCCGAGCTGCGCGACACCCTGATTTTCGGCCCGGCCTACGCGGGGGGCTCCCCGCTGGACCCTACGGCGGCCGTTGCAGCGCTGCCGGATGAGGCGGAGATCTGCGGCTGCAACGGCGTCTGCAAGGGAACCATCGTCGCCGCCATCTCCGAGGGCGGTCACAACAGCCTGGACGCGGTACGGGCGCACACCAAGGCCTCGGGCTCCTGCGGCACCTGCAGCGGGCTGGTCGAGCAGCTGCTGGAACTGACCCTCGGCGACGGCTACGAGCGCGACGCGGTGCAGCCGATCTGCGGCTGCAGCGAGCTGGGCCACGACGAGGTGCGCCGCCTCATCGTCGCCCAGGAGCTGAAGTCCCTGCCGGCGGTGATGCAGGAGCTGGGCTGGAAGACCTCCTGCGGCTGCGCCAAGTGCCGCCCGGCGCTGAACTACTACCTGCTGGCCACCTGGCCCGGCGAGTACGAGGACGACAACCAGTCGCGCTTCATCAACGAGCGCGTCCACGCCAACATCCAGAAGGATGGCACCTACTCGGTGGTGCCGCGCATGTGGGGCGGGCTCACCTCCCCGCAGGAACTGCGCGCCATCGCCGACGTGGCCGACAAGTTCAACATCCCCACGGTGAAGGTCACCGGCGGCCAGCGCATCGACCTGCTGGGCGTGAAGAAGGAGGACCTGCCCGCCGTCTGGGCCGACCTCAACGCCGCCGGCATGGTTTCCGGCCACGCCTACGGCAAGTCGCTGCGCACGGTGAAGACCTGCGTCGGCACCGACTGGTGCCGTTTCGGCACCCAGGACTCCACGGGCCTCGGCGTGCAGCTGGAGAAGTTCCTCTGGGGCTCCTGGACACCACACAAAGTGAAGCTGGCGGTCTCCGGCTGCCCGCGCAACTGCGCCGAGGCGACCTGCAAGGACTTCGGCGTGATCTGCGTCGACTCCGGCTACGAGCTGCACTTCGCCGGCGCCGCCGGCATGCACGTGAAGGGTACGGAAGTGCTCTGCACCGTGGCCAGCGAGGAGGAGGTGCTGGAGTACTGCGGCGCCCTCATCCAGCTCTACCGCGAGCAGGCCCGCTACCTGGAGCGCATCTACAAGTGGGCAGGGCGCGTCGGCGTCGACACGGTGCGCGCGCAGGTCGTCGAAGACCACGATAAGCGCAAGCGGCTCTACGCCCGCTTCGTCTTCTCGCAGAAATTCTCGCAAAGCGATCCCTGGGCCGCGCGGGTGCAGGGCCGCGACGCGCACGAGTTCAAGCCCCTGGCGCAGGTTTCCCTGGAGGATGTGGCGTGATGGACATGATGGTGAGCCGCTGGATCGACGTCGGCGCGCTGGAGGATATCCCGCGCCGCGGCGCAAGGGTGGTGAAGACGCCGGCCGGCTGCATCGCGGTGTTCCGCACCGCGGCGGACGAGGTCTTCGCGCTGGACGATCGCTGCCCGCACAAGGGCGGACCGCTCAGCCAGGGCATCGTGCACGACCGCTCTGTCACCTGCCCGCTGCACAACTGGGTCATCGACCTGGCGACCGGCCAGGCCAAGGCGCCGGACGAGGGCCGCGTCACCACGGTGCCGCTGCGCTCAGAGGGCGGCCGCCTGCTGCTCGACCTGGCCCGCATGGCCAGTAAAGCAGCCTAGGAACAAGTCCATGCCCGACGGTCTGTCTCTTAAAAAGACCCGGACCACCTGCCCCTACTGCGGGGTCGGCTGCGGCATCGTCGCCAGCGATACCGGGGACGCAAAGGTCCTGATCTCAGGCGACCCCGACCATCCGGCGAACTTCGGCCGGCTCTGCGGCAAGGGGGCGGCCCTGGGCGAGACCCTGGGGCAGGAAGGACGCCTTTTGCTGCCGCAGGTCTACGGCCGCCAGGTCACCTGGGACAGCGCCATCGGCACCGTCGCCGAGGGCTTCGCCAAGACCATCGCCGTGCACGGGCCCGACTCCGTCGCCTTCTACGTCTCCGGCCAGCTGCTGACCGAGGATTACTACGTCGCCAACAAGCTGATGAAGGGCTTCATCGGCGCGGCTAACATCGACACCAATTCGCGCCTCTGCATGGCCTCCTCGGTCGCGGGGCACCGCCGCGCCTTCGGCGCCGACACGGTGCCGGGCTGCTACGAGGATCTGGAAGAGGCCGACCTGGTGGTGGCCGTGGGCTCCAACTACGCCTGGTGCCACCCGGTGCTTTCCCAGCGCCTGGCCGAGGCCAAGGCGAAACGCCCGGAGCTGCGCATCGTGCTTGTCGATCCGCGGCGCAGCGCTTCGGCGGAGCTTGCGGACGTCCACCTGCCCATCAAGCCGGACGCCGACGTGGCGCTGTTCAACGGCCTGCTGCGCTGGCTGGAGGAAAGCGGCTGCCGCGACGCCGGCTACGTCGCGCAGCATACCAGCGGGTTGGATGACGCGCTGGCGGCGGCCCGCGAGGCCGGCCTGGGCGAGACCGCGCGGCTCACCGGCATTGGCCTGGCCGAGCTGCTCGACTTCTACCGCCTCTTCGCGGCGACGCCCAAGGTGGTGACTCTCTACTCCCAGGGCGTGAACCAGTCTGAGGGCGGCACCGACAAGGTGAACGCCATCCTCAACTGCCACCTCTTGACCGGGCGCATCGGCAAGCCGGGCTGCGGCCCCTTTTCCCTGACCGGCCAGCCCAACGCCATGGGCGGGCGCGAGGTCGGCGGCCTCGCCAACCAGCTCGCCGGCCATATGGACATCGAGAACCCGGACCACCGGGCGCTGGTGCAGGGCTTCTGGCAGGCCCCGGCGATGCCGGAGAAGCAGGGCCTCAAGGCCGTCGACCTCTTCGAAGCGGTGGCGGCCGGGCGCATCAAGGCGCTGTGGATCATGGCGACCAATCCGGCGGTCAGCCTGCCCGAGGCAGACCGCGTGCGCGCGGCGATCCGCAACTGCCCCTTCGTCGTGGTCTCCGACGTGGAGCAGCGCACCGACACGGGCGACGTGGCCGACGTGCTGCTGCCGGCGGCGGCCTGGGGCGAAAAGGACGGGACCGTCACCAATTCGGAGCGCCGCATCTCGCGCCAGCGCGCCTTCCTGCCGCTGCCCGGCGAAGCGCGGCCCGACTGGCAGATCATCTGCGGCGTGGCCGCGGCCATGGGCTGGGGTGCCACCTTCGACTACGCTTCGCCCTGGGACATCTTCCGCGAATACGCGGCGCTCACCGCCGAAGGCAACGGCGGGACCCGCGACCTCGACCTCTCCGGCTGCCTCGACTGGGACCGGACGGACTACGAGGCGGCAGCGCCTTTTCAATGGCCCTTCGCTGCCGGAGAGGTGAGTGAAGGCAAGCCCAAGCGCTTCTTCGCCGAGGGCGGTTTCTTCACCGAAGACCGCCGGGCACGCTTCGTCGCGGTGACGCCGCCGGCCGGGGAAAGAGGCGGTCTGCCTTTCCTGCTGAACACCGGGCGCGTGCGCGACCAGTGGCACACCCTGACCCGCAGCGGCCGCTCGCCGCGTCTCGCCCAGCACGTCGCCGAGCCCTACGTGGAGATCCACCCGGCCGACGCAACGCAGCTCGGCGTGGTTCCGGCGGGCCTCGTCGAACTTACCAACCATCGCGGCAGCTACCTGGCGCGGGCGGTGATCACCGAACGCCAGCAGCCGGGCCAGCTCTTCGCGCCTATGCACTGGAGCGGCCAGACCGCCAGCGCCGCGCGGGTCGACGCCCTGGTGGCGCCGCGCCGCGACCCGGTTTCCGGCCAGCCGGCCCTGAAGATGACCCGCGTCGCCGCCAAGGCCGTGCCGCTCGCCTGGTACGGCTTTGCCGTGGTGGCGCGCAGGCCTGCCGATATCCCCGCCGACTACTGGGCGCTGGCGCGCAGCCAGGTCGGCTTCCGCCTTGAGCTCGGCGGCCGCCAGGCGCCCGCCGACTGGCCGACCTTCGCGCGCCGGCTTTTCGGGCTGACCGCCGCGGAAGGGGCGCCCAACAAAGAGATGGCCGAGTTCCTGGCCTACGGGGACAGCGACAAGGGCAGTCACCGCTTCGCCGCCTTCGACGCCGAGGGCCGGCCGCTGGGCGTCCTCTACATCGCCGCCGAGCCGGTGGCGGCCTCGCGCGCCTGGGTCTGCCAGCAGTTCGATTCCGGGATGCTGGACTGTGGCGCCCGCCGCGCGATCCTGGCGGGCCGCGCCTCCGAAGCGGGCGCCGATCCGGGGCCTATCGTCTGCTCCTGCTTCGCCGTGGGCCGCAACCAGATCCTGGCTGCCGTGGGCGCGCAGAAGCTGACCTCGGTGGATTGTGTCTCCGCGGCCACTTCCGCCGGCAGCAACTGCGGCTCCTGCCGCGCCGAAATCCAAGGACTGATCGATCATGTCACCGTTGAAGCCGCTGAGTGATCCCAAGTTCGATCGTCGCCCCGCCGAACTCCCGGGGCGTATCGAGCCGCTGGCCAAGCTGCCGGTCTTTGTCTCCCTGCGGGACCGGACGGCCGTGGTGGTCGGTGGCTCGGCCGCGGCGGCCTGGAAGGTTGAGCTCCTGGCCGCCGCGGGAGCGGGCGTCTCCGTCTTCGCGGAAGACCTCTCGTCGGAGATGCGGGGTGTGGCGGAGACTGCGGCCGGCAAGGTCATGATCCACAGCCGGG
>MRWG01001686.1_pt1 | contig 13129 bp, 10 predicted proteins | sample 1013341 | NCBI WGS metagenome assembly MRWG01 (sample SAMN06117577, study PRJNA244670) | biofilm metagenome | biome: Water; feature: Cathode Biofilm; material: Biofilm; isolation source: microbial consortium enriched at the cathode of a solar microbial fuel cell | place: USA: District of Columbia ... | reverse complement strand
TACCGGTACCCCCCCGAACATCATTGTAAGCAATGCGCTGCTGGAACAGGGGATCGAAGGGTTTGGCTTCTTCGAATTCTCGCTTATCGGGGTTCCCCTCCTCCTTATTTCCATCCTGTATTTCCGCTACCTGGGACACCGCCTGCTGCCCAGCCACAAAACCCAAAACCGCCCGGTAAATATTGATTCTGAGATTCATCAGTGGATAGAAAACTACAGTATAGGCGACCAGATGTACCGGCTGCGCCTACGATCCATGTCGCCACTTCTTGATACCACCATCGCCCAATGGGACTTTGAGAACAATTACAACGTATCTGTGCTCCGCCTCAAAAGGCGGCATCCGAATGTCCTTAAAAAAGTCTTCCCCTTCGTGGAAATGCCCAAACCCCATACAGTCATGCGCTACCATGACATCATTACGGTCAAAGGGGCCTCGGCCGATGTAAACCGCATGATAATGGATTTCAAACTTGGCCTTATCCCCACTAAGAGCAGCCAGGATGAAATGAAAAAGGAGTTAATCAACCAGGAGGTGGGGATGGCCGAGATCATCATCACCCCGCAATCCTATTTTGTCGGCCGGACCCTACCCATGGGGAAATACCTGAAAAAGCACAAAATCCAGCTTCTGGGCGCATCCCGCAACAACCAGCCCCTGCAAGGGAAAAACGTTACCATTAAAGCTGGGGATGCTTTTGTTATCCGGGGGGCATGGAAAAACATTGAGGCACTCAAAAAGATCTATAAGCACCTCGTGGTCATCGGTAGCCCGTAGGCCATGTCCAAAAACGTGGAATCCCTGAACCTGCGTTCGTATATCGCCATGGGGACTTTGATCCTGATGATCTTCCTGCTGGCCTTCAACATACTTCCGGGAGCGGTCGCGGCGCTCATCAGCGCCGGCATTATGATGCTAAGCGGATGTGTCCCTATTTCAAAGGCCTACAAAGGCATTAGCTGGACCAGCGTCATCATGATCGCTGCCATGATCCCGATGGGGCTGGCGCTCGAAAAGACAGGGGTGACAGACATGGTCGCGGCCAGGCTGGTAACCACCCTTGGCGAAATACATCCGGCCGTCTTGCTCGCGGGGATCTTTTTATTGACAACAGCCTTCAGCCAGACGATCAACAACTCGGCAACAGCCGTACTCATGGCGCCTATCGCCATTGTGGCCGCCGTGGCCCTCGGCGTTTCCCCCAAACCCTTCATGATTGCCGTGGCCGTAAGCGCCTCCACGGCCTTCCTCACCCCTGTGGGTACTACCACCAATGCCATGGTCATGGCAGCCGGGGGCTATCGTTTCATGGATTACTTCAAAGTGGGGTTTCCGCTGCTGGTCCTCTTTTTCATCGCCACGGTCCTCCTGGTGCCCTTCATCTGGCCATTCTGACTCCCGGGTGGAACCCAGTCCCCAAGGCGTAACCTCAAAACATTAAAAAGGGCTGGCCGGTACTCTGGAGGACGGCAAACCAAAATTCGCCCTCCAGGTCAATTTTTTTACGTTCCCGTACGACCTGTGAAATAGGTAGGTGGACAAAGCAATTGTTTAACATCCCCACCACAAAATTGGTTTTGCCGGCCAGGGCGCCATGCACCGCATGGTAGGCCAGTCTGCTGCAGAAGATGCTATCGCCCGGGTTGGCCGGGGCGCTCCGTATGATATAGCTGGGGTCTATGTATTTGATGGTCATCTTGTATCCCTGGGCGTTAAAGAACGCCTTGATTTCCTGCTGCAGCAAATCCCCTATATCATTGTGCTTGATATTGCCCGAAGCATCCTTTTGGGCCTCCCTGCCGTCTGCAAAGAGGTGTTGTCCGGCGCCTTCGGCCACTACAACAACCGCATGGTGTTTGGCATCCAGACGCTTTTTTAACAAAGACAAAAAGCCATTTTCTCCTTGTAGCTGGAAATGCATTTCGGGGACCAGCACAAAATTTACCCTCGGCATGGAAAGGGCGGCGGAGGCCGCAATAAACCCACTGTCCCTACCCATCAATTTAACGATGGCCACTCCGTTGTGGACCCCTGTGGCTTCATTGTGGGCATCCCTGATGATGGGGCTCGCGATATCGAAGGCCGTTTCAAAACCAAAGGATTTATCAATCAGGCTGATGTCGTTATCGATGGTTTTGGGGATACCCACTACGGAAATGGGAAGCCCCCTTCTTTGGATTTCCTCGCTCAGTGCCCTGGCCCCTTTCAGGGTGCCATCCCCGCCAATGGTAAATAGGACATCAATCTTATTGGCCATCAGGTAGTCTACCATAACGGGGACTGGTTGTTCGCCCCTGGAAGATCCCAGAATGGTCCCCCCGGTGATATGGATATCCTTCACAAATTGTGGCGTAAGTTCTATCAGCTCATGCCCAAAAGCCGGATTCAGGCCTTCATATCCATAACGAACCCCCAGGGTCTTCCTGACCCCATAGAAATAATGCATGCCCATCACCAGGTTGCGGATCACATTATTGATCCCCGGACAAAGCCCGCCACAGGTGACAATTGCCGCCGTGGTTTTCGCAGGGTCAAAAAAGAGGTGCTCCCGGGGACCTGCCTTTTCCATGGCATAGGGCATGGTATTATCACTCAGGCACCTGGTAAAGACCTCCAGGGAAGTATCGAACAGCATTTTTTCTTCTTCCCTAACGAAATTGAAAATACGGTCGCCCTTGGTGGTACTTAATCCAATGGGGGACTTATAGCGGTTTTCACCAAGGGTCTGAATTGAGAAGTTCAGGTCGTTTTCCATCAGGGCCTACTTTTTATACGCCTTTGGCAGGTCGTTTGAAGTTAATTAAAATAGTCATTCGCAGGCTGGGGGCAACAATATCCTGCGCATCGGTAACCGCCCGCGGGGAGGCATTCTTACTTCAATTCCAGTTTCTCGGCAAAATAATCACAGAAATCCTTCATTGTGGCCGTCATTTTCTCGTCCTGAGTGGCTTTCATAAAGGTATCCGAAAGCGACACAAGGGTCTGGTGAAAAAATACCTTCATCTCATCGACCGGCATATCTTTGGTCCATAAGTCTATCTTAAGGGATTCCTGGTTCTTGCTATCCCATACAGACAGCAGCATGGCCTTGGCTTCTTCATTCTCGATCCCGCCGTCCTGGGCAGACCAGTGTAGTTTTTCGGGGACCCGGTTTTCATCAAGGCCCACCTTTAGGGTTATTACGGATGTATGCAGCTTAGCCATTCTTATTTTTTTGGTTTGTAATTAGACTGCCTGAAGACCTCGTCCCCCGGCAATTGGAGGAGCTGTTCCAGGCTTATGTCATTCCGGTCCATAAAGGCCCTCACAATTTTCCAGCCCACATAACGCCCCAACCGTCCGGGGGATTCGTTGTCCAGTTCGAGCCGGAATTTCGAAAAAGGGGCGGGGTCCAGGAACCTGGGACCCAGCTGGGTGTCTGTACTGTACAGGAGTTCCCTTTCTATGAAATAGCGCCAGATCTGTTCCTCATTCGCCTCCGCCCATGCCAGTTGCTCCTCGCTATAGCCTATTTTCCTGGCATCCGGGACCCAGGGGATCAAGCGGTCTTTCAGGTACAATTCCCGCCCGTAATAAATCATCCGGGCGAGGAAGGAGCGCTCCGCAGGGCGTGGGTTGACCTTTTTTGAAAAAGCACCGGCCACATCGCTGATCAGGAATTCCGCGTCCAGCCCGGCCGCAATGTAACGGTCTATCCCCTGGTAAAACCGGTGGTCACTCCCCAAATAATTATCAAGTCCTATAAGGAGGAGCGAATCGGTAAGGATCACCCTGTTTTGGTAGTCCACCTCGGAGGTGACCGTGATAATCCCGGGGGGTTTTTCTTCCGGGAAATAATAGCGGACATGCTTGTAAAACAACTCCAGTTCCCCCTGGAGCCCACTCATATCGGCGAAGGCACTCCCTACTTCAGCCAGCAATTCCCTTTGCAGGCTATCCTGCATCTTCGCTACCCAGACACTATCAGGGTAACGGGGCGGAAACAGGTAAGGGTATTGTGCCTTTAAGGAGGGAAGGTCAGCGGGGCCGGCTTCCGCAAAAGCCCTGTCAAACCGAATCAACTTCAGGTCTACCGGAATTTTGGATATTTCCCCGGAGACACGCGGTTCCCCGGCACACCCCATCCAAAACCCGAACACCAAGAACAATAGCCATCCCTTACTATACATGAAAAGTAATACGGTTTTAGTTTTATTATTCCCGTTTCAGGTTTTATTTTTATGCCACAAAGTTAATGGATTTCAACGTAACAGTCAGGCGCATGCAAACGGAAAAAGTAGTCGATCACATTGTCAGTTGGTTAAAGGAATATGCCAGTGGCGCAAAAATGAAGGGATTTGTGATCGGTGTTTCCGGCGGGATAGATTCAGCCGTGGCCTCTACCCTTTGTGCCAAAACCGGGTTAGACCTCCTATGCATAGAGATGCCTATACACCAGGGAACTGACCAGGTGTCAAGGGCCGATGACCATATCCGGTGGCTGCAGCAGCACTTTCCCAATGTACGGCGGCAACCCGTGAACCTGACCCCCGTATTTGACCAATTGGTGGCAGCGTTTCCCAAGGTGGAAGACGAAGAAGAGCGCTTTATGTCCCTGGCCAATACCAGGGCCAGGCTGCGTATGACCACCCTGTACTATTTTGCAGCCCTGAAGAAATACCTGGTGGCAGGTACCGGGAACAAAGTAGAGGATTTTGGTATCGGGTTTTACACCAAATATGGGGACGGAGGCGTAGATGTAAGCCCTATTGCCGATTTGCTCAAAACCGAGGTATATGAAATTGGCGCCTACCTCGGCATCAACCAGGCCATCATGGACGCCCCCCCTACAGACGGGCTTTGGGGCGATGACCGCACGGATAAAGAACAGATAGGTGCCACCTACCCCGAAATGGAGTGGGCCATGGAAATGCAGGAGGCCGGGAAAAAACCGGAAGATTTTTCAGGTCGCGAAAAGGAAGTTTTTCTTATATTTAGCAGGTTAAATACTGCAAACAAACATAAGATGCTTCCCATCCCTGTTTGTGAGATCCCCCCGGGCATGAAATAACCGCTCACCTAAAAATCAGGTGTTTAAGTCGAATAAGTGTACGGAAATTGCTACGAATTAAGAAAAAAAATACATTTTTGTTAAACTAAACAACGTCTTTAACCCCACATTGCACGTTCGCATGACACCGAGCAGACAGTGCGTTAAATTCTAGCAAATAAACCAAAATGATCAAAGTTTTAATTGCCGACAATCATCCAATCGTCAGAATGGGTATCCGCCAGGTTTTGAATACCGCTTCTGATATACGTATTTTGGATGATGTGGCTACCACCACCGAACTCTTTGAAAAACTCGAACAACTTGCTCCCGATGTCGTGATCCTCGAGATGGACATCCCCGAGATTAACGGAATTGCCACCCTTAGACGAATCAAACAGGACTTCCCGGACATTAAGGTCCTTATCTATAGCGGGCAGTCAGAAGACGTTTACGCCCTGAGCACCATTCGCGCCGGGGCCTATGGATATCTTTCCAAAACCGCTGACCTGGACTATATCATCAGTGCCGTTCGCAAGGTGAGCCAGGGAAGCATGTTTATTACCAATGAACTGGCACAGCGCCTGGCATTTGACGAAGGCACCCAAAAACCCAGGAGGTTCTTCAGGAAACTCTCTACCCGTGAAGTGGAAGTCCTCAAGATGCTTGCCAGCGGAAAACGCAACAAAGAGGTGGCCCAGGGCCTTAACCTGAATGAAAAAACGGTAAGTACCTACAAGGCCCGGCTGATGAAGAAACTCAATGTAGACAACCTGGTAGACCTGTTGCAACAGGCAAAAGCGCTGGAGCTGTACTGAGGTACCCCCCACAAATAACACATAACCGCACCCCGTGGGCCACCCCCGGGGTTTTTTACGCGCTTGCGCCTGAGAGACCAAAAAAGGAAAGGGTTAAGACAAGACCCTGTTTAGTTTTTTGTTCAAAAGCTTATTCAATTGAAGGTAGTTCATTATTTCCTCCAGGGTCTCCGTATGGTCCTCCTGCGAGTCTTCCGTTTCCTTCTTCAGGGCTTCAATCCTTTTTTTAATCAGGAAACAACGCAACGTAAGGATGGTCTCACTGACCAGTTGGGCCACCGTATTGGACTTTTCCTTGGGGTATATGTCCTTTCGTTCCCAGTGGTGCAGCTCGTATTTTTCTTCTTCCATGAGGATGGAGGAAATTTCGGCCACCGTATCCTGGTCCAGGAGTGAGAGGAAGCCATTGACGGAGAAATCCTCCTTTTCGTTCATTTCCGCAATCAGCCTGTAGTAAATATTTCGGAATTGTTCATGGCTTAATTCTATTTCATCCTCCTGCAGGTCGAGGTAGATTTTTTCATAGACCCTGGCCTCTACCTGCTCGGGTTCCAGAACCAGGTTCCCGTCTTCGTTCTCTTTTAGGATAAGGTCCTCGAATGCCTCTTCTTCTTTGCCGTACAGCAGGAGCATCTCGATGATCTTCCGTTCCAGGCCATACTGTATGTCCGCGGTACTCAATGGCTGCTCGCCCTTTACCACATCAAAGGCCTTCTGCAGTGGTGGTTTCTGCCGGCCCGCCTCCCCCTGGTGTTTCTTGCTGATTTGTGCCAGGGGATTAAATAGCACGGCTTCGGAAATACCCATCATACCGGCACATTCCTGTACGTAAATTTCCCGTTTGATCCTGTCCGGTATCCTGGAGATGCTTTGTACGATGTCCCGTACGGTTTCTGCCTTTTTTATGGGGTCGTGGGCCGCGTGTTTTGACAGCAGGGAGGTCTTGTACTGTATAAAATCCATGGCGTTCTCCCGCAGGTAGGCCTTAATGGTCCCGGTGTCGTTGGCTTTGGCAAAGCTATCGGGGTCTTCGCCTGGCGGGAAGGTACATACCCGGACATTCATTCCCTGTTCGAGGATCAGGTCGATTCCCCGGAGCGATGCCCGCTCCCCGGCAGCATCCCCGTCAAAAAGGACCGTGATGTTTTTGGTAAGCCGGTTGACCAGGCGGATCTGTTCCGGGGTCAGGGCCGTGCCACTGGAGGCCACCACGTTTTCAATTCCCCGCTGGCTCAATTGGATGACATCGGTATATCCCTCCACCAGGTAGCAGGTATCTTCCCTGGCGATGGCCTGTTTGGCAAAATAGATGCCATAGAGGACACGGCCTTTGTGGTAGATCTCACTTTCGGGAGAGTTCAGGTATTTCGCCGCCTTGCGGTCATTCCCCAAAATACGGCCCCCGAAACCCAATATCCGCCCGCTCATTGAATGGATGGGGAACATGACCCGGCCCTTGAACCGGTCGAACATCCTCTTGGTCCCAGGCTCTTGCCCTTCCTTCACAATGGTCAATCCCGTTTTCTCCAGGTACTCAAGTTGATAGCCGTTCCCCAGGGCAGTCTTGGTGAAGGCATCCCATTGGTCCGGGTTATATCCAAGCCCGAATTTCTTAATGGTCTCCGCACTAAATCCCCGTTCCTTGAAATAGGTAAGCCCTATGGCCTTGCCCATTTCGGACTTCCAAAGGCAGTCTTCAAAATACCCCCGTGCATAGTCAGACACCAAATACATGCTCTCCTTTTCACTGGCCTCTTCCAGTTCTTCTTCCGTACGTTGGGTTTCTTCTACCTCAATACCGTATTTACGGGCGAGGTACTTAATGGCTTCGGGATAGGTAAAATGCTCATGCTCCATTAGGAAGGCCACTACATTGCCCCCTTTTCCACTGCTAAAATCCTTCCATATCTGTTTGACGGGTGAAACCATAAAACTGGGGGTACGCTCATCCGTAAACGGGCTCAGGCCCTTGAAATTGGAGCCCGATTTTTTCAACTGCACAAAATCGCCGATAACCTCCTCTACTCGGGCGGCATCAAAGACCTGGTCTATGGTAGTTTTTGAAATCAATGGACGATGATAAATACGTAACGGTAAATGTAAAAAAACAACAAGGGTTTAAAAAGCTTTCGAAGCAGGTATATTGGTTTCCCGCAGAATATTCTATTTTAGGGCACACCTTGGTTCAGAGAACTATGTTTATCCTTTTTTTTGGAACACGACCGGGAAAAACGCATACCCGTACGCTGGGCGGGGTACGCTGCACTTATTGCGGACAGACCCAAAGCCTGGAGGCCAGCATAACCCCCCAGTACTTTCACCTGTTCTGGTTGCCGCTCTTTACCGTTTCCAGCTTCCGGATGATCACATGCTCCCATTGCAAAAGAAGCTATACCCGGGGGGAATTCACGGAGGAAATGCAGGAGGCGCTTCGGTGAGGGGTGCTGCTTTCCTCTGTATGCAACTGGGTCATTTCTTTCGGTCAACCACGTAATTGACCATCAGTTCCAGTGCTGTCCTGTATGCTGTGGGGGGATAGGCTTCCAGCAAATGCAGGGCCTGTTCCTTAAATTCGTGCATCTTTTCCTCGGCGTAGGACAGGCCACCGCGTTCCTTGACAAGAGCGATCACTTCACGGACGCGTTTTTTATCCTTGTTGTGGTTTTTTACCGAATTGATCAGCCATCTTTTCTCCCTGGGCGAACAATGGTTGAGGGCATAGATAAGGGGAAGTGTCATCTTCTGTTCCTTGATGTCGATCCCCGTGGGCTTCCCGATTTTCTCCTCCCCGTAATCAAAGAGGTCATCTTTGATCTGGAAGGCCATGCCGCAGAGTTCGCCGAACTTCCTGAAAACTTCAACATGTTCCGTGCCGGGTTGCACGGAGCAGGCGCCAAGGCTGCAGCAGGCCGCGATGAGGGTGGCCGTCTTCTGACGGATAATCTCATAATAGACCGCTTCCGTAATATCGAGCCTCCGGGCTTTTTCTATCTGCAATAATTCCCCTTCGCTAATCTCCCGGATGGCCACAGAAATAATACGCAACAGGTCAAAATCCCCGTATTCTACAGATAATAACATCCCTTTCGACAAAAGGTAATCGCCCACCAGCACGGCAATCTTATTCTTCCAAAGGGCGTTGATGGAAAAAAAACCCCTTCGCTTATTGCTGTCGTCCACCACATCATCGTGTACCAGGGAAGCTGTATGGATCAGTTCAATGACCGATGCCCCCCGATACGTGCGTTCATTTACCCTTCCCTCATTCACCAGCTTCGCGGTAAGGAATACGAACATGGGGCGCATCTGCTTCCCTTTGCGGTTGACGATGTAGTAGGTAATCCTATTGAGCAGGGCGACCTTGGAAGACATGGATTCGTGGAACTTCTTTTCGAAAAGTTCCATCTCCTGGTTGACGGGATCCTTAATTTGGGCTACGATGTTCAACGGGAAAATTTTTATCGGCCCTTTAGGCCCGCATAAAATTAGGCAAAAATAGGAGGGGAATAAAGGGGCGCTAGCGGAAATATCAAGGATTTGGGGATCGCGTGTGCTATTTCCCCGCCACCCAGCGAAACGACGGCCCGCTTCAAATCAGGATTTATTGGCCAGTTGGCCGCAGGCCGCATCGATATCTTTCCCCCGGGAACGCCGTACCGTAACGGTGATGCCCTCGCGCTCAAGTGTCTGGACATACATCTCGATGGCTTGCGGGCTGGCCTGGCGGAATGCCTCGCCCCCGTCTATGGGGTTGTATTCGATCAGGTTGACTTTCGAAGGGGCAAAACGGCAAAAGGCCACCAGGGCCTCGGCATCTTCAGGCCGGTCATTGATGCCCTCCCAAACCACATACTCATAGGTGATCCTGCTGCGGGTCTTCTCGTACCAGTGTTCAAGGGCTCCCCGAAGCTCCTCCAGGCCAAAGGTGGCATTAAAAGGCATGATCTCTGTACGTGTTTCCTTTATCGCAGAATGCAGGGAAACGGCCAGTTTGAACCTGACCCCCTCATCGGCCATCTTCCTGATCATCTTGGGCACCCCGGAAGTTGAAACGGTTATCCGTTTTGGCGACATCCCCAGCCCTTCGGGCGAGGTAATCTTTTCGATGGCCGCCAACACATTCTTGTAATTCATTAACGGCTCCCCCATTCCCATAAAGACGATATTGCTGAGCGGCTTATTGAAATAGAACCGGCTCTGGCGGTCGATGGCCACTACCTGGTCATAAATCTCATCGGGGTTCAGGTTCCGCATCCGTTTAAGGCGCGCCGTAGCACAAAACCTGCAATCCAGGCTACAGCCTACCTGGCTGGAAACACAGGCCGTTGTACGGCTGCTGGTGGGGATCAGCACAGACTCCACTACCAAACCATCGTGCAGGCGTACCGCATTTTTGATGGTCCCGTCTGCACTTCGCTGCATCTGGTCTACCTCGATGTGGTTAATCACAAAGTGGGTATCCAGCATATTACGGGTCTCCCGGGCAATATTGGTCATGGCTTCAAAGCTGTGCGCTGATTTTTGCCAAAGCCATTCATACACCTGGTTGCCCCTGAAAGCTTCCTGACCACGGGCCACGAAGAACTCCCTCAGCTGATCCTTGCTCAGTGCCCTGATATCTTTTTTGTCGCCGGTTTCCATTCCCATGAAGGTACAAATAATCCTGCCATTCCCACATATCCAGGGGCCTGGCAGGATTGGTTTCCTGTTGTCAGTCCCCCTTATATGATGAGCATGGCATCGCCATAGGAGTAAAAGCGGTAGCCCTCCAAAATAGCTTCCTTATAAGCCCGTTTCATCAGGTCGTGCCCCACAAAGGCCGATACCATCATCAGCAGGGTTGATTTGGGCAGGTGGAAGTTGGTGATCATCGCATTGGCAATGCTGAATTCATAGGGTGGGAAAATGAATTTATTGGTCCATCCGTCAAAGGTATTGAGCATTTGCTCGGATGATACCGCACTTTCCAGGCCCCGCATCGCCGTGGTTCCCACGGCACAAACCTTACGTTTGTTGCGTTTGGCGGTATTGACGATTTCAGTAGCTTTTTCATCTATGATCAGTTCCTCCGAATCCATTTTGTGTTTGGAAAGATCTTCGACCTCTACGGGGTTAAAAGTCCCAAGGCCCACATGCAGGGTAAGCTCCGCATACTGTACGCCCTTGATCTCAAGCCGTTTAAGAAGGTGTTTGGAAAAATGCAATCCCGCTGTGGGTGCAGCCACCGCCCCTTCGTGCTTGGCGTAAATCGTCTGGTAGCGCTGTTCGTCTTCGGGCTCTACCTTCCGTTTGATGTATTTTGGAAGGGGGGTCTCACCCAATTCCCGTAACTTCCTCCTGAAATCGGTATAGGAACCATCATAGAGGAAACGCAGGGTCCTGCCCCTGGAAGTGGTATTGTCAATCACTTCCGCCACCAGGCTCTCATCTTCCCCAAAATACAATTTATTCCCGATTCGGATCTTACGGGCCGGGTCTACCAGCACATCCCACAAACGTTGTTCTTCATTGAGCTCCCGCAACAAAAACACTTCTATCCTGGCGCCGGTTTTCTCTTTGTTCCCATAAAGCCTTGCGGGAAACACCTTGGTATTGTTGAGCACCATGACATCGCCTTCCTCGAAATAATCAATCAGGTCCTTGAACATCTTATGCTCTATTTTTCCGGTTTCCCTGTGGACGACCATCAACTTGGATTCATCCCTGTTCTCGCTGGGATATTCCGCGACCAGTTCTTTTGGTAACTCAAAATTGAAGTGTGATAATTTCATATGTCAGTATAAAGCTTGATTTATTCGATAAATTCTCCCAAGGGTTAGTGCGATCAACAGCCGCGGGGCCCTGCATGCGGAAAGTAACGAACGATATCGCGTGATTAATTGGTATGTATGTCGCTGCCTTGATTCCCGATATCGCGTTTTGACGGCTGCAAATATACAACCGCGTGACAGGGCATGTCAAGTAAAAGCCTGATTAAATGACTATTCCAGGATGATGGTTTGAAAACCCAATGATTCCAGGTCTTTCCAAAAGTCAGGATAGGATTTTGAAACCACCCCGGCATCGTTGATGATCAGGCTGGTTTTAAGGGCCAGCGGGGCAAACGCCATGGCCATGCGGTGGTCGTTATAGGTATCTATTGCCACGGCGCTGCGCAAGCTGCCCCCGGGCTTCAAGTGGAGGGAACGGTCCGTCACAGACAGCAGGGCCCCGAGCTTGCCGAGTTCTGTTTCCATGGCCACCAGCCTGTCGGTCTCCTTGATTTTAAGGGTATGGAGACCGGTGAGGTCGCACCCTATACCCAGGCCAAAACAGGTTACGGCCAGGGTTTGCGCAATATCAGGGGCATCTGCCAGGTGGTAGCTGAAGGCAGATGGGAGCTTGTCCGTGTATTTATGGAGGGTAATGGTATGCCCTTTAAAACTGGTCTCCACCCCAAATTCTTCATAGATGGCACTTAAGATGCTGTCGCCCTGGAGGCTGTCTTTTCTATAGGAGGATAGTCGCAATTTGGATCCCACTTCAGACAAGGCGGCGATGCTGTAAAAATAAGAGGCAGAACTCCAGTCTGATTCCACCACCATTTTTGTGGCGCGGACCTTTTCCGCAGGCCCAACCCGTATCGTCTGACCGGTGAATTCATTTTTGATTCCAATGCGGGAGAGCAGGCCCAGGGTCATTTTGATATAGGGGACCGAGGTGATTTCCCCTACCAGTTCCAGTTCAAGACTGCTTTCCAGGCCGCCGGCCACCAATAGCAGGGCAGAGATGTACTGGCTGCTTACGTTGGCCGGGAGGCGCACCTTATTCCCGGTAAGTTTCTTCCCCCTGATTTTCAGTGGCGGGTACCCCTCTTCGCTGGCATACCGGATATCGGCCCCCAAATTACGCAACGCTTCCACCAGGATTTTTACCGGGCGCTCGGTCATGCGTTTCGAGCCGGTAAGGGTTACCTCCCGGCCTTCACTTGTGGCGAAAAACGCCGTGAGGAAGCGCATGGCCGTCCCCGCATGATGGATATCCACGGTCCCGCTCTTTTGCTGCAGCCCATTGGCCATGACCACGGCATCATCTGCATTAGACAAGTTCTCGATCCGTATGTTGGGATACAATGCCTGCAGTAACAGCAGCCTGTTTGATTCGCTCTTGGAACCGGTGATAGCAACAGACTCTTGGATCTGCTTGTCGCCGGGGGCTGTAAGGTGTAATTTCAAGGTGTTCTTTGTCAATTTGGGGTCCCTGCCTCCGAATTTCGGATCGCCCGTACCCTGGTGATGTATC
>MRWG01001685.1_pt1 | contig 13137 bp, 12 predicted proteins | sample 1013341 | NCBI WGS metagenome assembly MRWG01 (sample SAMN06117577, study PRJNA244670) | biofilm metagenome | biome: Water; feature: Cathode Biofilm; material: Biofilm; isolation source: microbial consortium enriched at the cathode of a solar microbial fuel cell | place: USA: District of Columbia ... | reverse complement strand
TTCCATGCGCTCGCGCATGGGCCGCCAGTCCTCGACCGAAGCCCGGACATCGGCGAGGATGTTTTTCAACGCATCGGCGATCTCGCGGCGCGCCTTTTCCGGCTGCTGCGCGATCTGGAAATGCATGAAGCTCTCGGCCTTCGCATCCACATCGACGTGGCCGCGCTCGAGGATTTCCGTGACCTGGCCCGATTTGCTGCGCCGGACCTTGCAGATCGGGTGGATCACCAGGTGGATCGGCAATTCGCGGCGGGTCAGTTCGGCGGAAACGGAATCCACCAGGAACGGCATGTCGTCGGTAACGATCTCGACCACGGTATGGTTCGTGGTCCAGCCGTCCGCTTTCGGATCGGGGTTGTAGACGCGGATATTCGGCGTCCGCGCCGTGCGTGTCTTGCCGGTGTTCAGGTGCGCACGGGCGATGGCGACAAGCTCGGGTCCGGTCAGGCTTTCCAGATCCTGTTCCGGCACGTGCGCATAGTACTCGGCGATAAACGCGCGAAGCTGCTTGCCCTTTTTCCCCTTGTCCGTTTTTTGCGCAGCATTGAGGGCGGTCGTCACAAGCGCGCCGCCGGCCAGATCCGTCTTCGGCATTGGATGCTCCCCTTCCCCGTCTCCCGAATCGAGGTATATGCGGGAAGGCTATCTCATCCCGGGATAGAGGGAAAGTGACGCTTGGGTAAAAACCCCGGGCTCAGAACCGCACCGACAGTGTGATCGCGCCGAACTGGTCGGAGGAGGTCTGCGTATCGAATTCCTTCGTGCGCATGACATGCGTGAAAGCGATGCGGACGTCCTTGTAGGTAACCGCGACGCCGGCGACGAAATCGCCGACCAGAGATTTCTTATCGACGCTGTGGCTGTCGGCGAAGGTGTTGCCGTCGAGAAAGATATTGCGCAGCACCCAGCGGCCGTCGATGCCGGCGAAGGCGTACCAGGAGAACTTCTCGGCCGGATTGATGGCGCCGAAACCGCTGAGGCTCGGGCGGATCAGCGGGGGGCCGTAATCGACGTAGAGTTCCTGGCCGACGCGCAGCGTCACGCCAGCGTTGACATGCGTATAGACGTTGCCGAGCGAGGCGCCGACGTGCGGGATCGCATCGGCTTCGAGGCCGTGAAACCGGAGCGCCTTGTGTCGCCATTTGCGCTCGCCGATAAGATTTATGCCGGGCTCGTTTTCAAGCTGATGCTCCCAGCCCTTCGACGTCTCGACGCCGATCAGCTTGTGGTACTCGTTCTGCACCGGCTCGCCGAGCGCCGCCGGCCCGACCACCCCGACCTCCAGCGCCATCTTGTCCAGTGTCTCGGTGAAATGGTCGCCGATGCCCTTGCCGGTTTCCGCATAAAGCGACCCGGACGCATAGAGCCACCCGGCATACGGCCGGTCGTCGGCGATCAGGCTGCGCGCCTCGGTATCCGTGGGAGTATAGATATTGTGGCCGAGTTCCAGACCGAGCCGGCCGCCCCTGACGTCGGCCAGCGGATAGAGCATCTGCAACGCGTCGCGCACCTCGGGAAAATTCTCGCCGTCCTCAGCTTCCGAGACCCAGCCGAGACGGACGCCGTTCGAGTAATGCCGGTCGGTGTTGGCGATGCGGTCGTTTTCGACGTTGAGGGTCCACGTGCCGCCGTACGACGGCCCGGCGGCAATCAACATGGCGATACCGGTCAGAACGGTCCGGATTCCGGTGAGAAGCGCGCGCATGCGTTATTAGTACCGCGTGTGCATTCGCGTTGGAAGCTTTGATAAGTCTGCGTATGATGGTTCCGGGATTCGGCGGGGGCAGAGGAGGAGAGGATACATGCAACCTTTGGATATACTGGCGACCGCAATCGCCTACGTGATTGCCGCGGACGGTCAAACCACCGTCGAGGAGAAGGCGACCCTGGTTTCGATGCTCGGCAAGCACGTCTCGAACGGCGATCTGACGCGGGGCGAGTTGCAGAACATGACGCAAAGCGCCTTCAACAATGCCGAGAAGATTCCCGTCGAGAAATTCCTGACCGTCGTCTCGGGCAATCTGTCGCAGGGACAGAAGGCCGTACTGCTATTGAACCTTTACGACGTCGCCGCCGTCGACGGCTCGATCGCGCTCGGTGAAAAGCGGGTCCTCGAAGCCTTCGAGGAGGCGCTGGAAATCGACGAGAACACGATGATCAAGGCACGCGACATCATCGCCTACAAGAACGACACCGCCGTCTTCACGAACGCGATGCATCCCAAGAACGAAAAAACGCACAATTTCTATATTTGAGTACGGACCCTAGTCGGATGCCGTATCCGCCAATACCGCGTGCTGATACCCGACCCGGTAGGCGACATCCGAGCCCGGCGGCTTGAAGTCGAGCCGTTCCAGGTCGAGGTCGATATCCCCGTCGTAAGCGTCGACGAAGTCGTTGGTGACGAGAATGTCGTGCGGCCCCGCCGTATCCTCGCCCAGCTTCGACGCCGAATTCACGGCGTTGCCGAAAGCCTCGTTCGACCCCAGCCTGAGGATACGCCCGTGACTGATGCCGAGACACAGGATCACCTGTTCTTCCGGCGGCCGCGACAGGCTGAACGTCTGTGCCGCGTTCTGCATGGCGATGGCCGCGTTCAGGGCATCCTTCGGTTTGTGAAACAGGATCATCAGGCTGTCGCCCTCGCGCTTGACGATGAACGCGTTGTGCTCGCCCAGGACCGGCGCGAACAGCTTTTCCGATTCGACGATGACCTGGATGAAATGGATGATCCCGAAGTTGGCGGCGTTCCGGGAGAAACCCGAAAGATCGGTGAACATGACGCTCCAGGTTTCGCCGAACGTGTCCCAGATCTTGCGGTCGATCACCTCGCGATCGGCGCCCGGCTCGGCACGGCGTGCCAGCATGTTGATCAGCCGCTCGTGGCTGTTCTCCATGAACAGGGTTCTGAAATACGGCATCGGCTGCGCCCCGCTTTATGTGTCTGGGTAATTCGTTCGCGTTTACGAGTTCAGTTCAGGAGCGCCGCCAGGCGGTCCGGCAGCCGGTCGGTTTTCGCCTCGATTTCGCGCAGGATACGGACCTCGTTGGCGTCGGTCTTGCCGTCCTTGGAGATATTCTTTTCCAGCCAGTCGAGTTTGTCGTCGCCGATCCCGCCGTCATCATCGAGAACGAACTTCACGGTCGCGTCGACCAGGAGGTCGGCAAACGCGGGATCCATGTCGCCGCCGCTCAACACCGTGTTCAGGTCCAGGAGAAGCCGGACCTCCTCCTCGCCCGGCGTGTCCGCGTCGACGATGCCGCGCAGCATCTTGACCTCGGATTGATCGATCGCGCCGTCCTCGTAGACGTGCATCTTGATTGCCTGCAATTCGCTTCTCACGTTTCCAGTCCCTCCCTCGGCCCGCAAATAGAGCCGATATCTTGAACAGATTCTTTGAGAGACGCAATCGGCGAGGGACCGTCATGACGGGATCGAGCGGCGCAAAACCGAAAATATAGTGGCCCTTTACCGGCAAGTCCGGCCAGCGGCTTCAATTATCAACCTTGTCGGTATTATCGAAGGGGAAACTCGAAACGAATGCGCCGAAACTCAGAAGCGGCGTCCGGAACACATAGGCATCGCGCGGCGCGCTCCGATCCGCCAGCGTCTTGATTTCCTGCGGCGTGAAATAGCGCGGCACGTAACCGCCGGTTTTGTGGCCGTACGACACAAAGACATATGCCCGGTGCAATATCCGCTGCAGCGAGAATCTGCGTTCGGCGATGGCGTGCAGGTACTCGGCACCGCCCGTTTTCTCGAACAGGGTCGCGATCTCATCGTCCCTGAGCCAATCGAGCAGCCCCAGCGAAAAGACGATATCCGCATTCAACCGGGGCATGTCATCAATCGACTGGACGAAGAAAGACGCTTTGCCAGCATCGATCAGGGTCGCATTCTGGGTCCGGGCATTGGCAATCGCGGCTTCGGCGATATCGTACCCGTCGTAATGCACCGCGCCGGCATCAATCAGCCGTTCGGCGAGCAGCGCGGACCCGCAGCCGATTTCCGCGACCCGCTTGCCCGCGACGACAGGCGCCAGCGCATCGCCGGCAAGCTGGATTCTGTTTCTCAGCGAATCGCTGGCCCGGTTGGCGATACTCTCAAGAACCGAGCCGGCCGATCTTGTATCTTCGTACCGTCCCGTTTCCCAGGTGAGAATTTTGTTCTCCCAAAACGCTTTTGGATCAACGTTCGGCATATATGAAAACCCGTTGTCTCATTTATCTCAAGCCGGGCCAGGAAGTAGTACGGGGCAACCGGCGGAAATTAGACCTTTAATTGTGCACAAGCAGTTAGTACACAAACTGCCTGTTCCATGCTGAATGTGACGTCATATGGAAAAAGTCAAGCTCAGGCTGCTGCGCGCAAAGGAAGGTCGGCGATGAGTTCGGTTGCCATGGTCCGGTACGGCCTTCTGCTTGCTGCGATGCTTGGCATCGTCGCATCGTTCAGTTGGGGCGACAACTTCACGTACGTCACCTTCACCGACCGCGATCTCCTGCGCGGCAGCACGTTTTTCGATGATCTAGAATTCCTCGGCTCCGAACTTGGCAGCCGGTCTGCGCGCACGCCGGGCGGCATGATGTCGGCAATCACCGCCTCGATTCAGCACTTTTTCCCGTCGGTCTACCATATCTATCTGTTGGGCCTGATCTGGAACGTCCTCGCCGGCATCACGGCGGCCACCCTGCTACGCCGCGTCATCGGGCTGAGCGGCGCTTTGGCGTTCGCCGCCCTGTACTTCACCGGTATTTCCATCCTCGAGCTGTTCTGGAAGTTCTGGAACCCCTCGCCGACGATCGGATTTTCGGCGGTCGCCTGTGCGATCCTGATGCGGTGCCTCGCCGGTACAATGTCGTCGTGGGTTCTCCTAATCTGCGGCGCGCTGCTCTCGCTGGCGGCACAGTTCCATATTTCCTTTCTTGGCGGGTTTGGCCTGTCGCTCGCCGGTACGCTAATCGCGGCACCGCGTCGGAGTGTCCGTTTCATTCCAATTCTCATCATCGGATTTCTTATTCCGTTTGTACCATTCATCGTCGCTGACGCGGTGCGCGGTTTCGAGTGGACGCAGGACTTTCTGGGGCCGAGGGAGGAAAGCGCCGCGAGGCACCTCGAATGCATCACCTGCATGCTGGGGCTAATTTTAATCAAGCTCTCCGGCGGCCAGATCTATTTCCCCGAATACGTGCCGGACGTCGGCCTGCCGCAATCGGTCACCGCGGGTCTGCTCAACCTTCTGAACCTGCCCGTGATGTTGGTCGCGGTGTTTGTGGTTTTCGTCGTGACGCGCCTAGTCAACATCGGCCGCGACATGGACAGTCCCGGTAAATCCGTCAGCATCTACCTGGGTTACATGCTGATCGTTGCGCCGATCGTCCTGCTGCCATATGCAAGCCATTTCAACGCGCGGTACTATATTGTCTTTATCGTGCCTTTCATCATGCTGTCGGCAGTCGGATTCGCGTATCTTCTCGGCGATCATGACAGCACGTCCAGACGCCGCACTGCACGGCTTGTTGCGGCGGCAATTGCGGCGCTGCTGATCGCAAAGGCAACGATGCTGCTCGGATATTACCTGGTCCGGCCTGCGGAGACCCTGAGCGCCTATGCCTTCAAGCGCGACGTGGTGGATGCACTTTACGCGGATTGGGGCCTGCGCGGGGACAAGATTCCGGAACGCCTTTCCCTCTATGTCGTCGACGGACCGGATAAGTACAGCGGCTGGCGCGGACATAGCGAGAATCAGGGGCTCACGTATATCGCACACGTCCGGGCACCCGGGACGACGCCGGATGAGGTTGATGAATGCGTCGCCGTCGTGACCCGTTTGCGCATGACCGGCCTCACCGTCGATGTCCCGGACGGAATTTTAGGACAATTGCCTTCCACCTTCGAATACACAAAAACGCGGCAACTTGATTACGACAACTTCAGCATCATCGGCTTCCGGACCGGCATACCGTCAAACTGCCCGCGGTCATTCGTGCATGCCTACAAGTGGTCGCCGGAGCAGAAAGCGATTATGGAGCTTCTGTCCTCGGTGCCACAGGAAGCGGGCCCGATCCGAATTGCCGATCCATCCGACGACCGGATCCAATACGTCTTGCCGGTGCCGGGCAGCGGGATTCCGGGACTGATGATCGACACGGCGAACGAGACAGGGATATATCGGATCGACCTGCGCTCTCTGAACATGGGTGGCTATGCTGCGTCGGCGGGGCATGACTACACGCTGATGCGCAATCCCAGTTTTGTTCTCGAAGCCGAGACCGGCGAAACTTATCGTCGCACAATTCAGGCGACCGTCGGTGAAGAAGGAATATACGCCCCGTTGGCGGTCGTTTTTGAGGACGTGCCGCACGGTACCTACAAGCTCCGGTTCGCTGCTGACGGATACCGCATCGTCGACAACGTGTCGAACGGCGTTGTCGACGACCGCCCGGCTTTCGACGTGTTGCTTGACGAACACGTCGAAATACCGGATGGCGGACAATGAATCCCGGCGAGAGAGCGTCGGTAAACGATGCCGCGGTCCGGCATTTCGATGCTCAGGCGGGGTCCTATCGCGCGCAAAGCGAGAGCGGTTTTTGGCAGTTCATCCGGCGGCACGAGGCTGATTGCGTTCTGTCCATGAGCGGCGCGCCGGCCGGGCTTGACGTGCTCGATCTCGGCTGCGGCGCCGGTTACTACGCATCCATTTTCAACGATAACGGCGCCGCGGAAGTTCACGCCGTCGACCTCTCCGAGGCGATGATCCGTCAATTGCCGGACAAGATCTGCGGTCATATTGGCGATATCACCACGATCGACCTCGGCCGCAAATTTTCGCTTATCGTTTGTGCCGGTGCGCTAGAGTTCGTGCACGATCCCGCTGCGGTGTTTAGCAACGCATACCGGCATGCAGCGCCCGGTGCAGAGTTTATCGTACTGGCACCTCACGCGAACATTGCTGGGCGTTTATATCAACGCTTCCATGGCAGCCACGGTATTTCGATCCGTCTGTTTGTGCGCGAGGACCTCGAGAAGCTCGCCGTTGCCGCCGGCTGGCGCTCAGAGCGTATTCGCCACGTCCTGCCATTCGCACTTGTCGGCGCCTTCAAGAGGACAGACTAATGGCCGATGTCCTGTTCTTCGTCAACGGCCTCGGCCTCGGGAACTCGACCCGCTGCGATGCGGTGATCCGGGCTCTTCACGCGCGGGATATTTCTGTCGCCGTCGGCACGTCCGGGAACGGCCTTTGGTATTTCAAGAATGTTCCCCACGTCGCTCGTGTCGAGCCCCTCAAGGAGCTCGAATACGGCGCAAAGAGCGGCGCGCTCAGCATCCGCGAAACGCTGGCCGATACCGGAAAATTGTTGGAAACAACCCGGGAAAACGCCCGCCGCGTCAATTCGCTGCTAGACGACGTGCAACCCAAATGCGTCGTGACGGACTCGTTCTATGCAGTGCGGCCAATCCGTCGGCGCGGAATTCCGCTGATCGCCCTGAACAATTCTGACGTCGTCGTAGAATCCTATCTGAACAGGTTCGATCCGCCGGCGTCGGTACGAGCGCAATTCTGGGTCGTTGAGTTCGGCGACTATATGTTTCACCGCATCATGGCCAATGCCGTGATCAGCCCCAATCTCGATCCAGCGCTACCAGTCCGTCACGCGAAGTTCCACCGTGTGGCGCCGATCGTCCGGGACGGATTCAAGGAGAACCGATCGGAAGGCCCGGTGCGGCACGTGGTTATCATGCTCAGCGGCTCGGTATTTTCGTCCTCGTTCAAGCTGACACGGCCCGGCTACGATTTCCGGGTCAGCGTCGTCGGCCGGCCGCACGACGGTCAAAGCCCGATACCCGACGGCGTCACTTATCATGGTCGTGTCCGCGATGTCAGAAGTATCGTCGAGGATGCCGATCTTATGGTCATCAACGGCGGGTTCAGTGCCGTCAGTGAAGCGTACTGCCTGCGGAAACCGACGGTGGTTATTCCCGTCCCCAATCACGCGGAACAATGGGTTAACGCGGCGACGATTCGCCATCTCGGCGTCGGCGAAATCGGATCCGAGGAAACGCTGGAGCAGGACATGCTGAACGCCGTCGGGCAAATCGGCCGCTATCGTACCGCCTACTTCGACAACCCGCCTAAAACCGGCGGCGCAGAAATGGCTGCCGATCTGATTACCAAATACCTGTGAGCCCGTGAAACCCATTTCCACATCGTTCGTCGCATACATACTGGTCGCTGCCGGCTCCATGCTGTCCGACTGGTTTTCGTTTCTAGGTTTGACAGCGATGGGCGTGCCGCCGCTCTATGCACAGATGACGGGACGTATCGTCGGCGGCATCTTTTCGTTCACATGCAACAAGTTCTGGAGCTTTGACGCCAAAGGGTCGGCCCGACTCACCATCGAGGCCCGTCGTTTCTTGGCGCTGTATACTGTGAGTTATGTGACATCGGTCTCGACATTTTACGTGTTAACGGAAGTCATCGCCATGCAGCCAGTGATCGCCAAGGCGATTTCCGACACAGGCATATTCTGCTTCAATTTCGCGGTGATGCGACTTTACGTCTTCCATCAGCGGCTCGGCATCACGAACTGGCTGCGCAACGCTTTCGCCCGGCACCCGCAGGACTAGCCGAATCGGGACACCACCCTGCCGCCGAATCCGTTGAGCAGGGACTGGAATTCATCATCAATCAGAAACCGGAACTCGACGTCGCGCTGGTACGTGACACTGTCCTTGCCCGCCAGTTCCCGGTCGGCGTGGCCTGGATGGCACATGAACACCATCCTAGGCGCAGGCACGGCGAGCGCGCGACGGCAGACCGAGGCGAAGTCCGCGTCAGGCTGCAGATCGTAGACTCCCGCAAACCCGTCGTTGACGGGAATGCCGCGCTGCTCGGCTGCCGCCCTCAGGCCGGCACCAGCGGCGGCGATAAAGATCGCCTTCAGCGGATCAGTCCGGCGCCTGAGTATACGTGCCGCGGAATCGGCAGAGACTCGGAGCCACGTGTCGGCGGGAATCGTTCCATCACGCCACAAGTCCAGAATCACGTCGCGGACGACAGGCAACTGTTGCACATGGTGGTGCCCATCAATATGTCCCGGCGACGCCCTGAAAATGTCCTGAAAACGTTCGATCTGCGCACAGACTTCTACCTCGATATCGGCTCTGCTGATTTTGCCGGTACGCAAGCCGCGCCATAACCGCCTGAGAGATGGCAACTTGCCCGCCGGCGCCAGCGTCGGCGTCGCGACACATGCCTGTTGGTCGGTGAGGGTGATGTGTAGCCCCGCCGAAAACCCTGCATCGTTCAGGTCCCGAAGCACTGCACCGTCGGCGGGCCAGAACTCTGAGCCTGTCATGCATGACGTGGCGGTCACGCGACCAGCTGCGATCAGCGACCGGATAGCCCTCGACACTCCGGGCGAAATTGCGTAGTCGTCGGCGTTAATGATCAATTGCGCGTTCATGACTCGGCGCCAGTTTCGGCACATCGGTGTAAAAGCGCAAGGTGGGTGATGAGCCCGCAGCGGAAGCGGTATCACGCGTGGCCGGGATCATCCGCGGTGGGCGGCCAACACGGGGGGTTCTTCCGCCGAGCGCCTGTTCGGCAGTATTACTAAAACACTCGTCCCCCGGCCGGGCGTACTTTGGATATCCATCCGGCCGCCGTGCAGTTCGGCAAGACCGCGCACGATGGCCAGCCCCAGCCCCCATCCCTCGTCGGAGCGGTACGAGTTCGCGGCAAGCCGCGCGTCCGGACGCATCAAATCGCGGAGAAGGCCGGGTTCGATCCCGATACCGGTATCGGAGACCGTAAGCGTCGTCTCGACCGGCGTCTGCGTGACGTCGAGTCTGATCTCCCCGTCTTCCGGCGTGAACTTGATCGCATTGGTGACGAGGTTGAGCAGGATCTGCTTCAGCGCCCGCCGATCGGCCGCGATGGATTTGATCGTCTCGGGAAATGCCACATCCAGCGCAATCCTCTTTTCCTGGACCCGGGCATTGATGTTGCGCAGGCTCTCCTCGACCGTGCTGCGGATATCGACGTCCTCGTAGTCGAGGCGGATCCGGCCCTCCTCGATGGCGGCGATATCCAGCAGATCGTTGACCAGTTCGAGAAGCATTTCGGCGCTGGCGTGAATGTCCTTGGCGTACCCGCTCGCACGCCCGGCCTCCAGGTTGACGATGTGCTGGTTCGCGAGAATGTCGGAAAACCCGAGAATCGCATTCAGCGGCGTGCGGAATTCATGGCTCATGCGGGCCAGGAAATCGGACTTCGTCTTGTTCGCCTCGACAGCCTCGTCGCGGGCGCGGCGCAGCTCCTCCTCGACCCGCTTTTCTGCGGTCACGTCGGTGAGGATCGTCAGCACCACGCGCGGGCCACCGCCGGCCAGCGTTACCGGCACCTTCGTGACATTGACGGACCGGTGCACACCGTCGGCGAAATTCCGGGTGCTCTCGCCGAATCTTATTTGACCGTCCCTGACGATTTCCTCTTCCTGACTGTTGATCGCCGCCGCCTGATCGTCGGACACGATGTCGGCGATGCGTTTGCCGATGATTTCCTCGGGTTTGAGGTTCTGCCAGCGGGCGAAGGCCTGGTTCACCATGAGGTACCGCCCGTCCGCGTCCTTCAGCGTGATGCCGCTCGGCGAATTGTCGACGATGGCGCGGAACCGGCGTTCGCTTTCCGCCAGCGCGTCCGTCGCCGCCTTGAGTTCCTGGGCGGTCCGAATCTGCTTGTGCGAGTCGCTGATCAGCCAGCCGAGCATGACGGTCGCGGGCGCGAAGACCGCTACGAACGGCACCGCCAGGGTCTCGAGGATCCGCGCCGGCGCGTCGCCCGGCAACAGCATGAACCAGCCGAGACACGCGATATGCAGAAGCAGTCCGAAAACAAACAGGCGCGGCACATCGACCGCCCAGCCGAACCGCTCGCGTCCGTAGCGGTAGAGGAGCCCCGCCGCCAGGCTCGTCAGGATGACGCCGACCCCGACGAAGGCACCCGCGCCGCCGAGCGACCACCGGTAGGCACCGGCGACAGCCGCCGCGACCACGCCGGCAACCGGTCCGCCGAACAGCCCCGACACCGCGATGATCACGGAGCGGGCATCGAAAATAATACCGTCGGCAAACCGCAACGGCGCCATCATGCCGATCACGCAGATGATGCCGAACAGCAGGCCGAACATGACGTTGCGCGCCAGATGCCGCTCCCGGAAACAACGCCAGATGAACGTTTCCAGATAGCAAAGCGCGAGCAGAAGCGCGACGCCCTTGAGCAACTCCAGGACCATGCCGCGATCCTACACCTTTAGTGCGAATTCCGGAGCATCGGAAAACCACATGTCCGGGACCGGCACGCAACTGTGATGAAAGAAAGAATGGAGCGGGCGATGAGATTCGAACTCACGACATCAACCTTGGCAAGGTTGCGCTCTACCCCTGAGCTACGCCCGCGCCGGGGGTATGCTCCGGCAACGCCGAAAGCAGGCGGGATCATACGCATCGCCGTCATGTTTTCAAGCGCGAAATGGCAAATTTTTTAAGAGTTTGCGTTCACCGCCGGAAGTCTTGCGGCGTCACCTGCCGCCCCGTAACCTCCGGTCCGCCATGATGACGCAAGAGACCCTGCTCCGGCACCTGGAAAACCTCGGCATCGAGAGCCGGACGGTCGCGCATCCGCCGGTCCACACCGTCGAGGAAGCCAAGGCGCACCGCGACGGCCTGCCCGGGGGACATACCAAGAACCTGTTCCTGAAAGACAAGAAAGGCCGCATGTTCCTGGTCACCGCCGACGAGGACCGAGCGGTCGACCTCAAGCAACTGCGCGACATGCTTGGCGCGAAACCGCTGTCGTTCGCCAGCGCGGAGCGATTAATGACATACCTCGGCGTCGAACCGGGCTCTGTGACGCCGCTCGCCGCCGTCAACGACACCGGCGCCGATGTCACCGTGGCGCTCGACACATCGTTGCTGGCGCATGAGTTCGTCAACGTCCATCCGCTGGCCAATACCGCGACCACGGCGATGACGCCGGAAGACCTGATCCGGTTTCTCGAAGCGTGCGGGCACGCGCCGCTTTTGCTGGATTTCTGAAATCCGGCCGCGACCCTTGCCGTTGGCGCTTTCGTCGTCCATTTATAGGGCAAGAAGTTACAGTTTCAGGTGAATAAGCCAGAGGAAGACGTCATGGAGTTTGTCATCAATCCCGACGGCAGCATGTCCCCGAAGGACGGTCAGGCTCAGGGTCAGGCCGGCCCCCAGGCACCCGAAGGCGGTGCTGCGGCCGAGGCGCCGCAGCAGCCGGGAATCGTGCTCGACCCGGCCTCGGACGCGGGCCTCGACGCCAAGCCGGTCGGCGGCGGCGCCGACGGCGACCTGATCAAGGAATCCGATACCGAGCGCTTCATGCAGGACGTCATCGAGACGTCGCAGAGCGTGCCGGTGATCGTCGATTTCTGGGCGCCGTGGTGCGGCCCGTGCAAACAGCTCGGCCCGTTGCTGGAAAAACTGGTGCGCGAGGCCGGCGGCACCGTGAAAATGGTCAAGATCAACGTCGACGAGAACCAGCAGCTTGCGGCGCAGATGCGCATCCAGTCGATCCCGGCGGTCTATGCCTTCAAGGGCGGCCAGCCAGTCGACGGTTTCATGGGCGCGCTGCCGGAAAGCCAGCTCAAGTCGTTCATCGACAAGCTCACCGACGGCGCCAAGGGGGCGCTCGATACCATCCTCGATCAGGCCGACGCCGCGCTCGAAGGCGGCGAGGCGGTCGAAGCGCTGGCGCTTTACGGCGAGGCGCAACAGCAGAGCCCGGAAAACGAGCGCGCCATCGCCGGCATGATCCGCGCCGCCGTCGCCGCCGGCGAGACGGACACCGCGCGCGACATGATCGAGGGACTGCCCGAGGCCTGGAAGATGAAGGGCCAGATCGCGGCGGCGATCTCCGCGTTCCAGCTCGACGAGGAAACCGGCGAGAGCGGCGACATGGCGGAGTTGCAGCAGAAGGTCGAGGCCGATCCGGCCGATCTTCAGGCGCGGTTCGACCTGGCGCTGGCGCTTTATGCGTCGAAGCGCAACGAGGAAGCCATCGACGCATTGCTCGAGATCATCCGCCGCAACAAGGACTGGAACGA
>MRWG01001684.1_pt1 | contig 13138 bp, 13 predicted proteins | sample 1013341 | NCBI WGS metagenome assembly MRWG01 (sample SAMN06117577, study PRJNA244670) | biofilm metagenome | biome: Water; feature: Cathode Biofilm; material: Biofilm; isolation source: microbial consortium enriched at the cathode of a solar microbial fuel cell | place: USA: District of Columbia ... | reverse complement strand
GCCGGCGGGCGTCAGCGCGGCTTGACGATGCCCCGCATCGCCGGCGCCCCACTTCCTACCCGGCACGGCGCGACCGCGATCCGCATGGGCCAAGATCGTTGAGATTTGGTATAAGCCGCGGCGATGAACTATCGCCACGCCTTTCATGCCGGCAACTTCGCGGACGTGCTGAAGCATTGGATCCTGCTCGCGATCCTCGACCGGCTGGGCGCGAAGGCGAAGCCCTTCTTCGTGCTCGACACCCATGCGGGCGGCGGTTTCTACGACCTGGCGCGCGAGGCCTCGGGCCGCACCGGCGAGGCGGCGGCCGGGATCGGCCGCCTGATCCCCGTCCCCGACGACGCGCCGGACAGCCTGCGCCCCTATCTGGCGGCGATCGCCCGCCTGAATGCGGGCGAAGCGAGCTTGCGCTGGTATCCGGGCTCCCCCTATCTCGTCGCCGAACGGCTGCGGGAGCAGGACCGCCTGGTCGCCTGCGATCTGGAGGAAGGCGAGGGAAAGACCCTCGCCGAGACGCTCGCCCCCTACGGCCGGGCCAAGGCCCATTGGGGCGACGGCTACGCCGCGATCCCCTCCATGCTGCCGCCGGCGGAGCGGCGCGGCCTCGTTCTGATCGACCCGCCCTTCGAACGGCGCGACGAGTTCGATCAGATGGGCCGCGCCGCGACCCTCGGCCTCAAGCATTTCGAGACGGGACTCTTCGCGCTTTGGTATCCGCTCAAGGATGGCGCGGCGGTCGACCGGTTCCTGACGGGCCTGCCGACGGTCAAGGGCGGGCTCGCCGCGGTCGAGCTGGCGGTCGAGGCGCCCCAGGCCGACGGCCGGCTCACCGCCTGCGGAATGGCGCTTTTCAACCCGCCCTACGGCCTGTTCGAGACGATAGAAAACGACCTGCCCTGGCTCGTCGCGCGCCTGGCGCAGGGGCCCGGCGCGACGGGTGCCATCCGCTGGCGGCACCCGCCGGCGTGAGGCCGGCTACTCCGCCGCCCGCGCGCTCGCCTCAGTGTCCGCGGCAAGACTTTCGACCGCCGCCTCGACCGCGCCAGCGCCGACCGGCAGGCCGATGCGCTTCATCACCAGGTCGAGCGTCGCGAGCCCGCCCAGGATCGACGGCTCGTTGATGTCGCCCATATGTCCGATGCGGAAGGCGTGGGGACCGAGCTTGCCGAGCCCGCGAGCGATCGAGACGCCGAACTCCTCGCGCGCCGGGCGGCGCAGATTCTCCGGATCGAAACCGTCCGGCACCAGCACGGTGGTGACGCTGTCCGCCCGCGTCGCGGGGTCGAGGGCGTTGAAGGAAAGCGCCCCCTTCTCCGCCCAGGCGGCGACCGCGGCGCGGACCGCGCGGGCAAGCCGCCGGTGGCGCGCGATGGCGCCGGGCAGCGTTTCCTCCGCCAGCATCCGCAGGGCCTCGTCGAGGCCGAAGATCATCAGTTCCGGGGCCGTGCCGCAGAAGCGCTGATAGTGCTCGCCCCTGTTGCGCTCCACCCAGTCCCAGTAGCGGCGCGGCATGGTGGCCGTGCGGCCGATCGCCTGCGCCTTCTCGTTGGCAGCGACCATGGCGAGGCCCGGCGGCATCATCAGCCCCTTCTGGGAAGCGGCGACGGTGACGTCGACGCCCCACGCGTCCATCCGGAACTCGGTCGTGCCCAGCGAGGCGATGGTGTCCACCATGAAGAGGCAGCCATGCCCGGCCGCGTCGATCGCGCGGCGCACGGCGGCAACGTCGCTGGTGATGGCGGCGGCCGTATCGGTCTGCACCATCAGGACGGCCTTGATCTCTCCGGCCTTGTCCTGGCGCAGCGCCTCCTCCACCCGGTTCGGGTCGATCGGATGGCGCCAATCGTTCGGGATGGTCCGGCATTCAAGGCCCAGCGCCTGAGCCATGCCGCGCCAGCCCTCGGAGAACTGCCCGACCTCCGGGATCAGCACCGCATCGCCCGGCGAGAGCGTGTTGGCGAGCGCCGCCTCCCACGCACCGTGGCCGTTGGTGTTGTAGAGGAAGACCTGCGCCTCGGTCTCGAAGATCGCGCGCACGTCCTGGAACAGCCGGTCGCACAGCGCGATGAAGTCCGGCCCGGAGAAATCGACCGGCTGGCGGTGCATCGCGTTCAGGATACGCTCGGGCACCGGGGTCGGCCCCGGCACCATCAGGAGTTCCCGCCCCCGTCTGACGGTGGTCATCCCAAATTTCCTTCTCGTCCAGGCGCGCGGACAGGGCCATAAGTACCCCATTCGGGGGCGCGGTCAACGGTGGAAGCGGCGCGCGAACGCGCCCCTCACCCGGCCAGTTGGCGGGCGAGCTGGCCGCGCCCGCTGGGCAGCGCGCTCAAGCCCCCGGCGGCACCGGCGCTGAGGGCGGCAAGCGCGCCGAGCGCCGGCGGCATGACGAGCGCGAGCCAGCCCGGCGCCCAGACCGCATGCAGCCCCTCCTCCGTCAGCCACCAGCCGCCGATCAGGCCCGCGGCCCCGCCGATCAGCGCCGCGATCGCGCCCAAGGTCAGCGCCTCGCCCATGCGGGCGAGCGCGATCTCGTGCCGCGCGGCGCCGACGAGCGTGAAGGCGAGCGCCTCGCGCCTTCGCGATTCGACGTCCGCCGCGACGATCGCGCTCAGGCTGAGCGCGCCGGCCAGCAGCAGGATGCCGGCGATGGCGAGCGAACCGAGGACCGCGCCATCGATCACGCCGCGCACCTGGGCGACGATGCGCCGCACGTCGATCGCGGTCACGTTGGGCGCGATCCGGCCGAGATCGGCGACCAGCCGATCGACCGCCCCGCCGTCGCCCTGCAGGGTGAAGATCCAGGAATGCGGTGCGTCGCGGAACGGCTGCGGCGAGGCGAGCAACAGATATTCCGGCCGGAAGGTGCGATGATACTCCTTGCGGATCGCGACCACGGGCGAGGTGAAGGGCCGGCCCAGCACGCTGTAGGTGATCTCGTCCCCCGGCGTCAGGTCGAAGGCCTGGGCCACATCCTCCTCCGGCGCCAGCACGGGCGGACCCTCACGGCCTGTCTCCCACCAGTCGCCGGCGAGCAGCTCCGCGCCGGTCGGCCCCTCCGACCAGGAGAAGCTGCGGTCGCCTTCGATCACCCAGCGCTTGTCCTCGCGCACCAGCGCCTCCTCGGCCGGGACGCCGTTCACCGCCAGGATGGTGGCCCGCATGAAGGGATTGGCCTGGAGCCCGCCGAGCGCCGGATCCTCGGCCACCCGGTCCTCGAGCCGCGTCACCTGGTCGGGCTGCACGTCGATCAGCACGAGATCGGGCGCCTTGGCCGGAATCTCGCCTTCCAGCGAGCGTTCGAGCGAACTCTGTGCCGCCAGCACGGCGGTCACCCCCGCGATGCCGATGCCGATCGCCAGCGCCTTGATTGCCGACGCGCCGGGCTGCGAGAGCCCCTGCACCACCAAGAGGCCGATGAAGCCCTTGGGCCGGCGTCGCCCGATCGCCCGCGCGCAGACCCAGCCGCCCGCCGCCAACAGCCCGCAGGAGACGAGCAACCCGGCGGCCGCCACCGCGGCGAGGCCCGGGATCGGCAGGCTCGCGACCGCCAGCAGGAGGGCCAGCAGGACCGCCCCCCCGCCGACCAGCGCGTGGCGGGGATGCGGGCTCAACCCCGCCTCGCCGCTGCGCATCGCCTGGCCCGGCGGGGTGCGCGCGGCCGCGGACAGCGCCGCCATCGCCGCGCCGGCGATCCCGATCGACAGGATCGCCGCAGCCTGCAGGCCGGGCACCAGCAGGGCCCAGCCCGACCAGTCGAGATGCAGCCGCTCGCCCAACCGATCCATCAGCGGCACGCTCAGCGCCGTCGCCGCGCCGAAGCCGAGCGCGAGCCCCACGAGCGCCGCCAGCGCCACGATCACCGCATGCAGCGCGATCACGAGCGCCGGCGTCGCGCCGGAGAGGCGGTAGAGCGCGATCGTCCGCGCGCGCCGGCCGATCCAGACCGTCGCCGCCGCCCAGGCGCCGGCAAGCCCGATCGCCAACGCCACGATACCGGCGACGCCGAGGAAGGTCGTCGTGCGCGCAACCGTGCGGCGCACCCGGTCGCCGGCATCCTGCGGGCTTTCCAGCTCCCAGCCTCGGTCGGGGGTCAGGGCGGTCACCGCCTGGCGCAAATCGTCGCGCGCAACGCCGTCCGCGACCTGCAGCCGATAGCGGAAATCGGCGAGCGCCCCGGGGGCCAGCAGGTCCGTTCCCTGCAGCGCGTCGCGCGCGATCAGGACGCGCGGCCCGACCAGGAACCCGCCGGCGGAGAGACGATCCGGCTCCGCCTCGAGCACGGCACGGATCGCGAACCGCTGCGCGCCAACCTTCAGCACATCGCCGACCGCGACCGGCAGGCGGGCTAGAAGCGTTTCTTCCACGACCGCGCCGGGCAGCCCGTCGCGCACGGCCAGCGCTTCATCGAGCACTTCCCCGCCCGAGAGCGCGACGGAGCCGTAAAGCGGATAGGCCGCATCCACGGCCTTGAGTTCGATCGGGGTGCGTGCCGGCCGGTCCTCGCCGTGCCCATCGCCTTCCGCCGGGCGCGCGGTGCTGCGCAGTTCGACGACGCGCGACAGGCGCGCGATCTCCGGCAGCGCGCGCAGTTCCTCGACCGTCTCCGCGGCCAAAGGCTCGTTCACCACCGTGATCGCCAGATCGCCGCCCAGGATGGCGTAGCCGTTGCGCTCCAGCGCGCCGGTCAAGGCGCTGCCCAGCATCCACACGGCCCCCAGGAGAAGCGCCGCAATCGCCGTGCAGGCGATGAAGAGGCGCAGGCCCAGGATGCCGCCCGCCGCCTCGGCGCGCAGCAGGGCCCAGAGCGTGCCGGGATAGAGATCGCGGTCGCGGAAGACGCGCATGGCCCCTACCCTTCCCCGGCTCAGGCCGCCACGCGGCCGGAATCGATCGTCAGGTGCCGGTCGCAACGCTTCGCCAACGCCGGATCGTGGGTCACCAGCACGAGTGCCGCGCCGGTGCGCTTCGTCAGGTCGAACATGGCGTCGACGATGGCGGCGCCGGTCGTCTGGTCCAGGTTGCCGGTCGGCTCGTCGGCCAGGATCAGCCGCGGCTCGGCGATGAAGGCGCGGGCGATGGCGACGCGTTGTTGCTCGCCACCCGATAGCGCGGTCGGTCGGTGGTCCAGTCGATGGTCGAGCCCGACGCGCGCCAGCATCTCGGCCGCGCGCTCGCGCGCGTCCGGTGCACCGGCGAGGACAAGCGGCAGCGCCACGTTCTGCAAGGCGCTCATCGCCGGCACCAAGTGATAGGCCTGGAAGACGACGCCGATGTCGCGCCTGCGCAGGCGCGTGCGTTGGGTCTCGTCGGCGGCGCCCATCTCGAGACCCAGCACCTCGACCCGACCGCCCGTCGGCCGTTCCAGCCCGCCCATCAGGGCGATCAGCGAGGATTTGCCGGAGCCGGACGGACCGGTCACGGCCAGGATCTCGCCCGGGCGGACGGCCATGTCGATGCCCATCAGCACCGGCACTTCGCCCGCGGGCGTCGGGTAGGAAAGGCGGGCGTCGTCGAGGACGGCAATCGGGTCGCTCACGGTGTCTCCGGTCGGGTTCGCGGAAGCAGGGTCGGTCGAAGCGGCGCCATTAACATTTGTGCGCCGCGGCATTTGACAACCCGCCGCACGAGGATTGCGTCTCCGGACGTTGCAGCGGACGGCGTGCGCGGCATACGATACGCTCCAGCTTCGCCTAGGCTGCCTGGGGACATGAGCCGGAGGGGTGAAGCGGGACAGGCTCGGACGAGGGAGGCGCCGCGCGACGATGCTAGAGGGGTTCGACGCGAGCGACATCACGGTCGACGGCGTGCGCCTGCATGTCCGGCAGGGCGGCGAGGGTCCGCCGCTGCTGCTGCTGCACGGCTATCCGCAGACGGGCGCGATGTGGGGCCCGGTCGCCGACGATCTGGCTCGACGCTACCGGGTGGTGATCCCGGACCTGCGCGGCTACGGCCGGTCCGACAAGCCCGAGACCGACGCGGAGCATGCCCCCTATTCCAAGCGGGCCATGGCGGCCGACATGGTCGGGCTGATGGCGGAACTCGGCCATGAGAGGTTCCAGGCCGCCGGCCACGACCGCGGCGGGCGGGTGCTGCATCGGCTGTGCCTCGACCATCCCGACCGGGTCGCGCGCGCGGCCGTCCTCGACATCGTGCCGACGGCCCAGGTCTTCGCGACGACCGACAAGAAGCTGGCGACCGCCTACTATCATTGGTTCTTCCTGATCCAGCCGGCCCCCTTTCCGGAGACGCTGATCGGTCACGATCCCGTTTATTTCCTGCGCCATACGCTGGGGAGCTGGGGCAAGAAGCTCGACTATTTCGACGCCGACGCGCTGGCCGAGTACGAGCGCTGCTTCGCCGACCCCGCCACGATTCACGCGACCTGCGAGGATTACCGCGCCGCCGCGACGATCGATCTGGCGCACGACGCCGCCGATGCCGACGCGCGGGTCGCCTGTCCCCTGCTGGTGCTGTGGGGATCCGACGGGGCGATGGAGCGACTTTACGACGTGCCCGCCTGCTGGGAGAAGGCCGCGCATGACGTGGAGAGCCTGCGGATCGCAGGCGGCCATTTCATCGTCGAGGAGAACCCGGCCGACACGCTCGCCGCTCTCGACGACTTCTTCCAGACCGCGTGAGGGAGGGACCGATGGCCGCTGACGCCGAATTCCAGCAGGAGCGCGAGGATCTGGCAGCCGCCTTCCGCTGGACGGTTCGCCACAACATGCATGAGGGGATCGCGAACCATTTCAGCCTCGCCGTCTCCGACGACGGGCGGCGGTTCCTGCTCAATCCCTATGGCGTCCATTTCAGCCGGATCAAGGCCAGCGACATGCTTCTGCTCGACGCGGACGCGGACCCGGAAGGGCTCGGCGCGCGCGTCGATCCGACCGCGTTCGCGATCCACGGGGCGATCCACCGCAACGTGCCGCAGGCGCGCTGCGTCCTGCATCTGCATCCGAAATACGCGACCGTGCTGGCCTCGCTCGCCGACAGTACGATCCCGCCGATCGACCAGAACACGATGCGTTTCTACGAACGCGTCGCGGTCGACGACGGCTATGACGGCATGGGGCTGGGCGACGAGGCGGAACGGCTCTCCACCACGCTCGGCAACAAGTCGGTGCTGATCATGGGCAATCACGGCGCGATGGTGGTGGCGCCCACCGTCGCGCGGGCCTTCGACGAGATGGTCTATCTGGAACGCGCCTGCGAGACGGTGGTGACCGCCTACATGACGGGCCGACCGCTGCGCGTCGCTAGCCACGCGGTCGCCGCCAAGACGGCGCAGCAATGGGCCGATTATCCGGAGTTCGGAGAGAAGCACTTCGCCGCGCTCCGCGGCATCCTCGACGAGGAAGAGCCGGACTACCGGCACTAGCCGCGCGGCAGCGAGCAAAGCGGAATGAAAACCCGGATACGCAACACCCCGATCGAGGCCACCGAGGATCAGGAAACGCGCGGGGAGACCGACTCCTTCGACGTGATCCAGGAACCGGAACTGCGCGACCTCGCCGCCTACTGGTCCGCCAAGCGCGACGGCGGCGCCTTCCCCACCCGCGACGCCATCGATCCGGTCGACATCCCCTGGGCCTTGAACCGCATCTACATCGCCGACCGGGCCGGGCCGGAGGTCGGATGGCGCTACGTGCTCGCCGGCGACCTGATCGAACAGGCCCTGCGCCGGAACAGCCTGCGCGGCGTCGGGCTCAACGAACTGCTCCCGCGTGAGGCCTTCCAGTCCGTCTGCCGACGCTGGCATCCGGTCTCGGAAGGACGCGCGATCTACATGCGCGGCCAGATCTACAAGGCGGCCGAACGCTACGTCTGGGGCGCGCGGCTACTGCTGCCGCTCTCCGACAACGGCGCGGCGGTCACCGGGCTGATCGGCATGAGCCTTTCCGCCGACGGCGCGCCGACGAGCGACGAGCCGTCCCTCACCCTGTGGTCGATCGGGCTGAACGACCCGTGATCCATCCCTCCGATCGCCCCCTCATAGGAGGGGCGGCACCGCCGAACAGGCCACCACCGGGAAGACCGCCACCATGTCCCTGAAGAACCTGACCGAGCCTGTGGAGCCCGTCGAGGCCCGCATGGAAAGCGTTACGCACCGCATGGCGGACTCGCCCGACGTGATCGAGGAGGCTGAGCTTCGCGACCTTGCCGGCTATTGGGCCGGAAAGCGGCAGGACGGGAACCTGCCGTCGCGGCGCAGCATCGATCCGATCGAGATCGGATGGGCCCTGAACCGGATCTACATCACCGAACGTGTCGAGGATCCGACCCGCTGGCGCTACGTGCTCGCCGGCGAACAGATCGAACAGGCCTTTCGGCGCAACAGCCTGCGCGGCATCGGTCTCGACGAGATCCTGTCGCCTGAGGCCTTCCGCACCGTCTGCCTGCGCTGGCAGCCGCTTGACGAGGGGCGCGCGGTCTATATGCGCGGACAGATCTACAAGGCGGCAGACCGCTACGTCCCCGGGGCGCGACTGATGCTGCCGCTCTCGGATGACGGCGCGCGCGTCACCGGCATGATCGGGATGAGCCTCACCTATTTCGGCGACAGCCCGGTGGCGAACGTCCCCCTGCAGCTCTGGTCGATCGCGCTGTAGCTCGACCGCCCTTCCCCGCCCCCGCCAAATCGCGCTAAACACGGCGACCATGAGCGCCTCGCATCCTTTCCCGCATTCGCCCACCGAACTGATCGTCGACCTCGACGCGCTGGCCGACAATTGGCGGCTGTTGCGCGACCGGGCGGCGGCGGGCGGGGCCTTCGCCACCGCGGTGGTGAAGGCCGACGGCTACGGGCTCGGGATCGAGAAGGTGGCGCCGGCGCTGCACGCAGCGGGCTGCCGGGCCTTCTTCACCGCGCACCTGGACGAGGCGGTGCGCCTGCGTGAGATCCTGCCCGACGCCGAGGTCGAGATCGGCGCCCTCAACGGCCCGATGGCGGGCGAGGAAACGGTCTATCGAGACCACCGGATCGCGCCGACCCTCAACCATCTGGGCCAGGTCGAGCTCTGGCAGCGCTTCTGCCGGGCGGAGGCCGAGCGGCTGCCGGCGAGCCTGCATGTCGATACCGGCATGTGCCGCCTCGGCCTGCCTTGGCAGGAGATCGAGAGGCTGAAGGCCGAGCCCGCACGCCTGGAGGGCATCGCGCTCAGCTATGTGATGAGCCATCTGGTGATCGCGGACACCCCCTCGTCGCCGATCAACCGGCGCCAGGCGGACGATTTCGCGGCGATCTGCGCGCATCTTCCGAAACCGACGCGCGGACGCATGCTGGCCAACAGTTCGGGCTGTTTCCTGGGGTCAGACTGGCTCTTCGACTGCGTGCGCCCGGGGGTCGCGATCTATGGTGGCGCCCCCAATGACGACGGGCCCAATCCGATGAAGCCGGTCGTGACGCTGGAAGCGAAAATCCTGCAAATCCGCGACGTTGACGCCCCTCAGACCGTCGGATACGGTGCCGCGCATCGGGTGGAGGGGCCCGGTCGCGTGGCCACCGTGGCGGTGGGCTACGCGGATGGTTTTCTTCGCACAATCGGCGCCGGCCCGATCGCGGAGCGCGCGGTGGCCCATCTCGGCGGGCGGGAGATCCCGGTGATCGGACGCATTTCCATGGATCTGACGACGCTGGACGTCTCCGCCGCGCCGCAAGCTCGAGTCGGCGACGTGATCGAGATGATCGGCCCGCACAACACGATCGACCGTCTGGCCAAGGCGGCGGGCACCATCGGCTACGAGATCCTGACCTCGCTCGGCAGCCGCTATCGCCGGACCTATCTGGGGGGCGGCGCATGAACCCCTTCCGCCCGGTCGGCCGCGCCTTCCTGAAGTTCCTGGAGACGACCGGCCGCCTGTTCCTGTTCGCGATGACGGGTATCAGCCACTGCGTCCGGCCGCCGATCTATCCGCGCCTGATCGGCCAGCAGATGGTCGATATCGGCTATTACAGCCTGCCGGTCGTCGGCCTGACGACCCTGTTCGCGGGCATGGTTCTGGCGCTGCAGAGCTACACCGGGTTCGCGCGCTTCTCCGCCGAGGGGGCGATCCCGTCGGTCGTGGTGCTCTCGATCACGCGCGAGCTCTCGCCGGTGCTGGCGGGGCTGATGATCGCCGGACGCATCGGGGCCGCGATGGCGGCCGAGCTCGGCACCATGCGGGTGACGGAGCAGATCGACGCGCTCGAGACGCTCTCGACCAACCCCTACAAGTATCTCGTCGCACCGAGACTGCTGGCGGGCGTCACCATGATGCCGCTCCTCGTGCTGGTCGGCGACGTGATGGGCGTCTTCGGCGGCTATGTGGTGAGCGTCTTCAAGCTCGGCTTCAACGCCCAGACCTACATCGTCAACACCTGGAACTTCGTGGAGACGATGGACATCGTCTCCGGTCTGGCGAAGGCGGCCGTCTTCGGTTTCCTGGTGGCGCTGATGGGCTGCTATCACGGCTATATGAGCCGCGGCGGCGCGCAGGGCGTCGGCACGGCGACGACCAACGCGGTGGTCTCCGCCTCGATCCTGATCCTGATCTTCAACTATCTCATCACCGAGATGTTCTTCGCCCAATGAGCGCCCAGACCACGCCCCCGAAAATCCGATTGAGCGGCGTCGAGAAGCGCTTCGGCGAGAAGGAGGTGCTGACCGGCGTCGATCTGACGGTGCGCCCGCAGGAATCGCTGGTCATCATCGGAGGATCGGGCTCGGGCAAGTCGGTGATGCTGAAATGCGTCCTCGGCCTGGTCACGCCCGACGCCGGCGAGATCGAGATCGACGGCCAGCCGGTCACCCGCCTCTCCGGCGCCGACCGGGAGGAGGTCAACGCCAAGATCGGCATGCTGTTCCAGAACGCGGCGCTGTTCGATTCGCTCACCGTCTGGGAGAACGTCGCCTTCGGCCTGATCCAGGGCAAGCGCATGAAGCGCGCGGCGGCGAAGGAGATCGCGATCCAGAAGCTGGCCGATGTCGGCCTGACCGCCGATGTCGGCGCGCTGTCGCCGGCGGAGCTCTCCGGCGGCATGAGGAAGCGCGTCGGCCTCGCCCGCGCGATCGCCGGCGACCCCGACATCATCTTCTTCGACGAGCCGACCACCGGCCTCGACCCGATCATGGGCCACATCATCGACGATCTGATCGTCCATTGCGTGCGCCAGGTGGGGGCGACCGCCGTCTCCATCACCCACGACATGCCGAGCGCGCGGCGCATCTCGGACCGGATGGCGATGCTCTACAAGGGCAAGATCATCTGGGAAGGCCCGACCGCCGAGGTGGACGAGAGCGGCAACGACTATGTCGACCAGTTCATCCACGGCGCCGCCGAAGGCCCTATCCGGATGGAACTGCGCAAGCTCTGAGCCGGTACGTGCCGGCCCATCCGGTCCGGACGGGCACAGGTTTGTTTCACCGGGCCCGGCTAATCCGCCTCTGATCCGTCCCCATCTCTTCCGCACCCGATATGACCGTCGCGGAGGAGGCTCCAGCCATGCCCAACCCCACCGATATCGCCTTCTCGCCCGCCGTGCGCGCGCAGCAGGAAGCGAAAGGATCGGCCAAGGCCTATGCCGGCATGCAGATGGCGGACGAGATATCCGCCGATCTCCGCGCTTTCATCGAGAGCCGCGACAGCGTCTATCTCGCCACCGCCAGCGCCGACGGCCAACCCTACATCCAGCATCGCGGCGGCCCGCCCGGGTTCCTCACCGTGCTCGACGCGCGTACGATCGCGTTCGCGGACTATCGCGGCAACCGCCAGTACGTGACGCTGGGCAACCTGTCGGAGAACCCGAAGGCCTATCTCTTCCTGATGGATTACGAGAACCGCCAGCGCATCAAGATCTGGGGCACGGCGGAGATCTCGGAGGACGACGCCCTGATCGCGAAGCTGATGCCCGAGGGCTATCGCGCGAAGCCGGAGCGCGCGATCCTCTTCCGCGTCGGCGCCTGGGACGCGAACTGCCCGCAGCATATTCCGCGCAAGCTCGACGCCGCGGCGGTCGCCGCCGCGATCGGGACGCGCGACCGGCGGATCGCCGAGCTCGAGGCGGAGCTCGCCCAGCTGCGGCCGGCCGATTGATGACCGCCGGTCACATCTGCGTTCCCGCGCTTGTCATCGCGGCGCACAAGGCCACGTATGGGCGAGCCGACATACGAACGAAGAAGACGACGCAACGAGAGGGATAGACGAACCATGAGCGAAGCCGACCCGACCCAGAACCAGCCGCCCGGCTATGTCCCGCCCACGGTCTGGGAATGGACCGAGGAGAATGGCGGCAAGTTCTCCAAGACCAACCGGCCGATCGCCGGTCCGACGCATGAGAAGGACCTGCCGCGCGGCGACAACCCGCTGCAGCTCCATTCGCTGGCGACGCCCAACGGCGTCAAGGTCACCATCATGCTGGAGGAGCTGCTGGAGCGCGGCCACAAGGGCGCGGAGTACGACGCCTATCTGGTCGATATCGGCGAGGGCGATCAGTTCGGCAGCGGCTTCGTCGCGATCAATCCGAATTCCAAGATCCCGGCGCTGATCGACACCACCACCGATCCCGACACCCGGGTCTTCGAATCCGCCGCGATCCTGCTCTATCTGGCGGAGAAGTTCGGCGACCTCCTGCCCAAGGAGCACCATGCGCGGACCGAGGCGCTCAATTGGCTGTTCTGGCAGATGGGCAGCGCTCCCTATCTCGGCGGCGGCTTCGGGCATTTCTACGCCTATGCCCCCTTCAAGATGAAGTACCCGATCGACCGCTTCGCGATGGAGGCGAAGCGGCAGCTCGACGTGCTCGACCGGCATCTGGCCGAGAACCGATTCATGGCGGGCGAGGAATACTCGATCGCCGACATCGCCATCTGGCCCTGGTACGGCGTCCTGGCGCTCGGCAAGATCTACGAGGATGCGGGCACCTTCCTCGACGTGAAGAGCTACGAGCATGTGCAGCGCTGGACCCGCGAGATCGGCGAACGCCCGGCCGTGATCCGCGGCCGCGCGGTCAACCGCAAATGGGGCGAGGACCACGAGCAGCTGCCCGAGCGCCATTCCGCGGACGACTTCCAGGGCGGCAAGATCGGCGTGCGGATCTGAACCCTAGCGTGCCTCTACCTAGTCCCCTCCCCCTTGATGGGGGAGGGGACTAGGT
>MRWG01001683.1_pt1 | contig 13144 bp, 10 predicted proteins | sample 1013341 | NCBI WGS metagenome assembly MRWG01 (sample SAMN06117577, study PRJNA244670) | biofilm metagenome | biome: Water; feature: Cathode Biofilm; material: Biofilm; isolation source: microbial consortium enriched at the cathode of a solar microbial fuel cell | place: USA: District of Columbia ... | reverse complement strand
TGGAACTGAGAAACGCGTTTCCCTGCGAGTGATTTACAGTGTCCCTGGGTAGTTGCCGCCGAATTCGGCGAATACTGCGCCTACCTTTGTTCGGCCCAGGCGGGCTACATCACCGGGCAGAACTGTCTGATCGACGGCGGCAACTACCCAGGGACACTGTAAATCACTCGCAGGGAAACGCGTTTCTCAGTTCCAGTGCGACGATGACCGCCATCGGTTCCTTGATCCGCTTGCGGAGCTGGCCTTTGGCGCTCAGCCGGCCAATCGCCTCCTGAAGAAACTCGTCCAGGAATCGGGGCGAGATCGGCAGGTCGTCGGGCATGCAGAAATGCAGTTCGGCGCCGGCCGACGTTGCCGGTGCCTGCACCGCCTGGATCCCGTCCATCAGGCCGATGATGTAATAGCGCCAGCGCGCTTCGGCCCCCTTGCTGCCCGATTTTGCTTCCGCGCGAAGTGTCATGTATTCGGCGAGCGTAATGTTGGCGGTTGCGACGCCGGGCATGAGCGTCAGCGTCGCCGCCACGATCGTGATGACGAATTTTTTGCGATACGAAATCAACGGCTCCAGTCCCATGTGGTGAACCCGGCTCATTAGTACATGCCGCAAGGCCCTGACGCCAGAATGACAGGGATTTCCTGCTGTTTTTTAAATGTCACAATTCCCTTCAGTGACATCATCCGTTGCTGGCTGATATCATCGCCGCTGACGAAGCGTGGAATTTGGTGTTTCCGATGGACGAAACGACAGCGCTGGATACGAAAAATGACGGCAAGGCCAGCACCGGCAGGCCCCGAACGGCGGCGAGGTCTGCGGCCGTAGCCGTCAAAGAGCCGCATCTGCTCAACCGCGAATTGTCGTGGCTGTCGTTTAACACGCGCGTTCTCGAGGAAGCCGAGAACACGGCACACCCGCTTCTGGAACGGCTGCGTTTTCTCTCCATTTCCGCTGCCAACCTGGATGAATTCTTCATGGTCCGCGTCGCCGGCCTGCGCGGACAGATCAGGGCCGGCGTAACGCAAGCCAGCGACGACGGCATGACGCCGGCACAGCAGATCGAGGCGATCCAGGATCACGCCCAGAGGCTGATGCACGAACAGCATGCCATATGGGGCCGCCTGCGCAGCGAACTCAGAAGCGCGGGCATCGCCGTTCTCAGCCGCGACGAAGTATCCAAGGAAGATCTCGTCTGGCTCGAACAGCAATTCATGGAACATGTGTTCCCGGTACTGACGCCGCTTGCTGTCGATCCGGCGCACCCGTTCCCGTTCATCCCGAATTTCGGCTTCTCGCTGGTCCTGATGCTGGAGCATCGCGACTTCGACGAATATCTGCGCGCCTTGCTGCCGATCCCGTCGCAGCTCGAGCGTTACGTCCGCCTGCCCGGTCCGGACATCCGCTTCCTGGCGCTCGAAGACTGGGTGCTGCTCTTCATCGACAAGCTTTTCCCCGATTTCAAGCTGGTCGAGAACGGTGCCTTCCGGGTCATCCGCGACAGCGAAATGGAAATCGACGAAGAAGCCGAAGACCTGGTCCGGACCTTCGAGAGCGCGCTCAAACGCCGCCGCCGCGGGTCCGTCATTCGCCTGACCTTCAACGCCGACATGCCACAGCAGCTTCAGGACCTGATCATCGGCGAGATGGGCACGGACTCCGGGGTCGCCATGGCCATGCAAGGCCCGCTCGGTCTCGCCGACACCAAGCAGCTCATCCTGAGCGAACGCCCGGATCTCCTGTTCACGCCGTTCAACGCGCGTTTCCCGGAGCGCATCCGCGACTTCGGCGGCGACGTGTTCGCGGCGATTTCGAAAAAGGACATCATCGTTCATCACCCGTACGAAAGCTTCGACGTAGTCGTGCAGTTCGTGCGCCAGGCAGCGCGCGACCCGGATGTCGTGGCGATCAAGCAGACGCTCTACCGGACATCGAACGACTCACCCATCGTCGCCGCGTTGATCGAAGCGGCCGAGGCCGGGAAGTCCGTAACCGCCATGGTCGAATTGAAGGCGCGGTTCGACGAGGAAGCGAATATCCGCTGGGCCCGCGACCTGGAACGTGCCGGCGCGCAGGTGGTTTACGGCTTCGTCGACAAGAAGATCCACGCCAAGGTCAACCTGATCGTGCGGCGCGAGGGGCATACCCTAAAATCCTACGTGCATTTCGGAACCGGGAATTACCACCCGATCACCGCCAAAATCTATACCGACCTGTCGTTCTTTACCTGCGACCAGGCGCTTTGCCGCGACGCGGCCCGGCTTCTCAACTACATGACCGGTTACGCACAGCCGGCGCAGATGGAAAAACTCTCGTTCTCGCCGATCACGCTCCGCGAGACCCTGGTACGCCTGATCGATATCGAGACCGAGAACGCCAAAGCCGGCAAACCGGCGGGTATCTGGATGAAGATGAACTCTCTGGTCGATCAGGACCTGATCGAGAAATTTTACGAAGCTTCGCAGGCCGGCGTTCAAATCGATTTCGTGATCCGCGGGATCTGCTGCCTGCGACCCGGCATCAAGGGCCTGAGCGAGAACATCCGCGTCAAGAGCATCGTCGGCCGGTTCCTGGAGCATTCCCGAATCTACTGTTTCGCGAACGGGAAAAAGCTCCCGTCCGCCGCCGCGAAAGTCTATATCGCCTCGGCAGATCTGATGCCGCGCAACCTAACCCGGCGGGTCGAAACCCTAGTGCCGATCGAGAACCCGACGGTCCACAAACAGGTTTTGGAAGAGATCATGGTCGCCAACCTGCGCGACCAGGCACAAAGCTGGATTATGAGCCCTGACGGGACTTTCAAGCGGGTCGCCAAGGGCGAAGGCCTGTCGGCGCAAGAGTATTTCATGACCAACCCGAGCCTCTCTGGCCGAGGCTCGGCGCTCAACGTCGGTCAGGAAATTTCACCGAAGGGCAACAGCACTTCAAGCTGACTCGGCCTGCAAAATCCTCCATACATTGACGGTCAAGCCTAAGAACTTAGGATCAGCCTTGTGACTGAAGAAGCTATTCGTCTGCATCCGGATTTATCGACCGTTACGGGCCGTATCGGGATCGTCGATATCGGCTCGAACACGGTACGCCTTGTCGTCTATGACGTGCCCGACCGGATGCCGGTGCCGATGTTCAACGAAAAAGCCGAATGCCGCCTCGTCGAAGGCATGTCCAAGACCGGCACGCTCTCCGATGAAGGCGTCAAGAAGGCATTGAATGCACTGCGGCGTTTCGTGCGGCTGTCGGAGGCCATGGGGGTCGAGAAGCTCGACCTGGTCGCCACCGCCGCCGTCCGCGATGCATCGGACGGATCGGTATTCGTCAAGAAAATCGAAACCGAATTCGACATTCCGGTATCGGTGCTCAGCGGTTCCGAGGAAGCGGAACTCTCCGCGCTCGGTCTGATCGTCGGCGTTCCGGATGCGGACGGCATCCTCGGCGACCTCGGCGGCGGCTCGCTGGATCTGGTCAGGATCGAGCAAGGGGCCTGCAAGACCTACGGCACCATGCCGCTCGGTCACCTGCGTCTTCAGGAAACGTCGGGCGAAGACATGGACAAGGCCCGGGAGATCATCAGCGAGCACTTCGCCAAGACCAAATGGCTGAAGCACGCCAAGGGCAAGAGCCTTTACCTGACGGGCGGCATCATGCGCGCCATCGCGCGCGTGTTTATCGAACAGACCAACTATCCACTGCACGTGGTCGACAATTACACGATCCGCGCCGACGACGCCTTGGGACTATCCCGGCTGCTCGCCGGCCTCAGTCCCGGCACCATGCGGCGTATCTCGTCGATCTCCCCGTCGCGGGTCAAAAGCGTGCCCTATGCGACCGAGGTTCTGGGCAGTCTGATCGAAGTTTCCGATCCAGACACTGTCGTTTTCTCCGGTTTCGGTATGCGCGAGGGTCAGATGCTACAGCATCTGCCCGAAGATATGCGCCATCAGGACCCCCTGCTCGCCGGCGCCGAAACGTTGCAGGAACGCACCGGCCGGTTTTCTCTGAACGGTCACGAAATCGCCAACTGGGTGGCGCCGCTGTTCCCGGACGCCGGCGATGAAGACCGGCGCCGCATCCTCGCATCCTGCCTGCTTTCCGATATCGGCTGGAACGAACACCCCGATTATCGAGCAGAGCATTCGTTTTTCCGCGCGCTTCGCCTGCCCTACGCCGGGCTGTCGCATCCCGACCGGGTGTTTATCGCGGCGACGGTTTTCGTCCGCTACAATGGCGATTCCGGCGCCCCTGTCGTCAGCGACGTGCGCAGTCTCCTGGACCCCGAGCAACTCAACAAGGTCGACGGCATCGGCCGCGCGATCCGCTTGGCGCACACGATTTCCGGCTCGGCCCCGGGCCTTCTGTCGCAAACCAGCCTGGAACGGAAGGACAAGAAACTGATCCTGCACCTGCCCGGCAAGTCGAGCGTGTTTCAGTCGGAAACCGTGGACCGCCGCTTCAGGGGATTGTGTAAGAGCCTCGGGATCAACGGCTCGATTTCGCGGCGCTAGTCCGACGCCTCCGACAAAACCGCCTTTTCGACAATGGCGACCCGGTCGCCGTCGAGTTTCAGGCAAAGCTCACCGCGCCGCAGCCTGAGCGCGTCCTCGCCGAATACGGTCCGGCGCCATCCCTTGATGGCCGGCACGTCGGCGTCTTCGCCGAATGCCGCAATCAGTTCCACGTCCGCGGCGCTTGCCACCAGCTTGGTCGCGACGTCGGCATCGGCGCACTTCATCTTCAGCAGCACCTTGAGCAGATCGGCCGCGGCCGCGGTCCAAGGCGGCAAATCCGGTTTGGCCGGCGGCGTCGGCCATTCCGACTTGGGCGCGTCGGCGCCCTTGCGGATCGCCTTCAAAAGGCTTTCGCCGGCCGAGCCCTCCGCCAGCCGACGCCCCAGCCCGCGAGTCTTGGCAAGGTCGTCGACGGATTTTGGGATGCGGTGCGCAATCTCCAGCAGGGCCTCGTCCCGCAACACGCGGTTGCGCGGCAGATTGCGGTGCTTTGCCTCGCGCTCGCGCCACGCCGCAACGGCTTGCAGCACGGATAGCTGGCGGCCTCGCGCACCGCGCGATTTGATGCGCTTGTAAGCATCCATGGGGTCGACGATGTAGGTCTTCGGGTCCTCGAGAATTTCCATCTCCGCCTTGACCCACGACTGGCGCCCGGAAAGTTCCAGCTTGCCGGCAAGGATCTCGTAGGCCGGGCGCAAGTGCGTCACGTCGGCCAGCGCGTATTTTATCTGCTTGTCGCTGAGCGGGCGCAGTTTCCAGTCCGTGAACCGCGACCCCTTGTCGATCTTGGCGTTGGTGAGCTTGGCGATCAGGTTTTCGTAACCGACCGAATCGCCAAACCCGCAGACCATCGCCGCTACTTGGGTGTCGAATATCGGCTGCGGCAGTTCGCCCGCGAGGTGCAGGAAAATCTCGAGGTCCTGGCGCGCGGCATGGAATACCTTGAGAACCGATGTATCCGCCATCAATTCGAACAATGGCTTCAGATCGATGCCGTCGGCCAGCGTATCCACGGCCTTGGCGTCCTCGGTGCCGCCGAGTTGCACCAGGCACAGTTCCGGCCAGAACGTGCTTTCGCGGATGAACTCCGTATCCACGGTGACATAGGATTCTTCCGCCAGCGCTTTGCAGAAGGCGTGCAGGTCCTCGGTGGTGGTGATGACTTCCGACATGGTGCGAGACGTTACACGACCGCGGGCGGCCCTGAAACCGCTTTGTCAGCCTTCCATGAAAGGGTTGCTTTTGAACGCGTCGAGCGCTTCACCGGCCTCACGTATCCCGGCCAGCCCGGGCCAGGCGCGAAGATCGGCGAACGCCTCGACCTTGGCCGAAAGATGGGTCAGCGCCGCCGTCACGGCAAAATCCGCCTGCGTCAGCGGCTCACCGGTGATCCAGGGAGTCCGTGCCTCGCGCTCGAGGAAATCCAGGCTGTCGCGGATCGCGCGGCGGAAATTCTCGATGAACTCGTCGCTCTGCAGATGCGCCGGCCGGCGCACGGTTTCCACCCGCAACTGGACGGCGCGCTCCGAAACACCCATCGCAATGGTCGCCAATCGCAACACGTTCCGGCGCTCAGGTCCCGTTGCCGGTGTCAGGCGCCGCTCCGGACCGGCAAGCTCGTCCAGGTAATCGACGATCATGGCGCTGTCGACCAGGGTCTCGCCCTCGTCGATGATCAGGGCCGGCACCTTGCCCAGTGGATTGAGCCGCAGCACCTCGTCGCGATCTCCGAAAACCGAGAGGACGTGCCGGTCGAAAGGCATTTCGTAATGGCTCAATGTCGCCGCCACGCGGCGCACGAACGGCGAATCGAGTTGCCCGACGAGTATCATCATGGTGCCGTTACCTTCCGCACGGTGGTTCCACCGGAGTTTAGTGCCGAAATCGTGCCGGCCTCAATCCCCGGCTGAGCAAGCGATTCCGGTCGCCCTATTTAGTCCGCACCGCATTTGTTCGTAGGTCGCTGCCCCTCGTCTTGCGGCATGGTATTCTGCCGCTGCCATGCGCCACGACCGAAAGCTCAGTTCCGTCACCACGATTCGTCCGCGAAAATTGCCGGCGGTCTCGGCGACGGCCTTGCTGTTTCTGCCGCTTGCCGGGCTTGTCGTATTCCGGCGCGACCTGCTCATCTGGCTCGGTGAGCCCACGTGGATTCTCCTTGGCACCATACTCGCCGTCGCGATCGCGCTCACCGCTTTGCGTCTGTTCACGCCGGCACCGTTGATGCGGATTTCGCCGCACGGCATCGAAATTCCGCGCATGATCGCGGCACCGATCCGCTGGTCAGACATCGCCAGGATACAGGCAACGACGCGCCGCAGCGGAACAGGCGATGTTCACGACCGGTTGCTGTTCCATTTCAGACAACCGCAAACTGTCGATTGGCAGTCGTCGAAGCTGCAACGGCTTTTCGGCGACACCCCGCAAGCGGCCATAGCCGTCGATATCGGTATGACCTGGCCGTGCCGTGCGGACGACGTTCGAAGGCTGCTTCACGACGCTGCGCGCACGTACGCGGCTGCACCCGAGGTTCAATCGGCCGCACCGGTCCGCCGGCGCCGCGGAAAAGCCGTTGCCGTTCTGGTCGTGCTTGCAACGGCGGCAATGCCTGTGGCTACGCACATCGCCGACATGGGACTGCCGCGCCAGTTCTCGGAGGCACTGGCGCTATACCGTTCGGGTGACATAGCGGCCGCCATTCCGCGTCTCGAACGGGATGCTCGGGCCGGCGACCGCGAAGCGGCGCATGCCTTGGGCATGCTTTATCTCAACGGCGACGGGGTTACGCGGAACACGGCCATGGCCGCCGGCTGGTTCAACCGCGCCGCGGAGGCCGGGCATACCGAAGCGGCGTATCACCTAGGCAACGCCTACCGGCTCGGGCTCGGCACACCGAAGGATATCGCCTCGGCCCTGACGTGGTACGAGCACGCAGCGGACGGGGGCTCCGCAATCGCCGCCTATACGCTAGGGACGATCTACCGGCTGGGCGATGGCGTCCGGCGCGACTACAGCGAAGCACTCGTCTGGCTGAAACTCGCTGCGGACCGGAAACACGCACCCGCCGAACATGACCTGGGACGCCTCTACCAGGACGGGATCGCGGTGCCGCGTGACGTCGACGCGGCGATGCGCTGGTACAGCCGCGCCGCCGCCAGGGGCCATGCCCCGGCCCGGTACGACTTGGCCCGTCTCATGCTCGACGGCACCCCGCAACAACGCGGCCTCGGCCTCAAATATCTGGCGCAGGCGGCCGAGTCCGGGTTCGCGCCCGCGCAACGCAGACTGGCTGCGGCCCTGTTCAACGGCCAGGGCGTGCCGCGAAACGCTGTCACCGCCTATAAATGGATTTCGCTGGCCGAGCGCACGTGGCCGGCGGCAACCCGCGCCGACCTCGTGCGCGAAAAAGCCAGGATCGCCGCGGCTATCGACGCAGAGCAAATTGAAAAGGCAAAATCTCTTATTCGGGCGTGGCGGCCAAATCGGACGGATTGACCCCACCCGGTCGCGTCAATTCGGCCTTTTACGTATATTACGTATGTACGATCATTCTCACCGCGTTATGTTCGGCACTTAAGTTTTGACCACGATGAGACCGGGGCAGCAATTGCCGCGGTGAGTACAAGTTTCCCCGAGGTGACGATATGGCCGTGCGGCAGATCTTATACGCCAGCCAGGTCCCGAGACCGATTTCCGAGCAAACATGCCGTGAAATACTTAACAGTTCGCGGCGAAACAACGAACGTGACGGTATAAGCGGGCTTCTCGTTTACATCAGTAACGGCACTTTCCTGCAGGTTCTTGAAGGATCCGACGCGGCCGTTGAAGACGCGATGCAACGTATCATTGCCGACATCAGGCATGTCGACATTGCCGTTCTTGTCGACAAGTGGTCTCGGGAATCTCAATTTGCCGAATGGTCGATGGGGTTCAAGACGCTGGAGACCGATGAACTGGCGGATTTAGAAGGCTTCAAGAGCGTCCGGAACGTCGATGACCTGAGCGACCTGTTTAAGGTCCGGGATGAAATTTTCGGTGTCATGCGCGCCATCTATAACGCCAATGCTCGGTTTTAGGTCCTAATCGCTCTTTTGATGGCATGTGACGCGTGCTAAGACCCGCGCCATGCTGAGCATACAAAATATCACCTATCGGATCGCCGGGCGCACGCTTCTTGAGGGGGCGACGTTGAGCGTGGAACGCGGCCAGAAACTGGGGCTGGTCGGCCGCAACGGCACCGGCAAGACGACGCTGTTCCGGTTGATCACGGGTGACGTTCACGCCGACGACGGCGCGATCCAGATGCAGAAAGGCATCCGGCTGGGCCAGGTCGCGCAGGAAGCGCCCGGCGGATCGACAAGCCTGATCGATACGGTGCTGGCGGCCGATGTCGAGCGTGCTGCCCTCCTCAAGGAAGCCGAGACCGCCACGGACCCGGCCCGCATTGCCGAGGTCCACAACCGTCTTGCCGATATCGATGCCGAAAAGGCGCCGGCCCGCGCCGCGCGTATTCTGGCCGGCCTTGGCTTCGACGAAGCAGCGCAGCAGCGGCCCTGTTCGGCCTATTCCGGCGGCTGGCGCATGCGCGTCGCGCTGGCGGCGGCATTGTTCGCACGGCCCGATTTCCTTTTGCTCGACGAACCCACGAACCACCTCGACCTGGAAGCGGCGTTGTGGCTCGAGCAGTATCTGAAATCCTGGAACGGCACATTGCTGGTGATCTCGCACGACCGGCGGTTTCTGAACGAGATCGTCGACGGCATCGTGCATCTGTCGGAACTCAAACTCACCCGATACGCGGGCAACTACGACCGCTTCGAGCGGACCCGCCGCGAAAGACTGGAGCACCAGGCAAAACAGCGCGAAAAGCAGGAAGCGGAACGGGCCCGTATCCAGAGCTTCGTCGACCGATTCCGCGCCAAAGCGACCAAGGCCCGCCAGGCGCAAAGCCGCATCAAGATGCTGGAGCGCATGGAACCGATCGCCGCGGCGATAGAAGACGCATCCATCGCATTCTCGTTCCCGGACATCGACCCGCCGCCCCCGCCGCTGATGGCGATCCAGGACGTTTCCGTCGGCTACGAACCGGAAAAACCGGTGCTCCGGAAGCTCGATCTCCGGATCGATCCGGACGACCGGATCGCTCTGGTCGGCGCCAACGGCAACGGCAAGTCGACACTGGTCAAACTTTTGAGCGACCGCCTCGCGCCCGAGGCCGGCAAGATCGTCAACGCGCCGAAGCGCGAGGTCGGTTATTTCGCGCAGCACCAGGCCGACGAATTGCACCTGGACGAGACACCCTACAATCACGTTGCCCGCGCGCTCCCGGACAAGAAGGAAAGCCAGGTTCGGGCACATCTCGGGCGCTTCGGCTTTTCCGGCGGCAAGGCGGACACTACCGTCAGCGATCTTTCCGGCGGCGAAAAGGCACGACTTCTGTTTTCGTTGATGAGTTGCGCTATCCCCAACATTCTGCTGCTCGACGAACCGACCAACCACCTGGACGTCGACGCCCGCGAGGCGCTGGTACAGGCGCTGAACGAATTCGCCGGCGCAGTGATACTCGTCAGCCATGACGCGCACCTGATCGAACTGGTCGCCGACCGGCTCTGGCTGGTTGCCGACGGCACCTGCAAACCCTACGAAGGGTCGCTCGACGATTACGCCGCCGAACTGCAGGCGGCGCGGCGCGCGCGACGCCAGGCGGCAAAGGACCGTACCGACGGCGAGAACAGCCGCGATAACCGCAAGCAGGCACGCAAGGAACGCGCCGAACAGCGCCAGGCGACCGCCGCGCTCCGCAAGACGATCAAGAACGTGGAAGCGCGAATCGCCAAACTGGAAGCGGAAAGAACGGCGCTTGAGCAGCGCCTCGCCGACCCCGAGGTGTACAACGGCGCCACGCGCGACCTGATGGATTTGCAATTGAAACACGCCAACATCAAGGAAGCGATTGCCGCCGCTGAAGCGGAATGGCTCGAGGCGCAGGAAGCGCTCGAAGGCGCGGCGTGACGCGCCATGCCGGAACCGCCAGCCGATTACCTGGGTAAAACGCATGAACCGGCCCCGGATGCACGCGTGCTGTCGCTGGTGCCGAGCCTCACGGAACTGATGTTCGATCTCGGCCTCGCCGAGAATCTTGTCGGCCGCACGCACTATTGTATTCATCCGGCCGACCGGATCGGCGTCGTGCCGTCCGTCGGCGGCACCAAAAAGATCAAGATGAACAGGGTGCGCGAACTTGCACCGACCCATGCGCTGGTCAACGTCGACGAAAACCCCAGAGAGATGGCGGACGACCTCAGGCGCATGGGCATCGATGTGATCGTCACGCATCCCATGCACCCGGACGATAACCAGTCGCTCTACGCGCTGATCGGGCACGTCTTCGGCGCCGACGCGGCCGCGGCGGAACTTGCCGCACGCTACCGCTCGGCACGCGAAGCGTTTGACACGAACGGCAATTATCCGCCGCTCAACGCGGTCTACCTGATCTGGAAAAACCCGTGGATGGCGATCGATGCCGATACCTACATCGCCCGGACACTGGGCCTCGTCAACTGGCGGGTCGTGACGCCGGGTGCCGATCCGACGCTCGAGGGAGACGCCGCGCGCTATCCGGAAGTGGCGCTCGACGACCTGTCCCTGAAGGATGTCGATCTCGTCCTGTTTTCATCGGAACCCTACACCTTTACGGAGCGGCATCTGGATGAATTCAGGCAGGCGTTTCCTGATCACGCCGGGAAGGCACACCTGATCGATGGCGAGATGACGTCCTGGTACGGTTCGCGGGCGATTCAGGGCCTCACATATCTCAGGAATTTTTGCCGGACGATCGTGCCATGAGCCCCGCCGTTCGCCTATCGCTGCATTTCGGCGGCATGTTCCTGGTGATCGGCATCATGATGCCTTTTTGGCCGGTGTGGCTCTCGTCCAAGGGACTCAGCCCGTCAGAAATCGGCATGGTTATCGCCGCCGGCAGCATCGTCCGTGTTTTCGTGAGCCCAGTAGTCGCGCGCTTATGCGACCGTCTGGGCGAACGCAAACGTCCGATCATCGCATTGTCGATGGGGGCATTTCTGCTGTTCCTGCCGTTTGCGTTGCTGGACAACTTCATTCCGATCCTGATGCTGCAGGCGTGTTTCGCCGGATTGCTAGGTCCGCTGATGCCGTTAAGTGACAGCCTCTCCATGAACGCGGTCCGGAGCCACGGCATCGATTACGGACGGGTGCGTCTCTGGGGGTCGCTGACGTTCATCGTCGGTGCATCCGGCGTCGGATTCTTTTTGAAGGGCGCGGATCCGCATATGATCTGGACCAGCATCGCGGTGGCGATTTTCATTGCCGTCCTGTGCAGCCTGTTTCTACCGGATTTCCGCTCCGCCGCCGCGGACAAGGACACCGCCCCTCTGACCCGGGTGCTGACCGACCGCACGTTTCTGGTGTTCGTCGCGGCAACGGCATGCATTCAGGGTTCGCATGCGCTCTATTACGGGTTTGGGACGCTCAACTGGCTCAGGCTCGGCCTCGGCGAAGGCGTTATCGGGCTGTTGTGGGCGGAGGGCGTTATCGCGGAAGTGATCCTGTTCGTCTTCGCCGCGAACGCGATCCGCCGCATCGGGCCGGCACGGCTGATCGCGCTCGGCGGCCTGGCCTGCCTGATCCGCTGGGCATTAACCGCATACGCCGACGAAATTTTGTTCATCGCGGCGCTGCAACTGCTGCACGCGTTCACATTCGGCGCCGCACACCTGGGTGCCGTCTATTTCATCGCCGACCGGATGCCGGATGAGGTTTCCGCCACGGCACAGACGATCTACGCGCTTCTCGTCTCCGGTCTCGGCATCGGTCTGACGAGTTACGCCTCGGGGCATCTGTACGACGCCTATGCCGGACAGGCCTATCTCGTCATGGCGGTCATGGGCGGGACCGGGATGGTCCTCGCCTGGAGCATCCGCCGCCGCCACTGAGAACGGCGCTATATCGTCGCGACGGGCGTCGCCGGCGACCCGACCGCCCCCGGCAGGTAGAGCGGCGGCGCCGTCAGCAGGAACCGCGACCGCCCGCGTTCGCGGAGCGCCTTGGCAAGCGCGGACAGATACCAGATCTCGCCCAGGTGCACGCCGAGCCGGAACAAGCAGTGACGGTGGATCGGCAACCTGGAACAGCCGCCCTGGGTCTCACCGAAGCCCTGCGAATCCTCGACCGCCATGTTGTCGGAGATCAGCGCGACGACGCCGCTGTCGGTGATCCACTGCAACATCTTGTCGTCGAAACCGTCGAGCACGGCGCCGCTGGAATGCAGTTTTTCCGCATCCGGGTTGCCGCCCATCTCCATGATCATGTCGTCCCAGCCGGTGTGGAACAGGAACATGTCACCCTCCTCGACCTCGATCCCGTCGGCGTCGAGCATGCGCATCAGCTCGTCATAGCCGACGACGACACGGTCCCGGCCATGATGGGCGACCATGTCCAAGAGCACGCCCCGGCCCTGCATGCACGCCTCGGCCATGCCGGCGACGGAAAGATTGCGTGCACCCATACCGGCCGGGTGCTCGGGTCCTAGGATTTCCGCGTCGGCGCGGAACCCGTTGTAATAGACGCGTTCGGGCTCGCCGTCGCCGGCATGGCCGAGGCGTGCATGCAG
>MRWG01001681.1_pt1 | contig 13152 bp, 12 predicted proteins | sample 1013341 | NCBI WGS metagenome assembly MRWG01 (sample SAMN06117577, study PRJNA244670) | biofilm metagenome | biome: Water; feature: Cathode Biofilm; material: Biofilm; isolation source: microbial consortium enriched at the cathode of a solar microbial fuel cell | place: USA: District of Columbia ... | reverse complement strand
AGACCGGTCCTCGTCTTCTAAGAAGGCGGACGCGGCGTCAAAATTCTGTCTTTCCAAACGTAGGGCGGCCGGAAGGCAGCCATGCGCGAAATTCGTGTTACTGGCGGTCTGTGTCGCCAGAATGTCACCGCCGGTTTGCGAGAAACCGGCGGTGACAAAAGATGTTTAGAGCATCGGACCGAAAAGTGGAATCCGGTTTCCACTTTTCCTGAAATGGCTCTAGCGGTTCATGACCGCCTTGTCGGGATTTGGCGGGAAAGCGGGATCGGTTTTCTCGCCGCGCAGCAGTTCCAGGGCTGCCTTGAGCTGCATGTCGTCCTTGGGCTCAGGCGGCACATAGGCGATGGAGCCGGAACCCTCGTCGCTTTCTTCCTCACCCTTGATGTGACCGCGCAGGTCGGACTCGCCCCGGCGCAGGTCCCGGCCCTGTAATTCCTCGGGCAGGGGCTGATCGACCTTGATGTCGGGCGTGATGCCCTTGCCCTGGATCGATTCGCCGGACGGCGTGTAGTAGAGCGCGGTGGTGAGACGCAGAGCGCCGTTCTCGCCGAGCGGGATGATCGTCTGGACCGAGCCCTTGCCGAAGGACTGGGTACCCAGAACCGTCGCACGGCGGTGGTCCTGCAGCGCGCCGGCAACGATTTCCGACGCACTGGCCGAGCCGCCATTGATGAGCACGATGACCGGCTTGCCGTTCAGAACATCGCCGGGCCGCGAATCAAAGCGGGCAATCTCATTGGCCTCGCGGCCGCGGGTGGAGACGATCTCGCCGCGATCCAGGAAGGCGTCGGAGACGCTGACCGCCTGATCAAGCAGGCCGCCCGGATTGAGGCGCAGGTCGAGCACATAGCCCTTGAGCTTGTCGTCGGGCACTTCTTCGCTGATCGTGTCGATGGCGGTCATCAGGTCATCGAAGGTCTTCTCCGTGAAGGAGGTGATCTTCAGATAGCCGACATCCTCTTCGACGCGGTACTTGACCGCCTTCACCTTGATGATGTCGCGCACGATGGTGAGATCGATGGGCTTGTCCGCACCTTCGCGAATGATGGTGAGTTCGATGGGCGTGTTGACCGCGCCGCGCATCTTGTCGACGGCGTCGTTGAGCGACATGCCGCGCACTTCCTCGCCATCGATGGCGGAGATCAGGTCACCGGCCAGAACGCCGGCGCGTGCGGCGGGCGTGTCGTCGATGGGCGCAACCACCTTGACCAGCTCGCTGTCCATGGTGACTTCGATGCCGAGGCCGCCGAACTCGCCCTTGGTCTGCACGCGCATGTCCTTGGCGGCGTCCGCGTCGAGATAGGACGAATGCGGGTCGAGCGAGGTGAGCATGCCGTTGATGGCGCTCTCCACCAGCTTCTTGTCATCCGGCGGGGTCACATACTGGGCGCGCACACGCTCGAAGATGTCGCCGAAGATCGCGAGCTGCCGGTAGGTCTCGGAACCGGCGGCGTTCGCAGAGAAGCCACTCGTACCGTGAAGGAGCGAGACCGCAGATGCGCCCATCAGGGCGCCGGCAAACAATAGCGACAAGTTACGTTTCATTTCCTGTCCTTCCAGAGTGTCCCGGAGCCCACCAGGGTTTAGGATTGATCGGTTTTCCGTTCTTCCTGAACTCCACATACAGCTCCGGTGTGACGTTCTCAGTCCCCGGTCCTGCGATGCTTGCCAGGCGAGCATCCCCCATCATGCCGATTGGTTCGCCCGCCAAAACGGATTGCCCCAGCGTCACGCTTACCTTCTCTAAGCCGGCAAGCACGATATGATAACCGTCGCCGGCGTTGAGTATCAATAGCTGACCATAGGAACGGAACGGTCCCGCGTACAGAACCGTCGCCCCCGCAGGCGCGGTAACGATTGCGCCCGATTGTGTTCTTAGAATGTCGCCCTGAAGGCGCGCCCCGGTGTCGTCATCTTCACCGAATCGCGCTCCGAACTGGCCGGACACGGGCAGGGCCACGCCGCCCGTGCGCTTGGCGAAGGATGCGCCGGCACTTAGCCGGTGTTCCGGCGAAGTCGGCTGATTAAGGCGTCTTGCGCGCTCTGCCTCGGCCTTGCGCAGCGATGCGATCTCGGTTTCCAGCGAGCCGATCAGCTCCTGCAGGCTGGTGGCGCGGGCGGCCAGCGCCTCGGCTTCGCGCTGCTCGGTGGCCATGCGGCTTTCGGCATCCTGCTGCAGGCGCTTCTTTTCATCGAGCAGAAGCGACAGGCGTTTCTTTTCCTCGACCTGTTCGGTCACGGTTTTTTGAAGTTTGTCGCGCTCGCTTTCGATGGATGTGACGATGCGCGAGAGGTCTTTCAGGTCGCCGATGAGGATTTCCGTCTCGACCCGCAGCTCCGGCACGACCGCGCCGAGCAGGATGGCGCTGCGCACGGAGGCGAGCGCATCTTCCGGGCGCACGAGAATTGCCGGTGGCGGGTTCAGGCCCATGCGCTGGAGCGCTGCGAGAACCTCGGCCAGAACGCCGCGGCGCGATTGCAGCGATTCGCGCAGATAGCCTTCCTGATGGCGCAGTTCCGTGAGACGCAGCGAAATGGCGTCGATGTCTTCGCTGAGCTTGCGCTCGGTCTTGGCGGCCTGGATGAGGGCTGCGGTGATGGCCGCATTGTCATCCTTGATGGCGTCGATCTCGGATGCGATTTCGGCGAGGCGCTGTTCGGTCAGCGCCATCTCGCGGTTGATGTCCTGAAATTCGGTCTGCGTCTTGCCATGCTGCGTTTCCAGAACCTCTATGCCGTCCTGCGCCGCGGCGTAGGCGGTCAGGACGCAAAGGCAGGTCGCAGCGGCTGCTGCTGTCCTGATCCTGGAAAAGGGCGGGCGCGGCATGTGCGCTTTCATCATCCTTGGTCTGCTGTTTTCGCGCGGTCGGGAAATCGCATTCGGGCAGTATAGGCGTCGCTTTCTTAAGGAAGCATCAACCATACGGGAATTGCCGCACAATTTTTGGTTGTGTTTTCCCCATTGTCAATGCAGTCGGGTTGCGCCGGCCTACCTGATCGCCGTGCGTCCGTCTGAGCGCCCATCCGGGCGCACCGAATTGTTCGTGGAGCCGTTCAGTCCCGATGATAGGGATGGCCTGAAAGAATGGTGGAAACACGGTAGATCTGTTCGGCCAGCATCACCCGAACGATCTGGTGCGGCCATGTCTGCGCGCCGAACGCGATGGTCCGGTCTGCCATGCGCCGCAACTCGGGATCGTGCCCGTCCGGCCCGCCAATGACGATGGAAAGATGCCGCCGGCCTTCATCACGCAGATCCGCGATGGCCTGGCTCAGTTCCCGGGAGGTGAGGTTCTTGCCGCGTTCGTCGAGCAGGAAGAGCGCCGAGCCTTCCGGGCGCATCTGCGCGATCTTGTGGCTCTCTTCGCGCCGTCTTTCGTCGGTGGATTTGGCGCGGCTTTCAGCGATCTCGCTGACGCCGGAGAATTCAAGCCCGATGGCCGGGCCGCCCTTGGAGAAGCGGTCCAGATAACGGTCCGCCAGATCCCTCTCGGGGCCGGCTTTCATCCGGCCCACGGCGCAAATCCCAATATGCATTCCAGCCTCTCTGCCCGGTGGGCGGAGGAGCCCACAAACGCCGTCAACAAAGACGGCGGTCAGTGAACCGTTTCATCCTCAAGACCGGGCTCAAGACCGGGCTCAAGACCGGGCTCAAGATCGGGCGTCTGCCACATCTTTTCGATGTTGTAGAATTCCCGAACTTCCGGACGGAAGACATGAACGACGATGTCGCCCGTATCGACCAGAACCCAGTCGGCGCTTGCAAGGCCTTCGACCTTTGCATTGCCGCAGCCGGCTTCCTTCAAGGCACGGATCAGGTGATCCGCGACCGCAGCGACGTGTCGATGCGAGCGTCCCGACGCGATGATCATGTGATCGGCGAGCGGGGACTTGCCCTGGATGTCGATGGAGACGATGTTTTCCGCCTTCGAGTCTTCAAGACTCGTGAGGGCTGTTTCAACGGCCTGGGAAACCAGGTTTCGGCTGGCCTCGGCCGGCGAAGGCACGGTGTCGGCCTTCTTCGTGGTTGCTGTTCTCAGTGTCTTTCCTTTCCAATAAGAACAAGCTCACCGTGGACGCATGTCCTACGGTATCCAATAGATAGGCAGAGTCTCCTTACAGTTTCAAGACATCCGCCGATCACATGTTTTGCGAGCTTTGGCGGTTATTGCGCCCCTTTTGCCGCATTTCTGATTGCGGTCGAGGAGAGCGGGGAGCGCGGACCGTGGATGAATGTCCAGGCCGGCGGCTTGCTTCTGGCGAGGATCGGCGCGTCGTCCTCGTCTATGCGGGCATGGTCGAATGTCTTCGCCATGGTGGATGAGAGAAAGGCGAGCGTTGCGCCCGGACGGTCGATCACGGCGATGGGCATGGACTGCGCGATATCGCGCCAGCGCTCCCAGCGATGGAAGTCGCGCAGGCTGTCCGCCCCCATGATCCAGACGAAGTTCACGCCGTGATTGCGCGCCTGAACCAGCTTGATCGTATCCGCCGTGAAGCGGACGCGGTGGCCGGCCTCGAATGCGGTGACCTTCACGCGCGGGTCGGTGGTGCATTTCTCCGAAAGGGCGATCCGTTCGGCAAGAGGTGCGAGTTCGCGATGGCTCTTCAGCGGATTGCCGGGGGTGACGATCCACCAGAGCTGGTCGAGCCGTAACCGCCGCATGGCGATTTCCGCCACCAGCGCATGACCGGCATGGGGCGGGTTGAACGAGCCGCCAAACAGGCCGACCGCCATGCCGCGTTCCACATGCGGCATGCGCAGATAGCGCGCCGGCACCGATGGCGTCGGCGTGCTGATCGTGCTGTTCTCGTCGGACTGCTGCATCGCGAAGCGGCCGCTCAGGGCCGGGTCTGGCCGGAGCCGCGAACGCGATATTTGAACGAGGTGAGCTGTTCGACGCCCACCGGCCCGCGCGCATGCATCTTGCCGGTGGCAATGCCGATTTCCGCGCCCATGCCGAACTCGCCGCCATCGGCGAACTGGGTGGAGGCGTTGTGCAGCAGAATGGCGGAATCGATCTCGTTGAAGAAGCGCTCAACGGCTGCCGCATCTTCCGCGACGATGGCCTCGGTGTGGTGCGAGGACCATCTGCCGATATGGCGGATCGCTTCATCGACCCCGTCGACCAGCTTCACCGAAATGATGGCGTCGAGATATTCCGTGCCCCAGTCCTCTTCGGTCGCGGGTGTTGCCGAAGCAAAGCGGGCGCAGACCTCTTCATCGCCGCGAATGGCGCAGCCGGCTTCTTGCAGCGCGGTCAGAACGGGCGTGAGAAGGCGGTCGGCCGCAGCGCGATCCACCAGCAGCGTTTCAGCCGCGCCGCAGATGCCGGTGCGCCGCATCTTGGCGTTGACGGCGATGGAGACGGCCATGTCGGTGTCGGCCGAGCGGTCGAGGTAAAGGTGGCAGATGCCTTCCAGATGCGAGAACACGGGGACACGCGCATCGCTCTGCACGCGCTCGACGAGGCTGCGCCCGCCGCGGGGCACAATGACGTCGACATTGCCGCCGAGGCCTTTCAGCATCTCGCCAACGGCGGCGCGGTCGGTGACCGGCACGCGCTGGATGGCGTCGGCGGGCAGGCCGGCCTTCTCAAGTCCTTCGACGAGGCAGGCATGGATGGCGGCGGACGAGCGCGCGGAATCGGAACCGCCGCGCAGGATCACCGCATTGCCGGCCTTGAGGCACAGCGCGCCGGCATCGGCGGTCACGTTGGGGCGGCTTTCATAGATGACGCCGATGACGCCGAGCGGCGTGCGCACGCGCTCGATCTGAAGGCCGTTGGGGCGATCCCATGCGGCGATCACGCTGCCGACCGGGTCTTTCAGCGCGGCGATGGCGCGCATGCCCTCTGCAATGGCGGCGATGCGCGCGGGATCCAGCTTCAGCCGGTCGAGGAGGGCAGGCGACAGGCCTGCTTTCTCGCCGCGCGCCATGTCTTCGCGGTTGGCCTCAAGGATCGCCGCCTCATTGCGCGTGAGCGCATCGGCCATGGCTTCCAGCGCGGCGTTCTTCTCGTCTGGCGAGGCGATGGACAACGGGCCGGCGGCGGCGCGGGCGCGCGCACCGAGATCGTTCATCAGCGCGGCGATGTCCGCACTGTCCTGCCTGTTTTCCATCAGCATTCAACCCTCCGCTTTTTCAATCATGTCTGGCTGGCTCTGGCGCACATGCGGCGTCGTGACCAGGTCATCGCGATGCACCATGGCGGTGCGCGCTTCGTATCCGAGCACCTCGGCAATGTCGCCGCTTTTCAGACCGGCGATTTTTACGGCATCGGCGGCATCATAGGCAACCAGTCCACGGGCGACCTCGCGCCCGTCGGGGCCGTGAATGGCAACCGTGTCGCCGCGGGCGAAGCTGCCCGAAACCTGTGTGACGCCAGCCGGCAGAAGCGAGTTTCCGGCGGCAAGCGCCAGAACCGCGCCGGCATCCACGCCGATTGTGCCGGCGGGCTCGAGCTGGCCGGCGATCCATGTCTTGTAGGCGCGCACGGGTGTCGTGCTTGCCCTGAAGAGGGTGGAGCGGGCGTCGCTGTCGATCGCGGCCAGCGGATTGAGCCGTGTGCCCGAGGCGATGATCATGGAGGTGCCGGCCGCCGTGGCGATGCGCCCGGCATCGAGCTTGGTGCGCATGCCGCCGCGCGAAAGCTCGGAAGCAGCAGCGCCCGCCATGGCCTCGATCTGCGGCGTGATGGCGTCGACCACGGGGATGAACTGCGCATCGGGATCGCTGGCCGGCGGCGCGGTGTAGAGCCCGTCCACATCGGAGAGCAGAACCAGAAGGTCAGCGCCAAGCATGGTGGCGACGCGGGCGGCGAGGCGATCATTGTCGCCATAGCGGATCTCGCTGGTGGCGACCGTGTCGTTTTCGTTGATGACGGGCACGACGCCCATCTTGAGAAGGGTGGAGACGGTGGCGCGCACATTGAGATAGCGGCGGCGCTCTTCCGTGTCGCCGAGCGTGACGAGGATCTGGCCCGATTTGAGCCCGCGCTTGCGCAGCTCCTCGTCCCATGCGCCGGCGAGCGCGATCTGTCCCACGGAAGCCGCAGCCTGGCTTTCTTCCAGCTTCAGCGTGCGCCGCTCAATGCCGAGGATGGTGCGGCCAAGCGCGATGGCGCCGGACGATACCACCAGAACCTCAACGCCATCGGCATTGAGATTGGCGATGTCATCGACAAGCGCGGAAAGCCATTCGCGCTTCAAACCCTTCTTGCGGTCCACCAGAAGGGCGGAGCCGATCTTGACCGTGATGCGACGGTGACTGTTGAGCGCGGGGCGGGTCATGGTCTGCCTATTTCTGCCAGCGCTCATCAACCGCATCGGCGTTTTCTTCTTCGGCGCGGGCGTCCTGGATGATCTTCATCAGGGCGCGCAGCACCTCCTGCACGCCTTCGCCGGTGGCGGAAGACAGGAGGAGGGGCGTCTTTCCGCAGGCCTCTGCAAGGGCGGCCTGCTTCTCGGCGCGGGCGTCTTCGTCCAGAAGATCCACCTGGCTGAGCGCGACCACCTCGGTCTTGTCGGTGAGGCCGTGGCCATAGGCGGAAAGCTCGCCGCGAATGGTCTTGTAGACGGCGGCTGGGTCTTCCTCGCGTGCGGAAACGAGATGCAGCAGAACGCGGGTGCGCTCCACATGGCCGAGGAAGCGGTCGCCAATGCCGACGCCCGCATGCGCGCCCTCGATCAGGCCGGGGATGTCGGCCATGACGAATTCGCGCGCGTCGATGCGCACCACGCCGAGATTGGGGTGCAGCGTTGTGAACGGATAGTCGGCGATCTTCGGTTTGGCTGCCGTGACGGTGGCCAGGAAGGTGGACTTGCCGGCATTGGGCAGGCCGACGAGCCCGGCATCGGCGATGAGCTTGAGACGCAGCCAGATCCACGCTTCCTCACCCGGCAGGCCGGGATTGGCCCGGCGCGGCGCCTGGTTGGTGGAGGATTTGAAGTGCTGGTTGCCGAAGCCGCCATTGCCGCCGCTGGCCAGCCTGAAGCGCTGGCCGATCTCGGTCAGATCGCAGATCAGCGTTTCATTGTCTTCCTCGAAGACCTGGGTGCCGGCCGGCACTTTGAGGATGGCGTCGCCGCCCTTTGCGCCGGTGCGGTTGCGGCCCATGCCGTGCACGCCGGTCTGGGCCTTGAAATGCTGCTGATAGCGATAGTCGATGAGCGTGTTGAGACCCTGAACGGCCTCCACCCAGACATCGCCGCCACGCCCGCCATCGCCGCCATCGGGACCGCCGAACTCGATATATTTCTCGCGTCGGAACGAAACGGAACCCGCGCCGCCATCGCCGGAGCGGATATAGACTTTGGCCTGATCGAGAAATTTCATGGTTTTGGACCGTCTTTCCGTAACGTTGCGCTGAACCGTCTACAGCATTGCGCGCTGAAGTGCGAGAGCAGACAGGGCGCGCGTGCCTGCCTGCTCTCGTCTCAATTTCTCAAGCGCCCCAGCTTCTGAGGCTGACCCAGGTGCGGCGGTCGAGCTGGTAGCGCTCGACGGGCACCCGGCCGGCCACCACGGAATCCATCATGCCCTGACCGGCAAACTGGAAGCCGCATTTGTGAATGACGCGGCGCGAGGCGGTGTTGGTGACGCGGCAGGAAACATTGAGCCGGTCGATATCCGTGGCGCGGAAGGCGAGGTCCACCAGGGCGTGGGCCGCTTCCGTTGCGTAGCCGCGCCCCCAGTAGGGTTCGCCGATCCAGTATCCCATCTCAAGACCGTGGGCGCGGTTTTCCAGGCCCGCGCAGCCGATGAAGGCGCCGCTTTCGGACAGGGTGATGGCATAGGTGCAGCCGCTGATCGCGCCGGCGCGGATGCTGGACAGAAAACTGTGTGCGTCGGCAACGCGATAGGGATTGGGCATCTGGCCGAGCATTTCGGCCAGATGCCGGTTGTTGGCGAGTTCCACCAGCTCGGTCACATCGTCATCGCGCGGGATGCGCAGGACGAGGCGTTCCGTGACCAGAACGGGACAATCTATGCTGACGCTGGGACTTTCACCCTCGATGTCTTCACTTTCGGCGACCATTTTTTCCTCCGGACAATAGAAAAGGGGAGATGGCGACCCATCTCCCCTTTTTGAACCTATTTCCGGAATGTCCAGACACCGGTCCCCGAGATGGGTCGCCGGTGTTTGGTGCGCGGACCGGCTATTCCGCGGCTTCCAGAATTGGGTTTACAGATACGTACGTTCGGCCGTTTGCCTTCTTGGCAAAGGACACGGAACCAGCCTCAAGCGCAAAAATCGTATGATCTTTGCCCATGCCGACATTGGTGCCGGGATGCCATTTCGTGCCGCGCTGACGGATGATGATGTTGCCGGCGCGAACCTGCTCGCCGCCGAACTTCTTCACACCAAGGCGTTTGGACTCGGAATCGCGACCGTTGCGCGACGAACCACCAGCTTTTTTGTGTGCCATTTCGCTTGCTCCTTTGCGCCCTTGAGAGCGCTCGTATTCCTATTGCGCCGTCAGGCGCCCGATTTCAACCCTGCGGCGATTATTTCGCCAGTTCTGCGGCCTGCTCGCGCCAGTCCTTGATCTGGTCGGCGCTGAACGGCATGGCCTCATCGATGCGCACCACGTCCTCGTCGGTGAGGGCGGCCACCTGAGCGTAGGTGGTGATGCCCTGCTCGGCGAGCTGGCCGGCTGCGACCGGGCCGATGCCCTTGATCTTCGTCAGATCGTCGGGCTCGCCTGCCGGAGCGGTGAAGAGCGGCGCTGCCGCTGCGGGCGCTTCCGTCTTTGCTTCGGCCTTCTTCGGCGCGGCTTCTTTCTTGGCGGCTGCCTTCTTCGACGGCTTCGCACCGCCCGTCAGGATCTCGGAGATCCGCACGGTGGTCAGAAGCTGACGATGACCGCGCTTGCGGCGCGAATTCTGGCGGCGACGCTTCTTGAACGCGATGACCTTCTTGCCGCGGCCCTGCTCGACCACTTCGGCAGCCACGCTGGCGCCTTCAACGAGCGGCGCGCCGAACGCGACGTCTTCGCCCTCGCCAACGGCGAGAACGTCTGCAAACTGAATGATCTCACCGGGCTCGCCGGCGATGAGTTCGACCTGAAGCAGGTCGTTGGCGGAAACGCGGTACTGCTTGCCGCCGGTTTTAATGACTGCGAACATCTTTTTTCCTTTCGGTGTCCGGTCCGGCTTTGGTCCACGACTTTGTGGCCTGCCGTCTTTTTGTCAGTCCTGAGGGTTAAACGCCATGCGGCGCAGGGCTTTCCCACGTCGCAGGACGCGTGTCCATAACGGAAGCTTGCCACAAGGTCAAGTTGACGGGTTGAAAATGCCGCAGATTGGCTCTTGTGTCGGAGGCGATGACCGGTTATCTAGTGCGCCGCGCTGGCAACAGCAGACCAGCATCTCGCGGAGAGGTGGCTGAGTGGTTGAAAGCACCGCACTCGAAATGCGGCATACTCGCAAGGGTATCGGGGGTTCGAATCCCTCCCTCTCCGCCATACATCGCTGATGCCCTTCGGGGCGCGATGGCTATCATTGACTACCATACCGCCTTCAAGTGATGCAGAGCGCTGGGGTTCCTGCCCTGCACACGGTTTTTGTTGAAGTATGAGGGTAACCGCTGTCGGCCTCATCTCTGTCATCTCTGTCATCTCTGTCATCTCATGATCGCTGATGGCCTCTTAGTGCTGCCGTTCCCAGAGTGCTCATCTATCGACGCACGCAGTGCCGGAAGCGGGCTACCGGGTTTCGGCCCAATGCTGCCACTCGGGAGCGCCAAAATGCTGCTGGGCAGCTTCCGCAAACCGGACTTTGGTCCGCGAGCGCACCACAGGGTTCCAAGGTAGGCAAATCTATTGGCAGCGCAACTCTTTCTGTCTAGTGTCATGGGGAAAGCAAAGCGAACGAATGTCGAGCATAATGCAGGTAGTTTCCATGTTGCGTAGTCGCGTTGAAAGTGACGAGGACAAGTTCCTCGCGATCGCCTTGCAAGTTGCCTCCGCCGGAAGATGTCCAAATTGATGTTGGAACATGAGTTTCCGCTTTGCCCGGGTGTCTGTTGGAGTCTTGCTCCTGTGGGGAACGAACTGTTTTCGCCCTGATCAGTGGGTTCAGTAAGTAGCTTAGATTGCTCAGAGTGTCGCTCAACGAGTTGCTACCCACTCAATGTTAGGGTTTTAGTTCGGAATAGCATTGCCTATATTCGACTTAATTTTTTTGGGTTTGGGGAGGCGAAATCAAAATTGAAGACAACTAAGATTACTAGCGTAACTGAATTCATATCAAAGGCACTAAAGTGGAAGCACGACGGCCGTTCTCCTGCCGCTTTCCGGGGGCAGAAGTTTCACAAATGGTCTACTTTGCCAAAGATTTTCAGGCCTGATCTCGGAATCTCAAGGCAAGAGCACAAGCTAGTTCGAGAAATTTCAGCTCTTCATCCAGATGAGTTTGCAAGCGACGCGACTTCTTTTGAGCGCCTCGTTCGGATGCAGCATTACGGCCTTCCGACGCGCCTTCTTGATGTAACTCAGAACCCTTTGGTTGCCCTTTGGTTTGCTTCTGAAGAATGCAGCGCTAAAGAGGCGGGCCCAGATTCGGATGAGGACGAATTTGTAGATGGAAAGGTTCAGGCTTTTTTTGTTCCAGAGAGTCGAGATACTTACTTTGACAGCGATCGTGTGAGTTTGTTGGCCAATATGGCTTGGCTAGATTCTGGAAACAAAGAAGAAATTTGGGAGCGCATCGATGATGATACAGATGGCTTCAATCAACATCCAGCGGTTGATAAGCTATTCTATCAAGTTTCGTTGGAGCGCCCCTCTTTTCGCCCTGGCATGATTGATCCCAATGACCTCAAGCTTTCTCTATTTGTTCGCCCAAAGTTGAGCAATAAGAGAATACTGGCACAGTTCGGGGCCTTTGTTATTTTCGGAAGGGAGCCGCCTTTCCGGAAAGAAAGGGCGCAAGTCGACGAAGAAATCAACATGAACGTCAGACGGTACCTCATTCCAGCAGAACATAAAGAAAGGATCCGCGATGAGCTTGCGCGCCTCGGCATACACGCCAATACACTATTCCCGGAAATCGAAAGCACAGCGAAAGTTTTGACCAAAAGATTTAAAGAGATCTGATATTAGGTAGCCCATTTTTGGACGATGTATATCAATACATACTTGTATTACGCGGCTCGACTTTTCAAAATAATCGATGCGTCTTTGCAGATTGGGGAGACTATGTTCCATCTTCTGGGCCGGGAAGTAGCGTAGTTCGGCCGATTTCCTTTCGCCCTAAATTATCGGCAAGTTGCGGCGCGCTGATGTCGGCTCTCCGCCCATAGGAGTCGTTCGCACTTCTATTAATTTGGAAGAGCGCGGCCCAGGTTTCGCTTTCCGCCTCTCCGTCAGTCCACCTAAACACCCACCGCCCCCTCGACAAAGCTCCAGAGCGCGTCCTCGCCGGCCTGCGGCTTTTCTTCCAGCAGGGTTCTGAGTGCGCGGCCTTCGATGACATCCAGAAGGAGGCGGGCGGTTTCTTTTGGGGTGTCGAAGGGGCGGAACGCGCCGCTCTTGGAGCCGCAGGCGAGCAGGTCGGCCAGGGCCGCTACAAGCGCTGCGCGGTTGTCGGAGAAAAGAGCGGCGATCCGGGGCGCGCGGATGGCTTCTGACAATATTTCCAGACCAAGCACCGCATTCTCCGGGCGTGACGCATAGGCGGCGTAGTCGGTGACGAAGCGTCTGAGCGTTGCCTGCGGATCGCGCCCTTCGGTCAAAATCGTGCAGAATGGCCGAAGCTCATCGGCTTCGAGCCGCGCGATCTCGGCCAGAACGGCCTCTTTTCCCGAAAAGTGATTGTAGAGATTGCCAAGGCTGATGCCGGCGCGGCGGGCAATGTCGCGCACGCCTGTCTGGTGATAGCCGGCTTCCAGAAAACAGGCCAGCGCGGCCTCCACGATCTGCAGCCTGCGCGGATGTGCGGCGGGTTTTGTCTTCTCGGCCATCTTGCAGTCCCGGCTTTTGATCTCTAAATGAACGAACGACCGTTCATATTGGTGGATGACGGGGGGCGAGGCAAGGGATCCGGGGCGATAGCCACAGGATTTCGGCGGTGCATCGGTTTCAGACAGGCTGGAGAAAGCGGTGATGGGTCTTCTGGGTTTGTGGCGGCGGGGCGCAGGGGTGGCG
>MRWG01001680.1_pt1 | contig 13159 bp, 9 predicted proteins | sample 1013341 | NCBI WGS metagenome assembly MRWG01 (sample SAMN06117577, study PRJNA244670) | biofilm metagenome | biome: Water; feature: Cathode Biofilm; material: Biofilm; isolation source: microbial consortium enriched at the cathode of a solar microbial fuel cell | place: USA: District of Columbia ... | reverse complement strand
ACCTGGCTGATCGCCCGGGGCTTCGGCTACCGGCAGCTGTTCTGGATCACCGGCACCCTGGCGTTCTTCATCTCGCCGGTGGCCGACAACCTGACCACGGCACTGCTGATGTGCGCCGTGGTGCTGGCAGTCGCCGCGGGCAACGGCCGATTCGTGCTGCTGGCGGCCATCAACATCGTGGTGGCGGCCAATGCCGGCGGTGCGTTCAGTCCGTTCGGCGACATCACCACCCTGATGGTGTGGCAGAAGGATGTTCAGACGGCCCAGGGCGGCGTGGAGTTCTGGTCGTTTTTCGCGCTGTTCGTGCCTGCCCTGGTGAACTGGCTCGTGCCCGCGGCGATCATGAGCTTCGCGGTGCCGGACGAGCGGCCCGGCGGCGCCCGCGATTGGGTGCACATGAAGCGCGGTGCCAAACGCATCGTCGCGCTGTTCCTGCTGACCATCGTCACCGCCGTCAGCTTCCACAATTTCCTGCAGCTCCCGCCCGTGGTGGGCATGCTCACGGGGCTCGCGTACCTGCAGATCTTCGGCTTCTATCTGCGCAAGACGTCCCATCGGGATCACCATGGCAAGGTGGAAGACTCGGCGGCCGAAGCCGAGCTGGGTTCGCCGGTGGCCTTCGACGTGTTCAACAACGTCGCCCGGGCCGAGTGGGACACCCTGCTGTTCTTCTACGGCGTGGTGCTGTGCGTCGGCGGACTCGGCTTCATCGGCTACCTCACGGTGGCCTCGGAGCTGATGTACGGCGGGTGGGGCGCGACTCAGGCGAACATCGCCGTGGGTCTGCTGTCCGCCGTCGTCGACAACATTCCGGTCATGTTCGCCGTGCTGACCATGATGCCGGACATGTCGCTGGGGCAGTGGCTGCTGGTGACCCTGACCGCCGGCGTCGGCGGCTCGCTGCTGTCCATCGGGTCCGCCGCTGGGGTCGCCCTGATGGGGCAGGCCCGCGGACACTACACGTTCTTCGGCCACCTCAAGTGGACGCCGGTGATCGCCCTGGGGTACGCGGCCAGCATCGCCTGTCACATGTTCCTCAACGCGGCTGCCTTCGGCTGAGCCGTATGGCGGCCGCAGGCCGCACGCCGCCGGCGTGTGGCCCGGCCCGCACTGGCCTATAATTCCGCGCCATGACCGCCGACCGCGCCGACACCCGGCGCCGGCGCCGCGTCGAGTCGCTGCTGCGACGGGCGCTGCCGCCGGCGTCCCTGGTCACCGACCCCCGGGCCCGCAGGGCCTTCGAGACCGACGGTCTCACCGCCATCCGTGAGCTGCCCTGGCTGGTCGCCCTGCCGGAAACCGAAGCGCAGGTGCTGGACGTGCTGCGGATCTGCCGGGAGCACGACGTTCCGGTGGTGCCTCGCGGTGCCGGCACCGGGCTGTCCGGCGGCGCGCGGCCTTCCGCGGATGGTCTGGTGCTGGGACTGTCCAAGATGGCCGACATTCTCGAGATCGATCTGGACAACCTGGTGGCCCGGGTTCAGCCCGGGGTGCGCAACCTCGCGATCAGCGAAGCGGTCGCAGAGCACGGCCTGTACTACGCGCCGGACCCGTCGTCGCAGATCGCCTGCAGCATCGGCGGCAACGTGGCGGAAAACTCCGGCGGGGTGCATTGCCTCAAGTACGGCCTGACGGTGCACAACGTGCTCGGCGTGCGCCTCGCCACCGTCGACGGTGAGGTGCTCACGCTCGGCGGCAAGGTCGCCGAGGGGCCGGGCTACGATCTGCTGGCGCTGATCATGGGTTCGGAGGGCATGCTGGGCGTGGTGACCGAGGTGACCGTGCGCCTGCTGCCGTCGCCGCCGGACAAGCGCGTGCTGCTCGCGCCTTTCGCGGACGTGGGGGCTGCTGCCGATGCCGTGGGCGCGATCATCGCGGAAGGTATCGTGCCGGCGGGACTCGAGATGATGGACGCGCCGGCCATCCGTGCGGCAGAGGCCTTCGTTCACGCCGGCTACCCCACGGACGCGGCCGCGATTCTACTGTGCGAGCTCGACGGCGTGGCCGAGGAGGTGGCGTCGGACCTGGCTCGGGTCACCCGCGTGCTGAACGCCCATGGCGCCGGCGAAATCAGGGTGGCGGCGTCGCCGGAGGATCAGGCCCGGCTGTGGCTCGGTCGCAAGGCCGCCTTCCCGGCGGTGGGCCGGATCGCCCCGGACTACTACTGCATGGACGGCACCATTCCGCGGGCCCATCTGGCCGACGTGCTCGACCGCATCGCGCGGATGGCGGAGGCGCACGGTCTGGCCGTGGCCAACGTGTTCCACGCCGGGGACGGCAACCTGCATCCGCTCATTCTCTACGACGCCAACGAGCCGGGGCAGCTCGAGCAGGCGGAGGCCCTCGGGGCGCGGATTCTCGAGCTGTGCGTGGCCGTCGGCGGCACGGTGACCGGCGAGCACGGCGTGGGCGTCGAGAAGCTCGACACCATGTGTCGTCAGTTCGATGCGCAGACGCTCGCTCAGATGCATGCGGTCAAAGCGGCCTTCGACCCCGACGGCCTGCTCAATCCCGGCAAGGCCGTCCCGGAGCTCGCCCGCTGCGCCGAGCTCGGCGGCATGCACGTACACGGCGGACGCCTGCCGTTTCCCCATCTGCCGAGGTTCTGAGTGCGCGGCGACGTCGACCAGGCCGATGCGCTCTGCGATGCCGTGCGGCGGGCCGCGGCGGCGGGCACGGCCGTGCGCATCGTCGGCAACGGCAGCAAGTCGTCCCTGACCTCCGGTGCCCCCGAGGCCGGGGGGACACCGGCGGAGCTGCTGTCCGTGTCCGAGCACGTCGGCATTCTCGACTACCGGCCCGAGGAACTGGTGGTGACGGCCCGGGCAGGTACACCGCTCAAGACGCTGGAACGGGTGCTCGCCGGAGCCGGCCAGTATCTGCCGTTCGAGCCGCCGCGGCTCCACGGCGGGGGCACCATCGGTGGGGCTGTGGCCTGCGGTCTGTCGGGGCCGGGGCGACCCTGGCGCGGAGCGGTGCGGGATGCGGTGCTGGGCGTCGAGCTGGTGAACGGCCGGGGCGAGCGGCTGCGGTTCGGCGGTCAGGTCATGAAGAACGTCGCCGGCTATGATCTGTCGCGACTCCAGGCGGGGGCGTTCGGCACTTTCGGCCTGATGCTGGCGGTCAGCCTGAAGGTGCTGCCGGTGCCGGAGTCGGAGCAGAGTCTGGTGCTCGAGCTGGCTCCGGATGAGGCGCTGGCCCGCAGTCGGCAATGGGCCCGCCGACCGCTGCCGCTGTCGGGTCTGTGCTGGGTCGACGGCCTGCTGCACGTGCGGCTGTCCGGCGCCGCCAGCGCGGTGGCCGCGGCGGCAGCCGAAGTCGGCGGCGATCCCGATCCGCTGCCGGCCTTCTGGCAGGAGCTGCGCGACCTGCGGCTGCCGTTCCACTCCGGGCCCGGTGTCTGGCGGTGCGTGCTGCCGCCGGCGGCGCCCGAGCCACTGGCTGACTGTCTGGTCAACTGGGGTGGCGCCGAACGCTGGTGGCTGCCGCCGCCGGATGCACCCCGCGCCCGCGCTGCTCTGGCGGCCGCCGGCGGTCACGGCCGACCTTTCGACGGCAGCTACGGCCACCGGGCGACTGGCCCCATGTCGCCCCTGGAGCGCCGTTTCTCCGAGCGCCTTCGGGCGGCCTTCGATCCCGAGCGCCGGTTCAATCCCGAGCTGACGACGGCTCCGGAGGCGGCAGATGCGGACTGACCTGCCGCAAGCGCTGCTGGCCACGGATGCCGGCGCCCGCGCGGATGGGATTCTGAGAAGCTGCGTACACTGCGGTTTCTGCAATGCCACCTGTCCTACCTACCAGCTTCTCGGGGACGAGCTCGACGGCCCGCGTGGCCGGATCTATCTGATCAAGGACATGCTGGAGTCCGGCACCGCGGATGCGGTCGTGCAGACCCATCTCGACCGATGCCTGACCTGCCGGGCCTGTGAGACCACCTGTCCCAGCGGCGTACGCTACGGCGAGCTGCTGGAGATCGGCCGGGATCACCTGGAGACCCTGCGTCCCCGGCGGGGTCTGGACCGCTGGCTGCGGACCTGGCTGCTGCGGGTGGTGCCGCACCGACGCCGGCTGCGCCGCTGGCTGCGCCTGGGCCGGGCATTCCGCTGGCTGCTGCCGTCGAGCCTCGCCATGCGGGTACCGCCGCTGCCGCGCCGCCGTGGGGCCGCCGTCCCCGATGTGCCGGCGGACCGCCGCGTGCTGATTCTCGACGGGTGTGTCCAGAGCGTGTCCACGCCGCAGGTGAACCAGGCGCTGGTCCGGCTGCTGGCCGTCCGCGGCATCCGTGCCGAAGCCGCCCCGGGAGAAGGCTGCTGTGGCGCCCTGGCCCTGCACCTCGGGGAAACCGCCCGGGCGCAGGCGACCATGCGGGCCAACCTGCGTGCCCTGGCGGCTGCCGCCGACGGTACCGAGGCGGTCGTATCCACGGCCAGCGGCTGCGGCGTGACGGTCAAGGACTACGGTCGGCTGCTGCCGGAAGACGAGGCGGCCCGGCGGATCGCCGGCATGACCCTGGATGCCGCCGAGTTCCTGCACGGCCTCGACACCACCTGGACCCGCGCCGGTGACCATCGCCGGGTCGCCTGGCAGGCGCCGTGCACGCTGCAGCACGGCCAGCGGGCGGCCGGGCTGGTGGAGGACCTGCTGCGCCGGGCCGGCTACGAGCTGGTGCCGGTGGCAGAGCCGCACCTGTGCTGCGGTTCCGCGGGCACCTACTCGATGCTGCAGCCGGCGCTGTCTGGACGGCTCAAACGCCGCAAGCTCGATCGTCTGGAAGCGGCTGCGCCGGACGTGATCGCGACGGCCAACGCGGGTTGTCAGCTTCATCTGGCCAGCGAGTCGTCGGTGCCCGTGGTGCACTGGCTGGACCTGCTGCAGTGAGGGCGCGGTGACCGGCGGCGCCGTCGCGGGCCGTCTGCCGGAGCGCCTGGATACGCCGCGCCTGGTGTTGCGGGCGCGTCTCAGCCGCGATAGGTGCGCCAGCGTTCGCGGATACGCTCCGCCGCCTCGGCCTGACCCTGGGCTTCCTTGGCATCCGCTACCAGCAGCCACGCTTCGCGGCGGCCGTCGTCACGCTCGCGGTCGCTCCCGCCGGATAGCGCGATGGCTTTCTGGGCGAGCTGCTCTGCCCGGGCGGGTTGGCCGGCCTGGAGCTGCAGACGGGCGAGCTGAAGCCACAGCGTCGCGTCCCGGGGATTCAGCCGGATGGCCCGTTCCACGTAGGCGATCGCACCGGACAGATCACCGCTGTCCGCCGACCGCTGACTCTGGCGCAGCAGGGCCAGGGTGGGCGCCTCGGTATTGCTCGCCGGTCTTGCCGGCGGTGCCGGCTCGGCGACGGGGGGTGGCGTTTCCGACGCCGGCGGCGGGGCGGTTTCCCCGGGCGGTGTGCGGTCCGTCGGCGCCTGGGGCGGATAGCCGGTGGCGCAGCCGGCGGTCAGCGCAGTGGCGATCAGGCCCGTCAGCAGCAGGCGCGACGCGGCCCCGTTCGTATTGCAGCGAGTCAGCGGTTGTCGAACCAAGAACGTACCCGGTCACCGAGTGAGCGGAGGTTGATACCACAGCCCGGCTTGCTCCGCAAAACGGCATCGTCGGGTACCGGCACGCGCACGACCTCGGCGCAGCCGTCGTTGGCGAGCAGGCCGGTGTCGTACTCGATGGTGGCGAGATCGTCGCCGTCGGTCCGCAGGATCGGCCGCACGCCCAGATGCGTCATGATCCCATCCCATACCTTGAGCGCACCACTGGCGCCGGTGAGTCCCGCCGGCTGGTTGTCGTCCCGGCCCACCCAGACGACGGCCAGGTGGGTGTCGTCGTAGCCGGCGAACCAGCTGTCCCGGTAGTCGTCGGAGGTGCCGGTCTTGCCGGCGGTGCCGGCGCGGGAGAAACGCGACGATTTGCCGGTGCCGAGCCGCATCACCGCTTCCAGCGCCTGGCCCAGGGCGGCGGCATCCTCGGGACGGATCCGCTGATCGACGGCCAGGTTAGGCTGCGATACCGGCGCGCCGCTCTCGTCCAGCACGGCGATGACGCCGTGGGGGGTCGACTGAAATCCGCCGCTGGCGAAGGTGCCGTACAGGGCGGCGACGTCCAGCGGCGTCATGGCCTCGGCACCGAGCAGCAGGGACGGGAAGGGGTTGTCCGGGGCCGTGCCGGTCAGCGCTGCCAGGCGGTCCGCCACGGTATCCACACCGAGGGTCATGCCCAGATTGACGGTGGCGAGGTTGAGCGAGTCGCCGAGCCCGCGCACCAGCGGGACGTCGCCGTGCACCTCGTCGTCGAAGTTGGTCGGAGACCAGACCCGTCCGCTCTGCTCGAGCCGCACCGGCGCATCGGCGATGGGACTGGCCAGGTGCCAGCCGCGCTCCAGGGCGGTGAGGTACACCACCGGCTTGATCAGCGAGCCGATGGGCCGGCGTGCGTCCAGGGCGCGGTTGAACCCATCGAAGCCGGCGGTGCGCCCTCCGGCGACCGCGAGTACGTCGCCGGTCTGATTGGCCGTCACCACCACCGCGCCCTGGAGGGTCCCGTCTGCCATGTCCCGACCGCGCTCCAGGTCCGAGAGCGTGTCGGACAGGGCGCGCTCGACGGCGTCCTGAACCTTCGGCTGCAGGGTGGTGAAGATGCGCAGACCGGTGGTGGCCAGATCGCCTTCCGCGTACCGGTCGGTCAGTTCCTTGCGTACCAGGTCCAGAAACGCCGGATGGTAGGCGCCGCCGGTGCGGGTGCCACGCACCACCTCCAGCGGTCTGTCGACGCTGCTGGCATAGGTGGCGTCGTCGATCAGGTCCTGCTCACGCATCTTGGTCAGCACCAGATCCCGCCGCGCCAGCGCCCGCTCCGGGTGCCGGAACGGGTTGTAGTAGGAGGGCCCCCGGATCACGGCGATGAGGGTGGCGATCTCGCCCACGGTGAGCTCGGAGAGGGGCCGGTTGAAGTAGTACTGAGCACCCAGCCCGAAGCCGTGCACGGCCCGCTGGCCGTCCTGGCCGAGATAGATCTCGTTGATGTAGGCGTCGAGGATGTCGCGTTTGTCGAAGCGCAGTTCGAGGATCACCGCCATGGCGATCTCCCGCAGCTTGCGTTCGAAGGTGCGGCGGTTGTCCAGATAGAAGCTCTTGACGAGCTGCTGGGTGAGCGTGCTGCCACCCTGCTGAATTTCGCCTGCGCGAAGGTTCACCCAGGCCGCGCGGGCGATGCCGGCCGGGTCGAAGCCGGCGTGCTCGTCGAAGTTCTGATCTTCTACCGCCTTCAACGCCTCGCGCAGCAGATCCGGTATCTGCTCGGGCGTCAGAATGAGCCGATCCTCTCCGTGGCTCGGGAAGAAGCTGCCGATGATCAGCGGGTCGAGCCGCACCAGCGGCACCGGTCTTCCGGACCGATCCCGGACCTCGCCGATACTGCCGCCGTCGAAGGCCAGCTCGATGCGCTGGCTCTCCCGGTTGCGCTCCATGAAGCGGAAGGCGCGCAGGTGTACGTCCAGGCGCTGATTGGTGCGTTTGTAGGTGCCGGGGGCGGCGACGTCGGCTCTCGCCTCGTAGCCGAGGCGTTCGAGCTCCCGGACGACGTCGGCGAGGCTCAAGGCTGCTCCCGGGAACAGCTCCAGCGGCTGGGCGTAGATGACGGCCGGCACGGACCAGCGCCGGCCCTCGAAGGTCGAGGTAATGGTCCGGTCTAGGTGAAACAGATAGCCCGCGAGGGCAGCCATCCCCAGGGCGCCGAGCACCAGGCCCGACAGGACCGTCACGCGCAGCCAGCGCGGCAGGCCCTGTCTGCCTCCGCGGCGCCGGCCGGCGGGCCGGCGTTTGCGGCGCCGATCAGCCACGGATCGCGGACACGGAGAAGCGGTCCCGGGCGGCGGCCCGGATCAGGCGGATTCCAGCCGTGCCCTGGCTGCGGCGGCTTCGGTTTCCGACAGCACGCCGGAGCGGGTCAGCCGATCGAGTTCGCGGGCGTGCCGGTCGCGCGCGTCGGCGCTGGTCAGGCCGAGCCAGCCGCCGACCTTGCGGAGCACCAGACGAACGCCGCGCCACAGTCTGGGGAGAAGCCAGCATAGGAGGAGCAGGAATACTGCGAGGACGACCAAGAATACCACGGGATGCTGGAGCGCTGCCCAGAGGCCGGCGAACACGGCGATGTCCTCGGCGAACGAGGCGGCCCAGTTCGAGAACGGCTCGGGCGAGGTATTGATGAGCACCCGGCTGCCCGCCTTGGTGGCGTGGGTCGCCGCGGTCACGCCGCCGCCCACCAGGCCGGCCGCGATGGCGAGGGCCGGCGTCACGTCGCCGACGGCGCCGGCGGCCAGCGCGGCCCCGGCGGGAATCCGGATGAAGGTGTGTATGGCGTCCCAGCCGGTATCCACCCCTGGCGTCTTGTCGGCCATGAACTCGACGCAGTACATGAAACCGGCGGCGAGGATGACCAGCGGATCCTGCACGACCTCCAGGGTGGGTGGCAGGTCCACGTAGCCGAGGGTGCCGCCCAGGCCGAGCATGGCGACGGCGGCGTACAGGTTGATGCCGCTGGCCCAGGCGACGCCCATGGTCAGGGCAATGGTCTGAATCAGCGCGTCGTATTCGGTCACGGTCGCTCCTGCGGGGGTGTTGCGATCGACCGTCAGATTAGCGGCCTCACCTGAACGGAAGCTGAAACGTTGCGCCCCCGGCAGCCCCTCTGGGACAATCGACGTGTCCTAAGGGGTGGTTTGAACCTGAGACACCGCATCGTGCCGCGAGCCGATGGCGGTGGACCCTTTGAACCTGATCCGGCTAATACCGGCGTAGGGATAGGCATTCCGCATCAGTCTGCTTTTTTTCCTGCAGTCCTTAGGGCATTCGTTTGGCAATCGAGGAGTTGCGAGATGAAAGCCCATCACGCGTTCTATCTGGCGGCCGCCGTGTCGCTGCTGGCGCCGGCCGTTACGGCGGCAGCGCCCGGGGCGGCCACGAGCCTGCCTCCGATCGAGGAAATCGTCGTCACCGGCGAGCTGCGCGACACGCGCCTGCTGGACAGCGCCGCCAGCGTCTCCGTGCTGAGCCTGGAGGCGCAGCGTTCCGGCACGGTCAACCATCTGGAGCAGGTGCTCGGCTGGGTGCCCAACGTCAACTATGCCAGCGGCGGCGGCCGCGCGCGGTTCGTGCAGATCCGCGGTATCGGCGAGCGCGGTCAGTTCGCCGAGCCGTTGAACCCGTCCGTCGGGCTGGTGGTGGACGGCGTGGATCTGACCGGCATCGGCGTCACGGCGACGCTGTTCGACGTGGAGCAGGTGGAGGTCCTGCGGGGCCCCCAGGGCACCCTCTACGGGGCCAATGCCCTGGCCGGGCTGATCAACGTCCGCACCAGCGATCCCACCGAGGCTTTCACCAGCCGGCTGCGCCTTCAGGGCGCCAACTACGATGGCTGGGGTATCGGCGGCGTGGTGTCCGGTCCGCTGTCCGACCGTTCCGGCTACCGGCTGGCCGCGCAGCAGTATCGCGACGACGGCTTCACGGACAACGTCTACCTGGATCGCGACGACACCGGCGAACACGACGAGCTGACGCTGCGGGGCAAGCTGACCTGGTCACCCCGGGACGATCAGGACTGGACCTTCGCGGCCGGCTACGTGGATGCCGACAACGGCTACGATGCCTTCTCGCTGGACAACGATCGCAACACCCGCTCGGACGAGCCCGGCTGGGACCGGCAGGAAACGGCCTACGCCAGTGCGTCCCTCGACTGGGCGATCTCGGACGCGGTGGCGCTGGCCGGCAGTCTCGGAGCCGCCTCGAGCGATACCGACTACGGCTACGACGAGGACTGGACCTACGAGGGTTTTCACCCGGACGGCTACAGCTCCACGGACCGCTATCTGCGCGACCGGGACACGGTGTCGCTGGATCTGCGAGTGCTTTCCGGGCCCGGGGGCCGGCTGCTGAACCACCGGCTCGACTGGGTGGTCGGGTTCTACGCCCTCGATCAGCGCGCCGGCCTGACGCGCCGCTACACGTTCTTCCCGGAGCCCTTCACCAGCGATTTCGATAGCCGGCGGATGGCGCTGTACGGAGAGGTGGCGTACGCCCTGACGGAACGGTCGCGTCTCGTGCTCGGCCTGCGCGGCGAGCGCCACAGCGCCGACTACGAAAACTCGGACGGCGTCGCCTTCGACCCCGTCGACCGCATGCTCGGCGGTCGGCTGGTGCTGGAGCGCGACTTCGGCGACGCCGCGATGGGATACCTGAGCGTGACCCGCGGCTACAAGGTCGGCGGCTTCAACATCAGCGGCACGCTGCCGCCCGGACTGCGTGAGTACGATCCGGAGACGCTGTGGAACTACGAGGCCGGCCTGAAGGGCCGCTGGCTGGACGGTCGGCTCGGCGCCCGGGCGGCGGTCTTCACCATGCGCCGCGAGGACGTGCAGGTGGACACGTCGCTGACCATCGAGCGCGGCGACAGCGGCGCCGTCGAGTTCGTCGAGCTGATCAGCAATGCCGCGGAGGGCACCAACACCGGGCTGGAGCTGGAGCTCGACTACCGGCCGGTGGACGCGCTGACCCTGTTCGCCAGTCTCGGCCTGATGGATACCGAGTTCGACGACTTCGTCAACAACAACGGCCAGGATCTCGACGGCGAACCCCAGGCCCACGCGCCGGACTATCAGTTCTTCGCCGGCGCCGAGTACCGCATCGCGCCAGGGTGGTACGTCCGCGTGGAAGCGGAAGGCAAGGACGCGTTCCTGATCAACAACTCCAACCGCGCGGTGCCCGGCAGCGGCGTCGATCCCGACGACGTGCGCACCGATGCCTATACCCTGTGGAACGCCAGTCTCGGTTACGAGGCCCGTCGCTTTCGGGTGAAGCTGTGGGGCCGCAATCTCGGCGACGAGGACTACACGGTGCGCGGCTTCTACTTCGGCAACGATCCGCGCACGGGCTACGCGGCCGAAGGCTGGAGGCAGTTCGGGGAGCCGCGGCGCTACGGCGTGACGCTCACCATCACCAATTGACCGTGGCGCCGGGGGCTGGCGGCGCCGCCCCCTGGCCCGAAGGCGTCAGCCCTGATCGCCCGAACGCTCCATGGCGATGATGTGATCGACCACGTCCAGCGCGACCTTGCGGCCGACTTCCATGCCGATGCGGTACTTGTCGTCGACCACCAGGGTCGGTACGGCACGGATGCCGAGGTCGATCTGGTCCCGCTCGGCCTGACGCATGCGCTGGCGCACGGCGGGAGATTCGAAGGTGCGCAGGAATTCCTCCCGGGTCACGCCGTAGCCGTCGACGAAGTCGGCGATCATCTCGGCGGACAGAAACTGCCGGCCGTTGTCGTGGATGGCCCGGAACAGCCGGTCGTGATTGCGCTCCAGCGCGCCGAGCTCCTCGAGCGTCGCGTAGGTGCGGCCGAGCAGGGCCCAGACCGGCGAGAACACCACCGGCACGCGCTCGAATTCGACGTCGTCCGGAAGGGTCTCCTGCCATTCCTCGATCATCGGGTCGAAGTTGCGGCAGTGGACGCAGCCGTAGGAAAAGAACTCCCGCACCTGTATGGGCTCGCCGGGACGGCGCCCCTTGGCGTTCTCGATCAGCTCGTAGTGGGTGCCGGCCTGGTATTCGCCCTCGCCGATGCCGGTGCTGTACAGGGTGCCGTAACCGAGCACGATCACCACGACGGCGACCACGACGGCGATGATGTAGTTGCGGGTGCGGATGACCTGGCGTTCTTTGCGGCTCGTCATGGCGGCTCCGGAGTCTGCTGGCACGGTTCGGCCGCAAGTGTACTCGGCCCGGGCGTTCTCGTCTGCGCGGCGCTGACGCCGGGCCGGGTTGTCGGTGCAGGGTGTTCTGGCATACTGATTCGCTCACTGTCCTCAGGCGGCCACATGCCCGAACGTCACGTCCTCTATCAGTACGACGCCTGCCCGTTCTGCCGGCGCGTCAGGCAGTACGTGGCCCAGGCGGGAATCGATCTGGAAATGCGCGACACGCTGCACGACCCGGCGGCGCGCCGGGAGCTCGTGGAAGGCGGCGGCCGCAGCATGGTGCCCTGCCTGCGCATCGAGCGCGACGGCGACGTGCAGTGGCTGTACGAATCCCTCGACATCATCGATTACCTGCGCCGCTACCACGAGGCTGCCGGCGACGGGCGCCAGGACGAGCGCCGCGAGCACCCATCGAGTCGATAACCAGTAAAACCAGTAGAGGAAGAGCGTCATGAAGCTAGGGCTGATCAGCGGCTACTCGGGCCGCAAGATTTCCATTCCCATCGATCACGTGAAGCACGCCGAAAGTCTCGGCTACGAATCGATCTGGACTGCCGAGGCCTACGGCAGTGACGCGGTCACGCCCGCAGCCTGGATCCTGGCGCAGACGACCAGGATCAAGGTGGGCACCGCCATCATGCAGATGCCCGCGCGTACGCCGGCCATGGCCGCCATGACGGCCATGAGTCTGGCCGAGCTGTCCGGCGGCCGCTTTCTCTGCGGTGTCGGCGCCTCGGGTCCCCAGGTCGTCGAAGGTTGGCACGGTGTGCCCTACGGCAAGCCGGTCACCCGGCTGAAGGAATACGTCACGATCATGAAGCAGATCATCGCCCGCGAGGGGCCGGTGACCTTCGACGGCGAGATGTATCAGCTCCCCAACACCGGCCCGGGCACCACCGGACTCGGCAAGCCGCTCAAGAGCATCCTCCACTGCGAGGAGGACATTCCCATCTACGCGGCGACGATCACGCCGAACGGCGTCGCGGCGGCGGCCGAGGTGGCCGACGGTTTCTTCCCGGTGTGGATGGATCCCGAGCAGTACCACGTGTTCGAGGAGCCGATCAGGAAAGGCTTCGAACGCGCCGGCAACGGCAAGAATCTCTCCCAGTTCGACATCGCGCCGTTCGTCACCTGTATCGTCGGCGACGACGTGGAGCAGTGCATGATGCCGATCCGGGCCAACATGGCTCTCTACATCGGCGGCATGGGCGCGCGGGACAAGAATTTCTACAACGACTACGCCACCCGGCTCGGCTTCGGCGACGCGGCGAAGAAGATCCAGGACCTGTACCTGGACGGCAAGAAGGACGAGGCCGCGGCCGCGGTGCCCGCGGAACTGATCGACGCCTGCCATCTGGTCGGCCCGGCGGACCGCATCAAGGATCGCCTGCAGCGCTGGCAGGAGGCCGGCAAGCAGGGCCACGT
>MRWG01001678.1_pt1 | contig 13161 bp, 15 predicted proteins | sample 1013341 | NCBI WGS metagenome assembly MRWG01 (sample SAMN06117577, study PRJNA244670) | biofilm metagenome | biome: Water; feature: Cathode Biofilm; material: Biofilm; isolation source: microbial consortium enriched at the cathode of a solar microbial fuel cell | place: USA: District of Columbia ... | reverse complement strand
TCCAGAACCCGAGCCCCAGAAGCACCGCACCGCCGACGCCGCGGCTGAACGCGGCATAGCGGGTGTCGACGGTCTTCTGCACGGCGAACGCCGCGAGGCCGAATACCACCAGGTCGTCGAGCATGAAGAACGCCACGTACAGCGCGATGTAGCCGTAGTACGCGAGCGGCGAGAGCTCGGTGAGCGCCAGGGTGTGGGTGTAGACGGCGGGCAGCGCGGCCGAGCAGGCGAACTCGACGGCGTTGACGGTGAACGCCAGCCCGACCATCAGCACCAGGCTGGCGAGGCCGACGGGGGCGAGGACGACGTTGCGGGCCCATCGCATGGTGCGCTGCCGGCTCTCGAAATCGCCGACCTCGCAGACGATCACGCCGTGGCTGACCGCCAGCCGGTACAGGTGGTCGGCACCGAAGCCGATCGCCGTCAGCCCGACCAGCTGGGTCAGCGGGCGGATGTAGCCGAGCACCATGAAGGCGTTCAGCCAGGCGGTCATCAGCAGGAAGTAGATCGCCCCGGAGGCGGCAACGAAGGTGCCGACCAGCCACCAGATCTTCGCGCGGTCCTGCAGCCCGGCGATCAGCGAGATCAGGTAGACCAGCACCCACATGGCGCACGGGTTGAAGCCGTCGGCGAGCCCCATGACCGCGGACAGCAGCGGCAGCGAGTAGCGCGCCGGATCGATCGTGCCGAGCAGCGGCAGGCGCAGGCCCGCCGCCTCGCCCGGCGGACCGGCGCCGATGCCGGCTCCCGTGGCCAGGGCCCGCAACTCCGAGCCGCTGGTCTCGGCGCTCTCGAACCCGATCAGGTAGCGCTCGCCGCGCACGAACATCGGCACGCCGAGTTCCGCGTCCGGGACCCCGAACGACCGGGCGGCGGCCAGCATCAGCGCGTGGCCGGCCGCGGTCGAGGTGTCGTGCAGGTCGTAGTCGAGGTCCGTCTGGCCGGCCAGGAACGCGATGGCCCGGTGACAGTGCGGGCAGTCGGGATCGAAGAACACGTGCAGCCGGTCGTCGCGCTCCCACGCCGATACCGCACTCGGCGACGCGGTCGGGTGACCGGCGGCCTGCAGCACCGCGAATACCGCCGTCAGCAGGACGACGACGGCAAGGCGGAACCGGGACGGCGTGAGAGCGGCGAGACGAAGCATGCGACCCTGCATCGGACAGGACGTCAGCCTACCGCGCCGGAGCGACGGGCGGGTTGATCCGCCTCAACCGGACCGCCCCCCGTAACCCCGCACCCGTGATCTATCGCAATGCGCCCGCCTGCGACCCGGCGCATGAGTCCCCGCATCCGCGATCCCGGAAAGGCATCGGCATGGCCGATCAGGTGCTTACCAGCCCCCAGAGCAGTTCCCAGGGCAGCCCGAAGCAGAGTTCCCCCTGGCCGTGGCTCGCCGGGGTCGGGCTGGCGCTGGCCGCGTGGGTGCTGGTCTACAGCCAGCTGATCCCGGGGTCCGAGTGGCTGGTGTCGCTGCTGCCGGTGGACCGCTCGAGTCACCTCGGTTCGGCGCTCGCGTTCTTCTTCTACGACACCCCGAAGGTGATCCTGCTGTTGACCCTCATCGTGTTCGCCATGGGGGTCGTGCGCAGCTACTTCTCGCCGGAGAAGACCCGCGCCCTGCTGGCCGGCAGGCGCGAGGGCCTCGGCAACGTGATGGCCGCCGGCCTCGGCGTGCTGACGCCGTTCTGCTCGTGCTCGGCGGTGCCGCTGTTCATCGGCTTCGTATCGGCCGGGGTTCCCCTCGGCGTGACGTTCTCGTTCCTGATCGCCGCGCCGATGGTGAACGAGGTGGCGCTCGGGCTGCTGTTCGGCCTGGTCGGCTGGAAGGTCGCCCTCACCTATCTCGGCTTCGGGCTCGCGGTCGCGATCGTCGCCGGCTGGGTGATCGGCCGGCTGAAGCTGGAGGGCTGGCTGCAGGACTGGGTCAGGAACATCCAGGCCGGCGCCGGCGCCTCGATCCCCGACGAGGAGCTGACCGCGGTCGACCGCATCCACCTCGGCCTGGACGCGGTCAGGGACATCGTCGGCCGGGTCTGGATCTGGATCATCGCCGGCATCGCGGCCGGGGCGGCGATCCACGGCTACGTGCCGGCCGAGCTGATGGTCGGGATCATGGGCGCCGACGCCTGGTGGTCGGTGCCGGCCGCGGTCGTCATGGGAATTCCCATGTACACCAACGCCGCCGGCGTCATCCCGATCGTCGAGGCGCTGATCGGCAAGGGCGCGGCGCTCGGCACCACCCTCGCCTTCATGATGTCGGTGATCGCGCTGTCGCTGCCCGAGATGATCATCCTGCGGAAGGTCCTGACCCTGAAGCTGATCGCGGTGTTCGTCGGCGTCGTCGGCACCGGGATCCTGGCCGTCGGCTTCCTGTTCAACGCCCTGTTCCACTGATCCATTCAAGGAGTTCCAGCGATGAAAGACGTCAAGGTGCTCGGCCCCGGCTGCAAGCGCTGCGAGGCCACCGAAGCGATGGTGAAGGAAGCCGCCGCCCGGCTCGGCGTCGACGTGACGGTCGAGAAGGTCACCGACTATGCTGCCATCGCCGGGTTCGGCGTGGCGTCGACGCCCGGCATCGTGATCGACGGCAAGGTCGTCCATGCCGGCGGCCTGCCGAAGCCGGAGTCCGTGGAGAAGTGGCTGCAGGCTTAGCGCGGGGGCTACCGAGAGCACTATTTGATCTTCGCGCTCAGGTCTTCTGGATCGCGCCTGATCAGGCCTGGACCTTCCGGAGACCCACTGGATCGACGGTGATGAGCTTGCCGACGAGTTCGCCGGAGGTGTCGACCCGGAACGCCGGCTCCGTACTCATGATCGCATATGCCTTGCGACGGGCGATTCGCTGCGAATGAGACGGGCTGCCGTCGCCACCCTCATCGAGGGACTTCCAGCAGCCCGGGCTCTCATCGCCCACGGCCGCTACGACGACGAAGCCATCATCGATCTCGTCCGGGCACACAGCAGAGAAACCCACATACGCCCCAGAGAGACCGCAAGCTCCGGCGTTCCGTCGACGCGCCGACTACAGGCAGCGCGATCAGGTCGAGCACCTCTTCTGCAAGCCCAAACATTTCAGGGGCATCGCAACTCGCTTCGACTGGCCCGCGAGGAACGTCCTCGCCTCCGTCTTGCTCGCTTCAACACGCCTCTGCCTCACAGCTTGTGAGGCCACCACCTAGCTCAAGCAGTCCAGCATCCACTGGACGCCGAACCGATCTGTCAGTTTGCCGTAGAAGCTCCCCCAAGGCTGTACCGCGAGCGGGGTCGTCACGCGGCCGCCGTCGGCAAGCTTCGCGAACAGGCTCTCGGTACGTTCGCGGTCGTCCATCACGAGGATGTGCGAAGAGCCCCGCATCGGCTCGGCGTCGTGGTTGTCGGAGGCAAAGAACAGAACGCCCGGCCCCTCGAACCGGGCGTGCATCACCTTGCCGACCATATCTTCTCGTGCAGGCTGAATCCCGTAATCGCCATGACGCATCAAGACAGTGACCTCGCCGAGACCGCATTCGGTGTAGAAGGCCAGCGCTGCTTCGCATTGAGTGGTGAAGAAGAGGTAATTGGCCAGCCGCATGATCAACTCCGTTGCGCAGTTGCGCCTGTGATGGCGTCAACGAGATCGGCGTTGTTGTAGCTGCGTCCCGCGATACCCCAGGCCCCGTCCGGGGCATAGACGATGTTCGACCAGATGTGCTCGCGCTTGATGCGTCCACCGGCGACCTGCTCGACGATATCCGTCGCCTTTTCGATGAAGGCCTTCTTCGCCTCGTGCGTTGCCAGCGCAATCTCCGGCAGCTTGAGTTCGACAAACGCCGCCGCGATCGGCCTTCCGGCCGCCCGCACATGCTCTTTCGGGAGTACATTGATCGAGCCGATGACGTTCGGGGCCATGAACGCATTCCCGGTCAGCTCGGAGACCTCCAGAAGGGCGTCCGTCAATCCGGCAAAGGCTTGCGCCTGCTCCTCGGGTGAAAGCAGGCCCTCGGGCACTGTGAGCGTGATGGGCATTGGTCCCTCGTTGTTTGAGTCGCGACAGCGACGTATAAACGTTGATCACTCTCTATGAATACCGATCGTTCGCTCTCTATGCAAGATGTAAAGAGCAGTCACTCTCTATAAAGGCCGATCATGCGCTACAGCACCGAACACAAACAGGAAACCCGCGCACGCGTCGTCGCGGCCGCCGGACAGGTCTTCCGTGAGGAAGGATACGGGGGGGCCAGCATCGATGCGCTGACCAAGGCGGCCGGGGTGACCAACGGCGCCTTCTACGGACACTTCAAGTCCAAGAGCCAGGCCTTCCGCACCGCCGTCCTGGCGGGGCTGGAGGAGCTGCGCCAGGGGATCGCCGCACTCAAGGCCGATCGGCCAGGAGACTGGCTGAAGGCTTTCGTCGGCTACTATCTCGGCTACAAGCGGACCTGCAAACTCGGCGAGAGCTGCGCCTTGCCGAGCCTGTCTCCTGATGTAATGCGCGCGGACGACGCAACTCGGAGTGCCTATACGGAGGAATTGAGGCGCCTCATCGCGGAAGTCGCCGACGGCCTGCCGGAGCCTGCGGTGTCAAGCCGAGACGACACCTCGCGAGAGGACCGGGCGATCCTGCTTCTCGCCACGCTCAGCGGCGGCGTCACGCTGTCCCGTGCAGTTTCTGATGCGGCGCTGTCCGAACGCATCGCCGATCTTGTGGCGCAGGCCGCCCTCTCTGGAACGCAGCAGGGTGAGAACCGGGCTTGAACCTGGGTGTCGTACTTTGGCGCGAAGCCCCTGAAGCCGAGACAACGGTTCTGAACGTCACAAAACCCGTTCTGCCCGGCGATGATACGGCAAAAATTATTCGGCCATGGGTGGACATAATTATTCGGCAACCCACTCGCACGAACGATGGAATGTCAATAGCTTAGTGAGGTGCGGCAGGTGCCGAACCACTCCGCGGACATGACGGAAGTTCGGACCCTGGTAGGTACGGCGGAAAGTACGGGATTTCCTGCCTTTATCGGCCGCCGCGTAGCGCCGAGCTTGCGGGCAATTCGTCGGTTCGGACCCTATTGAGGACCAAAGTTCGGACCCTATTGCGGACCCTCGCCGTAGTATCACCGGTCGGGTCAATCTCCCCCGACCACTCAGCCCTGAATGAGGAAGCTCAATAGGTGGACGTGTCGCGCTCTTCACTGACGCGCAAGCACTCGGCGCGGGCCATTTCTCGGGCCTCTTGCTCCGGGAGTCCTTGAGCCAATAATGCATCGAAATGACTCATGTACGTACGATAATACAGATTGAATATGTAATGCTGGCTCTGGATCAATATGTTTCTCTGATCGCCAGCACTCTGCGCGAGGCTATCCCAAAAGAGTTTCTGTGAAAACCAGACAGCATCAATATCTAAATTATACGGATCTTTCCTTGACGACACGTCACCGGAGAACTGCATTGGACCCCGTCCAGTCAGCAGCCACTCCGGGTTAAGGTCCGGAAAATAAATTGCCAGGCCAACCAGCAGATCAATATTTGCCTTTCCCTTCCCGTTCTCGACTTCAGACAGGTAGCTCTGCGAGATAGAAAGCCGCTGCGCTAGCTCTTTCTGAGTCATCTGGAAGGCGGTGCGCGCGGCCTTTACGCGCTCGCCCACGGCCATCGCGATCTTGAGATACGCAGGATCCGGCTGCCTTGACATATCGCTATATCGATTTTTCGTTGACGAATATCGGTATATCGATCAAGAATGCTCCTATGTTGGAAGCACCCCTCATCACGAACACAGGTAACACGGACGCGAAAATATCGCTATATCGATCCGTGATGGCTGGCTTCGTGCTCCAAGGGACGACGCTAAACCACTGGTGCAGCCGCAACGACGTCAGCCGCAGCTGGGCATTTCAGTGCCTGACCGGCCGCCGCACCGGCCCTGCCGCTGATGCCCTTGTCGCCCGTCTGGTCGCAGCTGCCACGAGCGACAGATGATCGTCGGACCGACCCTCTCAGTACGCGAGTTTTCCGAGCTGGCAGGGATCAGCCACCGCAAGGCGCGCGAGGCACTCCGCGTTTGTCATGAAGGTGGGGCCTGGAGGGGCGTCCAGCTGGATGTTCGTCTGGCGCCTGCCAAGGGCGGACCGAGAGGCCTGACGTACCAGGTGAGCTGCGACAGCCTCCCGCCGCAGCTTCGACCGAAGCCCGAGTCCGTCTCTGTGCCCGCTGAACTGCCCAATCTTCCGGAAGCGGTGCGGTCTCCGATTACAGGAGATCAGGCGGAAGCCGACTGGCGCCTCTCAGTGATCCAGCCCATCAGGCACGGTTCCGAAGCGGGCACTCCCGAACGCGCCGCGATGATCCGGGAAGCGGCGTCGACCGTCCGCTATCGCGATGGGAAGCGGCGCGGAAAGCCGGTCGGCGAGAAGACCATCCGGACCTGGATCGCGGCCTACGAAGCCAGGGGCATCGCCGGGCTGCGGCGGAAAGCGCGCAGCGACGCTCAGGAGCGGCGCGTGGTCATCTCCCGGCAGTGGGACGCGGCGGCAGCCGCAGCGGGCATCAGCGAGGCCGAGCGGACGAATATCGCGGCCCAGCTGCGGAAGCGCGTCGCTTCCCTCTGGAGCCGGGGCGCGCCGAGCTGGCCGACCGTGCAGCTCAGCGCCATGCCGTTCCTGCTCGACCTGACATGCCGTGCGGCCGGTAAGGAGCCGGACGACGCCTTGCGCCAGGCCTGCATGCCGCCGCGCCCACTGGTCGAGGCCAGCCGCCACTACCGGGCCGTCGCGATCCGGCGCAAGGATGCCGGGCGCTCCGCCGCGATCCAGACGCCCCGCATTCGCCGCGACCGCTCGCGCCTGCGGCCGATGGAATGGGTTGCTGGCGACGTTCATCACATTGACATCGCCTTCCGTCGCGACGACGGCTCGCTCTGCACGATCAAGGCGGTGGCCTGGCTGGATCTGGCCACCAACAGAACGTTCATCACGCCGTTCCTCATGCCGAAGGGCCAGATGATCCGGCGCGAGCACGTCATAGAGTCCTTCGTCGCCATGTGCTCGGATCAGAATTGGGGTGTGCCGACGCGGCTCTACGTTGACAACGGCGGCGAGTACAACTGGGGCGAAGTCGTCGATGATCTATGCAAGATCAAGAGTCTGTCCATTCGGACGACCCAGGATCTGGCCGAAGATCAGACGGTCGCCGGGATGCGTAAGTCACGCCCGTACAACCCGCAGTCCAAGGTGATCGAGTCTCTGTTCGCGAGCCTTGAAAGGGTCGCCTTCGCTCAACTTCCCGGCCACATCGGCGGTGACCGGATGAAGAAGAAGACGGAGAACCAAGGCAAAGAGCCGGTTCCATACCCTGGCAGCTTTGACGAATACTGCCACTCTCTGTCTGTGGCGGTCGGCTACTACCACAGCAAAGGGCAAGCCGGGCACCTCGCCGGGAAGTCACCGTCCGAGCGCTTCGCCGAGTTCGTGAACGAGGGCTGGTCCAGCACCGTCCTGGACGCCGCCGAGCTGGCCATCGTGTTCAGCCGCGAGGAGACGCGCCAGGTGCGTCCCGGCGGTACCTTCTCGTGGGATGGCAACACCTATCGTCACGACGCCTTGCTGGCGCTGGCCGGTATCGGGACCGTCCTGGTGCGGGCGCCGCTGTTCGGCGACCGAACACGCCTGGCCGTCTTCGACGAAGACGGGAAGCCGCTCTGCTTCGCCGTTCCGGAGACCACCTTCGACTTCGACGACATCGCCGGGGCCGGTGAGCAACAGCGCCGCACCGCGGCCCTCAACCGCCAGATCCGCGCGCTCGAGGCGGATACGGACCGCGTCGACCTTGAACGGGCCATGGTCGACGCCGCATCGGCTTTCGGTACCGCCGCCATGGCGCCGATCGGCGGCACGGTGACGGTGAACTCCGGCTTCCGGGAGATGGCGCAGTTGGCGCGAGAGGCGCCGCCTGCCGCTGTCGCATCGCGACAGGACCAGGAACGCCGCCGGAAATCGGAGATCTTCGCCCGGCTCGCCGCCGATCGCGGCGCCGCATGAGATTGGCGGCGGGTGTTGGCGCACCCGCCGCCCAACCAGGCCGGGATGGTTCCCCGGCGCATCGCCCACAGGAGTGCCCTATGAGTGAAGTGATCAGCCTACACAAGGAAGACGCCCCCGCCAATCCGGGGTTCTGTCTCACGCCGACCGCGCGGGACATCACCAGCCTTCTGACGTTCTGCCAGCGCTACGGCCAGATCGGCGTGGTGGTCGGCGAACCCGGCACCGGCAAGACCACCGCCGTGCGGGCCTTCCCGGAGGCCCAGGACGGTGTCGTCTACTGCCGGATGACCAAGGCGGCGGCGAAGCTCCAGCCCGGCCTGGTGCGCCTGGCGCACGCCCTGGGGGCCTATGTGTCGCCGAACGGCGGCGCCAACGAGCTGTACCAGGACATACGGGGAACGCTGGAGCTGCGCTCCAGCCTGCTGCTGATCCTCGACGAGGCGCAGCACATGGACGACGAGCTGCTGGAGACGGTCCGCGACCTGTACGACGAGAGCAATGACGCGCAGCGGGACCGCCAGATGGGCCTCGTCCTGGTCGGCAACTACGGCCTGACGGACCGCTGGACCGACCGCAGCGCGAAGCGCCGCAAGTTCAGCAACTTCAAGCAGCTGCGCGGGCGGCTCGGCCCGATGCTCGATTTCGGGGCGCCGACCGCGGAGGACGTGTCGGCCCTGTGCGGGCACCACGGGATCACCGGGCGGCAGGCCTGCGGCATGATCGCCAAGGTGGCGACCGCTCCCGGCGGGCTCCACAACGTCGCCAACCTGCTGCGGGTCGCGGTGCAGCTGGCAGGGCCGGGCGGCGCCATCTCGCCGCGCCACCTGGACGAGGCGGCTCTGGTCACGGGGGTGCGGTCATGAGCGACCTCGACAGGATCCGGCCGGACGAAGTCATCGCCAAGGTGCAGGCCGTTTCGAGCTTCCTCGCCACGACTGCCAGCTCACTCGGGTTCCATGACGCCCTCGGCGACCTGGGCAAGGATGGCGGTGAGGGCCTCTGCTACATCCTCCGATGGATGGAGGACCAGCTGGCGACGGCTGGCGTGGCGCTCGATGACGAGCGCAATCAGCGCGAAATCGACGCGCTGCGGGGGCTCGGCGCTCCCCAGCATACTTGGACGGACAAGAGGCTACGGCGGGCATGGGCGGATGGCTACGCCCATGCGATGGCGCAGCTGGACCGTCTGGACCCTGCGACCGTCGCTGCGTTCCGTCAGCAGTTCGCGGCGGTCAAGGGTGACGCGGCCGAAGGGCCGGAAGGAGGCTGACCATGGCCCTGACACAGAAGCACTACTCCGTCATCCACGTGGCCAAGGCGCAGCTGGGCCTCTCGGATGCGGACTATCGCGCCATCCTGCTGAGCATCGCCGGCGTCGAGAGCTGCACTCAGCTGAGCGACGCCGGGTTCGAAGCCGTCATGTTCCGGTTCCAGGAGCTGGGGTTCGTCAGCACTTGGAACCGCGCCAACTTCGGCTACCGGCCGGGGATGGCGACACCGCGCCAGGTCGCGATGATCCGGGAGCTGTGGGCCGACTTCACGGACGGCCAAGGCACGGACGCGACGCTGGGGAAGTGGCTGGAATCCAAGTTCCATGTCAGCTCCCTGCGGTTCCTCCCGGCCGACACCGCCCGCAAGGCCATCGGCGCCTTGAAGGCGATGACGGCCAAGCGGGAAGGGCTGCGCAAGCGTGGCTGAGACCGGCCGATATGACGACGAAGGCGTCCGCGCCTTCATCGAGCAGCAACCCCGCCACCTCACATTCTCCGAGATGGCGGCGGCCTGCGTGCAGCAATTCGGTCCGGAGCGGGCTTGGTCCCGCTCCGAGATCGAGGCCTACTGGCACCGCACGCACCGGCCGCGCTTCGGCCCGGTGTCCAAGGTTGACCGCGATCCCGAGGTGCGAGACTTTCTGGCGGATCGTCTTGGGCGGCTGACGCTCGACGAGACGATCCGCGAGTGTCGCAAAGAGTTTGGGGCGGACCGTACGCCCGGGCGATCAAGCGTTCACAAGTTCTGGTCGCGACTCCGGACAGCAAACGTCCAGGGGTGACATTCGTCACCATTTTTTGACTGATTAGGCCTGACTACCGTCAGGCCCATGGCCGATCCACTCAACTCCCTTCGGAACTTTACGCCGCGCCTCAATGAGGTAGCGGAGCATGTCGGCAAGGACGCGGCCGCCGCCCTCGCCAAGGCGTTTGGCGGCACCCGCATCTTCGTGCCGAAGGCTCCGGTGGACGGGCACAAGATCGCCCGCACGATCGGCCTGGAAGCGATGGGGACGCTCTGCCGGGTCTATGGACCAGCGAACCTCGAAATCCCGATCTGTGCCGTTGCCAACCGTTGGGACGCCATCCTCTCGACGCCCGGCAGTGCTGCTAAGGTCGCTCGGAAAGTCGGCTGCCACATCCGCACGGTCTACCGGGTTCGCGCCGCCGCGAGGGCCGCACGATGAGCGACCTCGTCACCGCGTCCATGGTCTCGCTGGCGACCGAGGAGACGGCCGCTCCTCGCGAGCAATGGATACACCTCCTGCCGGCGGCAGGCCCCATCCAGGGACGCGACGGCCGGCGTTGGCATCTTCGGGACGCCGCACGCGTGATCGAGGCCACCAGGCGCCAGGCTGGCCGCGTCCTGATGCCCATCGACTACGACCACCAGGTGGACCTTGCCGCCCAGAACGGCCAGCCCGCCCCCGCCGCCGGGTGGATCAAAGGCCTGCAAGCCCGGACAGATGGCATCTGGGGACTCGCGGAGTGGACGGAGCGGGCGGCGGCGCACCTTCGGGCCAAGGAGTACCGCTACATCTCGCCCGTCTTCACCCACACTCGGCAGGGCGAGGTGACGCGCCTGCTACGGGCGGCACTGACCAACAACCCAGCGCTCGAACTGACGGCGCTGGCCAGCGCGGAGAAATCCATGATCGACCTTGCCCAACTGCGGCAGCTGTTGGGGCTGCCGGACGACGCCGACGACGCGGCCATCATGGACGCGATCCGCGCGCTGACGACTGCCCGGCAGTCGGCCGCGCCCGATCCCTCGCAGTTCGTCCCGATCGGCGAATTCGAGCGGGTGACAGCCGAGATGAACCGCCTCAACCAGGGCGTCTCGCGCCAGTCGGCCGAGATTGCCGTGGGCCGGGAGATCGCCGCCGGGCGCCTAGCGCCGATGCTCCGCGAATGGGGCGTGGCGCTCTGCACCAGCAATAAGCCCGCCTTCGACTCCTTCGTGGAGAAGACGAGCGGGAACCTGGGCCAGCTGTTCGTGGCAACCTTGCCGGGCGGCACGGCGAAGCCGGGCGGAAGCAAGGCCATGTCGGACGAGCAGATGGCCGTCTGCAACGCGCTGGGCCACCGGCCCGAAGAACTGATCGTGAGCGAGGGGAGCCGCTGAACCATGCTGATCAATCAGGCCAATCTGCGGGTCGTATTCGACGGCTTCAACACGTCGTTCAACAAGGGGTTCGAGGGCGCTAAGAGCCACTACAAGGACGTGGCGATGGCGGTTCCGAGCACGGCCGGGAACAACACCTACGGCTGGCTCGGGCAGTTCCCGAAGTTGCGGGAATGGGTCGGCGATCGCGTCATCAAGAACCTGGTCGCACATTCCTACGCGGTCGAGAACAAGCTCTTCGAGAACACGATCGGCGTGCCGCGCGTGGCTATCGAAGACGATCAGTTCGGCATCTTCGGCCCGATGTTCACCGAGATGGGCCGAACCACAGCGCAGCATCCGGACGAGCTGATCTTCTCCCTACTGGCGGCCGGCTTCACGACGGAGTGCTACGACGGCCAGTACTTCTTCGACACCGATCATCCGGTAGCGGACGCACAGGGCGTGCCCCAGAGCGTCAGCAACTTCCAGGCTGGCGGCGGCGCGCCGTGGTTCCTGCTGGATTGCAGTCGCGCCATCAAGCCGATGCTGTTCCAGACCCGCGTACCCTACACGTTCACGCGCCTGGACAAGGACACCGACGACAACGTGTTCTGGCGCGACCAGTACATCTACGGCGTCCGAGCGCGGGCCAATGCGGGTTTCGGCCTGTGGCAGCTCGCCTATGCGTCCAAGGCCGACCTGACGGCCGACAACTACGAGGCCGCACGCGCGGCCATGATGGCGCTGAAGGGCGACGAAGCCCGGCCGCTCGGCATCCAGCCGGACACGCTGGTGGTGCCGCCGTCCTTGGAGGGAGACGCGATGCGGCTGCTGAATAACGGCAACCGGATCGTGGTCGCCGACAACGGCAGCGGCACGATGACCCCCGTCTCGGTGACCAACGAGTGGGCTGGCACCGCGAAGCCGATCGTGACGGCTTGGTTGGGGTGACTGGGCGCTGGTGGCCGGTCACCTCGGCGCCGCCGTCGTGCGTCACGCGCGGTGCGCACGGCGGCGGCCGCACGGGTGGTGGTCATGTTCAGGCGAAGGCAGGACGGGGCCTCCCACAAAACCCCGCATGGCACCCCCGCCGCCGTTTCCGGAGGCGGCGCTACGGCAGGGAGAATTTCACCGTGTCACCTGCCTTCGGGCCAGCTTGTAGCACGGCCCTGGGAGCGAAGGCAGGGCGGGGCCTCCCTGGAACCCCGCATGGCGCTCCCGCCGCCGTTTCCGGCGACAGTGCTACGGCCGGGAGAATTTCACCGTGTCGCCTGCCTTCGAGGCCAGGGTATCGGCGCCTACCGCCGCCAGGTCAAGCCGAACTCCTGCTCGAACCAGAACTCCACGTCGTAGCGGACCGACGTCGTTGTTCGGAAGCGCAGGTATGACGAATAGTGCCGCTCAACCCAGGAATAGAACGTCGAGAAGCTCAGACGTTCGTTCGGCGTGTCGGCGAATCCACACGTATTGCGCCACTCCTGGCAGAGGTGGCGAATTATTGTCTCGCACTCGTCTTTCTTCTTCAGTGCCATGACCCCGGCTCCGGTTGTTCCTGCACCGGTCCAGGGATGATACCATGATTCGCACAACGAGCTTCGCAATGCCCGTTTGAACGCCGCTTAACCGTCGTTCAAGGGCCGCCTGAGCCGGGTTTCTGTCTCACGGAATGCCGGGTAATCTCGGATAATCTCGGGTTTCCCAGTGCCATTTAATTGTAGCCAGTGCCAAATAATTATCTCTCTCCCAGCGACACGAGCTGCGA
>MRWG01001677.1_pt1 | contig 13163 bp, 8 predicted proteins | sample 1013341 | NCBI WGS metagenome assembly MRWG01 (sample SAMN06117577, study PRJNA244670) | biofilm metagenome | biome: Water; feature: Cathode Biofilm; material: Biofilm; isolation source: microbial consortium enriched at the cathode of a solar microbial fuel cell | place: USA: District of Columbia ... | reverse complement strand
GCAGAACGGCAGCAGCATCTGGGGCAGGGTGCCCTCGTCGCGGGCCAGCACGGCGCCGAAACGCAGGCTGACGGTACGGATGTCGGTATCGTCGAGCGGTGCTTCCCAGGCCGTGGCCAGGCGCGACAGGAAGTCGCTGCCCGGCGGGTCGTCCTCGCCGGGTGTTTCAGCGTACGTATCGGACATCGTGGCCGGCCCGCTGATGTACACGTCCGACCCTAGGCGGCACGCGTTTTGTTTTCAATGGACTCGTCGGCCAGCGAGAAGGCGTGGATCGCCTGCAGAAATAGCCATCGAGCTTGCCGGAAGCGGCATTCGCCTGATTCATAGCGAGCAGGGTGGTGGCTGCACCGCAGGCGGACATCAGAAACTGCCGGCGGCGCTGGGCGTGTTCCGTAGCGTGGGTCAGCGCAGTGCGATTCCCCAGGCGGTTCGCCCTGGAAAGCGGAACCGGCAGAAGCTTGCCGCTGGAGGTCGTGTCGATCTTGATGGGCAGGCGCAGGCCTTCCGGGTCGTGGTGGTGGGGCGTGCTCATGCGGTTCTCCGGCCGTGTGCTCGATGATCAGGTTAACTCGCCGGGAAATGCTGGCTACACTCGAAACATGGATGACGATGCGACAGTCGTAGTCGACCGAGCCCGACCGCGTCCGGAGCAGGACCTGCGCCCGGGCTCCGTCGTCAACCGTCGATTCGTGATCGAGTCCGTGCTCGGCCGTGGGGGCATGGGGGTCGTCTACCGCGCGAAGGACCTGCGCAAAGAGGAAACCGGCGATCGGGACCCCTTCGTAGCGCTCAAGGTTCTATCGGACCAGTTCCGACGGGACCCGAAGATGGCCGTGGCGCTGCAGCGGGAGGCGCGCAAGGCGCAATCCCTGGCTCATCCCAATATCGCCACCGTCTACGACTTCGACCGGGACGACAACATCGTTTATCTCACCATGGAGGAGCTGGACGGTCAGCCCCTCGATCAGGTGATTCGTTCGCATCCCGAGGGGATGTCCCGCGCGGAGGCGCTACCGATCGTGCGGGGTTTGTGCCTGGGGCTCGCCTATGCGCACAACAAGAGCATCGTCCATTCCGACTTCAAGCCGGGCAACGTCTTTCTGACCGGAGCCGGGCAGACGCGGATACTCGACTTCGGTATCGCCCGTGCAGCACCCGCCGGCTCCAGTGCGGCGGAACAGGCTTCCGAGGTCACCCAGTTCGATGCTGGTGATCTTGGCGCACTGACGCCTTCTTACGCGTCCTGTGAAATGTTCGAAGGCAGGGATCCGCATCCTGCCGACGATGTTTATGCGCTTGCCATTGTCGCCTATCAGCTGCTGTCGGGCCGTCACCCGTTCGACGGCACGCCGGCCCCGCAGGCTAGGAAACAGGGTCTGGAGCCGGCGCCATTGCGTGGACTGAAGCGCAGGGAGTGGCGTGCCATACGTCACGGCCTCGCTTTCGACCGTGATTCCCGTACGCAGCACGCCGCCGAGTTTCTGCGTGAACTCGAGGGTGGCTCCCGACTGAAGCTCGTGGCCGGAATCGCGGTGATCCTCGGTCTCGTGTTCGCGGGCTACGTCGGCTACGTGCAGTTTCAGGAGAGTGCGCGGGCGGCGCCCGACATCGCCTTCGAACGTCTGCCGGCCGAAACCCGTGAGGAGATCGACCGTCTGCTCGAAGAAGGAGCCACGTTCCGCCGTTTCGGAGACGACGGTTCGGCGCTCGCACTGTATCGCGACGCCTATGATCTGCATCCGCGTAACAAGCGGGTGGTTGCCGAGCTGGAGGATCTTCTCGCGGAGATCACCGAGCGCGCGGTTCAGGGTGGCGAGCCGGCGGCCCTCCGAAGACTCCGGGAGAATCTCGAAGCCGTGATGGCAACGGACGATTTCCTCGATAACCGCCCAGTGCTGAACCAGGCTGAACGCCGGGTTTCGACGGCGCTCAGCGATTCCGGCGTTTGAAGGCGCCCAGGTCGTCCTCGACCTCGGCCATGATCCCGGCCCATTCGGCTGCCCAGCAGCACCGGTGATCGAAGCCGTCGATGATGCGGGCAGCGTCAGGCGGCAGCTTTTCCAGGACTCGCCGCTGAACCGCCGGCGGAACGTTTTCGTCGTTGCTGCCGGACAGGTGCAGGTGGTGCTGTGCCTCGCGGCGCCCAGCCAGGTCAATGGGATCGACGGAGCCGTGCAGGGGCGTGTAGCCGTGGTGGTCCGTCCATGCCGCGATGTCCAGGTTTGCCGCCACGGTGACCACGGCATCTACCCGCTCGAGGCGTTCCGCGACCAGGAGCGCGAACGCGCCGCCACCGCTGTAGCCCACCAGCACCACCCGTGCCGGGGCGCGTGCTTCGATCACGCGCGCCGTCGCCGCGGTCATGCTTTCGACCAGCGACGGTGAGTAACGGGCAACCGTCCACAGCCTGGCGTCGCAGCCGTCGACCAGGCCGTGGTAGCAGGGTCTGCCGACGAACACGGACGGGAAGGGGTCCCGGTCCATGAGCGCGAGCGTGAGAGGGCGTTGCGGCGTCGGATCCCGGGCGATGTGGCGCCCATCGATGAAAGGGGAGCCGTCGCTTCCGTAGTAGACGTGCAGAGTCGATGGGCGTGCCGTCGCCGTCTCCGGTGCAGGCGCCGAGAATACTCGATGGTCGAATCCCGAGCCGGATACAGTGGCTGCTTCGAGCCCATGTTGCTCTGCGAGCGCCTCGAAGCGGGTGGCCGGTGTCGCCAGGGTGCAGCCCAGCAGTGCCAGCGTGCAGAAAAATGTGATGCAGGCACGGCAGGTCGTTACGAGATGATTACCATTTGAGGCGGTTGTTGCTTTGACTTTCATGGGCTTGGAGGACTAACTTGAAAAATATTCCAGTTCTTGACGGAAAGCCGATGCCACAATCCAGTAGCCTGGCAGGGTGCTCGTTTGCCGCCCTCCTGTGCTTTGGGGCCACCACGATCCATGGGGCAGAACCCGTCATGGAAGGGTATCAGGAGGTGGCGGATCTGCATGTGGTGGACTGCCTGCTCCCCGGGCAGGTTCGCAGGCTGGGGAATCGGACCTACGTCACGCCCCGCCGGCCGATCGAGACCACTGCAGCCGATTGCCGGGTCAGAGGCGGTGAGTACACGGCCTACGACCGTGCCGACTACAAGTCGGCCCTCAAAGTCTGGATGCCCGCAGCCGAGCGCGGCGATCCGGAGGCGCAGACCAACGTCGGCGAGATCTTCGAGAAGGGGCTGGGTGACAAGCCCAATTACGAGGCGGCCGCACACTGGTACGGCCAGGCCGCAGAGCAAGGCCACTCCCGTGCCGAATTCAATCTGGGCACGCTCTATGAGCAGGGTCTGGGGGTCGAGCAGAACGAGCTGACGGCGCTGAACTGGTACCGGCGTGCCTGGGGTATCGAGGAAGACAGCCTGATGTTCACCTCGGCCGCTCGGCGCGAGCGCGAGGCGCTGCGTCAACAGCTCGAGTCGCAGGTCCAGGAAAAGGACTCGCAGATCGAGGTGCTCAACGAGCGCCTCAATGGGCTGCAGGAGCAGCTCGAGGCGTCCTCTGAGCGCAGCGCAGACGCCGCGGCCGAAGCCAGCACGCTGAAGACACTGATTGCTCAGCTCGAGGAACAGCGCCAGGAAAACCAGCAGCGTCTCTCCGACCTCCAGGCGGTCGCGACCGCGACGCCGCCGGAGGAGGGCCCCCGGACCCGCGAGCCGGAGCCTGGCAAACCGGTCACCCGGGACCTGGATGCAGAAAAACGCACCTACGGAGATCTGTCGCTCGGATCTTACTATGCCCTTCTGATCGGCAATGAGAACTACCAGGAGCTGGAAGACCTGGCGACACCGCTTTCGGATCTGCAACGGGCCGAACAGCTGCTGAAAGACAAATACGGCTTTACGGTCTTCACCATCGCCGATGGCAACAACGTCGACGTGATGCGGGCGATCAACGACCTGTACGAGATCGTGGGCCCCGAGGACAACCTGCTGCTCTTCTACGCCGGCCATGGCAATCGCCTCAACACCGGCACGAGCGAGATCGGCTACTGGCTGCCTGCCAACGCGGAACGTCCGCCGCGCAACACCTACTGGGTGGCGAACGAGTTCGTGACCGGACACCTGTCGCGCATCAAGGCCAAGCGTGTCCTGGTCGTGGCCGATTCCTGCTATGCGGGCCTGCTGTCCCGGGAACCGAGCTTTCTGCTGCTCGGGGACGACGGTCCGAGCTACGACGACATGGAGTTTCTGCGTTTCAAGCTGGACAAGCGGGCCCGCCTGCTCCTGTCCTCCGGCGGCGACCGGCCCGTGCTCGATGAGGGAGGCGGTGAGCACTCGGTATTTGCCAAAGCGTTCTTCGACGAGCTGGAACGCAACGACGGGCTGTTGCCCAGTCCGGAGCTTTTCCTGCGGGTCCGGGACAACGTGGAGGCCGCCGCCTCGGATCTGGCCTTCGATCAGGCTCCGGAGTTCAAGACGATCAAGGCCGCCGGCCACGAAGTGGGCGACTTTTTCTTCGTGCCCACCGACCTCCGCTGACCGGGGGGAATGCAGAAGAGAAGAAAAACAGTGAGGGCCGTTCGTCGATGTCCGGCCCTGTCGAATGCGTGAATCTGGAGGGGATGGATCCATGATCAGGAAGATGCTGAGCGCATGTGCGCTGGCTGCCGTCGCGTCGTCGGCGTGGGGCTATCAGGTCAGTGCGTTTTACGACGCGCAGGGGCCCCAGCTCACCGAAGGTGATGGCCAGCAGACGGTAACCGTCAGGATCGAGCGCGGGCCCAACGATCCTGCAGGCTTGTGCATCGTCGATGTCGACGCTGCTGCTCAGGATTTTGCCAGCCCTCCGCCGGGCGGCGATGTCGCCACGCCCGGCAGTGACTACACGCCCACGACGGCGGCCGTGTCGCTGGCCATCGACGACACGGATACCTTCGTCGATGCAACGTTCAGCGTGCCCGTCGTGGACGATGCCATCGCCGAGCCGACGCAGGTCTTCGCGGCCCTGGTGACGTCCGCGGTGCCCGACGACTGTCCCTTCGGCGCGGTATTCGACCTGGCGCCGGAAGCAGGTGTCCCGATTTTCGACGATGATGCCGGCAATCTGAGCGTGGCGGTGGATCAGACGGTGGTGACCGTCGACGAAGGTGCAGGCAGCGTCGATCTCGGTGTAACGCTCAGCGGGCTCGCCAGCATCGAGGGTCCTTTCTCGGCGTCCGTGGACTGGCAGCTCGTCGCCGGCAGTGCTTCGACGCCCGAGGACTTCGGCGGCGCCACCACCAGCGGCACGCTGTTCTTCGACGCGAACACGACGACCCAGTCCGTGACCGTGCCGATCGTCGACGACGCAGCCATCGAGGGTGCCGAGGACTTCCAGTTCGTGCTCTCCAACGCCGGCGGCGTCCGTCCCTCCGACGATCCTGTTGCCGTCGAGCAGGGGGCGGACACGACCACGGTACAGATTACGGACAACGATGATCCCGGTACCTGGACGTTTGCCAATGAGCCGTATCAGGCGGACGAGGTTGCGCAATCCGCCACCATCACGCTCAGGCGGGAAGGTGGTTCGGCGGGGGCTCTTACCGTGTACTTCCGGGCCGTCGATGGCACCGCGACCTCCGGTGAGGACTTCACCGGCACGTCGGGCATTGTGTCCTGGGCAGACGGCGAGCAGGGCGATCAGACGGTCACGGTGCCCATTCTCGACGACGACGCTGCCGAGGGCGACGAAACCGTTCTGATCCAGGCCGGGACGGATTCCGACTTCGTCGTGTTCGAGGAGACGACGTTGACCATCGTCGACGATGACGCCGCAGCAACCACCGGTTTTTCCACCACCGAGGCAAGTGCCACCGAGGCCGGAGACACGGTGGTGCTCACGCTGGTGCGCGGCGGCAGCACGACCGGGGCCGTCAGCGTCGACTATGCGACCCAGGACGGCACCGCCACGGCGGGGGAGGACTACGTCGCCGCAGTAGGGACCGTGTCCTGGGCGGACGGCGATGGCGCGGACAAGACTGTCACGATCTCCCTGCTGGAAGACCTCGATCAGGAGCAGGCCGAGGATTTTCTGGTCCTGCTCAGCAATCCGACCGGCAATGCCACGCTGGGCGGCAATACCGCCATTACGATTATCATCGAGGCCAGCGACGTCACGCGCGACATCAGCGACATTCCAAACCTGACGCCGAATCAGTTTGCTCTAGCCAACTGGTTCGATCAGACCTGCGGCCGGTTATCGGGCCTGGAATCGCCCACGGCGGGGGAGCAGGATCTCATCGACGTCTGCGCCCTGGTGCGCAATGAGGAGACCGATGACGCTGCGGTGCGCGAGGCGTTGGACGAGATAAATCCCGAGGAACTGCTGGTGAGCGCGTTCAATGCCCTGCGCCTCACGGCCGTGCAGCACGGTAACCTGGCGCAGCGGCTGAACGCCCTGCGCAACGGCGCCAAGGGCGTCGATCTGGCGGGGTTGGATCTGGAGATCAACGGCCAGGCCATCGCCGGGAACGCCGTGCAGGCGATGTATGACGACCTGACCGGTGGTGGGGCAAGTGCCGACGGGAATGTCTGGGGCCGCTGGGGTGTGTTCGTCAACGGTCGCATTGCCACCGGCGACAAAGACGAGACCGACAACGAGGCCGGATTCGACTTCGACCTCTACTCGGTAACCACCGGTGTCGACTACCGCATCCGCGACAACTTCATCGTCGGCGTGTCCGCCGGCATCGGTTCGGTGGACAGCGACTACGACAGCGGCGACGGCGGGATGGACATCGACAACTGGAACGCCGGCGCATACCTGACGTACTTCCGCGACGAGAGCTTTTACTTCGATGCCCTGGCCACCTACGGCGAAAACGATTACGACTCGGTGCGCAATCTGTCGTTCGAGAGCGACCTGGGCAGCTTCAGCGGATCTGCACGGGGCAGCACCGACGGCACACAGTACTCGTTCGGCTTCGGCACCGGATGGGACTTCAACCGGGGCGCCCTGACTTTCGGCCCCCATGGCGGCGCCTACTACTTCGACGTGGACGTGGACGGATTCCAGGAGTCGGGCCTGTCGGGGCTCGACCTCGATATCGGTGATCAGAGCACCAAGTCATTTTCGGTGAATGCCGGGGGGCACCTGTCCTATGCGGTGCTGACCGATTGGGGCGTGCTGGTGCCGAACCTGAAGGTCGACTGGGTGCACGAGTTCGAGGACAACAGCGAGACCCTGGCCTTCAACTTCATCAACGACCCGTTCGCGGATGATTCGAGCGACCCCTCGCCGGGGATTACGCTGCGTTCCGACCGGCCGGATTCGAACTACTTCATCTGGTCGGTCGGTACCTCCGCCCAGTTCGTGTTCGGGGTATCCGGATTCGTGAACTACCAGTCATACGCCGGCTACAGCAACGTGGACATCGGAGAGTGGTCGGGGGGGCTGCGCTGGGAGAAGACCTGGTAGTACCGTCGACCCCGGAGGCCGGGCCCGCCTGCCGCGGGCTCAGCCGAGCAGACTCATCAGCGCGAGCACGCCGACGGTGGCCGCAGCAGCGAGGCCGGCGATGAGCCACGTCCGTGCGGAGCTCGCCCTCTCAGGCGCGGGTCCGGATTGCCGGGCGGCGGCGGGCAGTCTGATTTCGCATTCCACCTGAGCGAAGCGGATCCGGTCGCCGTTTCCGAGATAGCTCACCGTGATCCTGTCGTCGTTGACGAAGGTGCCGTTGGCTGACATCTGATCGATGACGCGCCATCGGCCGTTGTCGTGGCCGATTTTGGCGTGGAAGGCTGAGATGCCATCGTCGGTCAGAGTCAGGTCCCGCCCCGTGTCGGTGCCGATGCTCCATTCCGTCTGCGGGTTCTCGAGTTCGAGCACGGTTCCGGCAGCGTTGCCGTTGATCACGGCAAGATGTGGTCCGGTGGCGTCGAGGCCGGCGGTGCCGGGAGCGGCACCACCGGCAGCCATGGCCTTGAGCTCCTCGGGCGACAGCATCCGCGTTCCGGCTGGCTGATAGTCAGGATCTGCCCAGCTTTTCGGCACCTGCTGTGCTGGCTCGGGGCCGGTCGGGCCGGGAGCTCGGCTGCTGCTGGCGACATCGGGTGCCTCGGCCGGCGGAGCCGCTGGCGTGTCGCCGTGGTCGCTGGCGGGGGGAGGCCGCACGACGGTGGCATCGTCCTGCTCGTCGACGCGACGGACGACGGTGGCGTCGTCTTCGTCCGCCGGGCTCGCCGGTGCTGAAACCACGAAAACCGCCAGGTCGAATGCGATCCGGTCACCGTCGCGCAGGCGGGTTCTGTCGTCGATCTGGCGGTCGTTGACGAACGTACCGTTGGCGGACCCCAGGTCCTCCAGCCAGAGCTCGCCAGCCTCCACCGAGAGCTGTGCGTGGCGCCGGGATGGATGGCCATCGGTCACCTTGAGGTCGCTGTCGTCGCTTCGCCCCACGATGGTCGTTTCGCCAAGCTCGATGCGTTCGCTGCCGTCAGGGCGGTCGCCCCGAACCAGAAAGTACCCGCTCATGAATTTCTCACCCAGTTCCAGACAAGATAGATCGCTACCCCGGCCCCGATGCCGAGGACGGCTGCCAGCCACGGCCGGGCTTTCGGCCTGGCCGCGGCGTGCGCGCGTATCACGACCGCACTGGCGTCGTCCTTGCCGGGCTTCGCCGTAACCGCCGCGATCAGGGCGTCGGCAGCAGCCTGTGCGGTATCCGCGTGCAGGAGAATACGGCGCATCTCGGCGTCGCTCAGTTCGCCGCTCACACCATCGCTGCAGAGCAGCAGCTGGTCGCCATCCAGCAGGTCCAGGACCTGCTGGTCGACGCTTGGGTGTTCGAAGCCGAGTGTCTGCACCAGGACGTGTCGGTCCGGGTGCCGGTCCGCATCGGCCGGGCTGAGCTCGCCCCGGTCCAGCAGCCATTGAACCATGGAGTGGTCCCGGGTCACGCAGGCCAGACGTCCCTGGCGCAGCAGGTAGGCACGACTGTCCCCTACCCAGGCAATCCGGGCCTGGTCGCCGGTGAGCTGCGCTGCCACCACCGTTGACCCCATGCCGGTGCGGTCGCTGTCGGCCAGGGCCGCGTCGACGATGGCCTGGTGGGCAGCATCGATTGCCGGGCCCAGGCCGCTCCCCTCGCGCACACCCTCGAGGGTCGTGGCGCGGGCTATGGCACTGGCCTGGTCGCCGGCGGCATGGCCACCCATACCGTCCGCGACCAGCCACAGACCGAGTGTGTCGTCGGCGCCCAGGGCATCCTCGTTGACGTCATGGCGGCTGCCGACCGCCGTCTGCATGCCGGCGTCGAAACGCATCTACAGCGCCCTGCTCAAGCGTTCCATGGCCGCCTGCAGCGTTTCGGGATCGTAGTCGCCATCGCTCTGCACGGCGTCGAACAGGGCATCGAGCTGGTCCTGCAGGCGACCGGCATCTCCGAGATACAGGGACAGGCTCTCGATGCCCAGAAACGCCTGCTCCGCCGCCGCATAGTCCGCCAGCAGGCCGCCGGCGCCGGCGCGGGCGATGGCGGCTCTGATGGCGGCGACCTGGTCGCGGCTCGCGGGCGCACGGGTCCAGGTGCGGTCATCCAGCCAGCGCTCGAAGTCGGCGGCCACGGAGCGCGCCGCCTGCGCGCCTTCCTGTCCGGCTCGCAGCAGCTTGACGTGCAGGTTGCGCAGCGCGTCACGGTCATCGGGGGCGAGTACGTCGGCCATGGCACGCAGCATGAACATGTGCTGATCCTGCAGACGCAGCGCGCCGGGCTCGAGGCCCTGCTCGCGCCTGACTTCCGGCCAGCGCAGCTCGTCCATGGGGTGATGGCAGCTGTGGCAGTCATAGAAAGCGAAGTCGGGCAGAGGCGGGGAAAAGAGCTCCGAACCGATGAGATCCAGGAACCGCCGGGTGCTCTCCACCTGGCCGGCGCGCCAGACATCGAAGCCGGATGGCGCGCCTTTGCGTTCACGGTAGTCGTCGTCCACCTCGTAGTGGGCCGGCTGGTTGGCGGTATAGGCTTCGAGCTCGAACGAAAGCCGTGGATGGCCGGCACCCATGATGCGGTGGGTGGCGAACTGGTCGTTCGTGCCGAGGTGACACGAGAGGCAGACTTCGGCCCGGACCGAGATATCCTCCGTTGCGAGCATGCCTTGCGCCAGATTGTCGGCATGGCTGGCGTCCGGTTCGGTGTGGCTCTCGATCCACGGCTCGGCGCCGCCGTGGCAGGCCTCGCAGCCTACGCCGTCGCTGATCTGGAACTTGGGGCCGCGCTGCCCCGGAGGGACGTTGTCCGTGTGGCAGTCGAGACAGATGTCCGCGTTCTGCGCATTCGGCAGCCCGAGTTTGCGCGCGATACGCCGCGACTCCGGTGTCAGCAGCGTCTGGTACGCGCGCGCATGCCGGTCGTCGGACGACCAGATACGATACTCGTTCAACCAGACGTTGGCGTCGTCCTGGGCGGTGAGCTTGCCGTGGCATACGCCGGTGGCGCAGCTCGCCACGCCGAGATGCCGGCTGTCGTCGAGCGGCGCCGCGCTGACGGCGCCGGTGAGCAGTGCCAGCGGCAGGACCCGCGCCCAGTTCATTGACCCGCCTCCGCAGCAGGCTTCCGGGACGCCTCTTCACTGGAGACGTACCAGGGGTTGCCCTCGTGGAGATACAGGCGGTGCATCTCCGGCAGGGTCAGAGGCCGGGATCCTTTGCGCCCGAACACGGCGATCTGCTCGCCGGTCTCGTCGACACCGCGATCCCGCTCCAGCCCCCTGGACAGGCTCAGCGCCGGCCTGGCGGTCTGGAACCGCGCGATCAGGGCCGGGTTCGGAGCCGGGCTGAACCCGTAGAATTTCGGTTGCAGCTCCGGCGAGGTGAGTTGGACGACTTTGAGCCCGCCGCCGCCGTCGGCGACATAGGCGAACAGCGAGGCATTGGTCGTGGCCACCACCACGTCCTGCGCATCGCGGATGGCACCGTCGGCATCGAAGCGCTGGTGCAGCTGCATGGCTTCGGGCCTTTCCACGTCGACGATGACCAGACCGTCGGCGCCGGCAGCCACGTAAGCGTATGTGCGGGCCACGAACACCCGGCGGGCATCCGCCATGGCGATGACGTTGTCCGCCACCAGCTCCGGTGCAGTGGGGTCCGTCACGTCCACGGTTTTCAGACCGTCCGCATCGGTTACGAACAGGTAGCGGAACTGCTGCATCGCGCCGCGAGGATCGTCCAGAGCCAGGGTGGCGGCCAGCTTCGGCTGGAGCGGGTCATCCAGGTCCACCACAACCAGCGCGTCGTTGGTCAGCACGTAGGCGAAGTGGCCGCCGAGCGTGAGGTATCGGGCACCGTCGAGAACCCCGTCCGGATTCCAGGTCGTGGCCCGCTCGAGGCGGTTGTTGCGGGGCTCGCCGTCCGCCAGCGTATTGACGTTGATGGCGATCAGGCCTTCGACGGCATCGCTGATGAACGCGTAGCTGTACACCGGGTGCATCGGCTGCTCCTGGTTGTCCACCCGCATCAGCTCACCCTGGTTGCGTGGCGGGTGCACCGGCTGGTTGGTGGGCAGGGCGATGCAGGTGGCATTGGGCGAGGCGATGTGGGTGTCCTGGCCGAGGGGGCTGAAGGGGGCCGTGATGATGCGTTGGGAAAAGCCCTTGTTGGCGATGCTGGCGACGTCGAAGATCTGCGACCCGTCTTCGCCTTCGGCAGCGAACAGGTACTCGCCTCGCAGCTGCAGGCAGCCCACTCTGCCGCTGCGGTGACTGTGGCCGGTGGTGAGCCGGTTGTCGCGGTCCCGGTGTGCCTGGTACCAGTCCGGATACGCATAGCGGTGCAGATAGCTGCCGATGACTGCCTGCGGCTCGTCCCACTCGGTCACCTGCACCGCATCGACGGCACCGTCGCCGCCGACGTAGGCGTGGTAGCCGACGAAGTTGACGAAGTTGGTACCGAGCATCAGCAACTGAGCCATGATGGCGTTGTTGTCTCCGGCTTCGGACAGATGGCAGTCCTCGCACTGCTTGGTTTCGGTCTTGCGCACGGTGTGGGGGAAGTGCGGGTTGAAGGCTTGAGACGAGTAGCCGCTGGCGGCAACAGGCGGCTGCTGCACGTAGATCTTTTCGCGATTGGCGTTGGTCGACGACAGGACCAGGGCGGAGCTCGACCGTACCGGGGCGATCTTGCCGGGCTCGCCGGGATCGCGGCCGTTCTTGGCCGGACCGCGACGGCCGAGCAGGAACATCTGATCCCGTGCGACCTGAGGGTTGTAGGAAGCCCAGTTGCGCGTCTCCCCGCCTTCGTAGTGGTGGCGCTCGGTTTTCCAGTTTGCCTCGATAGGCAGGTGGCAGCCGCCGCAGGAGGTGGTCCACGACGTGTGGCAGGCGTAGCACTCCATCTCCTCGTTGGAGTGTGCCAGGCCGTCTGCAGGCACTCCGCTGCCCCAGGTCTGATTCACCGGATCGTTGCTCATCAGCTTGGCGCGTGCCGCCTTGGCATTGAAGTCCGGGTGGCCCGAGGTCACGGTGTCTTTGACCAGTGAAAGCTCCCACTCCAGGTCGGGGTCCATCATGGATCGCTGATAGAGCTTGCCGCTGCGCCACTCGAAGCGGCGACGGCCGTCCGGCGTGCGCAGCAGTGCCAGGTCCGTGCCGCCATCGAGAGCCGCCGGTCCGGAGGTGTAGAGATTCGGATAGGCCTGAGCCGTGCCGTGGCAGTCCTTACAGTCGATCTCGACGGCCAGTGCGACCTCACCGTAGATGTGTCCGTTGCCATGGTTGTCCTGGGAGTAGTGACAATCGACGCAATGCATGCCCTTGTCGACGTGAATCGAGGACATGTGCACGGCCTTGTCGAACTTCTCCGGGTCGTCGTCGGATACCGGATCTCCCTGGTCGTCCAGCAGGTTGCCGTCGCGGTCGCGTTTGAACACGGCGCGGAAGTTCCAGCCGTGACCGTGGTAGTCGGCGAATTGAGTATCCGACAGCTCGGGGTTCAGCTCCGAAACCCGTTTGAGGAAATCGACGTCGCCCCACTTTCCCCTGGCGGCGGCAGCCTCGGGGTTGCGATCGAGTATCCTGCGTTCGGTTTCCGCGTCGGGATACTGCTGCTCCTCGGGCCACATGTGCGGCGCGTCGGATTCGTAATCCCACATGGTGTAGCCGAGGTAGCTGTTCATGAACATGTTGGGCTGGTGCATGTGGCAGACCATGCAC
>MRWG01001676.1_pt1 | contig 13184 bp, 12 predicted proteins | sample 1013341 | NCBI WGS metagenome assembly MRWG01 (sample SAMN06117577, study PRJNA244670) | biofilm metagenome | biome: Water; feature: Cathode Biofilm; material: Biofilm; isolation source: microbial consortium enriched at the cathode of a solar microbial fuel cell | place: USA: District of Columbia ... | reverse complement strand
GGTGCGACGGCGGTCGGAGCGGGCTTCGCTGCGTGGTTTGGTTTGAGAATGAGCGGCATATCGGCAGGAAAGCTAGAGTATATTCCTCGGGAGCGTTTTCTGGTTCATGGTGAGGGCCGGTGAAGGAGACCAGCTCTCATGGCTTGAGCTCTCTCCCTTGATCTGTGCCATCGAGCGATCGAAGTAGTGTCGGCGGGTTCGTCCCGCCGATCAACGGCGCCCGCTTCGGTGACGGCTGGAAGCACAAGCTCACCGTCACCAGTCTCCGCAAGGGCGAAGCGGGCACAGACTATCCCCGCTACGCCGCCGGCAAGTTCAACGCCCCGCCAGAAGACTATGGCGGCCCCCGGCTTCTAACGTTCTTGCTGACCCCGAGCACCCAGACCACGAGGAGGTTGCCGAATGGATCGATGACTACGACCCCAAATCCCTCGATAAAATCGTCATCAAATGAAGTTGATGTGTTGCGGAGGCGTGCCCTGCGGCATAGACAGGCTAACTCGCCCCTTCTGATACGCGTCCAGCACCTCGTTCACCTTGTGCTGCAAACACAGCGAACCGCACATCTTCTGGGCGTTGAAATCCGGTGACGCCAGATAGTTCATAACCTCCCAGTACCGGTCACTTGCCCAGATGTCCTTGAACCGCTGCTCGCAGATGTTGCCAATGTGAAACTTCTTGTATCGCTCATTGAACAGCATTCCGCACGGCGCAACGAGGCCCGAGCCCGATAGTTGGATCATGAATGGCGGCCCGTAGCAGCGTTGGTAGCTACGGGTACCCTCATCGGCGATCTTCGACCATTTCACGACGACTTTATACTCGTTGTCCGACAATGCCTCGGCCTCACGCAGCACGCCGTAGATATCCTGGTAGGCGCCGTAATCCACACCGAGGTCGCCATCCTCGTTGTCCGAACAGTGTTTGATCACGAGGTAGTCCGGCCGCAGTTCCTTTCCGAGCCGGGCGAGCGGCAGCACCTGGTCGGCATACTCCGGCATCAACACCATCTGCAGGCCAAGCGTCACTGAAAGGCCATTCTGACTCTTGATCTCGACCATGTCGCGGATGTTCTGGCACACTCGGTCGAACCAGTGCGCCTTGACCCCCATGATCTCGGCATACCGCTCGCGTTCGCCGGCGGAGATGTTGATCCGCATGTAGGTCAGGTAGGGTAGAATTTCTTCCAGCTTGTTGCGTGTCAGCACGAAGCCGTTGGTGCCGACCGCCATCGAGATTCCCAGTTCGGCGCCGCGCTTGATGGTGTCGACGAACACTGGCGAGATCGAGCTCTCGCCATCGGAAACCAGGCTGATGCCCTTCACGCCAATCTCGGCACAGTCCTCCAGGAACTCGTACATCACCTTCTGAGTGATGGTCTTGCGGTCGTTCTCCTGCAGCATCGCGTAGCAGTAACGGCACGCGAAGTTACAGGCCCGCGTCAGTGCCATGTCGATGGTGATCGGCGCTATGCGCTCACCCCGTTCCCACGCCGCCACCCGGTCGCGGTGCCAATGAATCTTGGTTCCATCAAGGATCAGCTCAGTATGCTCGACTAGGCCGGTCATTTTGATCCCCTCTCCGACACAATTCCGTCGGTCAGCTCAACCGCCGGATAGTGTTGCTGTCCTTGAGTTCTCCCTGAAACAACTCAAGCCGTTGATCCACCTTGTCTTTCATTGCCCGCTCAAGAACCGTCAGAATTTGCTGTTTGTCGGCTCCCTGTAGGTCACCCACGAACTCTACCGTCACTCGGACATCGTAGTCGATTTCTTGTATCGAAACGATGCCGTGCGCCAGCCCCACCTGCTCCATGGCGGCATCGAACACTGCTATCAGGCGGTAACGGCGCTCCGCGTCGTCGAGCGCAAGCCATTCCGCCGCCGGCTCCACGTCGTAGAAGTTGCGGGTGTCTATATAGCCGCGAGCGTCCCTGTATTCCCTGAGAGCCGCCCTGATCAGAGCCGTGGGCAGAGCGAATACGCGATCCGCCGAGATTGGCGTCACGATGCCAAGAACCGGCCGGTCCGCCGCGCCGCCACGAAGCATGTACTCCAGCCGGATCACGCCGTGGTCGCTCGCCTCCAATAGCGGTAAGTCTTCGATCAACGCGCAGAACCGTTCGAGCACCGCGCGCTCGATATTGCTTCGCGCACCGGAAAAACGGGCGCGGCGGATCGTGTGCTGGGCCGGATCGACGTCCAGGATGAGTTCGACGCCGGCGGTGCGTCCGGTGGCAACGACATCATTGCCTGAAATGGACTCGACTACACCTTCGTGGCTCAGCGCCGAAAGGTCAACCGCCGCCACCGCCACCGCATAGAGATCGGCCACTGCCGCCAGCGGCTCACCGACCGCGAGCACGCCCCAGTCTGTGCCCTCTGCAGCCTGCCGCTGCCGGGCGCGGGCATCCTGTTCTGCGCGCCGCGACGCGCGGGCGGCGAGATCCGCCGCCACCGCCCCAGTGTCGTGCTCCGCCAGCCCGGCCACCCGCAGTAGGAGCTTTCCAGCCCGCCGTTCGGCCGTCGCGGTCCCGAGATGCCCGACCGCGGAGCAAAGGGTGTCGGCGGAGCCTTCAGCCACCAAGGCGGGGTCAAACGCGACCTCGACCTCCGACGCACCGTCGAGGATAACGGCCTCAACTAGGTTTCGCACGCTGCGTAACAGGTCGGCGTCAGGCACCCACAGGGCGAGACTGCCGCCCTTCGCCGCCTCGTCGACGCTGAAGCCGCGCAGATTGTCGATCAGGCCAGCTTCGTAGTCGTCGCACAGCCGGTCATAGTCGAGGCGGACAAGGCTCATCCGAAGAACTCATGAATCAGGTCGGCGATGTAGTGGATCTCGTCTTCGGTCAGGAACTGGTTGACCGGCAGAGTGAGGATCCGCCCCGCCTGCGTCTCGGTGACCGGAAAGCTCCCGGGCCCGAGGCCGAGACCGGCGGCGGCCGGCTGCAGATGGATCGGGATCGGGTAGTGGATCGCCGTGCCGACCCCGTTGTCGGCGAGATACTGCCGCAGCTCGTCGCGGCGATCGACCTGCACGACGAAGGTGTGGAAGCTGTTGAACTCCTGCTGCCGGCACGGCTCCATCTGCACGTGCTCGGCCGGCAGCAGCCGGCGGTACAACTCGGCGTTGGCTCGCCGCTTCGCGATGACGCCGTCGAGCGCCTCCAGGCGGTGCATCAGCACGACCGCCTGCAGGGTGTCGAGACGCGACACCGTCCCCCATTCCACGACCGTGTTGCGATCGACGAGGCCGTTGTTGCGGAGCCGGCGCAGGCGCTCGGCGACATGGTCGCCATCGGTCAGGACAAGCCCGGCGTCGCCCATTGCGTTCAGGTTCTTCAGCGGGTGCGCCGAGACGCAGCCGATATCGCCCCAAGTGCCCGCCGCCCGGTCGAGATAGCGCGACCCGAACGCCTGCGCGGCGTCCTCGATCACGCGCAGGCCATGGCGCTGCGCGATCTCGCAGATCTCGTCCATGGCCGACATTCGGCCGGTCAGATGCACCGGCATGATCGCCTTGGTACGGGGCGTGATCGCCGCCTCGATGAGGGCCGGGTCGATGTTCTGGTCCGCCCGCACGTCCACGAACACCGGCGTCGCACCGGCGAACACGATCGAGGCGGTCGATGCCACGAACGAGTTCGGGGTCGTGATGACCTCGTCGCCCGGGCCGATGTCGAGCGCCCGCATGCCGAGGATCAGCGCATCCGTCCCGGACCCCATCGCGACGCAGTGGCGCGCGCCGGCATAGACGGCGGCCCGGCGCTCCAGCTCCTCGATCTCGGCACCGCCGATCCACTGGCCGCTGGCCATGACGGCGTCGAGCGCCTTGCCCAGGACCTCGCGCTCGGCCTCGTACTGACGGCCGAGGCTGACATACGGGATCGTCCGCCGCTCAGCGGCCATCGTAGTAGGCCTGGACAGACTCGATGACATAGTCTTGCTCCGCACGGCTCAGATGCTGGTCGACGGGGAAGGTGATGATCTCGTGGGTGTGGCGGTCGGTGACCGGGAAGTCGCCCGGCTTGTACCCCAGGAACCGCAACGCGTCTTGCTGGTAGAGCGGGATCGGGTAGTGGACCTTGGCCTCGATCCCGCGATCCAGGCAGTGTTTCAGGAGGCCGTCGCGATCCTCCGCGAACACGATGTAGAGGTGGTAGACCATCCGCATGCCGGCGATGCGCGGCGGGATCCGGATCTGTGGGATCCGCGCCAAGTGCTCGTCGAAATACGCCGCGTTCGCGATGCGCTGCGCCGCGATCTGCTCGGTCGAGCCGATCAGCCAGTTGCCGACCACGGCCTGAAGGGTGTCGAGCCTGGAATTATATCCGAGCAGCGCGATCTCGTCCCGGTTCCGCATGCCGTGGTTGCGCAGCAGGCGGAGCTGGCGGTCGAGTTCGTCGTCGTCCGTGACGATGACGCCGCCGTCTGACCAGACGTTCAGGTTCTTGAGCGGATGCAGCGAGAACGCGCCGGCATTGCCCCAGGTCCCGGCGTTGCGCCCTTCCATCGCCGCGAGAATGCCCTGGCAGGCGTCCTCGACCACCGGCAGCCCGTACCGCATGGCGATCGGCCGCAGCTTGACCATGTCCGTCATATAGCCAGTAAAATGCACCGGGACGATCGCCTTGGTGCGCGGCGTGATCGCCGCCTCGAGCTGATCGACGTCCATGCAGAACGTGTCGTCGCAGTCGACGAAGACCGGGCGCGCGCCGATCTCGTTGATGGCACCCACGGTCGCGATGAAGGTGTTCGCCGCCGTGATCACGTCGTCGCCCGGCCCGGTGCCGAGCGCCTTCAACGCCAGCTTGATCGCGTCGGTGCCGGAGTTCACGCCGATGGCGTGCCTGGTGCCGATCAGATCGGCGAACCGGCGCTCGAACTCGGCCAGCGGCCGGCCGAGGGTGAAGTCCCCGGTCTGCACGAACGCCCGGAGCGCCTGCCACAGGTCGTCGGCGTCGGCGAACTGCTGCGGCAGGTAGGAGTAGCGGACCTTCATTTGGTGCTCCCAGGCAATCGCTTCAGAACGGACCGCGGAACGACGAGTGCGGCACGTCGGGCGGCAGCGCGCCGCGCATCTCGCGGAGCCGCTCACCGACCACCGCCGCGGCGGCCGGCATCCCCGCCAGATCGGCGATCCGGTCCGCGATGTCGGTCGCGGTCACGTAGTAGCTGCCAGTCAGGCCGCGGGAACTCGGGGTCGGGCAGTCCGGCAGCCCCATCCGGTACGGCGCCGCCTTCAGGCTTCCGAACGCCTGCTCCACGACCCGCGCGACGATCTCCGCGCCGATGCCGTACGTCGCGTAGCCGGTGTCGACGACCACGAGCCGCCCGGTGCGGCGGACGGATTCGACGATCGGGTCGATGTTTAACGGCCGCAGCACGCGCAGATCGAACAGCTCCGCGTGGCAGCCCTCCTCGGCCAGTGCCCGCACGGCCTGCAAGCACTCGAGCGACATGTACGAGGTGCCTACCACCGTGCAGGCGTCGCCGGGATGCATCCGCGCCGGGCCGTCGAGTGCCATCGGGACCGGATCGATCGCCACCTGTCCCGACGCGTAGTGGATCCAACGGTGCTCGATCATGATGACCGGGTTGTCGTCGGCGATCGCGCCGAGCAGGAGCCCCTTCGCGTCGGCGGCGGTCGCCGGCATCACCACCTTCAGCCCCGGCACGTAGGAGAACAGCGGCTCGAGGCTCTGCGAGTGTCCTGGCCCCTGGCCCCAGCCACGGCCCACGATCAGGCGGATCACCAGCGGCACCTTGTGAACGCCGCCGGACACGAAGTGGAGCTTGGCCGCGTTGTTGATCAACTGCTCCATCGCGAGCAGGCAGAACTCCACGCGCTGATGGATCAGCATCGGCCGCTGGCCCATGAGCGCCGAGCCGATGGCGACCCCGGTCTGCCCGTTCTCGGCGATCGGCATCTCGATGACGCGGTCGGCCCCGAACCGCTCGCGCAGCCCCAGCGTGGTGCCGAAAATGCCCTTCGGATCGGTGACGCCCTCACCCATCACGTACACCGACGGGTCGGCCGCCATGGCCTGTTCGGTCGCCTCGCGGATCGCCTCTGCCGCGGAAATCTGACGCGTGGCGGCTTGCAGGTCGGTGTCAGGCATAGACGGTGGTCCCCATCGAGGTTGGATCGGGCATCGGAGAACCCTTGGCGAAGTCGAACGCGGCTTCCATCTCGGCGACCAGCTCGTCACGAATGCGCCGCTCGACGCCACCGTCGAACAGCCCCTGGGCACGCAGGGTCCGCGCCCAGGCCTCCACCGGATCGCGGACCTTCCACGCTTCGAAGTCCGCGACATCCCGGTAGCCGAGATCGTTGTCGTAGTTCGGCCCGCAATGCTCACGCCACCGGTAGGTCTCCATGACCAGCAGGCTGGGGCCGCGCCCCGCGCGCGCCGCCGTCACGGCATCCTGGGTCGCCAGGTGCACCGCCCGGACGTCGTTGCCGTCGAGTTGCACGGCCGGCATCGCGAACGGCGCTGCGATGTCGGTCAGCGGCCGGTCCGGCTGCCGGTCCGCCAGGTCGGTGTAGACCGCGAAGTAGTTGTTCTCGAGCACGAAGATCACCGGCAGGTTCCGGAGCGCGGCAAAATTGGCGCTCTCGTGCCAGACACCCTCTTCGATCGATCCGTCGCCCAGGAACACGACCGCGACGTGGTCCTTCTTCTGCTGCTGGAACGCCAGGGCCGCCCCGACGCCGAGCGGGATCGAGCTGGCGACGATCGGCACGCTCGCGAGCACCCCGGCAGGACCGTCGAACAGGTGCATGGACCCGCCGCGGCCGCCGCAGCACCCGGTCGCCTTTCCGTAGATCTCGGCCATCATCGCGTTCAGGTCGCCGCCCTTCGCGAGGTAGTGGCTGTGGCAGCGGTGGGTGCTGACGATCTGGTCCTCGGGCCGGAGCGCTGAACAAACGCCGACGGCGGCGGCCTCCTGGCCGACCGACAGGTGCACCGGGCAGCGCATTTCCTGCTCGGCGTACCGGCCCGCGATCTCTTCCTCGACGAGGCGGATGCGCAGCATGCTCCTGTACAAGGCGATGGCATCCGCGGAGGGCATGCCGACCCCATTGATCGCTGCCGTGCGGTCTTCGCCTCGAGCGTCGTCGTGTTCCAGCGACATGCGTCCTCACAACCTCCGGAAGCCGTTGTCCCGGCCGGGCGGGCCGGCCGCTATTATTTCAAGAGAGCGGTGATGAACTTGACCAGCGGCACCTTCTCGACCGGCCCTCGGTGCCCGACAATGCCAACCTTTATGGCGCCCACGGCATTGCCGATGAAACCGACGTCGTTCATCGCTCCGCCGGCGGCGGCCAGCGGCGAGGTCACCGCCAGGAAGGCATCGCCGGCTCCCATGGTGTCCCGGACCACCTTCGTGAGCACCGGAATCTGACGCTCGCCCGATTCCGCGTCGAACACGTGGCAGCCGTTCTTGCCATGGGTGATCACGATCCGCGGGCACCGGATACGCTCCGGCAGGCGCCGCGATGCGATCTCCGATATCGGGGCGAACCGGTCGCCGGTAGCCAGCCGCGCTTCCGGAGCATCGATGCAGACATAATCAGCCCGCGGATACTTGTGAATGAAATTGAATCCCATGTTCGCGCTATTGCTCTGGGTGTTCACGGCCAAGAAGCGGGCCGACGAGCACAGGATGTCGACGGTCTCCGCGCCAATCATCCCGTGCCCGAAATCAGCGGCGATCGTCACGTCGGCCTCCGACACTAGGCGCCGCGCCAGAGCATTGAGTTCGTCGGCTTCCGCGAGCGGCAGTGGCGTGTCGTCGAGGAACTGCACCTCGAACAACTTATGGATCGTGCCTTCCTCTACGAAGCGCCGCTTGCGCACAGTCGGCGCGTCCCGCCGGCACACCACGTGCAAGCGAACGTTCGGCAGCAACACCGAGCGGATGAGCGCTTCGTCACGCTCTCGGTCGCGGTCGCCGATAATCGTGATCACGTCGACTTCGCGGCAGAATCCGGCGACATGATTGGCCGCTGCGATCACCCCGCCGGCAAAGTGCTCCTCGCCCAGATAGCGGGTGGCGATGATGTTCTCCTTGGAGGATTTGCCAACCGGGGAGACGTACTGGTAGTCGTCGATGATGGTCTCGCCGACCAGCACTACCCGGTAGTCCTTGACCTTGTCGAGGAGGCCCAGCAGCCGGCCGCTCGCCCCCCCCTGCCGCATCTCCGTCAACAACTCGCGCAACGGCGGGTCGTAGACGTCCATGTAGCGGTTGATCAGTCCTGACGAAGAGAAAGTGATGCCCTTGGTGAATTCGATGCGACCGCCATGCGATTCGACCATCCTTCGCTCGGCCTCGATCTTCCCCGTGACGTCGTCGTCAGCGTTCTCGTAGTCGGACCCCTTCACGTAGACGTCCGGGCGCACGAGCCGCAGCACCGATTCCGCCGTCGCCGTCCCGTTGATCGCGACGCGGTCGACCAGACTGAGCGATGCCAGCATCTCCGCCCGGAGCATCTCGGAGAAGATCGGCCGGCCCGGGCCCTTATTGACGAACCGATCAGCGGTTATCGTGACAAACAGCAAGTCCCCGAGCCTTCGCGCAGCCTCAAGGTGCCGGACATGACCGAGGTGCAGCAGGTCGAAGACACCGTGGGCGAGCACGACGGTCCTCCCCGCGGCGCGGGCCGCCTGGGCGAGCACGTCGAGTTCCTCGACCGTGCATACCTTTTCGCCGGGAAACTCGACCGGGCGATCGAATTTGAGATCGGTGATCCTGGTCATCGGGTCTCTCGTCTGAATGCTAGGTCGTCCGGAGCACTGTCCTTCGGCCACCCCATCGAGACATCGAGAACAGCATGACAGATCGCGAGATGCGAGATCTCAACGAACCCGTATTCTGAATTTTGAACGTAGAAATTCACGTCGCCCATGCGGCGCACCTGGTTGTCGGGCTCGAAGCCGGACAGCGTGATCACCCGGCACCCGATGCGACGGGCCGCGTCCACGCCGGCCACGATGTTGGCCGAGCTCCCTGACGACGAGATCGCCACTAGCAGGTCTTTGGGATAGGCCAGCATCTCGATCTGCTTACGGAACACGTTCTCATAACCGAGATCGTTGCCAATGCAGGTCAGCGCCGCCCCGTCGTTGAATGCGGTCGCACGGAAGCCGCCGTTCTTTCCGTAGTCGGTGGCCATGTGGCTGGCAACGGCCGCACTGCCGCCATTGCCAATGAACATGATCTTGGTGTTCAGACGCCGCGTGCGCTCGACCTCGTCGCCGAACTGCACGAAGGCCACGTCCTTGTTGATCTGTTGGCCGGCGCCGTCGGTCGCCTGTATTGTGCTGGTGATGTCCCCGAGAACCTTGAAATACGCGTCGAGCAGCGACCGCGCGCGACGCTCGGCCTGTCCCCCAGCTATCGTCTGTGTGGCGTTCACCAGTTGATCCATCGCTCCTACCCCAAAGATCCTAGAAGCCGGCCATCAGATACCGCCTACCGACGGCTTCCGGCGAATAGGTTGTCGTCATCAAGGACCGTGCGGTCGCGACCAGCCGTTCCCGATACTGGCGATCCGTGGACATTTTCAGCATGCACGACGCAGCATGCTCTACCGAAGGATAGGCCCACTGCTGCCCGGAACTGAAGGCATATTCCTCATTGCCGACGTCGCCCAATTCGAAGTCTATCAGAGCCGCAGTCGCGTCGGTCGTGAAGTCCATGTTGCCGGAATAGCCCGTGGCGATCACCGGGCAACCAAGGGCCATGGCCTCGGCCATACCCCGCCCGAACCCCTCGCTGCGATGCAGCGATATGAAGCAGTCGCTCGCTCGATACAGGTCGAGCACCTCGCCCCGGTCGAGGGTGCGGTTGATCAGCAGGATTCGAGGATCGGCCGAAACCTCCCTGAGAAACGCCCGCCATTTCCGGTCGCTCGCCGGTGCGCGCATGACCTTGATCACGAGCCCTACCGGCTCGTCCCCCTTCGGGAAAGCGAGGCGGAACGCCCGCAGACAGGCATGCGGGTTTTTGCGCGCGACGCTCGACAGGAAGTCGAACGAAAACACGAACAGGAACAGATCTTCGGGCAGGCCAAAGTCGCGACGAGTCAGGCCAGCCGTAGCATCGACCGTCACCGCCATCGGCATGTGGCGAACCGGCTTGGGGCTGCTCTTGGCGTAGGTCTCGTAGGTGAAGCGGCTGGACGCCCAAACCTCGTCGACCAGATCGTAGGCGTGATGCCACTCGGCCGGCCATTCGGGCAGTTCCCAGGGCCAGTAGCCAATGGTCCGGCGACCGTCGAACAGCGCCGAGCCATAGACCGCCGCCAGTCGCGCAGTCTCGATCCCCGTCGTGCACAGCAGGTTGGTGGAATAGGGCAGCTGGTCCGAGACATATGCCTCCGCGCTGTCGTCGCCCTGCGAGACCTCGCGCCCGGGCTCGATGTTGTAGATCCCGAACGGAACTCCAGCTGCCCGCATGGCCAGCGCCGCCATCCGGACATCCTCACCAATCCCGAACTGCCCGCGGGCATAGCCAATCAGGTTGTAGCCGGAAGTCATACCATCGGAGCCCCTGCGGACGACCGGCGCCTTTGGGGTAATCTCGTCAGCACGCCCCGGCACAACCAGCCCCGCCAAGCGCTTCAAGATTGGATACTGCCCCAAACCCTCGCTCCACGCCCACTTGCCAAAAGCGGGGTGGAACGGTCGCGGAAAACGCTCCTTAAGGACGCTGTCGTTTGACCAAATCATAGCCAAAATGACAGCCAGACCGGGCATGCCCGGTGCTTCGGTCAGCAAAATCCGCGCTTGGACCTCGTCAACCAGATCGGCGAGCTTAGTCTCGATGAGGCCATGAGTAAAGTACCAGACAATGTAAGCGGCCCTCCCCTTCGGAGTATCAAGCGGGAACGCCTCTTTCAGGTCTGCGCGCCCGCTCCAAACCTTCATCATCAGGCGGGTGATCGGGATCAACATGCCACTCGGTAGCCGTTCATCCGGTGCATTAAGATACCGGCGCTGATCATCTGTTATAAAGGAGGTACTGCCGAGTTCCGCGGGACCTTGAGTGAAGTGCCACCAGACCAAACCCTGCTGCCCCTCCAGCGTCGAGAGGTCGAAATGACGGCGCAGGTCGGGCCGCATAGCCCAAGTCAAGCGCATGAACCGGGTAAGCATTGGGCGTACCTCTGGAAGCGCCCCGTCAGCCGGCTTGTTCAATAGGTCATTTGGAATCGAGATATCGGACTCCACTAAAGCCTGATACTCGCTCGGACCATTTATTAATAGCCACCACTCGAAGCGTTTGCTGTCGCCCTCACACAATGCACGCAGATCAGGCCGGGTCAGCCAAATGGTCTGTTTGATGTCATCGAGTCGCCATCGTCGCGGCGCATCCTCTGCCGGCGAAACACCTCTCGCGCCAGCGTTATCAGTCCTACCGAAAACTACTCTCGTCGACCCAGGCATCGAATGAATCTCACAGCGTTGCCCCAGGGCTGCATACTTGCCGACACACCCGCTCACACGCCGGTCAAACTGTGCGAGCATTCGTGCTGAGAGCACCCTGCTGTCCCGGTCACACGACCGGGGGTGGATTGCTAATGTGCTCCACATCCCCTCCAAATTCTATAATTGTCAAAGGGTTACCCTGTCCCTCTCCGACGCCCTATTCTGTCATTCAGTCTCCATGCAAGACCGCAAAGAATCCAGGTTTTTTTTGGTATCTAGCGAGGATTTGCGTGAAATCTAGATTGAAATGTCCTGGTTGATCCTCCCCCCGTTGAAGTGGTCCATCCTGATGTTTGAGATTGAGAAGGCCCCTAGATGGCTCGGAAGCGCTACAAGCCGGAGGAGATCGAAGGCAAGCAGAGGCAGGCCGACATGCTAGCAAAGCCAGGGGATATTGACGGCGGCTGCGATGTGCCAGTTGGATGGCAATCGCCCAACTGAGCCTGTGGAGCGAGATTGGCTCGGTGCAGTGATCTTCGACCTTCCGACTGAGTGTGCGGGAGAGTGCACTTCAGTCTGGACACGCGCCTGGACACGGTAGCGTTCAAGTCGTCGACGGGACGGTGTCGCAGCTGGACGCGAGCCCTGCGGTGCTTCGGCGTCGATGGTCGGCGGCAGCGAAGGAGTGGATCGTCGCCGAAGCATCGGTGCCGGGGGCCAACGTGTCGGCGATCGCGCGGCGCACGGGCTGTCGCCGCGGCAAGTCTTCGGTTGGCGTCGGGAATCGGTGCGCCGGGCGCAGCAGGACGGTGACGACACACCTGGTTCGGCCTTCGCCGAGGTCAGGGTCGCAGGGACACCGGCGATCGTGGACGGCTCCGACGAGCCAGTCCCCGAAGTCGTGGAACCGACGGTCGGCGAGGTGACGCTGCGGATCGGCCCGTCGGTCCCGGGATCGCGCGTGCAGGACCTGCTGCGGGCGGTGCGCTCGGCATGATCCCGGAAGGCGCGCGAGTGCCGATGGACTCCCGCCGAGGTCCTGACAGCCATAAGCGTCCACCTGCCCCCGTATAGCGCGTCCGGCGCGGTGCGGTGATCCTCTCCCTTCCGACTGAGTGTGCGGGAGGATGGATTGCAGTCTGGACACAGCAGCTTTCAAGTCATCGACGGTACGGTGTCGCGGCTGGACGCGAGCCCTGCGGTGCCGCGTCGTCGCTGGTCAGCGGCGGCGAAGGAGCGGATCATCGCCGAGGCGTCGGCGCCGGGGACCAACGTGTCGGCGATCGCGCGGTCGCACGGGCTGTCGCCGCAGCAGGTGTTCGGCTGGCGCCGGGAGGCGGTGCGCCGGGAGGCGGTGCGCCGGGCGCAGCAGGATGGTGGCGGTGCAGCGGGCACGGTGTTCGCCGAGATCAGGGTGGCGGGAACACCGGCGATCCCCGACGGCTCCGTCGAGCCCGTCCTCGCCGTCGTGGAGCTGACGGTCGGCGTCGTGACGCTGCGGATCGGCCCGTCGGTCCCGGCATCGCGGGTGCGGGATCTGCTGCGGGCGGTGCGCTCGGCATGATCCCGTCGGGAGCGCGGGTGCTGGTGGCGGCGAAGCCGGTGGACTTCCGCAAAGGCCCCGACAGCCTGATGGCCTTGGTCCGCGAGGGCGGCGCCGATCCGTTCTCCGGCGCGCTCTACGTGTTCCGCTCGCGCCGGGCCGACCGGGTGAAGATCGTGTGGTGGGACGGCAGCGGTC
>MRWG01001675.1_pt1 | contig 13185 bp, 11 predicted proteins | sample 1013341 | NCBI WGS metagenome assembly MRWG01 (sample SAMN06117577, study PRJNA244670) | biofilm metagenome | biome: Water; feature: Cathode Biofilm; material: Biofilm; isolation source: microbial consortium enriched at the cathode of a solar microbial fuel cell | place: USA: District of Columbia ... | reverse complement strand
AGACGGTAACGGCTGCGATGATCAGGAGGATCAGGATCCTGTTGCGCAGGATAATCCTGGCGGTTTTGGCCCAAAATCCGTTCGTAAGTTTCGTTACCATGTTGCTGCCGGTAATTCTGGCTGAGTTTGTTGCTGATTGTAAAGGCAGGTGCCGAAAAGCACCTTTTTCCTTGCTCCGGCACTTCCGGGTCCCGGGGATCCACGATACTCAAAATGGCCAGGTGCCCATACAACGGGGGCAAAGGTAGAAAATGCAGGGCAGTGTTCCTAACAAGCGATGCCCTAATCTGCCCTGTCCGCCAATTTTTGGATACATCGCGTTTGCGATTAAAAATCCGTATTTTCGAAACATCAAATCAGGAAGTCACTTGGAGCGAAGAAATTTTATCAGCAACTTTTCCCTGGCGGGCCTCAGTGCGCTGCTGGGTACCGAGATTGTTTTTGGGGGGCGCATGCCCGGGGGATATGTGCCCCTGGGGTTGCAGGACCCGGACCCCTTTACGCTGTTCAAAAAAGACAGCGGGATGGTAGTCCTCAACAACAAACCCTGGAATATGGAAGCCAGGGCCCATTTGCTGGACGACAAGGTAACCCCCAACAAGTATATGTTCATCAGGAACAATGGCCTTATCCCCGAAAATATAGACGCGGCTGCATGGACTTTGAAAGTGTCGGGTGAATCGGCCCTGAAACCCCGCACCTATACGTTGCAGGACCTCCAACGGCGGTTTGCCACCCACACCTACCAGCTTACGCTTGAGTGTGGCGGTAACGGGCGCAGCGAGTTTGACCCTCCGGCTTCCGGCAACCAGTGGACGGTAGGGGCCGTATCCTGTGCGGAATGGACAGGGGTACGGCTACGGGACGTATTGGAAGATGCAGGCATCAGGGATAACGCGGTGTATATAGGGTACCACGCGGCCGACCTGCACCTGAGTCGCGACCCGGGCAAGGAACCCATCTCCAGGGGTGTCCCCATACAGAAAGCCCTGCAGGATGAAACCCTGCTTGCCTTTAAAATGAACGGGGCAGAGATCCCGTTGGCGCATGGGTACCCGTTGCGTTTGGTGGCAGGTGGATGGCCTGCTTCCGTTTCGGGCAAGTGGTTGCGGGAGATCAGTATCCGAGACCGGGTACACGACGGCGAAAAGATGGGGGGTAGTTCGTACCGGGTGCCCTGCGAACCCGTTGCCCCCGGGAGCGAGGTGAAGGAAGCGGATATGTGTATTATAGAATCTATGCCGGTGAAGTCACTAATTACCTATCCCAGGACCGGGGTGGTCCTCGATAAGGGCCAGGGCCTGGAAGTGCGCGGACATGCCTGGGCCGGCGAAAAGGAGGTGGCGGCCGTGCATTACTCCATGGATTTCGGGGCAAGTTGGAATGCCTGCAGGCTTGAAAAGCCCGTAAACCGACTGGCCTGGCAGCATTTCTCGGCCAGACTGCGCTTTCCCGCGCGGGGCTACTACGAAGTGTGGGCCAGGGCCACTGATTCCTCCGGTATTTCCCAGCCCATGGTATTGCCTGGTTGGAACCCGAAAGGATACCTGAACAATGCCTGCCACCGGATCGCAATTAAAGTTGCCTAAATGACAGAACACAAACGTTATGGTAAAAGGGCCAGGGGCCTGTACCGCATCCTTATTGTGCTGTGCCTGCTGGTGCTGATCCTGGCGGTCATCGCTTTTTACTTCCTGTCGGAGAAGGAGGCAGGGGCAGAGGCTACCGGAAAAGGTCTGGATGGGGCCACGGAATTGGTACAGGATCCGGATGCCATAGAAAATGGGATACACCTGCGTACCGGCCTGGTTGTGGCAGAGGGTTACCAGGAAGTAATCAATAACTGCACCAATTGCCACTCGGCCAGCCTGGTGATCCAGAACCGTATGGATGCCAAGGGCTGGGAGGCCACGATCAAATGGATGCAGGAGACCCAGAACTTATGGGACCTTGGAGATAAGCAGGACCGGATTATCGGCTACCTGGTTGCCAATTACCCGGTTGAACGCAAAGGGAGGAGGGAACCGCTGAAGGATATAGAATGGTATCCCCTGGGAGAGGAACCGCAATAACCGCAATAAAAAAGCCCGCATGATCGCGGGCGTGGGAGTTGTCAGACTTTCATGATCTCCGCTTCCTTCCGTTCGAGGAGGCTCTCTACCTTTTTGATGTACGTATCGGTGAGTTCCTGTACATCTACTTCGGCATTTTTATGCATGTCTTCCGAAATATCGAGATCACGCAGTTCCTTATTGCCGTCCTGGCGTGCATTGCGCACACTTACCTTGGCATCTTCGGCTTCTGCCCTGGCTTGTTTTACCAACTGTTTGCGCCTTTCCTCGGTCAGCGGGGGCACGTTGATAATGATCACGTCCCCATTGTTCATGGGGTTAAAGCCCAGGTTGGCATTCATGATGGCCGTCTCTATCTCGCCGAGAAGGTTTTTCTCCCAGGGCTGGACCGTAATGGTCCGCCCATCCGGGGTATTGATGTTAGATACCTGCGAAAGGGGTGTCTGGCTGCCGTAGTACTCTACCATCACGCTTGACAACATGGCCGGGCTTGCTTTCCCGGCGCGAATTTTTATAAAGGCCTTCTCCAGGTGCGAAATGGCCTGGTCCATGCTTTCTTTGGCCGCATCCAGTATAAATGAAATTTCTTCGTTCATAGGGTTAAAGTAAGAATTCTAATCTACTAAACAACAATCGCCTCGTTCATTAAGGCTACATATTTACTACCGTACCAATGTTTTCCCCGGAAACTATTTTTAGCAAATTCCCCTTTTTATTCATGTCGAATACCACGATGGGCAGCTTGTTTTCCTGGCTCAGGGTAAAGGCCGTCGTATCCATGACCTTTAGCCCTTTGCTGAGCACATCCTTAAAGGAAAGGGTGTCAAACTTGGTGGCCGATTTATCTTTTTCTGGGTCACTGGTGTAAATGCCATCTACCCGGGTACCTTTGAGGATCACGTCGGCTTCCACCTCAATGGCCCTTAGCACCGCCGCCGAATCTGTAGTAAAATAAGGATTTCCCGTTCCACCACCAAAGATCACCACCCGGCCCTTTTCAAGGTGCCTCATGGCCCTCCGCCGGATAAAGGGTTCCGCCACTTCGTTGATCTTGATGGCGGATTGCAGGCGTGTTTCCAGCCCGATATCTTCCAGGGCCGCCTGCAGGGCAAGGCCGTTGATGACCGTTGCCAGCATGCCCATAAAATCTCCCTGCACCCGGTCGATCCCGTTGCTGGTACCCGAGAGTCCCCTGAAAATGTTCCCCCCACCTATAACAATGGCCACTTCTACGCCTTTATCCACTACTTCTTTAATCTCTTTGGCATATTCGGCCAGTCGTTTGGGATCGATACCGTATTGCTTTTCTCCCATTAAGGCCTCGCCGCTGAGTTTAAGAAGTATCCTTTTATAAAGCATGCTATATGTTTGAGAATTCCGCACAAAAATAATCAAAATAATTTACGGCTGCGGGACGGTGGCAGGTTTAAGGCCGTGTGCTAAATTTTTGTCAAGAATGTGATAAAACCCGCATAATTTTAATAATCTTGTCGTGTTATACCAAGAAGTAAGGTACCTATGAAAAAAATGATCGCCCTCCTGGGGGGGTTGGCACTGTCTTATGGATGCGGTTCTACCCAGGTCCTGGTTACAGAAGAAGACAAGCCGGTTCAGGCCCAAATAGATTTGGTGAATGTGGTAGATGACCGGGTAGGGGTGGTGGTAGACCCCGGACCTTTTCCACCGGGTTCCGTCACTTTTTTCATCCCTGAAACCGTGCCAGGCACCTACAGCATTGATAATTACGGACAATACGTTGAAGCCCTGAAGGCTTTTGATTATTCCGGGGCGGAAATCCCCGTTACCCGGGACGGTATGAATGCCTGGGTCATTGCCGATGGGAAAGCCCTGGACAAGGTTACGTATCTGGTAAACGATACCTACGACACTGAGACCGACAAAAAGGACGCGGTTTTTTCCCCGGCGGGGACCAATATCGTAGCCGATGAAACCTTTATGCTCAACCTTCATGGCTTTGTAGGGTATTTTGAGGGGTATAAGGAACAGCCGTATGAGTTGGAGATTTTGGCTCCTGAGCGGCTGACCGCCTCCACCTCGCTGCCCAGGAAAGTACTGACCGAAAATGCCGCGGGACGCGATGTCTTCGTGGCAAGGCGCTATTTTGAGGTCATTGATAACCCTGTACTGTACGCTTCCTCGACGGAAGAAAGCTTCCAAATTAGCGATATCACCGTAAACCTCAGGGTCTATTCGCCGAACGGGGCTTACGATGCGGCAGACCTCAGGGGGCGGATGCAGGAAATGATGCAGGCACAGAAGGCCTTCCTGGGCGACATAGACGGGACCCGGGAATACAGCATCCTGTTGCACCTCTCCAGCATGGCGCCCGATGAAGCCCAGGGGTTTGGGGCACTGGAACACCATACATCCACCGTGGTGGTGCTGCCCGAACAAATGCCCAGGGCCAACCTGGAGCAGGCCATGGTCGATGTGGTCTCCCATGAATTTTTCCATATAGTAACCCCTTTGAACGTGCATTCAAAAGAGATCCATTATTTTGACTACAACAACCCCAAAATGTCCAAACACCTGTGGATGTACGAAGGGACGACGGAATATTTCGCCAACCTCTTCCAGATCAACCAGGGACTGATAGACGAAGCCGACTTTTACGGCAGGCTCATGGATAAGATGCAGGGCTCCAAGGCCTACGCAGATGAGATGTCGTTCACCACCATGAGCCGGAACATCCTGGAGGATCCCTATAAGGAAAACTATGCCAATGTTTACGAAAAGGGGGCGCTCATCAATATGGCGTTGGATATACGGCTCAGGGAACTCAGCCATGGGGAGAAAGGCGTGTTGTGGCTTATGAAAAAGCTTTCGGATACCTATGATGTAAATACCCCGTTTGAAGATGATGCCCTGATTGATGAGATCGTAGCGCTTACCTATCCGGAGATCCGTGACTTTTTCGACACCCACGTTACGGGAAATACCCCTATCGACTACCGGGAATACCTGGCCAAGGTTGGATTGACCACTGCGCAGAGCCGGGAAGAGAGTGGTTATTTCCTGAATGGCGAGGTGCCCTATATTGATGTAGACCCCTCAGAGGACAATGCCATTTTCATCAGGGAGGGTATTGAGTTGAACTCTTTCCTGAAGGATCTGGGTGCACAGGGGGGCGATGTAATCAAAAAAATAGACGACACGGCCATCAACCTCGATGCCATACGCCCTATTATCGGGCAAAGTTTTGCCTGGGACCCCCAAAGGGAAATCACCATGGTGGTATTGCGGGGTGAGGAGGAAGTGCTCCTCGAAGGTACGGTTGGCAAGCCGACGGTAGCGGTAGAACGGATACTCCCCTTGGAAACCGTATCGGAGGCTCAGGCGGCATTGCGACAGGCCTGGCTTAAGGGTTGAGGGCTTGCTTTCCCGGGCTTAATCGGCAAGGGTCCAATAGTTTCTTCGGGCTTCCTGCTACTTTGCGGGGTTTTTTTGTTAAAATTTCAACGATTTTGTAACAAACAGTAAGGGATAGGAGTCTTTTTATGACCATCTATTAAACGCGATGGTTCCTATGAGACGTAGTATCTATCTGTTGCTGGCAGTGGTTCTGGGGTTGTCCTGCTCGGACAATGCCTTCCTGATGGAGGAAGAGTCCGGGGAGTGGCGTGGTTCGGGCAAACTCATCTCGGAATCACGAGACGTTACTGATTTCCGGGCCATTCAAGCCGAAGGGCCTATTACGACCGTCGTCAGCAGGGGGGAGGGCCCCCAGTTAATGGTCACCGCCGATGATAATATCATCCACAGGGTGGTTGCTTCGGTCAGGGGGAATACCCTGTACCTCTCCCTGAAGGATGGCAACTACCACAACATCTGGGTACGGGTTGAGGTGCGGCTCCCGGCTTTGGAAGGGCTGGTCAACGCGGGGAACGGCAGCATGCAGGTAAAGGGCATTGCTTCAGATGGGCTGTTGGCGCTGAGGAATAGTGGCAGTGGCACCGTCTTCCTCGAAGGATACGCGCAGGCACTTACCCTGGAGAATACGGGCTCGGGTTCAGTCAGGGCTTTTGAGCTACAGACCAACCAGTGCCATGTGGAAAATCTGGGTTCCGGAAGTTGTGAATTGTATTGCACGGGGACACTGGAGGGCCTCAATAGCGGCAGTGGCAGTATACGATATAAAGGACCTGCCGGGGTAAGTGTCCGGAATACAGGTTCGGGCAGCGTGGTTTTGGCTCCCCAGGAGGAGGGGGAAGGTGTCGGAGATCTCGTGTTTTTATAATAAAAAAGGGCCATCTTCATTTGAAAATGGCCCTTTTCATGATCTTGCCGGGTTTTATTCGCCCAGTGCCACCCTTTCAAAACCGGTGACCTTCAACTTGGCGTCTACAGAACTTACGTACTGTGCAACGCTTTGTTTGCTATCCTTGATAAAATCCTGGTTTACCAGGGTGTTGTCCTTAAAGAAACGTTTGAGTTTCCCCTGGGCAATTTTGTCCAGCATTTCCTCTGGTTTTCCTTCCTGGCGCAGTTGCTCTTTGGCGATCTCGATCTCTTTGGCGATGGTAGCTTCGTCCACACCGGATTCATCCAGGGCAACGGGGTTCATGGCCGCCGCCTGCATGGCCACGTCCTTGGCCACGGTTTCTGCCTCCTCCACGACTTCAGAAAGTCCTACCAGGGTAGCGATCTTATTACCTGCGTGGATGTATGAGCCTACAAAGGGAGCGCTGAGCTTGCGGAAGCCCCCGATCTCAATTTTCTCACCGATGACACCTGTTTGTTCCGTCAGTTTGTCCTGGACGGTGATACCATTGTATTTGGTGGAGAGCAGTTCATCTTTGCTGCTGCAGTCCAGCGCGAGTTCAGCCAGTTCATTGGCCAGGGTTACGAAACTTTCGTTTTTGGCCACGAAATCGGTTTCACAGTTCAGGGAGATGATCACGCCACTGGTCTGTTGGTCGTTCACTTTGGCGATGGCCGCTCCTTCCGAAGATTCTCTGTCGGCCCTTTTGGCGGCTACTTTTTGCCCTTTCTTGCGCAGGATCTCAATGGCTTTGTCAAAATCCCCCTCGGCTTCCACCAGGGCATTTTTGCAATCCATCATCCCGGCACCGGTGGTTTTTCTTAAGCTGTTAACGTCTGCTGCGGTAATCTTTACCATGATCAGTACTACGTATTTTGGAATAACCGTGTATTCCGTTAGTGATTATATTTTTAAAAGCAGTTTTATTCTACGCCTCCTTTGGCTTTTTCCTGCCATTCGTTTAATTCGTCCCATTTACCTTCGGCGGCCATCCCTGCCTGCTTGGGCCAGGATTCCGGATCCAGGTGGGCCATCCTTGAGCTGGCCTCGGTCAGGATTTCCTTAATGGCATCTGGCGAAGCCTTGGCCAGCTTGGCATAGGTTTCAAGGCCGGCGGTGGTCAGTGCTTCAGCGGCTTTCGGGCCAATGCCCTCTACCTTGGTAAGGTCATCAGCAGCGGCACTTTTCTCAGCTTTTGGGGCTTCCTCCTTTTTAGCTTCTTCTTTGACCGCTACGGCCACCTCAGCAACTTCCTTGGGTTTTTTAGCCGGCTCGGGTTGTTTTTCGGCTTTAGCGGCTTTCGGCGCTTTTTTCACCACCTTGGCATCGTCATCTTCATCCTCGTCGATGACCAGGGCTTTTGAAGTTACTTCCTCTTCTTCGTCCTCCCCATTGTCGGACATCTTATCAGCCTTTCTTTCCGCCAGTCCTTCGGCAACGGCATTGGTCACCGAGGCCATGATCACTTCGATAGATTTGGAGGCATCGTCATTGGAAGGGATCACAAAATCAATGGGCCTCGGATCGGAATTGGTATCCACCATGGCGAAGATGGGGATGTTTAGTTTTTGCGCTTCCTTCACAGCGATGTGTTCCCTCATGGTGTCTACCACGAACAGGGCACCTGGCAGGCGTGTCATATCGGCGATGGAACCCAGGTTCTTTTCCAGTTTCGCACGTAGGCGGTCTACCTGTAGCCGCTCCTTTTTGGAAAGGGTATTGAAAGTGCCGTCTTTTTTCATACGGTCGATGGAAGCCATTTTTTTAACGGCCTTCCGGATGGTGACGAAGTTGGTCAGCATCCCACCGGGCCATCGCTCCGTGATATAGGGCATGTTGACATTGGCCACTTTTTCGGCCACAATATCCTTGGCCTGTTTTTTGGTCGCTACAAAAAGGATTTTCCTGCCGGAGGAAGCGATCTTCTTGAGGGCCTCGTTGGCCTCTTCCAGTTTTGCGACGGTTTTGTAAAGGTTGATGACGTGGATCCCGTTGCGCTCCATGTAGATATAGGGCGCCATGTTGGGATTCCATTTGCGGGTGAGGTGGCCAAAATGCACCCCGGCTTCCAATAAGTCTTTTACTTCTGCTTTTTTTGCCATTTTTCTTAGTTTACGTTCTTTTGAATTAGCAATGCCCAAGTGGTATCCCGCCCCGGAGGGTGGAAAGCCTTGCGCATTTAGATGCTAAACTAAATGTACCCCCGGGGAGACCGGGGATTTTTAATTATCCCTATGACGAGGGACTTTCAAGGAACTTCAGTTAATAATAGAATATTCAAACAAAGGCTTCCCGAAGGAAGCACTGGTATTATCGTTTAGAGAACTGGAATTTCTTACGGGCTTTCTTCTGGCCGTATTTCTTACGTTCCACCATACGCGGGTCTCTGGTAAGGAGGCCTTCGGGCTTTAGCAGGCTCCTGTTTTCTACATCCACCTCGCAAAGCGCCCTGGAAAGGGCCAGGCGAACCGCTTCTGCCTGCCCGGTAATGCCGCCACCGTATACATTGACGGTTACGTCATAGGTGTCTTCCGTGTTGGTAAGGCTAAAAGGTTGCTTTACTTTATATTGAAGGGTCGGGGTAGAGAAGTAATCGGCCAGGTCACGTTTGTTGATCGTGATTTTGCCTTTTCCCTGGGATACATAAACGCGGGCCACCGCTGTTTTCCTTCTTCCAATTTTATGAATCACCTCCATTATTTAAGGTCGTTTAAATTAATTGCTGTTGGTTTTTGGGCTTCCTGCTGGTGATCCGGGCCTACATATACTTTCAAGTTCCTGAACAGGTCTGCTCCCAGTTTGTTCTTGGGTAGCATCCCTTTTACCGCCTGCTCGATGATACTGGCGGGTTTTTTCTCCAGCAACTCCTTGGCGGTGCGGGAACGCTGTCCTCCGGGGTACCCGGTATAGCGCAAATAGACCTTGTCGTTCCATTTGTTGCCGCTAAGCTGAACTTTTTCGGCGTTGACCACGATCACGTTATCTCCGCAGTCTACGTGTGGCGTAAACTCGGGTTTATGCTTGCCCCTCAGCAAACTGGCCACTTTGGAGGCTAGCCGGCCCAGGGTTTGACCCTCGGCATCTATCAGCAACCATTGCTTGTTTACAGTGGCTTTGTTGGCTGATATGGTTTTGTAGCTTAATGTATCCACTACCCTTATGATTTATAAATTAAACACTTCAATCCCGTTTAGCGGGCTGCAAATGTACGATTAATAAGTTGAAATACAAATGCATGTTGGGCAATATTTTTCGAGGAGTGTGTCTTTTCCAGGCCTTCCCGCAAATTTGTCAAAAGAAGGCCGTATTTCCGTACTCGCGGCAATACAATATACCTGGCCAGGTCGCTCAGGTACCTGTCAGCCAGCGGTCAAAAGGACATTCTTCCCCGATGCTCCTGGGCCTGTTGCTGCTTTCTTTTATGGCCACTGCCTGGAAAACGAGGCCGCATAGCCTGCTGCTTGCCTTTGACCCTGTTGGCTGTCAGTGCGCTTCCAGCCAATTGGCCCCAACCCCCATCTCCACATCCAGGGGTACCTTGAGTTCGTAGGCGTTTTCCATTTCTGATTTGATGAGTTGCTTCACCTTTTCCAGTTCCGGCTGGTAGACGTCAAAAACCAATTCGTCATGTACCTGCAGGAGCATTTTGGTTTTGAACGACCCCTCTTTTAATTTTTTGTGGATGCGGATCATGGCGATCTTGATGATGTCTGCCGCGCTTCCCTGTATGGGGGCGTTTACGGCGTTGCGTTCGGCCGCACCCCGCACCACGGCGTTGCTGCCATTGATATCCTTTAGGTACCGACGCCTCCCGAGTACGGTTTGTACATAGCCGTGTTCCCGGGCAAAATCAATCTGCTCACTGATATAGTTCCGCAGCTTGGGATAGGTTTTGTAATAGGTGTCGATCAAGTCTTTTGCCTCGGCCCTTGAGAGGTTGGTCTGGTTGCTCAGCCCAAAGGCCGAAACGCCATAGATAATCCCGAAGTTCACGGTTTTGGCGTTGCTGCGTTGTTCCCTCGTCACCTGCTCCAGGGGCACGTTAAATACCCTGGATGCTGTGGATGCGTGTATGTCTTCCCCGTTTTTAAAGGCCGCTATCATCGTGTCTTCATCGCTAAGGGCGGCAATGATCCGCAACTCTATCTGCGAATAGTCTGCCGATAGCAGGGTGTATTCCTCGTTGCGGGGGACAAATGCCTTCCGCACCTCCCTCCCGCGCTCTGTCCGTATGGGGATATTCTGCAGGTTGGGGTTGTTGCTGCTCAGGCGGCCGGTAGCAGCCACGGTTTGCATATAGTCTGTATGTACCCTGCCTGTACTGGGTTCTACCTGTTCGGGCAGGGCATCCACATAGGTGCTTTTAAGCTTGGTGAGCCCGCGGTATTCCAATACGTCCCGTATGATCTGGTGGTCTTTGGCCAGGTAGGAGAGCACATCTTCCGCCGTAGAGTACTGCCCGGTCCTGGTTTTTTTTGGCTTGTCGACCAGTTTCATTTTGTCAAAAAGGATCTCACCCAGTTGTTTGGGGGAGGCGATGTTGAATTCTTCCCCGGCCTCCTGGTATATTTTTTGTTCCAGTTGGCGGATATCCTCGTTTAAGGCCCCCGAAAGGGATTCCAGGAAGGCCGTGTCTAGCCGGATGCCTTCCAGTTCCATATCGGCCAGGACCCGCAACAGGGGGATTTCGATATTGTTGAACAGTTCCTCGGTGCTGGCGGCTGCCAGTTCGGGGCCAAAATGGGCGGCCAGCTGGAAGGTAATGTCGGCATCCTCCACGGCGTATTCGGTTTGCTGTTCCAGGGGAACGTCGCGCATGTTCAATTGGTTCTTTCCTTTTTTCCCGATCAGTTCGGTGATGGGGACAGGGGTGTAGTCCAGGTAGGTTTCCGCAAGTACGTCCATATTATGCCGCATGTCGGGATTGATCAGGTAATGGGCCAACATGGTATCAAACAAGGGGCCCCGGACCTCCATGTCGTATTGCCGGAGTACCTTGATGTCGTATTTCAGGTTTTGCCCGATTTTAACCATGGTTTCAGATGCAAAAAAGGGCCGGAGTTTTTCCAGGAGTTTCCGGGCCTCCTCCCTGCCTTCGGGAAAGGGCACATAATAGCCCTTGCCTGGCTCCCAGGAAAAGGCGATCCCCACCAGTTCGGCCTCCAGGGGGTTGATCGACGTGGTCTCGGTATCAAAACACACCCTGGATTGCTTCAGGAGGTTCTGGAGGAACAGTTTCATCCCCATCCCGGGGGCCACACTTTGGTAGACATGGGGTACGTCCCTGATGGTTTTCCTGCCCGATATTTCCTTGATGGTCGCCGGTGCATCCCCGTCGTTCCCGAAGAGTGAGAATTGTCCGCTTCCGGCTTCCCTGGCCTGTTCCCGGGCCGTTTCCGTGCTGGTGACCGGTGCCGCCTGGCCTTCGGTTTCCCCGCTGAAGATCTTGATGAACTGCTCGCGTAGCCGGCGGAATTCGAGTTCCTCAAAAATTTCCTGGACTTTTTCGCCGTCGGGCACAGACAGTTCGTAATCCTTGGCATCGAAAGTCACATCGCAGGTGACACAGATCGTCGCCAGTTTTTTGGACAGCCGGCCCAGCTCCGCATGCTCTTCCACCTTCTCCTTCATTTTACCTTTCAGCTTGTCGGTGTTTTCAAGCAGGGCCTCCATGGATCCAAATTCCGCGATGAACTTTTTGGCGGTTTTATCCCCCACACCGGGAAGTCCCGGGATATTGTCACTGGCGTCGCCCATCATCCCCAGGTAGTCGATCACCTGTTCGGGGCGTTCCACCCCAAAACGTTTCTGCACCTCGGGGACCCCCCAGATCTCAATGCCATTGCCCATGCGTGCCGGCCGGTACATGAAGATGTTATCGGAAACCAGTTGCCCGAAGTCCTTGTCGGGGGTTACCATAAATACTTTGTACCCCTCTTTTTCGGCCTGTTTGGCCAGGGTGCCTATGAGGTCATCGGCCTCCAGCCCGGAAACTTCCACGCAGGGAATATGCATGGCCTCCAGGATTTTCTGTATGTACGGCACCGCTACGCGTATGGCATCGGGCGTTTCATCGCGGTTTGCCTTATAGTCCTCAAAGAGCTCGGTGCGTTCGGCGCTGCCGTCCTTATCAAAGCAGACGGCCAGGTGGTCGGGTTTTTCCCGCCTTATCACGTCGAAAAGGGAATTCATAAACCCCATGATGGCCGAGGTGTCCATACCCTTGGAATTGATCCTTGGGTTTTTGATAAGGGCGTAATACCCGCGAAAAATCAATGCGTAGGCGTCCAGTAAAAAAAGTCGTTTTTGTGCTGCCATGGTCTTTGTTATAGAAAGGATTCAAAACTACGAACTTTCGCCGCGGTAAGAAAGGGCTTATGGGGTAATGTAGGTGGCAGATACAGGGTTAAAGTGCCCTTTGCGGTTATACACCCGGTAGGAAAAGCCGGGGTGGATACAGAAAGCGCCGGTTTCCCCTTTTTTGTTCACCGCGATAAAGCCCACCTGGAAATCTTTGTAATCCGGGTTCTTTGCGATGATGCGCCGCACCCCTTCCTCGCAGGCTTCCTGTGGTGATTTGCCCTGCCGCATAAGTTCGACGATCAGGAAGCTGCCCACGGTGCGGACCACTTCTTCCCCCACGCCGGTGGCCGTGGCGCCGCCCACCTCGTTGTCTATGAACAAACCGGCCCCTATGATGGGGGAGTCGCCCACACGCCCGGCCATCTTGTAGGCCATGCCGCTGGTAGTGCATGCCCCGGCGATATCGCCTTGTGCGTCCAGGCACAACATCCCAATGGTATCGTGGTTTTCGATGTTGATCACGGGCTC
>MRWG01001674.1_pt1 | contig 13198 bp, 13 predicted proteins | sample 1013341 | NCBI WGS metagenome assembly MRWG01 (sample SAMN06117577, study PRJNA244670) | biofilm metagenome | biome: Water; feature: Cathode Biofilm; material: Biofilm; isolation source: microbial consortium enriched at the cathode of a solar microbial fuel cell | place: USA: District of Columbia ... | reverse complement strand
CCTCCGCCGCCGGCCTCGGCCGACTACGTCACCGTTACGGGTGCCCGGATTGCAGGCGCACCGGCTCCCATGGTCAGTCCGCGTCCCTGGCCCCAGCCGGAACCGGAAGACCGCGAGCGCTATGACGATACCGATGCCAATCCGGTCGTCTCCACGGCGGAGGAACCCGTCTCCACCTTCTCCATCGATGTCGACACGGCCAGCTATGCCGTGGTGCGCGACTATCTCATCGACAGCCGCGAACTGCCGCCCTCCGATGCGGTGCGTATCGAGGAGATGATCAATTATTTCGACTATGACTACGCCCTGCCGCCGGGACCGGACGAGCCCTTCGCCACCCATGTCACGGTGACGCCCAATCCCTGGAACGCGAACACACAGCTGATGCATGTCGGTATCCAGGGTTTCGAGATCGTGCCGGACGAGCGGCCGCGGGCCAATCTGGTCTTCCTGGTCGATGTCTCCGGCTCGATGAATTCGCCGGACAAGCTGCCGCTCGCCGTGCAGGCCCTGCACATGCTGGTCGACGAGCTGGAGCCCGAGGACACGGTCTCCCTGGTGGTCTATGCGGGCGCCGCCGGGGCCGTGCTCGAGCCGACCGAGGCGCGCCATGCGCGGCGCATCCACGAGGCGCTGGACCGGCTGCATGCCGGTGGGTCGACCGCCGGCGGGGCCGGGCTGGACCTGGCCTATTCGCTGGCGCGGGAGAATTTCGACGAGGACGCGGTGAACCGCGTCATGCTGCTCACCGATGGCGATTTCAATGTCGGCGTCACGCGTGACGAGAGCCTGGAAGACTATGTCGCCCGCCAGCGCGACAGCGGCATCTATCTCTCCGTCATGGGCTTCGGCCGCGGCAATTACAATGACCGCATGATGCAGCTGATCGCCCAGGCCGGGAACGGCACGGCGGGCTATATCGACAGCCGCCAGGAAGCGCGCCGCATGCTGGTCGAGGAGAGCTTCTCCGCGCTTTTCCCGATCGCCAACGATGTGAAGATCCAGGTCGAGTTCAATCCGGCCCGCGTCGCGGAATACCGGCTGATCGGATACGAGACGCGCCTGCTGGACCGGGCCGACTTCAACAATGACGCCGTCGATGCCGGCGAGGTGGGCTCGGGTCATGCCGTCACCGCGATCTACGAGATGGCCGCGCCGGGATCGGAAGGCGTGCTGATGGATCCGCTGCGCTATGGCGGGGCGGCCCGGCCGGCCACGGATCTCTCCGGCGAATACGGTCTCCTGCGCCTGCGCTACAAGCAGCCCGGCGAGGATGAGAGCATCCTGATGGAACGCACGGTCACCGACGCCGATGCGGTCAGGACGTTCGACGAGGCGGACACTGAAGTGCGTTTCTCCGTCGCCGTGGCCGGCTTTGCCCAATTGCTGCGCGGTGACCCCTATCTGCAGGACGGATACAGCTGGGAGGCCGTCGCCGAAGACGCCGGATCGGCCCTGGGCGAAGACGAATTCGGCTACCGCGCCGAATTCCTGGAGCTTGTGGAACGCGCCCGCCGCATCGATGAAGGCCGGGGGCTGAAGGAGTAGCCAGGGCGCGCTCCAGGTCCTCGCCCTTGATGGGCGAGGGGGACCGCTGCGTGAGCAGCGGTGGAGTGGGTGGCTTTGAGAGACTTAGAAACGCTTCGCGTTTCACCCCTTCCGTCTTGCCGCTGCGCGGCAATCCACCTTCCCCGTCAAGGGGAAGGACCCTTGTCGCAAGCCGCTGCTGCCAGCGGGGCCGGAGGGCTGACCGGCCCTCTGGCCTGCCCTGAAAACCGGTGTAGGATCGCCCCGCACCACCGGCGCGGGCGTGGCGGAATTGGTAGACGCAGCAGACTTAAAATCTGCCGGCCGCAAGGCCGTGCCGGTTCAATCCCGGCCGCCCGCACCAGCTTTTTCGATCTCACGGCAGTCCGCTGCGCGGACGCCTCCGATGGGGCGGGCTGACCGCCCGACGCGCGGTCGCGCTTGCGAACCCTGCGGGTTCGTTTGCTGGGCGCCCCCCCCTTAGCGGCAGAGCGTTTGCGAGGTCAGGAGATTGCCGGCTTCGTCATAGGTGTTGCGGATCACGCAGTCATCGGATGACAGGTGCGCCACGGCGCGCTGGACGGCCATGGCGAGCACGAAGACCGCACCGATCACGATCACGGCCTGCATGGCGACGGACATCCTGTTGGTCGCGTTGAACATTTCCCGATTTCCCCCTTGCCCCGGCGTTCATACTAGCCGCGCGGCGCTCCGGTTTCAATTTTCTGCCGAGACGGTCATGTGCCGTCCATCTTTGCGTGGTCCGGCAACCCCTAGGGTCGGCGATGCGGAGGGATACGCATTGTGCGCCATCTGCCGGTCCCTGCATCCGATGGGGACGGGCGGCGCATCTGTTCGTTTGAACAACGGGGAGACAAGCGCGTGAAACTTCATCCAGTCCTGATCGCGGCCGCCGGCGCCCTGGCAACCGCCACGCCCGCGCTGGCGCAGACGCCGGCAACCTGTCCGGCCGAGCCCGTCCGGCTCGACTTCGCCCATGCCGGCGGCAACCGGTTCGACGTCACCGTCGAGGCGCAAGGCGCCAGCGGCGTGCTCGATATTCTCTGGCGTCCGGGCGAGGGCGCGCAGGACGGGACCGCCGACTTCATCGAGGATCTGCGCTTCAGCGACGATCCGCGTCCCGCGACCTATCAGGGCTACGGCACCTGGCAGCATCCCGGCGGCGAGGCGGCCGGCTGGGACGGCTACAGCTATACCCTGGTTGCCGATCATGACCGCGCCGTCTGGGAGGTGGGCAAGGAGGAGACGGCCTACCGGTTCGACGATGCCTTCTATTTCACCGGCAATCCGGTGCTGGTGCTCAATCACGCCTGGACGGATTGCACCTTCGACATCGCCTTCGACCTGCCCGAGGACTGGCAGGTGGTCGCGGCCTGGCCGCAGACGGGCCCCGGCCGCTACCGGGTCGAGGGGCTCAATGATGTGGTGCGCAATATCTTCGTGACCGGTCCGGGGCTGGCGCCGCAGACTTTCGACATCGACGGCATGGCCGTCACCCTGCTCGCCCAGCAGCCGCTGGCCGACGGTGTGGCCGATTTCCGCCGCGTGCTGGAGGACAGCCTGGCCCGCTATGCGCAGACCTTCGGCGGCGTGCCGATGGAGCGCTATCTCGTCGTCTTCGGCGAGGGGCAGATGAATGATGGCGGCGCCTTCGCCCAGAGTTTCGGCCAGCGCATGCCCGCGCCCTTCCGTCCGCATGAGCGCCTGATGTGGGCGCGCACCCTGGCGCACGAGACGCTGCATGCCTGGCTGGGCGTGACGATCCGGCCCGTGCCCTATGCCCAGTCGCAATGGTTCACCGAGGGCGGGGCGGATTATTTCGCCATGAAGACGCTCTACCGGGCCGGCCTGGTCGATGAGCACGACGTGATCTTCATGCTGGAAGGCCAGATCCGCCGCTTCCTGCTGGGGCGTATCGCCAGCGGTCCGGTCAGCCTGGCCGAAGCCGGCGAGGACAAGCAGGCAAACCGCCAGCTCGTCTATGGCGGCGGGGCGCTGTTCCACTATCTGCTCGATGCGCGCATGACGGAACAGTCCGGCCCTGGTGCCTATGAGGTGGCGCTGGAAAGCCTCTACCAGTCCGCCGATCGCGACTATTCCCAGGCCCGCCTGCTGGCCGCACTCGATGCCCGGTCGGACGGGGCAGCCAGCGAGATCCTCGCGCTGCTGGACGGGCCCTTCGACCCGTTCGGCCTGCTGGATACGCTGGATGATACCGGTCTCGCCACCGCCGCCTTCGGGCCCGACGAGATCCTGGTGCGCTTTGCGGCCGGCGATTGCGCCGGCTCGCGCGAGAATGCCTGCATGCCGGCCTTCCTGCGGCGCTAGCCGGATGGGGAATGCCGGCAGTAAGCCGGGCCGCGCGCAAGACGGCCCGGCTTTCAATGTCTACCGCGCGTCCATGATGGCCGTGTGCGCGATGCGCCAGCCGTCCGGTGTGGCGGCGAGGACGAGGTGGAGATGCGTCCGGCGGGCATCTTCCCCGGCATTGCGCGAGGCGCCGCGATGGCCGTCGGTATAGATGTGGATCACCGCGGCATCCGTGCCGATGAAGCGGATCGAGATCGTGCGCATATTCTGCGCCTCCTCCGCCGACACTGCCGGATCGAATGCCGGGAAGAGCCGCTCGCGCAGGAAGGTCTCCAGCGCGTCTCGGCCGCGGAACATGCGGGCATAGGCATTGATCCATTCCGTGTCGGCCGTGTGCAGCGCGGCGAGGGCGGCGGCGTCCTGCGACGACCAGGCCGATTTGAAGGCCGCGATGAAGGCGTCGATTTCGGCTCGGGCGCCGGGCGCGGCCTCGCCGAACACGGCAAATCCGGGAAGCTCACGGCGCTCCTGGGCGCCGGCAGAGGGGGCGGCCATCACGGCGAGGGCCATCAGCGGGAGGAGAAAAAAGCGGGCAGCGCCTTGGACTGTGATCACGTTGTTACCTTTCATGTCGATTGGCTAGGATGCGCCGCGCACGGGACAGCCGCCGCGGTGGACCGGGCATAGGACCGGCCGGCAGCGGCCGGCCAGCAAGGGAACGTGAAGTGTCGCAACGTGTCGTGAACCGTCCGGAGACCGGCCTGGCCGGCCCGCTCGCCCATCTGGCGGGCGTGCTGGTGCTCGCCGTCCTGTTCTCGCTGGGCGGTGCCTATGACACGGACGAGCTGGGCCTGATGCACCGGCTCGCCCTTTGGCTTCTGGTCGCGATCCTGCTGGTCGGCCAGACTGTCGTGATCGAGCACTTGCTGGCGCGCATCCTGCCGCCGCGGGGCGCATTCCGCCTGGTCTCCGGTACCGGTGCGGCGCTTTTGACCCTGCTTCTCGTCACGCTCGAACTCGACCTTCTGAAACAGACACCGCTCCTGCCCAAGGCGCGGGATCCTTTCTGGGAATTCCTCGCCTTCCTGGCACCGCTCGTACTGACGCTCAGCGGTTTTATCCTCCTGCTGCGGGCGCTGGCCGGGATCGGCCCGGAGCGTCTGGCCGAGGAGGCGGAGGAGACGGTGCGCCTGATCGCCGCCCGGCCGGTGATTGCCGGCCTCCTGCCGGCCCCGTCACCGGCGGCCGGAGCCTTCGGCGACTGGCCGGCCGGCCGCGTGCTCAGCGTGCAGGCCAATGATCATTATCTCGACGTGACGGCGGAAACCGGCCGCGTCTTCGTGCGCGGCCGCATGCGCGACGCGGTCGCCCGGCTGCGCGGCGCGGGCGGGGTGCAGATCCACCGCTCCTGGTGGGTGGCGCTGGACCGTATTGCCCGTATCGAGCGCGAGGGGCGCGACCATGTTGCCTGCCTCGTCTCGGGCGAGCGCATCCCCGTTGGCCGGTCGCGGGTGCGGGAGCTGCGCGGGCGCGGGCTTCTCTAGCCACAGTCGTTGCGCCGATATCGCGCAGGCGGGCCGGGTCTTATTCCGCTGGCGCGAAGCCCGCCGGCTCGCCTATCTTGCAGCGCATGAGACCCTATATCTTTTCCTTCCGCATCGGCGGCGTCGTGGTGCGGGCCGAACCGTCCTGGCTGTTCCTGGCGCTGCTGGTCGGCTGGTCGCTGGCCTCGGGCTTCTTCCCTGGCCTGCGCGACGATTTCTCGCTGCCGGCCTATATCGCCATGGCGGTGGCGGGCGTGGCCGGGCTGACCTTTTCCATCATCGCCCACGAGCTGTCGCACACCTTCGTGGGCCGCGCCTTCGGCCTGCCGATCAATCATGTGACGCTCTTCCTGTTCGGCGGCGCGGCCGAGCTGGAGAGCGAGCCGGAAACGCCGATGAGCGAGCTGGTGATGGCGCTCGCCGGCCCGCTGATGAGCCTTGTCCTGGCGGGCGTCTTCGCGCTGGCCGGCGGTGCGCTGGTGCCGCAGGCTGCGGGCGATCCCGTCGGCGCTGTCGCGCTGGTGCTGGGCTATCTGTCGCTGATCAATCTCCTCCTGGCGATGTTCAACATGATCCCCGCCTTTCCGCTCGATGGCGGACGGGTGCTGCGCGCCATCCTGTGGCTGTTCACCGGCGACCGGCGCCGCGCCACCGGCTGGGCCAGCGGTGCGGGCGAGTTCTTCGCTTATGTCTTTATCGCCTCGGGCGCCGGGCTGGCGTTGTTTGCGGGCCAGATGGGCGGCATCTGGTGGGTGCTGATCGGTCTCTTCCTGCGCACGGCAGCGGTCTCGGCCCGCAATGAGCAGGACATGAAACACGCCCTGGCCGGTGTCGCGGTGGGCGAGCTGGCCGGTCCCTTCGAGACCGCACAGGCCGATATGAGCGTGGCCGATTTCATCGAGGAGGTGCTGGTGCGCCATCACCGCGCCTGGGTGCCCGTGGTCGAGGCCGACGGCCAGCTGGTCGGCGGCGCCGGCGTGGAAGAGGCGCGGGCGGTTCCCGCCGCCGAACGCGCGTCGACGCCTGTGCGCCGCATCGCCCTGCCGGTGCGCGAGAGCGAGCGGATCGAGGCGCCGCTGCGGGCCTCCGGTGCTTTTGCCCGCATGCAGCACGATCATCTCGCGCGGCTCTATGTGGTCAAGGACGACCAGCTTGCCGGCGTCGTCAGCCTGTCCGACCTGATGGAATATGCCCGCATGCGCCGCCTGTTCGACGGCGACGCCGCGGGCTGACAGGATCGGCGCACAGCCGATTCAGAGCGATGGAGCGCCAGCCATGAGCGAAAACCATGAAACCCACACCGGATCCTGCCGCTGCGGCCAGACCCGGATGGAAGTGACGGCACCGGCCCTGATCACCATGGCCTGCCATTGCGATGGCTGCCGCAAGATGACGTCCAGCGCGTTCTCGCTCAGCGCCATGGTCCCGGCAGAGGCTTTCCGCGTCGTCGGGGAGGAACCGGTAAAGGGCGGGCTGCGCGGTCCCCAGCTCGACCATTATTTCTGCCCGCACTGCATGAGCTGGATGTTCACGCGGATCGTCGGCATGGACGCGCTGGTCAATGTCCGTTCCAGCCTGTTCGACACCCGCGACTGGGCCACCCCCTTCATCGAGACGATGACGTCGGAAAAACTCGACTGGGCCACAACACCCGCCGTCCACAGCTACCCGGCCTTCCCGCCGATGGAGGACTTCCAGTCGCTGATGACGGAGTATGCCGGGCGGTAGGTCTTGCGCACGGTGCTGGTGCGCTGGTCCTCGCCCTTGATGGGCGCTGAGGCGCCCAAGAACAGTCCGGGGGACTGTTCGACGGGCCGAAGGACCGCTGCGAAGCAGCGGTGGAGTGGGTGACCACCTGAGACCGGAAACGCGTCGCGTTTCACCCCTTCCGATCCGCGGCTTCGCCGCGGCCCACCTTCCCCATCAAGGGGAAGGACGACGAGCTCGCATTTATCAGCCTCTCCTCCCTCGCCCATCAAGGGCGAGGACCTGAGACCGCCGCTTACAGCGCCCGGCCGAAGTCCGCACTCGCCAGCATGATGGTCACCAGCATCACCGGTGCCAGCGTCAGGGCGAGGGCCATGATGATGACGGGGCCGAAAATCCAGCTGGCCAGGGCGGTGCCCATCAGAAGATTGATCAGGAAAGGCAGGAGGGCGCGTTCCGGATCGCGCGCCACTTCCCGGCACATGCCGCCGAGAAGGGGCACCGCCAGGATGAGGCGGCCGGTCAGTTTAAAGGGAAGCGTAAGCAGCATGCAGGTCTCCGGTTGGGACGGGATTGAGGGGTGACAGCGATCCGCATCAGGCGGATCGCCGTTTCGGGCGCAGCATCCAGCGGATGCGGTAGACGGTGAGGACGACACCGGCGAGGCCGAACAGGATGGCCAGGACCGAGGTTGCCTTGATCCACCAGGAATTGAAGTTCTCGCGCGTCGACCAGTCCATGATGTGCAGGCCCCAGAAGACATCATAGACGCGCCACAGCGTGGTGCGCACGGCGCGCAGTTCGCCGGTCTGGCTGTTGATGTAGAGCGTTGCCGGCTCTTCCGGCCCGAACTCGAACCGCCAGGCGGGCACGGCGAGGCCGGCCTCGCGCGGCGGGGTTTCCACCAGGAGCTGGTCTGTCAGCGCGCCGCGGCCGGAATAGCGGGCGAGGGCGATCTCGCGGGCCAGGACTTCATCGACCGGTGTCAGATCCTCGCCCGTGCGGGCATCGACCATTTGCGGTCCGTCCGCTGTCTCCAGCCGCCAGACCGGCCGCCCGGCCAGCCGGCCGGTGCGGGCCGACAGGACCTCGGTGTCCTGGCCGGCGAGGATGGTGGCGAGCGGCAGGGCGTCCTCCGCCCAGTCGATCGCGATCTCCGCTTCGGCGTGACGCAGATGTTCGCCGCGCACCGTCTCGATCGGCCACAGCACCATCACGAAGCCCGAGACCAGCCACAGCATGACCTGGATGCCGACGGCGATGCCCAGCCACAGGTGAATCTGGCTCATCAGTCTGAAAATTCTCATGGAATTGCCTCCCCATGCGCATGACCGGCGCGCCGGATCCGGGCCCGGCGCGCCGGCACATGCTAGCCCCGCAGGCTGATCCTTATACCTGCGGAGATTCCATTACCCGGCAAACGCTGGCCCAGCGCAATGTCGGATCCGGCATTGCGATTGTATCCGGCCAGGTGATCGCGCCAGGGCTGGTCGAGGAGATTTTCCACCCCGGCCGCGATCTCGACGCCCGGCCGCACGGCCCAGCGCCCATAGGCGTTGACCAGGACATGGCCCGGCGTTTCCGCCTCGCCCAGGGTCTGCGAGACCCGGTCCTGCTCGGCCACGGCCAGCGTTTCCAGTGTCACCGACCAGTCGGCGGCGTCATAGCTGGCCCCCAGGCGCAGGCTGGGCGGGGCGATGCGGTAGAGATTGTCGCCAGTGTCGCGCCGCTCGCCGCGCACCCAGCTCAGCGTGCCGTCCAGCCGCCAGTTGGCGTCGATGCGCCAGCCGAAATCCGCGTCAAACCCGTAGAGTTCGGCATCGGTATTGGCAAAACGCAGTGGCGTCGGATCGCCATTCATGTTCGAGACCATCTCGACCGGCGTGTCGATGACACCCGGCGTGGCGTCGAACGGCGTGCCCTGGATGTAATCGTCGACGCGGCGGTAGAAGACGGTCGGCCGGGCATGGACAGAACCGGACTGCCAGTCGAAACCGGCCTCGGCGATCCAGGCGGTTTCCGGCCGCAGATCGAGATCGCCGACATAGGTATTGCCGTCGGCCAGCCCGCCGCTCGCCGCCGTCGGCAGCCAGGCAAAGCGCTCCAGATAGGTCGGCACGCGGGTCTTGCGGGCCAGGGTGACGCGCAGCGTTGCCGTCTCGCTCACCGGCCGCCACAGGCGCGCCACCGCGTCCAGCGTGGTGTCGTCCCAGCTGCGGTCGCCGGCATTGAAGGCCATGGCCAGCATGCCCGGCATGGCGGGCACGGCCGGCCCCGTGCTGGCGAGGCCCGCTTCCGCCTCGTGATAATCTGCCCGCAGGCCCAGCTCGCCCTGCCATTGCGCGGGCAGGCCGCCGGTCCACTCGATAAAGGCGCCGGTGCGGGCGATGTCGATATCGGGCAGAGAGTTGAGATAGAAGCCGGCATTGGACGGGTTGGTGATGGTGACGTCATGATCGCTGCCGGCCCGGTCGATCCCGGTGCGCAGCTCGCCGCCCATCGCGTCGAAGGCCAGGGCGGCCGAGACTGTCCGCGTCTCCGCAAAGGCCAGGGTCTCGCGCCAGGCCATCATCATCGCGGGCGCCGGACGCAGATCATGATTATTCATGGCATGGGCCACATCTGCCCAGCCGGCTTCCAGCTCGAGACGCACCGTGTCGAACTCGCCGGTATAGGCGAGACGCGCCATGTCGGTGTCGATATAGCGGATATCCATGGCGAAGGGCGGATTGCCCGTCGGTCCGGTCTCGTTGCGGCGCAGGTCCAGCGAGAGCGTGTGCGCACCCGAACGCCAGCCGGCGCCGAGGCCCCAGGCCGAGCGTTCATGCTCCGATCCGCCGATCGTGCCGGAGGCCGTCTCGATATCGCTGCCGCTCTCATGCGAGGCCAGCATGTGCAGGCGCAACGTGTTGCTGGCGATACCGGCCATGCCGCCCGCCGCATAGCTGCTGTCGGCAGAGCGGGCTGCGAGGGTGATGTCATAGCCGGTATGGAAGCCGGGCCCGTCATTGAAGGGCATGGATTTGAAGACCGCATCCACGCCACCTGCCAGGCCGGGACCATCGCTCACCGGACCGACACCGCGGTCGACTTCCATCCGCGCCACCAGCGGCAGCGGGGCGTAGTGCAGGGGCGGGTCCATCAGGTTGGGACCGCCGGACGCAAACTGCTGGCCGTCAATGCGGATATTGATCCGCGCGCCGGCCAGGCCGCGATACTGGACCTGGCCGGACAGGGCGCCATTGCTCAGCCCCGCCGCACCGGGCAGGCGGGCGATCAGCCGGGTCGCGTCCGGGCCGCTGGCCGGGGGCAGGGTGTCGGGATCGATCCGGTCGGTGTCAGTGGTATCGGGCCGCTGGCCGGTGATGGTGATCACATCCGTGAGGGCCGGGGTAAGCGCCGGGGCAGGCTCCTGGGCGAGGGCAGGCGAAAGGGCAAGCGCCATGCCGGCCGGCACAGCGAAGACGGCGCAGCTGGTGCGCGCCAGGAAAATTCGGGTCATGAAAGAACGCTCCAGACCCGCAGGCGGCGCACCGCCGGCGGGGGATCCAGTCAACAGGGTTTTTGGATTTCAGAGCGTTGCGGGTGGGGCGCGGGCCGGATGACGCGCGCGGATGGCCGGCAGAGCCGCCAGCTGATGCGTGTCCGGAACGGGGTTGGCCTGGTGCGCGGGCAGCGGCGCCTGCCAGGCCTCGATGACCGGCAGCGGACCGGTCGCCGACGCCATGGCGAAGGCACAGGGCTGGGCGGTGCCGGCCGGGCCGTTTTCGCCGCTTCCGGCATGATCGCTGATCTCGCCGCTGGCGAGGTCTATCCACCGTGCAGACGGACCCTGGCCGGTACAGAAGACGACCGACAGGCGGCCCGTCGTCTCGTCGCGATCGAGCATATAGCCTGACGGGATGCCCGATTGCAGGCCGGCCGCGATCAGCGCCAGCGCCGTCAGCCACTGGGCCAGAAGGCCCCGGCCATTTCGGATATCCCCAAGCATGAGCGAGCTGTTATCATCACGCTGTCAGGAGGGCCATGCGACATTTTCAGTCTGTCGCAGCAATGGCGAATTCCGGTGCATTCATGTTGCGGCCATGACGCATCAATGACGCATCAATGTCGCTTCAAGGTTACGCTTATGTCGCACGAAAAAGTCCATGCCCACCTCCTCGAAGCGGCCGAACCGCTCTTCCCGGACCTGCATGGCGCCATCGCCAAACTCGGCCCGCTGGAATTTCCAAATCGCGAGGGAACGCCCTTTCCCCACTATCTCTGCCGCGCCATTGCCGGCCAGCAGATCTCGGTGAAAGCGGCTGCGAGCATCTGGGGGCGTGTCGAGGCCAGCGCCGGCGACGGTCCGCTGCTGGATCATTTCACCGAGGCGAATACCGATATCCTGCGCGACTGCGGCCTGTCCGGTGCCAAGACGAAAACCATCATCGCCATTGCCGACACTCACCGCACGATAGGCCTTGACGCCGACGAGCTGCGCGCGCTCGGCATTGCGGAACGCTCGGCCCGCCTGACGGCGATGTGGGGTGTCGGGCAATGGACGGCCGACATGATGAACATGTTCTATTTCGGCGAGCCGGACATCTGGCCCGATGGCGATGTTGCCGCCCGCAAGACGCTGGAACGCCTCACCTCCAGACGCCGCAAGACCGTGCGCACCGCCGAGCGTTTCAAACCCTACCGATCCTGGCTGGCGCTCTACATGTGGGCCCATGTCGACGCCCCGCCGGACGGGGAGGCGGTTGGATAGGGCAACAGGTACAGGACAAGCCAGGGGGCAGAGAATGTCAGACTCAGACAACACACCAGACTCCAGGAATACGCGCCGTTTCATGGTTGGGGGCGGTGGATTTCTGCTCGGCCTGGTGATCGGCTGGTTGATATTCGACAATCTGGCGCTGGGGATATTGTTCGGCATTGCCCTGTCGGCCGCCGGTGAGGGGCACCATCGCGCAACCCGGAACAAGGACACCGAGTGAGCCGCCGCAAATTGCCGTGGACGTCACTTCATCGCCGGCTCGACATCCCATACCCCTCCCTCTAACGTCGCCCTGAACACTGTTTACGCATGCGCCGTCGAAAAGAGCGGACATGCGCTTGGTCGATGAATTTCAAACGACAAGGGGAAGAACCCATGGCCGAACCCGAAGCCCTGAAGGGCAAGCTCCGCCTGCCCGTGATCGGCGCGCCGCTCTTCATCATTTCCAATCCGGATCTCGTCCTGGCCCAGTGCAAGGCCGGCATTGTCGGCTCTTTCCCGGCGCTCAATGCACGCCCCGTCAGCCAGCTGGACGAATGGCTCGACCGGATCACTTCGGAGCTGGACAGCTATAACCGCGCCAATCCGGACAAGCCGGCCGCGCCCTTTGCCGTGAACCAGATCGTGCACCGCTCCAACGCCCGTCTCGAAGAGGACATGGCGCTGTGCGAGAAATACAAGGTGCCGGTCGTCATCACCTCGCTGGGGGCCCGCGAGGATGTGAACACGGCGGTGAAGTCCTGGGGCGGTATCACGCTGCACGACGTCATCAACCAGCGCTTTGCCCACAAGGCGATCGAGAAGGGGGCAACCGGCCTGATCTGCGTCTCGGCCGGCGCTGGTGGCCATGCCGGCTCGCTCTCGCCCTTCGGCTTCGTGGCGGAAACGCGGGAATGGTTCGACGGGCCGATCCTGTGCTCCGGCTCGATCGGCACGGGTGGCGGCGTGCTGGCGGCCCAGGCCATGGGCGCCGACTATGCCTATATCGGCTCGGCCTTCATCGCGACCGAGGAAGCCCGCGCCGACGAGGCCTACAAGCAGGGCATTGTCGAAGGCTCGGCCGAGGACATCGTCTACACCAACCTCTTCACCGGCGTGCACGGCAATTATCTGCGCAAGTCGATCGTCGATGCCGGGCTGGATCCGGACGATCTGCCCGAGAGCGATCCGTCCAAGATGGATTTCGGCTCCGGCGGCGGTTCCAAGGCCAAGGCCTGGAAGGACATCTGGGGCTCCGGCCAGGGCATCGGTGCGGTCAAGGCCGTCCGCCCCGCCGCGGAGTTCATCGCCCAGCTGGCCGAGGAATACGAGGCCGCCAAGGCCCGCC